>Ga0114999_10000222_pt1 | contig 84310 bp, 88 predicted proteins | sample ArcticOcean_MG_C_3_FD_89820 | JGI IMG/M metagenome (GOLD analysis project Ga0114999, IMG submission 89820) | Marine microbial communities from western Arctic Ocean - ArcticOcean_MG_CB8_126 | ecosystem: Environmental > Aquatic > Marine > Oceanic | place: Arctic Ocean: Canada Basin | collected...
ATTCACCCTGGAACCACAAGCCTGATGGTTATATGAAATAGAAATAGAAAGAGGGCCGCGTTAAGCGGCCCTCTTTCTATTTCATATAACCATCAGGCTTGTGGTTCCAGGGTGAATCCTGGGGACTACACAGCTGCGGCTTACTTCTCCATGTCTGGTGAGTACTTGCCCTGCTGCGCTGCGCTGGTCAGGGTGGCTCGATGGCGGAAGGCTGCCTGGGCTGCCGGGACGTTCTCTACCTTGCCCTGCCATGCCTTCAGCGGAGCGGCCTGGAGGCCTCGACCGAAGGAGTAGCTGATCGTCCACGGTGCGCCGACCCTGGCTGCTTCAACGTTGATCGCGTTCAGGTTGGCTGTCGCTTCGTCGTCGCTCTGTCCGCCAGAGAGGAACACAATGCCCGGCATTGCTGCGGGGATGGTTCGTTTGAAGCAGTCTACCGTCATTGCAGCTACCGTCTCGGCGCTGGCTCGGTTGGAAGCGGAGGAAGCGGAGACAATCATGTTGGGCTTCAGCAGCATCCCCTCAAGGGCAACACCCTGCCGTTGAAGCTGGGCAAAGGTCTCCAACAAAACCGCTTTGGTGGCTGCGTAACAGGTCTCGATGGAATGCTCGCCTTCCATGAACACCTCAGGCTCCACGATAGGCACCAGCCCTGCCTGCTGGCAGAGAGCTGCATACCGTGCCAGGGCGTGGGCGTTCACTTCGATGCAGTATGCGGAAGGGATGCTCTCACCAATGTTGAAGAGTGCTCTCCACTTGGCAAAACCCGCGCGAAGGGATGCATACTCCTCAAGTCGAGGGGCTAGGCCGTCCAGACCCTCTGTGACCAGCTCATTAGGTGAGCCAGCCAGGGGCTGCGTGCCCTTATCCACTTTGATGCCGGGGATGATGCCGCGGTCAGCAAGCACCTGCACCATAGGGGTGCCGTCCGCGGCGTTCTGTCGAATTGTTTCGTCGTACAGGATTACGCCGCTGATGTAGGCATCCACTCCATCGGTGCGGAAGAGCATTTCGCGGTAATCGCGGCGTTTGTCGTCTGTGCTCTCCGTGTTGATGGAATCAAACCGACGTTTGATGGTGCCGGAACTCTCATCCGCGGCAAGGATGCCCTTTCCGGGCGTTACCAAGGCCTTTGCTGTATTAGCAAGCTTTGTGATATCCATATGCAGTCTCCTTCTACGTTCCGCGCGGCTACACAGGCGCCTTCCAAATTACCCCTGCATTCTACCCCAAACCACCCCTATATGCGCAGGGTTTCCGGGCCACATCTTTAATGAATTTGGCTGAATCAGGATTCCCTGGAAATTGACGCTTCAGCATCTGTAGCCTAGACGGTCTTGTGGTTATAATGGCCACAAGCTGGAGCGAATTCTGCAGGGTAAATAGGAGGTCACGTTGACGACAGTGCTATCCAAAGCCAAGAGTGAAACCCTCTACAAATTGCGATACGAGAGCCCGTTGGGAACGTACATCCTGGTGAGTTCAGAGCAGGGGTTGATGTGCGTGAAGCCGGAGGAGCAAAGCTTCCCTGACCTTGGACGTTGGGTGCAAGAGAGCGGAGCGTTTGAAGATGGTGGGGTGCACAACCAAGCCACGGCCCGACAACTGGATGCCTACTTTGCCGGGAAACTCAAGGACTTTGATGTGCCGCTGGACATGCGAGGGACGGACTTTCAGCGGCGAGTGTGGCACCAGCTAACGGCCATCGCCTACGGTGAAACGTGGTCGTACGGAGAAGTTGCAGCGGCCCTTGGCAAACCAACCGCCAGCCGAGCGGTAGGCCACGCCAACGGGAGCAACCCCGTCTCCATCATCGTGCCGTGCCACCGGGTCATAGGTTCTAGCGGGAAGCTAGTGGGTTACGGCGGGGGCTTGCACCGCAAGAGTGCATTGCTGGAATTAGAGGCCACGGGAACACAGAAGCGACTGTTGTAAGCTCCTGATTAACTTGGCAGTTGCGCCCCAAGGAAGTCTGCGCGGCCCCTGAGGAACGAATCGCCATCGCTGGCTTTGCGTCCTGCAAGTTGCAACTCCACCACCCCCAGCAGCCCATCGCCCGTGAAGATACCCAGCGATGTTGCTTCACCTGGCTTTAACGCAATCACTTTCCCTGGCGCTGCACCCGTCAGAGCATCGGGGTCGGCCGCATCGGTAGTCAGCGGGAGGGCGCGTAGAACCTTGAGAGTCTGACCCTTCCACTGGCAGTAGGCTCCAGGCCAGGGGTGGAGCGCCCGGACTTGGTCGCTCAGTTGCTTTGCTGGAAGGGCAAAATCCAGCGCTCCGTCTGATTTCTCCAGGCGTCGACTGTACGTTGCCCTGCTTTCGTCCTGAGGGACAGCTTCTACCTCATTGTTAGCCCACGCGGGGAGCGTGCGAGCCAACAACCCTGCGCCTCGCTCAAACATCCGTACCGTCAGCGACTCCGATGTATCGTCGACCATCACGGGATACTCTTCTTGAGCCACTATCGGTCCCGTGTCCATGCCCTCATCCAACAACATGATGCTCACGCCTGTCACGGTATCGCCTTGCAGGAGTGCCTCCGCCACGGGGGACGACCCCCGGTACTTGGGGAGCAACGATGGGTGGATGTTAAGGCATTCTTTGAGCGGTACTGCCAGGATCTCAGGGGGGAGGATGCGCCCGTACGATGCTACAACCATCACGTCAGGCTTCAACGCCGCGAACTCTGCTGCTACCTCTGGCGGGCGGAGCGACGTTGGTTGCAGCACCGGAACGCCGTGTTCACGCGCCCAAATTGCCGTTGGTGGCGACTCCACGCTGCGGCCTCTACCTGCCGGTTTATCGGGGCGAGTGACCACCGCTAGGAGTTCATGACCGGCGTCAAAAAGGGTTGACAAAACCGTCACGGAGTACTCCGGGGTGCCTAAGAAAATAATGCGCATGGCACCATCCATAGAAAAATATTTCCAGCCCATAACGGTGGGCTAAACAGGGGTGTATCGGCATGTTTGGAGAGCCAATTCCCGCTAGAGGTCACATATCCGGGAATATGTCTATTAAAATGTCTCATAGATTCAAATATGCTCACATTAATCATGATATATGCTTATTCGTATTTGGAAAATCGTTGTAATTATAAAAGATAAAATGTTTTAAACGAGATTAGAACACTCTCACTACTATGAGTAGAACACTCAAAATTGAGCTAAATTGAGGAATATCAGCGAATATTTCTCTTGCGCCATATTCCAGCCCCTGATACCTTTTTTCTTGGCCCCTGGAGCCCCTCCCATTTGTGGCGAATGGTTGGGATGACCAGAGCTTAACACCAACACCACCGGGAGGGCGATTTCTTTTGAGTGACCTACAACCTCGACAACTCTGGGAAGCAGCCCTGGGCGACCTCCAGGTCCAAGTTGCCAGACCCAGCTATGATACGTTCTTGCTGAACACGGTTGGTGTTTCGCTGGAAGATGACTGCTTGGTGATTGGCGCCAACAGCTCTTTTGCCGCTGAGTACCTTGAGAAGCGACTTCGCAGCGTTGTTCAGACCGCAGTTGAGCGAGTTGCCCATTCCCCGCTGGACGTGCGTTTCCAGGTCTCCCAAAGCTCTAGCGTGGTAACGGCCACCGAGATAGCCGATGAGCAGGCGCAGCCTCAAGTGCAAACCTCCAATGTGGAGACTCCTACGCGTCATCGCTTTGCTGGCGAGACCCCGGCGCTACCATTGGATCCACGCTACGTGTTTAGTCAGTTCACTGTGGGCTGTTCCAACGAGCTTGCGATGGCAGCAGCCACAGCGGCGGCGGAGCGTCCAGGGCAAAAGTACAACCCTGTCTTCCTCTACTCGCCTTCAGGGCTGGGCAAGACCCATTTGCTGCATGCCATAGGGCATCGCATCCGCGAGCGTGGACTGACCGCCCTATATGTCAGCAGCGACCAGTTCATCACGGAGTTCGTCCGTTCCATTCGCGAGGGTCGTGCGTCCGAGTTTCGGGAGAAATACCGCAGCCCGGATGTCCTCCTGATGGACGATATTCAGTTCTTGAGCGGCAAGGAGCAGACACAAGAGGGGCTGTTCCACATCTTCAATGAATTACATCACTCGGGTCGGCAGGTGGTCATCGCCAGCGATAGGTCACCATCGGCGCTACACCCGTTAAACGATCGACTGCGCTCCCGCTTTGAGTGGGGGCTGATTGCGGACATCCAGCCGCCAGACTTGGAAACGCGATTGGCTATTTTGCGCGCAAAGGCTGATGCCCTTGATACAAGCGTCCCTCTGGACGTGTTGGAATTCCTGGGACAGCGGAACTGCCGGAGCATACGAGAGTTGGAAGGCCAGCTCAATCGTATTGCTGCGTACGCTGACTTGACGGGAAAGCCTGTCACCATGGCGTTGGGCGAACAGGCTCTGGGCGGATTGCAGGGTGCTCTTGAGGCTGCTCCCAGAACTACGGAGTCCGTGCTGGAAAGCGTGGCCAGCTACTATCGAACCACCCCAGCTGCGATGAAGGGGCCCAATCGAGAGCGCTCCATTGCCCGTGCCAGGCACACAGCCATGTATTTGATGCGAGAGGACATGGGCCTCTCCCTGGTTGAGATTGGCAGGTCTTTTGGGGGTCGTGACCATAGCACGGTCTTTCAGGCGTGCAGCAAGATGGCAGGTCTGGTGGAAAACGACACTACCCTTCAACGTGACCTTGTCGCCCTCCGGGAGAAGATAGACAGGGCTTAGCCAGGACATCGTCCTGGGCCTACATGCCTGCGGCTACCCTAGGGAGGTTTCCCTTCATCTTGAGTCCGATACCGTGATGTTATTCTGTGCCCTTCGGTATCGCTCAGGACAGGTTCCCCGAAGAACCCAACGCTGTTGAAGGTATGACACATCTTCACCGTCAGGTCACGTGGCACCCTGGTTGCACCTCGCATCACTCCTCAAGTACAGTTATCGCGACCCGTTGCCATGAGGTATTTCTATGCGCGCGGTCCGGAGCCAAACCACGTTAATTAACACATGGAGGACATGAATGATTGGAACAAACACGCTTAAGGCAAAACTACGCAAGGGCGAGGGCGTGCTTGGCGCATTCAACTCTTTGCCTTCAGCAGATGCTGTGGAGATTCTTGGTTTCTTGGGGATGGACTTCGTCATCATTGACGCTGAGCACGGCGTGTCAGACCTGGAATCCTGTGAGCACCAGGTTCGTGCTGCCGAAGCTGTAGGGATTTCTTCCATGATGCGGATTGCGCTGAACCTCCCCCAGAACATCCTACGACACCTGGACACAGGCGTAATGGGTGCACAGATTCCCCAGGTGGACACTGCTGCTGAGGCAAGGGCAGTGGTAAACGCCGTCCGGTATCCCCCCGTGGGCAAGCGTGGGTTGGCTGGCGTTCGTGCCTCCGGATACGGCATAGCCATACCCTTGGGCGATTACACCAGGAAAGCCAATGAGGAGCTAATCCTCTGCGTTCAAATTGAGACCGTGAAGGCTGTGGAGAACGCCACCGAGATTCTGGCCGTAGATGGAGTTGATCTCATCTTTGTCGGCCCAACGGACCTTTCCACTTCCATGGGATACCCTGCCCAATCCACGCACCCGGAGGTCATGGAGGCTATTGAACATGTGGGCAAGGCAGCCGTCGCTGCTGGTAAGTGGGCTGGCACCATCGCCCGCGACGCTGATGCTTATGAGCACTGGCGCAACGTCGGCTACCAGTACCTCGCTACGGGGTCAGCAAACTTCCTGGTTGAAGGTGCCAAGCACTACTTGGAGAGCTGCCGTGAGCGTGAGAAGGCCGGAGCGTGACAGGGCTAGCCTGTACCAATATTCGTGACTGTTACGGATGCTAGCTTGTCAGGTGTGAGTAGAAATAGGGTTAAAAAGGATAAAGAACATGAAGGTTGGATTTGTTGGGCTGGGTCTGATGGGGGCTCCCATGAGCCGAAACCTGTTGAAGGCCGGGCATACCGTCAAGGCCTGGAACCGAACCAAGTCTAAGGTGGACGCCTTTGTAGCAGACGGGGGAGAGGCGGCTAGCTCGCCCCAGGACGCAGCTACGGGCGCTGATGTTGTCATCACTATGGTTACGGACTCCCCTGACGTGCAGGCCGTGGTTTTGGGTGAAGGCGGCGTGGTGCATGGGATGAGCAGCGGGATCGTGCTGATAGACATGAGCACCATCTCCCCGGAGGTCACTCGTGAGATTGGCGTGGAGTTAAATGCGCATGGTGTCCAGATGCTGGATGCCCCGGTGAGCGGTGGAGTGCTGGGTGCGCAGAACGCTGCATTGTCCATCATGGTGGGTGGCCCCACAGACGCTTTTGAGCGCGTCACTCCGCTGTTTGAGGCTATGGGGCAACGCATCACCTATTGTGGCGGGCCGGGCATGGGCCAGGTGACCAAGCTGGTGAACCAGGTCATTGTTGCCGGAACTATGGCGGCTGTATCGGAAGGACTGCTCTTTGGCGCAGCGGCCGGGGTTGATTTGGAAGCGGCGTTCAAAGCCGTCTCTGGCGGGGCTGCCGCCTCTTGGCAGTTAGAGAACCTGGGAGCCAAGTTGTTGAATGACGATTTTGCGCCGGGGTTCATGGTGAAGCTCCAACAGAAGGACCTGAGGCTGGTTATGGAATCCGCCAAGGAGATGAACCTGCCAATGTTCACCACGCCTATCGTCCATAACCTCTACCGTGCGGTTGAGGGTCAGGGCCACAGTGGCGAGGGCACTCAGGCCTACATCAAGGGGCTGGAAGCGCTAGCTGGCGTAAAAGCCCGTACGCCGAAGTCCTAGCAGCGAATCATTGTCATGAAACTCCAATTCGGCAACAATGTCCCTGCCTCCATAGAAGAGGTCTACGAGTACGTCACTGGTGTGGGGCCTGACGGGCCCCTTGACCGTGAGCTCTTTTCTCAGAAATACGGAAAGATTGAGCAGGAGGGCGACGAGGGAATCGTCACACGGGTGGCTGATGGAGATGCCGAGGTCATTTGGCGCTCCACCTTTGACTACCCATATCAACGACTCATGGTCGTTGATTCCTCTTCCGCCGATCGTGAGGACACCTTTGTGGTGGTGAAGGGTGGCACTAAGTGGACAATCACTGTGCATTCCAAGAAGGGTGGCTTTAGCGGGCTGGTGCAGTGGCTCTACTTTCAGGCCATAGGCAAGTACAGGGTTGGCGTGCCGATTCTTTCGCCCGTGATTTTTTACTTCCGCCGAAAGGCCAGGGCTGCTGAAAGAGAAGCTGCAGAGGTTTCGCCAGAATCACCTGAGGCAGAAGCCTAACCTGAACCCTTTTTGTTAGCCCATCAGCACGTTATCGATGAGCCGCGTCTCGCCGATGCGGACAGCCAGCGATACCAGGGTAGGCCGGTCAACGATGGCAAGCTCCTCCAGCGACTTCGTATCTGCCAGACTCACGTAGTCGATACTCGCCAGAGCCTCGGCATTAATACAATCCCGCATCGCCTCTCGGACAGTGTCGGCATTCCGCTGACCACGTAGGGCAAGCTCCTGGGCTAGTTGGAGAGCGCGATAGAGCACCGGAGCCGCCTGACGCTCCACGTATGAGAGCTTGGCATTACGACTGGAAAGAGCCAGCCCGTCCCGCTCCCGCACGGTTGGGACGGCAATGATCTCCACGCCCAGGGCAAGGTCTGCAACCATGCGACGTATCACCATGATCTGTTGGGCATCCTTCTGACCGAAGTAGCTTTTGTCTGGACTGAGGGCATTGAACAACTTGAGGACAACGGTGCAGACGCCTCTGAAATGTTCCGGACGGTATGCTCCCTCTAGCGGCTCTGCAACCTTCCCCGGCTCCACCCACGTATCGAAACCCTGCGGATACATCTCTGTGTCAGTGGGGACAAAGGCCACATCCACGCCCTCTTCCCGGAGCACGCGCAGGTCTTCTTGAATGCCACGGGGGTAGGCTGCCAGGTCTGTCTGGTCGCCGAACTGCGTGGGGTTCACGTAGATGCTTGCGGTCACGGTCTCGCATTCCTGACGTGCCTGGCGAACCAGGGCCAGGTGGCCTTCATGCAGTGCGCCCATAGTAAGGATGGCCCCCACGGGGTGCTGTACACCCTGAAGGGCCTTTCGGACATCGGCGATAGTGGCGCAAACTTCCATCGATTATGCCTGCGGGATGTCCTTCAGGATTGAGTCTTCCGTGAAGAAGCTCTCTTTGTCAGTGGGGAACGCCCCCGCTTGCACCTCAGCGGCGTAGGCAGCAATGGCCTCTCGCATCGCATCGCCCAGGGTGGCGTAGCGTTTCGCGTGCTTGGGAGCAAAGTCGGTGGTCAGCCCCAGCATATCGTTAACCACCTGCACCTGGGCATCGCAGCCAACCCCGGCGCCAATGCCGATGGTCGGTATGGTGAGTCGTTGACTGATGGTAGCGGCCACGCTGGCAGGAATCAGCTCCAACACAACGCCAAAGGCTCCAGCAGCTTCTAGGGTCAGGGCATCCTCCACCAACTCATGGGCCTCTGCTGATGTCTTACCCTGCACGCGGTATCCGCCAAGCTGGTGCACGGATTGTGGCGTCAGGCCGATGTGGCCCATGACGGGAATGCCAGCCTCCGTAATGCGCTTCACGGTATTGGCAACGTGAACGCCGCCCTCCAGCTTCACCGCTTGCGCTCCCGCCTCTTGGAGGAACCGGCCAGCGTTGCGTAGAGCCTGAGCATCGTCAAGGTTGTAGGAGAGGAACGGCATATCGCCGATAACCATGGCCCGCTTGGTGCCACGGACTACGGCTTTGGTGTGGTGTAGCATATCTTCCATGGTCACTTGCACCGTGGAATCGTAGCCCAACACCACCTGACCAAGGCTGTCACCAACCAGGATGACCGGTATGCCGGCCTCTTCCGCCAACTTGGCTGTTGGGTAGTCGTACGCGGTCAAGACAGCGAATTTCTGACCCTTCTTCTTGAACTCCTGAACGTCCCGAGTTGTTACTCTCATGGCTCTCCCCCTATTTGTCCGTACCTGTGTGTTGTAGTGAACTTACCAGTAATTCACGTAGTTCTTCTTCAGTTGCGCCGAGCCCGCCCTTGGCTTGAGCGATGGGTAGCGAGGCCAGCGAAAGATGGCCGTAGATTGACTGAAACCCTGGAGCCCGCATTGCTAATGCCTCGATGTGCGATGCTACTGTTCCTACATCGCCGCGAACCGCCGGACCCGTCAACGCATCAGGAAACCCGCGACGCTCTATGCCGTCCAAGGTGCCGCGCACCAACGGCAACAACGCTCGAAGACCCTGGTCGCTGCTTTGGCTGAAATCCGACCACAAATCCGCTGATAGCTTCACCAACGTGGCCAGCAACCCGCAGGCAGCAATGGCGCTGGCGTGGTACAGAACTCTGTCCTCAGCCGCCAGGGCTATGGGCCACCCGCCCAGGTCGTTTGCCAGCGACTCAAGACCTTCACGAAGCGGAGTCTCAGCTTCTACTGCGTAGGCGATGTCACGCAATACGTCTTGGCTGCCGTTAGGGGGACTGAAGCCCTGGGGACTAAAGGCTGGGCCGCCAAAGGTCTGGAGCGGATGGAATGCTCCGATGAGCGCGCCAACACCCTTCGCGGAGTCCAGCGTTGAAAGCGATGTTGCCCCTGAACAGTGAACTACCACCTGGTCAGAACGCCATCGCGTTGCGTTTGCTACCGCTTGAATCGCGCTGTCAGGAACCGTGAGAAACACGACATCGCAGTGGCCAGCAACGTCCTGGGGTGTTTGTACCGCTTCGCAGCCATCAAGACCCTTCGCCATGCGTTCGGCGGAAGATACTGTTCTACTTGCCACGGTAGTCACGCGATAACCAGCGTGTTGTATGCCGCGGGCCAGCGTCGTCGCCAGTGCTCCTGCCCCTATGAACCCAACGTTGCCGGAAAGCAGTTCGTTGTTCATGAAAGCAGCCTTGTGGCTGGGGTGTGATGGGCATAAAACAACAAAGGCCTTCGACGCTCATGCTCCGAAGGCTCTTGGCTAGATGAAATAACGTACGTATTTGCCGTCGCGGTCATGCTGATCCCCGCGGCTCATGTTTAGGGCTGCTAAAACCTGTTCACCACCCGAGCACAGGTTGGCGACACACTTATGATAGACCACCGACACACGGTGTCAACCAGGGCATTGCCCTGGACCCATAAGCTCTGGGGGTATTGGGATGAGCTATTCTCCCTCTCACATAGTTGTCCATCAGGTGAGAAGAGTTCTGGGGCTTAGCTTCTCTAGCTTGGAGGGTTTATCCAGCAGGAGGAACGGTCTCTTTGCCGCCCAGCTCTTTTGCGACCTCCTCAGGAGGCTTCACTTTACAGAACATGTAGAAAAGCATGAAGTCATAGGAAATCTTCAAGGCAGCACCGGCTACAAATGGCGCGCTGGCGGCCACGACCGTCCAGAGAAGGGTAGCGAGCGGCGGCCCAGCAACCCCGAAGGTGCTGCGCCCTGCGCCCATTATGCTTGCCATCACCACCCGCTCCTCGGGCCCGACTACAGACATGGTGTAGGAGTCGCGCGTTGGCACATCCATCTGCCCAAAGAATGACCGGAGTTGCCAGAGGCCAATCGCCAGCCATGCATAGGGCGAAAAGATGGCTCCGATGAGAAACAGGCTGGAGGGAATGTGTGTGAACACCATAGTGTTGATTAGGCCTATGCGGTTGGCCAGCTTGGCGGCGATCCATAGCGAAGTGGCTGAAAGTGCTTGGGATGCAAAGAACACAAGGGCCAGGGACCCCAGGTCAAGGCCGAACTTCGTATTGAACCAATAGGCAATCAGGCTTTGAACCAGTAATACTCCCGCGAACTGGTCTACGCCAAAGAGGCCCACCAGAGTGAAAATCAAACGTCGAGAGGGGAGTGTAAGCGGGTTGGTCCAGTTCCGTTAGGTTGCATCGACCTCAACATTGGCGGAGAGGCGGGAATACAGGATGGCTGACATAGCGACTAATACCGCGTATCCGCCGAACATAATCTTGAAGGAATCAATCTCGCTGATGCCCAGACCCTCGCGGAACAGCACGGGCAGCCCTGCAGACAAGGCTCCAAAGGCCATTGCTCCCGTCCCAATAATTCGATGCAGAGCAAAGAGGTCAGTACGCTTTCCCTGCGGCGCTACATCGGCCAGGCTGGCCTGCTCCAACGGCTGAGCGGCTCCTCCGGATTGAGGCCCACCGGATGCGGCGACCCCCCCAAGAACCGCAAAGATGGCTAGCATCAGAAAATCGTTGAAGAACATCAGGGAAAGCCCGGCAAACCCCGCCAGCAGTGTGGAGCCCACCAGAACCCACCGTCGCCCCAGTCGGTCAGAGACAAGGCCCACTATGAAGGTTTGAATCCCTGACCCTGCTACTCCTGCACTAAGGAATGCGCCGATTTGGAAGAGGCTGAACCCAAGTTCCTTGAGGTAGATGACCATGAAGATGGCAATGCTGCCCAGCGCAAAGTTGCGCAGCCCACGGGCTGCCATGATAAGCCAGGCGTCTTTAGTAACCCATTGGAAAGGCATGGACCGGGTGCTCTTCACGTCTTCACCTCAGACCACCGTCTGATTCATGCCTTGGGAGGCAGTGCCTCTTGGAGTTGCACCCATGTCTCAATGATTCCACGGTCTTTGGGAAAGGCTAACGGAGGAAGGTCGTCTACAGGGAAGAAGCCGACCTTCTGTACTTCTGGGGAGAGGTCATGTAACGCGCCGCCTACGGCCTCTGCGCCGAAGGCTGCCAGCACAATGGGGCGTCCTGGCTCTGAGTACAGTCCTACCAGCCCGTTGATGGTCACTTTAAGCCCCGTCTCTTCGTAGGCCTCACGGCAGGCAGCTTCCTCCACAACCTCGCCTTGCTCAACATAGCCTCCGGGCGGCGCCCATAGGCCCTTCTCCGCTCCATAGCTGCGTTGAATCAGCAGTAGTCCTTCTGCGTTACCCACCAGCGTGGTAGCAACTAGCTTGGGGCTAAGCCTGACAATGTTCTTGCACGTGGGGCAAAAAGGTCGCCACAGCCCATCTACGTTCTCAGTGGTTAGCGGCGTCCGACAAATCGGACATCGCTCGAAGTCGCTAGTCACAGACCCCCCCCTTGGCCCAGAGCCTGCGCGTGCTATACTCCGCTGGCCCAAGTCCCTATCGCCGTATGGTACACCACACCAGGAGGTTCCCCAACCAATGACAACCGCAGAGCGCAGCATCACAGAAGAAACAGCCCGATTCATTATAGATACAAGCTATAACGACCTTCCGGAAGCCCTCCGAGCGGAGGCTCGGCGATGTATTCTGGACGGTCTGGCCGTCATGTTGGCAGGCACTACAGAGGACTGCACCAAGATTATCCATAAGTACATTGGCGGTCTTGGTGTGGTCGGTCCGGCTCGAGTGCCCGGCACAGCTGCTTCTTTCCCTGCGGAGTTTGCAGCCCTTGCCAGTGGTGTCAGCGGCCACGCCCACGATTTTGATGACACACAAATTGCTTCTGCACCTAACCGTGTTTATGGTCTGCTGACCCACCCTACAGTCCCTGCTCTCTCGGCGGCTCTGGCCGTAGCACAGGAAGTCGGTGCATCTGGCAAAGACCTGGTGACCGCCTTCTGCATCGGCCTGGAAGTCGAGTGCAAGCTTAACGAGGCCATCAACCCCAGGCACTATCAGCAGGGATTCCACAGCACCGGCACCTTTGGCGTATTTGCGAGCGTAGCAGCGGCGGCGAAATTATTAAGCCTGGACCTGGATACTACCCGTACTGCCATCAGTATCGCGGCGTCCAAGAGCGCGGGCATACGCTGCAACTTTGGCACCATGACCAAGCCCTACCACTCCGGCGCGGCGGCCCAGAACGGCATCGTGGCCGCTCGACTGGCGTCTATGGGGTACGAGGCTGACCCCTCCGGCCTGGACGGCCCTTGGGGCTACTTTGCTGTGGCTGGCGGTGGCGTGGATGAGGAGTACGTGCGCGGCAAACTCGGCAACCCATGGGCGTTGCTTGACCCTGGTGTGTCCGTGAAGCCCTACCCGTGCGGTTCCCTGCTGCACCCCACAATGGATGCCCTCCGTGAGCTGGTTATCGCCCACGATGTAGCCCCGGAGAACATAGAGGAAGTACGCCTTGGCACTGCATCAAACGTCATAAACGCACTGCGCTATGTTGCCCCGAAGAACGCATTGCAGGCCAAGTTCAGCATCCAGTTCATGCTTGGCGTGCTGGCTCTGCGCCGTAGAGCGGGCATTGCTGAATTCCGCGACGAGGTGGTGAGCAGCCCTGATGTCCAGGCGATGATGCAGCGGGTGAAGCCCTACCTTGACCCGGAGATTGACGCCCAGGGTTTTGAACGTATTCGCAGTCGAGTTGAGGTGATGCTGAAGGACGGGACTACCCTGACGCAAGAAGCATCTGTGTCACGCGGCACTCCTGAGCGGCCTATGACCCCCGATGAGTTGGCAGAGAAGTTCACTGAGTGTGCTACTGGCGTCATTAGCGCGGATGCCATTGCCAAGGCCATTGAGGCTGTGCGCAATGTGGAATCGTTGAGCAACGTCAGCGAGCTTCTGACCGCGCTAGGCTAGCGAGGGCTCGCCTTCGACCCTTGTTAGCTGCGAATACCGATGGAATGCTGAGTCGGTTAGTTCCTATCGAACTTTGCCATTCTGAGGGCGTCGTAACAATGAACGGAACCTCGCACCACAGGTAACCACAGGAATATCGGTAAATGGCTAGCCATTTAGGGGATTTTTGGCTGCATCTTCTACGATGGTGCCCTTGAAGAAGTCCGGGTTCATCTGCCCGTGGCACTGTACTGGGTTGGTGAAGGTGAAGTCCCGGAAGTCCTGCTCCGTTATCAGCTCATCCTCCACCATTTCCCATGCCTCAGGGACTGCCTCTGCAAAGTCCGGCACGTCCCAGTGAGCCAGGTCTGTGCCCAGCAACGCCTTCAACCTGCCAGGCATCCGGGAGTCAAAGGCCCGCGCCGTGGCAGGGTCGTCGGCCTCACAACCGAAGTAGAAGTTCTTGGGAAAGAGGTCAATAAGCTCTTCTTTTGTGCTGACTCCAACGCCAGCGTAATCATCAAGCGACTCCGTTTCTCGCCTGGCGAGTTCTTGGAGTTGGAGCGCGTCTATCGCTTCCTGGCCCTTCGCCTTTAAATCGCCGTAACCGTACTGCTCAATGAGTTCACGCAGTCGCTCGGTATCAATGTTGGTTGGTCGGAGGTTCTTCTGCATCGTGTCGTAGGGGCGCTTCTGCCATCCGCCCACCAGGTTCGCCAGAAGCATGACGCCGTACCCCACGCCGCCTTCCAAGAACGAGAAGGTGAGGGTTGGAAAACGACGTACAACGCCGCCAAGGAAGATGGACTTGGTCATGGGCTCATGTCAGGTGGCAGCATGGCCCAGCCGATTGAACTCACCGTTGCTGGTGGACATGCGATTCGCCCAGCCGTTGCTCCCCTGATGCACCGTTACGGACATACCTATATCCACGCACTTCTGCCACAACGGGTCGTAATCGTACGGATTATCCAACCCGAGGGCGTCTATATGGTGTAGTGAGGCATCACTGCGGGAGAGGCTCCGGCCACTTCGTATTCCGGGATGGACCGGCGTTGCGATCCCTTGAAGCTGCCAACCTTGAGGCCCAGGGTGTTCACCGCGTACTCAACCTCGTCGATGGCCTCCTGGGGCGTCAAGCACGGAATCAACGCAGCGGGGGTCAGGCGTGATTTGTGGGGGCGTAGATGTCCGCGACCATTCTGTTGTACGCGCGGCATACCGCTCTGCGTGTCTCGTCTTGGGGGATGCTGTTGCCGGTGAGCAATCGCGTTGGGTAGATGATGGAGTAATCAATGCCCAGTTCGTCCATCCGTTTTTCTTGCAATGCGGGAATCATGGAGTTGGCGAAGTCCAGGGTATTTGCCGTGGTGACCCACCAGTTGCCCCGGGACAGACGCTTTTGCTTGCGCTCCTCCAACGTGGCGTCATACCAAGCGCTGCGACGGTTCTGCGATTTGGCAAACTCCTCGGCCATCTTCGCGCCGCCCTCCTGTCGGACGTAGTCGGGCATAACGGATATCGATTCTATCCAGTGGCTGTCCCCGTCCACGATGGGATGCCCGAGCTTGGAGCGGATTTTAGCTGCGTCACCCTTGGTCATGGTGCCCCTTTGCGCGTTTGACGCGAAGCGAATTGGCACAGATTAGAGGCTTTTGCGGTGAGGATGTCAATCCAAGGGCAAGGGAGAAGGAAGGAATAGATGGAGCATCCCATTGACGGAGTTGCAGCTACTCTCTACAATGAATGTTTTGTGGCATATAGCTATTGAGAGGCATTTATCATCGTGACTAGCTACGCAGTTATTCAAACAGGTGGCAAGCAATATCAGGTGAAATCCGGCGACGTCATTGACGTGGAGAAGCTGGAAGCAGAAGTCGGCACCCGTGTGGAGCTGGCTGATGTTCGGTTGGTGTCGGTGGAATCTGGGCTATCCGTGGGCACACCTTCTGTAGATGGTGCAATGGTCACGGCAGAGGTTCAGGATCAGTTCCGCGGCCCCAAAATCATCATCTTCAAGTACAAGTCCAAGACCCACTATCGGAAAAAGAACGGGCATCGCCAGAGCTATACCCGGATTCGTATACAGGATATTTTGACCGGTGGAGCAACGCCACCACCCTTTGTGCCCACAGCCAAGGTGGAAGTTGCGCCGGCTGAAGCCGTAGCTTCTGAAGTAGCAACGGCCCCCGCTCCCGCAAGACGGACTAGGGCAGCGCCTGCGACTACCGCAGAAGCAACGACAGAAGCCCCAGCAAAGCGTACCCGGACACGGGCAGCGACTGCGGCCACAACCACGGAAGCAACGACAGAAGAGAAGCCAGCCCCAGCGAAGCGTCGGACGCGCGCGGCTGCATCGAAAGAAACACCAGCCGAAGAGACCCCGGCAGAGACCTCCGAAGAGACCCAGAACTAGGGAGAGTACACCATGGCTCATAAAAAGGGTGGCGGTTCCAGTCGTAACGGTAGGGATAGCAACGGCCAGCGTTTGGGCGTCAAGGTATTTGGCGGCCAGAAGGTTCGCACCGGCGCAATCCTGGTGCGGCAGCGTGGCACGCGTATCATTGCAGGCAACAACGTAGGCCTGGGCCGTGACTTCACACTCTTCGCCCTAGTTGACGGAGAGGTCAAGTATGAGTGGGCAATCAAGGACAAGAAGATGGCCAGCGTCTATCCAGTGCAAGCCTAAGCCTGCATCTCATAGGCACTACGGGGCATCAAACCAGCTTGTAACAACGGTCAGTTGTAACGGACTAAGGAAAAGGAACTAGAGAAGACCATGAAGGTAGAAATACATCCAGAGTGGCATCCAGAGGCCAAGGTAACCTGCATTTGCGGTAACGCCTTCACCACTGGATCCACCAAAGCGGAAATCCGAGTAGAGATTTGCAACCAATGTCATCCGTTCTTCACGGGTGAGCAGCGAATTGTGGACACTGAGGGTAGGGTGGAGCGCATACGGCGAAGATATAATCTTAAGTAAGCGCCCAATCCTGGCCCTCGGGGTGGTGCAAACCACCCCGATTTCTTTTCCAGAGCAATATGGAAAAATTCTTCGTCACCCCGTCAGCGGGACTCCACAGAATGACACGAGGATGATCGGGTTCAGAAGGGTAGTAAAGGACAAAAATGCCACAGCCGTTCTACTACGGTGGACAAGCCCTTATAGAGGGAGTGCTGATCCGCGGACAGCGCAATGTCCGCATGGCTGTGCGTCGTCCTGACGGCGGTATCTGGACAGGCCCCTTACCTCTCAGCCCTATCACCAACGGTCGACTGCGGCGCATCCCTCTGGTGCGCGGCATCATCGTCCTAGCAGAGTCTATGCTCATGGGTATCAAAGGGCTGAACCGCTCTGCAGAAATTGCTATGGCAGACCCAGAAGCACCACCCATCCCGGATGGTGAACTTCCACCAAGGGGCAAGGCTGAACGAATTACCATGGCCTTCTCCCTTGGTGCCGCCCTGGTGTTTGGTGTAGGCATCTTCTTCCTGCTGCCATTGCTGGGTGCGCGCTCAATGGACAGCTTCATAGACTCATCCATTACCAGCAACGTCATTGAGGGCGCTATACGCCTGATCCTACTTGTTGGGTACATCTGGGGCATTGGACACATTAAGGACATCCAGCGTGTCTTTGCCTACCACGGCGCGGAACACATGACCATCCACGCTTATGAGCATGGCGTCCCCCTGGTGCCTGAAGAGATAGAGAAATTCTCCACGGCGCATCCGCGTTGCGGCACGGCCTTCCTCCTAACGGTGGTGCTGGTATCTGTGCTGGTCTTTACGCTGGCGGGCCGTCCGTCAATCATCATGGCCATCATTTCCCGTGTGGCGCTGGTGCCAGTGATTGCTTCTGTTAGCTACGAGTTCTTACGATTTAGCGGTGCCCACAGTGAGCGGCCCTGGGCGCGCGTCCTAACGTATCCTGGGTTGATGCTTCAACGGCTTACCACCCGCTGGCCTGACCGGTCACAGATTGAAATTGCGGTGGCAGCTATGAACAGCACCCTGGTCGCAGATGGCATTATTGATGCTGACCCGCGACTGGATGAAGCCCAGGATGGTTCTCTCCGAACTGAGTCGGCCGGGAATTCTCCCGACGCCGACGCCTCCACCGACTAAGGGTGATGCTACCTACGCCCTGTGCTATACTGCACCGGGCTGTTTGGCAAGGACACCCAGAAGCGACGCAACTCGTTATTCTTACGTACTTTATTGCGTCTATTGGAATGAAAAACAGCTTAAATCAGGAGATATGCAATGACATCGGAGATTACCGTCCTTTCTGGCGGGTCAGTAACCAGCCCGCAGGGGTTTCACGCGGGGGCAACGTACGCAGGCATCCGGGCATACGCGCCGGGAAAAGTGGATTTGGGCATGCTCTTCTCTGAGCAGCCAGCCACTTCTGGCGGCACCTACAGCACCAGTAAAATCCTCTCGCCCTCTGTCACCGTCACAAAGGAAAGTGTTGCCAGTGGGGTATCACAGGGCGTCATCGTCAACAGTGGCTGTGCCAACTGCGCTGTAGGCGAGCAAGGCTACAAAGATGCACAAGAGATGGCACAGCTGGCGGCCAAGGCCTTTGGCGTCGCTCCGGCAGCAATGGCTGTTAGTAGCACTGGCATCATTGGGGTTGAGCTACCCATGGGTCTCATCCGCAACACAGTAGTCAACATTGAATCTTCACATAGTGGTGGGCACGATTTTGCCCGTTCCATTCTTACTACAGACACCGTCACCAAGGAGATTGCGGTTTCTTTCTCCGCGAGTGGCAAAACGGTGACGTTAGGTGGCTGCGCCAAGGGCTCCGGCATGATCCACCCCAACATGGCGACGATGCTGGCCTACCTGACCACTGACGCCGAGCTGGATACAGCCTTTTTGCAGGAGACCCTCAGCGAGGTGGTCAATTCTAGCTTCAACATGATCGACATTGATGGCGACACCAGCACCAACGATACCGTGCTGCTCTTTGCCAACGGCGCGTCTGGTGCTGCAATCAAGAAGGATACGCCGGAAGGTGAGACCTTTATCGCTGCATTGCTAGAGGTCTGCACGCACCTCGCTCGCGAGATGGTCAAGGACGGCGAGGGCGCAACTAAACTCATCGAAGTCACAGTAGAGGGCGCGGAGAGCGTGGCTGACGCTCGGCTGGCGGCTCGTTCTGTTGCTAGCTCCATCCTGGTGAAGACCGCCATCCACGGCAATGACCCTAACTGGGGACGTATCATGATGGCTTTGGGGAAGAGTGGCGCGGAGATGATTGAGAAGAACATTGGCCTCTACATCAATGATATTTGCATCATGGATGGAGGCCTTCCTGTCCCGTACTTTAAGGAATCCCTTATCGCTTCCATGCAGGGTACAGAAGTGCGCATCTTGGCCAATTTGAACCTTGGCACAGGCTCCGCAATTGGCTGGGGATGCAATATGAGCGAGGAATTTGTAACCTTCAACAGCGCCTACACCACGTAGTCTCGCCTACTGCGTGGGAACTCCTTGAAGCAGAACAACGTCGTATTCAGCAGAACACACATTGGACGAACATAGAGTGAATGACACGACAACACAACGCCCCACCGTGGTCAAGATTGGTGGCAGTACCTTGGGTAGCGGAGATACAACGTTGGAAGACGTGGTGGCGATGCAACAGCAGGGCTACGCTCCGGTCATTGTCCACGGTGGTGGCAAAGTGATAAACCAATGGATGGAGCGTTCTGGTGCGGCACCTAACTTTGTTCGTGGGATGCGGGTCACAGACCAACCCACTCTGGATATTGTGGTGGCTGTGCTGACTGGGCTGGTAAACAAGCAGCTTGTTGCCTCCATGCTGGCCCTTGGTGGGAAAGCCGTGGGTCTTAGTGGCGTAGACGGCGGCATCCTCCAAGCACGAACCCTTGACCCGGAGTTGGGCTACGTGGGAGCAATCGTCGCAGTGGATTCAACTCCAGTCCAGCAGATGCTGGCGATGGGTTGGATCCCCATCATCGCTCCGGTAGCCACAGGTTACATCGAAGAAGGGATAGAAACTGAGCCACTCTACAACATCAATGGTGATGTTGCTGCTGGGGAACTTGCGGCGGCGCTTAATGCGGAACGGCTGATATACCTGACAGATGTGGAAGGGGTTATGGACGCTTCACACCGTACCATATCTCACTTGTTGCCGGAACAGGCCCGTGCATTGATAGAGAGTGGGGTAGCCGCAGGCGGCATGATTCCCAAGTTAGAGGCGTGTTTGAACGCGCTACCCAAGGTCGGCTCCACGCAGATACTTGATGGCAGGCGACCTCACGCGTTGGTAGAGTGTCTTAATGGCAAGGGGAACGGCACAAAGATTGGGTAACACGTCGGCTCAGCTCAGATTCTTGGTGGACTGGGCCTCACCCGTTGTTAGAGTGCGTTGAAAGTAACATGAGGAGACCAGGATGGCTTCCAATTTTGGTGGTTTTCCTAACATAGGTCCGCCGGGGCAAATGGGGCCTCCACAGATTCCGTGGAAGCTTATTTCCCTTTGGGGTGGAGGAATCGGTTCCGTCGTCGGCCTCCTGGTGTTGGGGGCGTGGCTCTTAAGTATTTTTACCGACTTCTTATGGTTTGATAACCTGGGCTACGGTAATGTTTACCAGACCATCCTGGTACAGCGCATCTGGCTTTTCTTTGTTGGAGCGTCCCTGTTTGCCGCCATTGCTGGATTCAACGTTTGGCTGACGTACCGGTATGGCCGAGGGCCACAGGTTATCCCCATCCCGGCAGAAACCTTGGAGTTGCTACGCCCTCTGACCCTTGTAGGTGTGATCTTTGTACTCATTGTGGCTTCGCTTATTTTTGGTGGCGTAGCGGGCAGCCGGTGGTCTACCGTCCTGGGGTTTATGTACTCAACTCCCTTTAATGTTACGGACCCCCAGTTTAATAAGGACATCTCCTTCTTCGTCTTTACGCTCCCGCTTCACCATCTTGTTCAGGGTTGGCTCTTGGGCACCGTGATTGTCTCCTCGCTTATAACGGTGGCAATGTACTTCATTCATTTCAGCTTGCGTGGAGCGGTCTTCTCCATGACCATTCCGGTGCGTGTCCACATCTCCGTGCTGGGTGCATTGCTCCTCTTCATCTTTGGATACGGGTACTGGTTGAATATTTATGACCAAGTATTCTCCACCGGTGGGGCTGTCATTGGAGCCACCTACGCAGATGTGAATGCCGGGATTCCGGCACTGAAAATTTTGACCTTCATCGTCGTGGCGGGCGGAGTCCTGTTGTTGGTTAACGCGTTCTGGTTGCGGGGCGTTCGGTTGATGGTTGGCGTGGCGGGCTTGTGGCTGGGATCTATGATTATCCTTGTCTTCCTTGTCCCCAGTACCGTCCAGCGGTTCCAGGTAGAGCCTTCAGAGTTGGAGAAGGAACGCGAGTTCATTGGCAGGAACATTGATGCCACTAGAGAGGCGTTTGGTCTAGACCACATCGTGGAATCGGCATATCCAATTAGTGAGAGCCCCAGGATTACCCCGGAGATTGTGAATGCCAACCCCGAGATTATCAACAATCTTCGCCTCTGGGATCATCGTCCGTTCTTGGACACATTGAACCAGATTCAGTTTATTCGCCTGTACTACGATTTCCTGGACGTTGACGTTGATAGGTACATCATTGATGGAGAGTACAAACAACTCATGGTGAGCGCGAGAGAGCTCTCCCCAGAGAGGCTTCCGGAAGAGGCCCAGCGGTGGGTCAACCGCAAGCTTCAGTTCACCCATGGCTTTGGCGTTGTTGCTGCGCCGGTAACGGAGTTCACCGATGATGGTAAGCCGAACTTTGTCCTGAAGGACGTTCCTCCTGTAGGGGCTATTCCCATAACCCGTCCTGAAGTTTATTACGGGGAAAACTCCCGTGATTATGTGGTGGTCAACTCATCAGTGGAGGAGTTCTCCTACCCCACTGAGACAGATATTCCTGTCTACGCACGGTATGGGGGCAAGGGTGGCGTGCTGATTCATGGCTTCCTCCGGAAACTTGCCTATAGCTGGAAGTTCAAGGACATTAACTTGTTCATCAGCGGGGAGATTACTGAGGGTAGCCGTATTCAGTACAACCGCAACATCCAAGAGAGAGTGCGTGAGATAGCTCCCTTCCTGGTGTTGGATAGTGACCCGTACGTGGTGGTGGTGAACGGTGAGCTTCAGTGGATTCAGGACGCATATACCGTGACTGACCAGTATCCCTATTCCACTCCCTTTGCAGGCGAGTTAGGGGAGTTTAATTACATTCGTAACAGCGTCAAAATTGTGATGGATGCCTATCATGGCGACCTGACTTTCTACATCATTGATCAGGATGATCCCATGGCGGAAACCTACAGTAAGATGTTCCCATCGCTCTTCACGCCCTTTGATGAGATAGATGAGCGGCACCCGGGCCTACGGGCGCACATTCGTTACCCGGAAGGACTCTTTGAGACCCAGGCTGAACAGTACTTGCAGTACCACATGACAGACACAACGGTCTTTTTCAATAAGGAAGACCAGTGGAGTATTCCGCAGGAGACGTTCTTCGGCGCGCCGCAGACCATGGAACCCTACTACCTGATCATGGGACTGCCGGATCAAGAAGGGCAAGAGTTCGTTTTACTCCTGCCCTTTACCCCAGCAGACAGGCCTAACATGGTCTCTTGGCTGGCCGCTCATAATGATGGTGAGCACTACGGCCAGTTAGTGAACTTTGTGTTCCCCAGAGGCAAGCAGTTAGATGGCCCCCTTCAAGTGGAGGCCCGGATTGATAACGACCCGGAGATATCCCAGCAGTTCACCCTTTGGGGTCAGGTTGGGTCCCAGGTGCTGCGAGGAAACCTGCTGGTGGTGCCCATAGCCAACACTATCCTCTACGTTGAGCCAGTGTTCCTCCAGGCCGATAGTCTGGCGTTTCCGGAGTTGAAACAGATTATTGTGGCAGACGCCGGAGAAGTGATCATGAGGCCAACCTTGAAGGAAGCTCTCAAGGCTTTAACTCAGTCAGAAAAGAGTGCGCAAGTGTTTAATGACCCCTCGCAACCGGGAGACGCACCTCCGACGGATGCTGAGATATTACGGGACACACTTGGTGGTGCTTCTGATGCAATTGACGCATTAGATGAGGCGCTACAGCAACTCAGGGAATCGCTTGAACAATTGAACTCGTTGGCAGAGGGAGGTACACAGTGAACAAGTACATAGAGATAGAGAAGCAGTATTACATGGGGACGGTTCGCCGTCAGCCTGTGGTGATTGAGCGGGGCCAGGGTACCCGAGTCTGGGACACAGATGGGAAAGAATATCTGGACTTCACTGCCGGTTGGGCTGTGGACTGTCTGGGACACTCTGCGCCGGTGATGGTTAAAGCCATCTCAGAGCAGGCTGCCACATTGATTCAGACATCCAACCAGTTCTACACTCTGCCCCAGCTTCAACTGGTGGAGTGGCTGGTGAAAAATAGCTGTTTGGACAAGGTGTTCGTGTGCAGTAGCGGAGCTGAGGCCAACGAGGGCGCCATTAAACTGGCCCGGAAGTACGGTAGAGAGAACCGCAACGGCGCTGTGGAGATTATCACGGCCCTTGATTCGTTCCATGGCCGTACCCTTGGTGCACTGGCGGCTACAGGCAACGCAAATTACCAGGCGAACTTCCAGCCGCTAATGACTGGCTTTGTGCATGTGCCTTTCGGAGATATAGAGGCCATCAAAGCTGCCACCCACACGGGTACCTGCGCCGTGATGCTGGAGCCTGTGCAGGGCGAGGGTGGGGTTATCTCACCGCCTGAAGGCTACTTCAAGGCAGTCCGGCAGTGGTGCGACGAGCAAGGCATCCTGTTGATTCTTGACGAGATTCAAACGGGCGTCGGTCGCCTCGGCACCATGTGGGGTTACGAGAAATTTGGCATTGAACCTGACGTGATGACCATAGCTAAGGCTATGGGCGGCGGCGTGCCCATCGGCGCGTTCCTCTGCAAGGATGCTTGCGATGTCCTGCGGCCTGGCGACCACGGCAGCACCTACGGCGGCAACGCCCTCACCTGTGCAGCATCCTACGCGGTGCTCAATCATGTGAAGGAAGAAGGCCTGGTGGAGCACGGCAGGCTGATGGGTGAGCGGTTGAAGTCCAAGCTGGAAGAGGTCAAAGCCCGCCATGAGGCCTCCATCAAGGAAGTGCGCGGCATGGGCCTGCTGCTGGCAGTAGAGTTCCATGAGGCCATTTCCGGTGAGTTGGTCACGTCATGCAACGCGGGTGGGTTGCTGCTGAACCCCGTGCGTCCCAACGCCGTGAGATTTATGCCTCCCCTCAACATCTCAGAAGCGGAAGTGGACATTGCCGTGGATAGGTTTGAGAAATCCTTAGAGGACGCGCTACAACGTATAGAAAAATCTAAGTAAGCAGGATTCATCCTGCACCTGGGCTATCAACTTGAGGTTTCAGCAGAAGAGGATTAATTATGGCAAAGCAACGGGTAGTACTAGCATACAGCGGGGGACTGGACACTTCAGTGGCCATTCCCTGGATTAAGGAACGTTACGATGCCGAGGTAATCACGCTTACGGCGGAACTCGGTCAGGGTAGGGACACTGAGGAAATACGGCAAAAAGCCCTCAAGACGGGCGCTGAGAAGGCAATCGTCATTGACGGACAGGTGCCATTCATTGAGCGGTTTGTTTGGCCATCCTTGCGAGCCGGAACCATTTATGAATCTCAGTACCCCCTTGCGACTGCTTTGGCACGCCCCCTTATCGCCGAATATATGGCGAAGGTGGCGTTGGAAGAGGGCGCGGAATTCGTGGCCCACGGCTGCACTGGCAAGGGGAATGACCAGGTTCGTTTCGATGTCAGCGTGGCAGCCCTTGCGCCGCATCTTCAGGTCATCGCTCCCGCTCGTGAGTGGGGGATGAGCCGAGACCAGGAGATAGATTATGCCGAAAAGCATGGCGTCCCTGTTCCCAACACCAAGGCCAGCCCCTACTCCGTTGATGAGAACCTTTGGGGTCGCTCTATTGAAGCGGGGTTACTGGAAGACCCGTGGAATGAGCCGCCTGAGGATGTCTATTTCATGACCAAGTCCGTGGCTGAGGCTCCTGACGTACCGGCCTACTTGGAAATTGAGTTTGTGAAGGGTACGCCTGTGGGCATCAACGGTAAGACCCTGAGTGGCCTGGACATTGTGAACCACGTCAACACCCTTGCAGGAGCGCATGGTGTGGGCCGCATAGACCATCTGGAAAACCGCCTGGTGGGCATTAAGTCACGGGAGATTTACGAGGCTCCTGCCGGTGTTGTGCTCCACGATGCGCATCGTGCTTTGGAGACCCTGACCCTGGGTAAGGAGCAGATGCGGTTCAAAGAACTGGTGGCCCAGCAGTATTCAGACTTGGTTTATAACGGCCTCTGGTTCTCCCGGCACCGTGAAGACTTGGATGCCTATGTGGACAGCACCCAGGAGTTCGTCTCCGGTACTGTGCGGGTGAAGCTGCACAAGGGAACATGCTCCGTGGTTGGACGCAAATCGCCCCACGCCCTCTACGACTACGGTCTAGCCACGTACGACGAATCGGACGTGTTCGATCACCAGGCGTCGGTGGGCTTCATCAAGGTCTTTGGCCTGCCAGTGCGAACCCAGGCACTCCGACAGCCCAAGACCCGCTAGGCAGGATGATGTCACGGGCCTAGTCTGGCTGGGAATTTCTCAAAGTGAATCGCAGGATAAACAACTAAAAGGCACACAACAATGATCCATGAATCAAAAGACAGCTACGGACGGTATTTGGAAGAGTTCCAGGTAGGCGATGTCTATCGCCATTGGCCTGGGAAGACCATTACGGAGAGCGACAATAACCTCTTCTGCCTCCTGACCATGAACCATAATCCGTTGCATTTGGATTCCAACGTCATGGCGGAGCACCAGCACGGGCGTATCCTGGTTGCTGGCCCTCTGGTGTTGAGCCTGGCAGTGGGTATGAGCGTGGCGGACACCTCAGGTAGGGCCATTGCCAACCTTGAGTACGAAAAAATAATCCATGATGCCCCGGTCTTTGCTGACGACACCATCTACGCCGAGAGTGAAGTGTTGGAGGTGCGGGAATCGGCCTCCAAACCTGACCGAGGCATCGTTGCCATAGAAACCCGTGTACACAACCAGCGGGACGAGCGCGTTCTCACGTATTGCCGTCGATTCATGGCTCCAAAGAAGAGTGTGTAATGCCTGAAGAGTACACGCCCCTCGGCTATACCGCCTCCATCCACTATGATCGGCGCCTCTACAAGGAGGACATCGCCGGGTCGATGGCACATGCTCGTATGCTGGGACGCCAGGGCATCATCACGGCACAAGAAGCGGAGAGCATTGTCAGCGGGTTAGAAGCCATTCGCAAAGAGATAGCAGGCGACACCTTCCCCTGGAAGCAGGAGTTGGAAGACCTGCACATGAACATTGAATCGCGGCTGCATGAGCTTATCGGGGAGACCGCGGGGAAGCTCCACACCGCGCGGTCCCGCAACGACCAGATAGCCACGGACATGCGACTCTACGTTAAGGGCGTGGCCGCAGAGACCGTTGAGCAGGCACGGAGCTTGCAGCGTGCCCTTGTCGCCCAGGCGGAGCAGCATGTGCAGACAGCAATGCCCGGCTACACCCATGTACAGCGCGCTCAGCCCGTTGTGCTGGCTCATCATCTGCTGGCGTACGTGGGTATGCTTGACCGCGATGTTGAACGCTTCACTCAGACCATTGCCAGGGCAAACGTGCTTCCTCTTGGAAGTGGCGCGCTGGCAGGCTCGCCGTACCCTCTCGACCGCGAGTCTGTGGCGAAGGAACTTGGCTTTGATGGCATCACAGAGAACAGCATGGACGCCGTCTCTGACCGCGATTTTGTGTTGGACTACCTCTACGCCGCTTCCGCGTGTATGGCGCACTTATCGCGCTTAGGAGAAGAGCTTGTGCTCTGGTCGTCGGAGGAGTTTGGCTTCCTCCGCCTTGCCGAAGCCGATACCACTGGCAGCAGCATCATGCCTCAGAAGCGGAACCCTGATTTGGCAGAGCTGGCACGCGGCCGTACAGGCCGGGTCTACGGCCATTTAATAGGCATGCTGACGGTGATTAAGGGCCTTCCCCTGACCTACAATCGCGACCTCCAAGAGGACAAGGAAGCGCTGTTTGATACCGTGGGCACATTGCTGCCCACGCTGGCCGCATTCACGCGCATGGTGCGCGGAGCCACGTTCAACAATGAGCGCATGGCCCAGGCGGCTGACGGTGGTGGCTACAGCTTGGCTACTGAGTTGGCTGACTACCTGGCTCGTAAGGGTGTGCCGTTCCGGCAGGCCCACGGCATCGTTGCAGAGCTAACGCGGTATGCTGCTGGTGAAGGGAAACGCTTCGATGCGTTGACGCTGGATGAGTACCGTCGTTTTTCCCCTGAGTTTGATAATGACATCCTGGGCATAACGGTGGCCTCCGCCCTTGCCGCACGCGATATCCCCGGCGGTACAGCACCATCGCAAGTCGCGGTGGCCTTGAAACGTGCCAAGGAACGCCTCGGCCTCTAACGTCGGCTGGCACGTCATCGGATTCCCCTACCCCCTTGTATCAATGGAAAGACCATTATTGAGGTATGCCCTGAGTGGACAGTGAAGACATAGCCCCCAAATCCCCCAAACGCCTGTTTTACGGGTGGTGGATAGTCATTGCTGTCATCCTTATCCAGACCCTGCATGGGGGACTGCTGTTCCAAGCGTTTGGGGCCTACTTTGTGCGACTTCAAGCAGAGTTCGGATGGAGTAGAACCTCCCTCTCTTGGTCCTTCTCCCTACTGCGCGTTGAGAGTGGGTTGCTGGGGCCGCTGCAAGGCTGGATGATAGAGCGATTTGGGGCAAAGATAGTCCTGACTATTGGCCTAGTAATCTTTGGCCTTGGGTTCATGCTCCTGAGCACCATTAACTCATTACTGACCTTTTATCTTGCTTTTGTTGTTATTGCTATAGGCTCCAGCCTTGGTGGATTCCTCACGCTGTTTGTCACCATTGCCAACTGGTTTGAGAAACGCCGCGCCATGGCACTGGGCCTGGCAGCCATCGGCGTGAGCATTGGTGGCATGATGGTGCCCCTAGTTGCGTATGCGTTGAACACCTATGGGTGGAGAGCAACGGCCTTTGTTTCCGGGTGGATTGTCCTTGGTGTAGGACTTCCTCTGGTGCCCTTAATGCGTTCCAATCCTGAACGATATGGACTTCTCCCTGATGGTGCAGCAATTCCATTACCTGTGCTTGGCGAGGATCTCACCCCAGACATCAATGAAGGCGACTTCACGGCAAAAGAGGCCATGAAGACAGCGGCGTTCTGGATGATCTCCTTTGGTCATGGGAGTGCGTTGCTGGTGGTGGGAGCGCTGATGGTGCACCTCATTCCCCACCTTGTGGATCGCATGGACATGTCCCTGGAGTCTGCCGCTGTAGTGGTCACCGTCATGACAACCACTTCCATCATTGGTCAGGTGGGCGGAGGGTTCCTGGGTGATCGGATGGATAAACGTCTTATCGCAGCAGCGTGCATGCTTGGGCATACCATCGCGCTGATTGGCATCGCTTTTGCGTCGTCGTTGTTTCTGGTCTACGTCTTTGCCATCATCCACGGTCTTTCCTGGGGTACTCGTGGCCCGCTGATGATGGCGATTAGAGCAGACTACTTTGGGAGAAAGTCCTTGCCCACAATCATGGGGTTCTCCTCCATGATTATCACCATAGGAAACGTGGCAGGCCCTGTGTTTGCGGGGTTCATGGCAGACTGGCAGGGTGACTACCAGGTGGGGTTTGTGATTCTAGCGGTGCTCACGGGTTTTGGGTCGATTTTCTTCCTGGCAGCTAGAAAGCCTGCATTTCCAAAACGGCATAATGCTCATCATTCAACGGTGGACGAGGCATAGGTAAGCGGAAATAAAAGAGTCCCACGTTCCGTTAAAGCGGATACGTGAGACTCTTTTTATGTGGTTCTGCAGAGTTAGGTGGGTGTTCCGGAAAGGTTACCGGCCTCGATATAGGCCTCTCCCATGTTGCTGAACGTTGTGGTTTTACCGCCAAAGTCTACTTCATACTTTGGCTGAGCTTGCCCTGAGTTGATGACCTCAAACAACCCGGCCTTGCCTTTGGGACCATCAATGGTGTGTAGCAGTGTCCTGGAACCGTCCTTTGTCGTCATACGTTCCTCCCTTATCTTGTAGCTAGCTGGCCTAGGATATACAACTTGTCTCCACTGTTCAATACCTGACTTGCCAACGATAGTAGCGGAGACGTTACGCCACCGGAAATTCCGTGCGTCACCAAGAGGTTACTCTATTTGATGGCTAGGAGAGACAGGGCCAAAAGACCCTAAAATTGGGCCATCCGTCCCTATCTGCATGTTGGCAAACGTAAGCTCTGCGGATACCATACGCCCACAGAAAATGAAAGAGAGCGGTTGTTCCCAATATTGTAAAGAGGATTTGTTATGGATCAAGATGCTAAGAAAGCAGCGCTACGGATGATTCCTTATGGCATGTATGTGCTGACAACCAAGAGCAAAGACGGTAAAGATGTTGGAGCCGCTACAGTGAACTGGGTCACCCAGACTTCTTTTGCTCCTCCCCTCGTCGCAGTGAGCGTCAAGGTTGACTCCGGTGCGCATCAGCACATCAAGGACACCGGCGTGTTTGCCGTCAACGTCATTGGCGCGGATCAGAAGGACCTGGCATTCACGTTCTTCAAGCCGCTGGAGCGCGAAGGCAACTCTATTGGTGGTGAGCAGTTTGAGGAATCAGCAGAGACTAAGTGTCCATTACTGCTGAACACCCCCGCATGGTGGGATTGCAAGGTGGTTGGCGAGGTTGCCGAAGGCGATCAGCCCCTCTTTGTTGGTGAGGTAGTGGACGCTGGCGTACGCCGAGAAGATCAGGCTATCGTGATGCGTGAGCACAACCTGTTTTACGACGGCTAATCCCGCTCAGTGGCAGCCCTATGTGACCTGACGGTCACCGATAGGTGGGAAACACATAAGAAGAGGGCCTCCAAACGGAGGCCCTCTTCTGTTACTTCGGAACGGTGTTGCTACGCTTTTGGAGGAGCCGTCTGCCCCAGCATCTGGCCGGCGTTGTGGTGGGACATGGTCTCAATTTCACTCGCAGAGAAACCGTTGTCCATCAGATTCTCCATGAACATGGCCATGCCTTCCTCCACCCATGGTGCGGAGCTCTGGCCCAGGTCTGTGGACAGGATGGTGGATGCAGGGCCTATCGTTCGGATGTTCTCATATACCGTTGACCACTCCACCTTCCCGGTGAAGGGCTGGGTAAAGCATCGCTCAAACATCACGTCGTACTTGGCAAGCTCCTTCTGATCGTTAATCGTGAGGAAGGTGGCGGGGAACTCAGGATGGGTGATTACGACACGGTTTACCTTGGCCTCCCTGGCAGCCTTCACTACTGGAATCATCTCATCTGGGGCAATGTGGCCGGTTGCCAGAATCATGTCGTACTCAGCAATGACTTCCATGCACTGCCGTGCAGCTTCCGTAACTTTGCCGTCCACGACGACTTTCACCGGGCCGCCGGAGATGCCCTTTTCCAGCATGGAACGGGCAATGCTCATCCAATAGGGTTCAGGCTTCCCGGGGACGGGCGCACCGGCAATGTTCTTGGCCTCGTTTTCAGCGTCAACTGTGGGGAACCAGACTACCTTGGTGCCCAATCGGCCTGCTACGTCTACGGCCTGGGGGTTGAGGCCACCCATGGAGTTGTTCAGGCAAATACCGCCAAACGCCTTGAGCTTTGGGAACATCTGATTGATAAGGTTGGCGCGGTCTGCGGTGCAAATATAATGGGACTTCAGCACCACGCCAGCCATGCCAGCCTCTACGGCGTGCTCAGCTAGAACGATATCATTGAATTTCCTGGGCAGTACGTCCGGCGCACTGTGGATGTGCATGTCATACGCGCCACGGATTAACTCTTTCACCATTGCTTGGTCTGCCATTGTGTTCTCCTCCCAACGGGTAACGGTTTTGTTCTTAGATGCTGTGTCACAGGGATGGTAGCTATTGCCTGATAGGACTGTCAACCAAAGCCAGGGCTTGCGCGGGTTAGGTGTGAGGAATTGTGGATTGTATTTTGACGCAGAGTCCACCAAACTCTACACTGAGGAAGTAATGAGTAACATGCATATCTGTACCTGTACAAATGAGGGGAAGTTCCGCTAGACGCGTAAAGTAAAAAGCGGAAGACCTCCTCATGAAATTTCACGAGGGGGCTTTCTTTTTGCTCTGTTGTTTGAACGAATCATAAGAGAAGGTATTGTAATGAACCAGGAATTATTAGCAGAGGAAAATACTAACGGCTCTAGGTCAACGATTAGGGAAATATTTTCCTTCCCCCATCCGGTCAATGATACGGCAGCACGGCTGGTAGCCGGGATGGTAGTCGCTTTGAGTTTGAGCATCATCATCTTTCAAGCCTATTTGTTACTGCCGGTACTCGCCTATGGCTTCCTTGCAAGGGTCCTCACTGGCCCAACGCTGAGTCCTATGGGGCTGATGGCCACTAGAGTGCTGGCGCCTCGCCTCAAACTCCCCGTTAAGCTAGTCTCAGGGCCACCCAAGCGGTTTGCCCAGACTGTGGGTCTAGTTTTCTCCGTGACTGCCTTGGTGTTGCACTTTGCGTTCGCCCTCAGCGGGTTGGCCAGCATCCTCCTTGGAGTGCTGGTTGGATTCGCCATACTGGAGTCAGTCTTTGGATTCTGTGCAGGGTGCTTTGCATTCGGCATATTGATGCGAGTCGGTTTGATACCAGAAGATATCTGCGAGAGTTGCGTAATTCAACCCATCGAATGCTTCGAACAAGCTGTAGCACTTCCCACGTCCAACCCGCTGTGATTCTTGCCCCCCTAGAGGGTCGTTGGCCTCGTGTGCCTGCTGTGATACTCGCCTTCACAGGTGTCTGTTGACCATCCGCTTACGATTCACCTAGCCCCGATGCTATAATGCCTGTACGTTGTTAGAAGCTACCTTAGCTTCCGCCGAATAAAACCTGCACTCTGCATGAGGTCTAGCTAAATGCATCTCCTAACCCAAACGTTACGCCCTGGTCGGTTCCTGATTTCTGTCGCCTTCCTAGTTGCGCTGCTAAGCCTCGCCGCATGCTCGTCAGGCGATGCCTCTGTACCCCTGGGCCCTGACGATGTAGAGTTCGCCGCCACTGACGGCACAATGCTACGAGGTCATCATTACGGCAGCGGCGACGTGATGGTGGTACTGGCGCACATGTTGCCTTCTGACCAGGAAAGTTGGACTGAATTTGCGGGAACCCTCAATGCAGAAGGATATGCCGCCTTCAGTTTTAATTTTCGCGGATTCAAACCTTCCCAAGGCGACAAGGATATAGATCAGATTGATAAGGATTTGGAAGGGGCCCTGGAGTACTTGGAAGGCCAAGGGGTGGAGAAATTTGTGGTTATTGGGGCCAGCATGGGCGGTACGGCGGCGGTCAAGGTCGCTAGTTACAGAGATTTGGTCGCGGTTGTGACGCTCTCCGCGCCTTTGGAGATTCAGGGACTGTCTGCAGAAGAGGACATCACCAGAGTAACCGCACCTGCTGCCTTCTTCTCAGCGGAAGACGATAGGAACGCTCAGCGCTCCGCCGCAGCCTACAACGATGCTACCCTGGGCCCCAAGCTGCTAGAGACGTTCATTGGCAATGAGCATGGAACCGCCCTCCTCTATGGACAGCATGCTGATGCGATCCAAGAGCGGATATTTGACTGGTTAGCGTTTGCAGTGGGCCCTCAACAGTGAGCGACCTAAGGATTGCTATCATAGATTATGGCGCGGGAAACCTGCGCAGCGTAGCCAAGGCTCTAGAATCGCTTGGTGCCACACCCCTCGTCACCTCTGACCCAAAGGAAATGGATGCAGCGGATGCACTAATCCTGCCTGGGCAGGGTGCATGTGATTCTGCCATGGTGGCGCTAGAGGGCCATGAACTCACCGGCTACGTGCAACAGGCCATCGCCAGTGGGAAACCCTTCTTTGGAATCTGCTTGGGCCTTCAGTTGCTTTTTGATTCCACGGAGGAGGGCAATGCCCAATCCCTGGGCATCATCCCCGGACGCGTGAAGCGGTTCCCGCCAGGGCTTAAGGTGCCGCACATGGGGTGGAATACGGTAGAACTCCAAAATCCAGAGCATCCGGTATTTGCAGATATACCCCAAGGGAGTCACTTCTACTTTGTTCACAGCTTCTATGGGGAGCCAGAATCCCCAGAGGTAATGGCTGCTACCACGGAATACGGACTGAATTTTTGCAGTGCAGTAGCGCAGGGAAACCTGGTTGCTACGCAGTTTCACCCAGAGAAAAGTGGCCCCAGGGGGATAAGGCTTTACGCAAACTTCTTGCGCATGGTGGGGTCTTTAGCGTAACCTCTGCTTCATGCGACAAAAAGACAACATTGGAGGCTGGTAATGGGAAAGTTCAAAAAGGGCGATCAGATACAGGTTCCTAACACTATTCGAGGCATCCTGCCTGCGATTATTGGCGTAAAGGGCCAGGTCATTACGGAAGTCCCTGAGCGTTCTATGCCCTCTACCTATGGCGAAGGGGATGCCGTGTATCTCATCCGCTTTGAGGGCGTATCAGATGCTCAGTTTGTTGAAGAGCACAACCTACAGTCTGCATAAGCTCCCTGGAAGAATAGGCATTCCACGGACATCAACATGTTGATGTCCGTGGTGTTTGTTATTTCGTCTGAGCCGAATGAAAGTGTTATGTGTAGAGTTCTGAAGGCCTCTGTATGGAGGTAATTCCTGCTATAGACCTTAGGGGGGGGCGGTGTGTCAGGCTCTACCAAGGCGATTATGCTCGTGAAGAGATTTTTGGTGATGACCCCGTGGCTGTGGCAATGCGATGGCAGTCAGAAGGGGCTTCACGGCTCCACGTAGTTGACTTGGACGGAGCTGCCTCTGGTTCTCCTGTTAACGTAGACGCCATACGGGCTATCGCGGCCAGTTTAGAAATATCCATTGAAGTCGGCGGTGGCATTAGAGACATGGAGACGGCTACGCTTCTGGCCGAGGCGGGCGCTGACAGACTAGTACTTGGCACTTCCGCAGTAGAGGATCCTGACCTGGTAACCAAAATGCTTGAGCGGTTTGGTGTGGACTCTGTCGTGGTCTCTGTGGACGCTAAGGACGGCTGGGCTGCCCTCAGAGGATGGAAACAGCCATCGCAGATGCGTGCGCTGGAGCTCATGGAGCGCATGGTGGCTCTGGGCGTTGGACGTTTGGAGTACACGGACATCAGCAGAGACGGTACACTGACGGAACCGAACTTTGAAGCTGTAGCTGAGGCGATGAACCACGTGACGATTCCTATCATTGCCGCAGGAGGAATTGCTTCTGCAAGACACCTTGAGCGGCTGTCCGGCCTGGGCGTAGAAGGGGCAATCGTCGGCAAAGCGCTGTACACCGGTGTGGTAAGCCTGCCAGAAGTCCTACAATCGCTGAAAAGCGCGTCCTAATCCCACCACCTCAACGTGGCTTAGACGGTTTTCCTGCACCGTGGTCTGGGGAAACAGGGTTCTGGGGTATATACTAGAAGCAGGGTTTGCTCCCTCCACTGAAAACAACTTAAAACAACCGGTGCTATCGAAAGGACACTCATGAGCCAGAAGGCTGAGCAACAAATACCATCCCAGACTCTGGTTGAAGCCATAGAGCCGCTTCGCATCCTGGCGCAGCTCCCTCTTCGCCCCTACCAGATCCTTGGCGACTTCCGCTGCGGGAAGGGCGCACTGACCATTCCTCTGGCCAAGCACTCCTTTGATGGCAAGGTCTACGCTACTGACGAGTCCGCAAGTGCCCGGGAAGAGCTTGAGCGGAATCTGGCGGATACCCACCTTACCAATACGATTGTCTATGACCAGAAGGAAGAGGATGCAACCATTGATCCTGATTCGCTGGACGGCGCGTTGGTTACTCTGGCACTTTCTACAACCAAGGCCAGCAAATCAGCATTCATGAAGCGTGTGGCTAAGCTGATGAAGCGTGGCGCGTGGGTGGCTATCATTGAATGGACCAAGGCTGATTCCCCTGATGCCCCTCCTATGGACAAGCGTCTTGATGCAACAGAGGTAGGTGAAATTGGCCAACAGGCAGGTTTCCGGTTTGCTGAGAAGCGAAACCTCTCTAGCCACTATCACCTGGTAATCCTACGTAAATAAGCTTTAAGCCTTTGGCTCCACAGCCGTGGAAGTCCAATGGCCCAAGTTGAACGAGCAATGCTGACCAAACGTATCATCCCATGCCTGGACGTGGATGCTGGCCGCGTGGTGAAAGGCGTTTCCTTTGTTGATTTGAAGGACGCTGGAGACCCCGCAGAGCTAGCATCTTTCTATGACCATGAGGGCGCGGATGAGTTGGTGTTTCTGGATATCACCGCCAGTTCAGACGATCGTGGCATCATGGTAGAGGTTGTCAAAAAGGTCTCAGAGAATCTCTTCATACCCCTTACCGTGGGGGGTGGACTCAGCTCCATAGAGGACATCCATCGGATGCTGGATGCCGGTACCGACAAAATTTCCCTGAATACCGCGGCGGTGCTTGATTGGTCTCTGGTAGCAGCCGCGTCCAACCGCTTTGGTGCTCAGTGCATCGTAGTGGCTGTAGATGCCCGCAGCGTCCCACCCAACGCCGATATAGCCAACACTGGTGGCGCCTTCACCCTTGACCCTGAGTCCCGCTGGGAGGTCTATACCCACGGTGGCCGGAAGGCTACGGGGTTGGACGCGGTTAAATGGTGTCGACACATGGCTGCGGTGGGGGCAGGTGAGCTTCTTCTGACCAGCATGGACTCCGATGGACATAAATACGGATATGACTTGGAGCTGACGAGATCGGTCTCTAAGGCGGTAACCATCCCGGTCATAGCAAGCGGCGGCGCGGGAAGTCCGGATCACCTGCTGCATGTGCTGGAGGAGGGGAAGGCGGACGCCGCCCTGGCTGCAAGCATCTTCCACTTTGGGACGTACAGCATCGCAGAGGTAAAACAGTATTTGGCGGAGCACGGTGTGCCCATCAGACCCATTGAGGCTCGCTAACGGCTGTCTGCCCCGAAAACTGATCTGGGTACCTCTGCCCTCAGGCAGGCTAAAATAGATTGAAATCGATAGTCTCTGCCTGCACCTCAATGATGACCTGTATGCCCCTGCCACCCGGTGGGGGTACCATGGTTAAAGACCACAACAATGCAAGGAGCCACAGTGTCTACCAAGATGGTTATTTTTGACGTTTTTGACACGCTTTTCGCCAACGCCCACGACTACTGGCGTGAGAGCTTTATTAGAGTGTGCGCTGACCAGAAGCTTCAGGTAGAGCCGTATACGCTATGGGACGTTTGGCTTCCCAAGGAAAAAGAGTTCCGGGTGCGTCGCTTGGATGTTGAGACAATGACGCCAAGCGCTTTTGAGAGCTACACGGAAGTGTGGACGGACTGCTTTCGCCGCGCCTTCGATGAGTTGGGCTTGCCTGGCGATGCAGACGCCGCTACGGAGTTGTGCCTTGCTGATTTCGCAGGTAGACCGCCTTTCCCTGAGACGCTGGAGGTCATCGCCCAATTCAGAGGGAAATGGCCTATGGCCATCCTCTCCAACGCAGACGATGCTTACCTTTATCCGCTGTTGGAACGCCACGGCATTTCAGACGCCTTTGAGGCGATTATTTCCTCGGAGGCAGCTCAGAGCTACAAGCCTCATCCGTTAATCTTCGATAAACTTTTTGAACGGCTGGACCTGAAGCCGAGTGAAACTCTTATGGTGGGTGACACGTTGCATGAAGATGTATGGGGTAGCCATCTGTCAGGGATGCCCTCTGCATGGATAAACCGCCACGATGCTCCTATGAACGGACGGGTGGCCCCTACCTATGAATTGCATAGCTTGAAAGACCTTGTTACCGTTCTTGGTGAGCCAGGAAACAAGTAACGCCTCAACGGGAAAGTGAGGGGAGCCATGACCCAAGAGCTGAAGCTCAACGAAAACGGACTGATACCCGCCATTGCGCAGCACCATGAGACTGGTCAGGTGTTGATGATGGCCTATGTCTCCCCTGACTCCTTGAAGCACACAATGGAAGGTGAGGACGTCTGGTTTTATAGCAGAAGTCGTCAGGCGTTGTGGCACAAGGGTGAGGAGTCTGGAAATTACCTAAGGGTTAAGTCCACCTGGGTTGATTGCGATGGCGATACACTGCTCTTCAAAGTTGACCCAGTCGGCCCTGCATGCCACACGGGGGAGATTTCTTGCTTCTTTACAGAGCTGGAAGCATCGCCAACGTATGCAGATGCAGACCCCGGTGTGGGTGTGCTGGAGGAGTTGTTCGCCGTCATCAAGGATCGACAGGCGAACCCTACCGAGGAAAGCTACACAGCCAAGCTCCTCGCCTCAGGTGTCGGCAAGGTAGCCCAAAAAGTGGTGGAGGAGGCGGGTGAGACTGCCATCGCTGCCGCTGCGGGTAAGATGGATGAACTCCCTGGCGAGGTTGCTGACCTCTTGTACCACACTCTCACCCTCCTTGCGGCAACTGGTACTTCACCGAAAGAGGTCTGGGACATATTGGCTAAGCGACGGCAGGGTATAGGCCTCCACTGACCCTTTGGGTCTTTAGCTACCTGACCTGCAGTTCAGTCTCAGATATATGAGTAACAGAAAACCTAAACAACGGGCCAATTAAACTCCAAAAGGACATATGACTCCTGTAGCAATGAAATCTCACGTAGAAATCAAAGTCCCAGCTACCACGGCGAACCTGGGGCCTGGTTTCGATTGTCTTGGCATGGCCCTGGACATCTGGAACACCGTGCGACTGGAGACGGGCGGCTCTGGCGTCAAGGTCACTGGCGAGGGCGAGGATTTGTTGAGTAGGGGCGACGATAATCTGGTGTACCAGTCCGCAGCTGCACTCTTCCAGGAGATTGGCGAACCTATGCCGCCCCTGTTGGTGACCTGCGATAACGCGGTACCGCTGGGCCGTGGCCTGGGGAGCAGCTCTACTGCGGTGGTGGGCGGCCTTGTGGCTGCTAACGCTCTCTGCGGTGAGCCTCTCTCTCAAGACGAGCTGCTAACTCTGGCCGTACGCATAGAAGGTCATCCCGACAACGTGACCCCTGCATTGCTTGGGGGATGCCAGATTGTGGTTCAGGATGAATTGAAGCTCATCACATCTGAAGTGCCTTTGGCTCAGGAGTTGTGGGCCATCCTTTATATCCCTTCGCAGCAGATGCCCACCCACCAGGCCAGAGGGTTGCTTGGGCCGCAGATTAGCCGAGCCGATGCCGTTTTCAACATAGGACGCGCAGCGTTGCTGGTGAACGCCCTGACTTCAGGGAACTTGGACTTGTTGAAAACTGCCACCCAGGACCGGCTCCACCAGCCTGCCAGGGGTGTGCTCTTCCCATCCATGCGCCTCATTATCCGTGCAGCATTGGAGGCTGGAGCCGCTGGTGCGTTCCTCTCCGGCGCAGGCTCTACCATTCTGGCGTTGACTCCTGACCGTGAGATGACCGTTGGCTATGAGATGGCTGATATGGCTGACAAGGCCGGTGTCCCAGGGGAACTTAAAATTACCAAAGTCAGTCAGCAGGGTGCTCACGTTGTGAGCGCGGGATAGAACGTGTCGTTAATCGTCCAAAAATATGGAGGTAGCTCCCTAGCCGACGCCGAGAAGGTGCGCGGTGTAGCTCGACGCATCATCGCTGCGAAGGTGACTGAGGTGGGCGTGGTGGTGGTTTGCTCTGCTATGGGAGATTCCACGGATGACCTGCTTGCCCTCGCGCGCCAGGTCGCGACGTCGCCCGTCGAGCGAGAAGTCGACCTGCTCCTCTCAACCGGGGAGATGGTCTCCTGCGCACTTCTGGCTATGGCTCTTAACGATATGGGATGTCCTGCCGTCAGCCTCACGGGGCTTCAGGCGGGTATTCAGACAGAGGCGCTGCACGGCAAGGCTCGCATAGCGGACGTTGTGCCTGCGCGGATAGTCACAGAGTTGGAAGCAGGGAGAGTTGCCGTCGTATGCGGCTTCCAGGGCGTTACAGAGGCCCAGGAGGTCACTACGCTGGGTCGTGGAGGCTCTGACACCACCGCTGTAGCCCTGGCGGCGGCTTTGAAGGCGGAGCGATGCGAGATATACACGGACGTGGAGGGCATCTATACCGCTGACCCTCGTATTGTACCGGAGGCTCGTAAGCTGCTGGAAATTGGTTACGAAGAGATGCTTGAGTTGGCGGTGAGCGGCGCAAAGATGCAGCCGCGTTCTATTGAGCTTGGCGAGTTGTATGACATACCAATCCTGGTGGCTTCAACATTTAGTGATACCCCAGGTACGCTTATCCATCGGGAGGTGGCTATGGAAGTTAGAAGTAGAGTGCGAGGCGTCGCTAGCGATACCAACGTTGCCAAGGTGACGGTGCTGGCGGTTCCCGACCAGCCGGGTATTGCTGCCACCTTCTTTGAGCCCCTGACCAATGCTGCGGTCAGCGTGGACACCATTGTCCAGAACACCAGCGTGGAGAAGCGTTCAGACCTCTCTTTCACCGTGACTCGTACAGACGTGGCGAAGGCCCTGGCTGTTGTGGAGCCCATCGCGGCGAAAGTGGGGGCCGTTGGTGTAACCCATGACGCCACGTTGGCAAAGGTGAGCGTTGTTGGAACAGGGATGCAGAACTCTCCGGGCTACGCATCTACCATGTTCAGGGCCCTTGCCGATGCCGGAGTCAACATTGAGATGATTACTACGTCAGAGATTCGTATCACGTGCATCGTGTCTGAAGCACAGTCGAAAGACGCAGTGCGTGCCCTGCACAAAGCCTTTGCGCTAGACGAGGACTAAGCTACTGCTGAAGAAGTTTCAGCGAAGACGCTCAACTTAAACCAACTTGGGAATGCTCTGGTAAGTTCCCGTGAACCTTCCAGGGTGACGAACTCGTTTCTGAGTGCCTCTTTCAATGTTGTGCGCTCCATCCATACTTTGTGTAACGTAACCGTGTCTGCTGTGACAATCACGTCAATATCGAACCCTGGGTCAAACACGCAGACAGAGGGTTGCTCCCGTTCAAGGACCAGCCAGAAGCTCTGCTGACTCACGCCTTGAACGTCGAATTGGAGTGTGATTCGTCGGTCGGGCAGGTTGTCCAGATTGATACGACGGCGCATATCCCACATCAGCAGGTTTGGTTCGACGTCCTTCGGGCCGATGTCCTGGTTCGCCCAGCGTTGGCCCCACTCGCCGAGAGCCATGACAATGCTAACGAACTCCTGTCCAGAAATGGTGAGGTGGTACTCAGGTCGCTTCCCTCCAGCGTCCATCTGACGTGTCACTACGCCCGCGTCTTCTAGTTCGTCCAACCTCTGGGCCAACAGTGAACGAGGGATGCGTGGTACGCCTTGCTGGAGCTCGCTGAACCGGTGGCTTCCCGCCCCCAGTTCCCGTAGGATCAGCGGTGGACACCGCTGTGCAAAAATCTCAGATGCTTTGGATATTGGGCAGAAATCGCCACACGTTTTCATGCGGAAATTGTAATACCCTCACTCCGGAAAAACAGTCTAGTTTTTGAACTGGATTTTTGGTTCATAGCTGCTATTCTGATGGTGAAGTCTCTGGTGAGAACGAAGAAATCAACTGAGTAGGAGGAACGTTATGACACAGGCCGCGCAGACCCCCCAAGAGGCTATGCAACAGCAGGCTGGTAAGTTCCTGTCCCAGGTGGCTGGATACGTGGGTGTACGGACAATGGAGATTGGTATATCGCAAGGACTGTTGGCGGAAGTTGGCACCAATGAAAAGGGTATCACTGCCGCTGACCTGGCGAAAAACACGAAGCTTGATGCGATGTACGTGGAGGTTTGGTGCCGCGCTGCCTACGCATCGGAGCTTTTGGAAACCGCTGACGGTGCCGCTTTCACCCTGGCTCCCTACGTGGACAAGCTGCTGCTGGACCGGGACTTCCCTGGCTACATTGGTGGTATGCCGCAGGTGGTTGTCCAGCCGGAGTTCTTTGACGTGTTCAAGCAGAACCTGCCTACGGGCAAGCACATCTGGTGGAACGATTGCAGCCCCGAATTAATAAACATGGTGAGTGAGACAGGCCGGCCCTTTTACAACCGACTTGTTCCCGGCGGGCTCTCCCAGGTGCCGGGACTCCCGGACGTGCTTGCGGGCAACGCCAAAGTCCTGGACTTGGCATGCGGCGCGGGCTACGGCCTTCAGCGTTTGGCAGAGACCTACCCAACCGTGTCCCTGGTGGGGTTGGATGGAGATGCCTACTCCCTAGGGAAAGTTAAGGAGCGCATGACGGAGTTGGGGATTCAGGACAAGGTGTCCCTGCTGGAAAGTACCCTGGAGGACATCAGTGCCGTTGAAGAGTACGATGCCGTGCTCATTAACATATCCATGCATGAGTGCAGGGACATTGAGCAGGTTGCAGAGCGGGTACTTCGTTCTCTGAAGCCCGGCGGTTACTTTGTCATATCGGATTTCCCGTTCCCAGCTACAACCCAGGAGTGCCGAACGGTACCCGCCCGCGTGCTTTGCGGTATCCAGTACTTTGAGGCGTTGATTGGCGATCAGCTCATGCCAACTCAAGCGTTTGTAGACCTGTTGAACCGGCATGGTTTCAAGAATGTTGGTGCCTTTGACGTCACTCCGGTTCACGCCGTGAGTTACGGCCAGAAATAACGAAAAGGGGAGACCAGTAATCTGGTCTCCCCTTTTCGTTTACCTTGATGTAGCGGGTGGGGGCTTCCACAGTGCTGGTGCTGATTAACATGGCCTCTGATATCTCTTTGAAGATAAGTCCTTCTCCCAGGAGTTGAACCAACTCAAGCTCCCTGAGCGAGAGCGCGTTCCCCGCACGCTTGCTATCGCCCATGCGTGCGGACTGTAGATAGTTCTTGGTGAAGAGTTCACTTGCTTCAGGGCAGACGTAGACATTGCCCAGCAGCACCTGTTCAATAGCATTGCACAGATCGGCCTTTGATGCGCTCTTGAGGATAAAGCCTGACGCGCCTGCCTCAAAGGCTGCAGGGATGTGGTGGATCATGGACTTATCGCCTATGAGAAGGACATCAGGGCTTTCTGGGTATTCATTGGTGATGGCCCGGGAGACATCAATGCCATTGACCGTGGGGAGCGCCAGGTTTGTCAGGACGATGTCAGGCTTCTTGCTCCGAACCGTTGCCAAGAGGTCAGTTCCGGATGAAGCAGTCCCCACTACTTCTACCCATCCCTCGGTCTCCAACATGGCCTGTAGGCCTTGCAGGAAGAGTGTTTCTTGTTCTGCAATGACCATCCTGAATTGCTTACTTCCTGCGGACATGATCAGTTGCTCACTTGCCCGTTTGTCCAATGAAATAGTCGTCATTAACCTCTCCTTAGCGCTAACATAAAAAGAGTTTTCCCTGCTTGGTGGTACTCCATTATTTTAGCCCTGACAAGCGGTGGAAGGCACACTAAGCCTAATGGTTTCCCCGCCATAGAATTGGTTGTTTATTCGCCGTTAGTTTTGGGAAGGAAAATCAGTGGATTATTGGGCTTAAGATTTTGTTAATTGAAGATAATGTTAACTGAGGGAGCGTGCTGAAAATTAACATCGTTTCTAGTGGTGCCAATAAGGGTGGGTTTTAAGGGTTGGTGGGTTGGGTGTTTTCCCAAGGTGTAAAACCGGGAAACCTCAAATACTCAGACCCAACGAGTCCCAAAGTTCCTTGGTGCTCTCCTCAGAGGCTTTATTGAGAGCCTCTACACCTGCCGTGAAGACCTCGCCAACCACCGTGCGCAGTGGCCGCTGGCCTGTGGGCATGTCTACTAAGCGCTTCACGGTGTCAGCCACGTCTTGGGGATTGGCCGAGTTCTCAGGCATTTTAGGCATTGTAGTTGAAACAGCGTTGTATGCAGACAGTATCCTGCTCTCTGTCCCAACTAACGCTTTTTCCATTACTGAAGTCGGGAAAAACCCAGGCTCCACAATAGCTACGTCAACAGTGAGTGGCTTGAGTTGATAGTGGAGTGATTCCGCTAAGGCCTCCATGGCAAACTTGCTTGCTCCATAGGCGTTTCCCATGGGGAGAACAACCCTGCCAAGAGAACTGGTGATTTGGATAATTAAGCCGGATTTCTGCCCGCGCATCCCCGGCAGCACAGCTTTGTTGACTCGGAGTGAACCAAAGGTGTTCACGTCAAACACATGATGCAGTTCTGCCACCGTGAAGGACTCTATTGGCCCCCTGCTAGCGATTTCGGCGTTGTTCACTACAACATCTAGGTGCCCTGCTGAAGCAAAAATTTTGGCTATGGCCGTGTCTACTGAAGCCTGGTTGGTGACATCCAACTCTAAGACTTCAACCGCTAGGCCCTGGCTTCGTGCCCACTCCACCAGTTGACCGGCTGCTGCAACGTTTTTTCCAGCAACCCCTCGCATGGTAGCGAAGACGTGATGGCTATCCTGGGCAAGGGCTGGCCCTTGCTAACTCTAGACTCCCAGGTCCTTCTTCAAGTCCTGGATTGCTGCCTTTGTCGGCTTCACACCGGACGGTGCCCGAAGCCCCATTGGTTCGTTCTGAATCTCAGGTGTTGTCTTAACGCAGATGAACACCGGCCCTTCCGCTCCCATCACCTCTGCAGCGCGTGAGGCGAAGTCTTCCAGGTCGTTAAACTCAAATGTGCTAGCGTAACCCGCTTCTTTTGCCATGCCGGCAAAGGATATCTTGGAGTTTCCCGGTATGGGCTGGCCTCCGGTGACGGCGTACACGCCGTTTTCCAACACAAAATGGTAGAGGTTCTTAGGAGCCTTCTCTGCAATGGTGACCAACGTTCCCAGGTTCATCAGCAGACTACCGTCTCCGTCAAAAATAATGACCCTTTTGTCTGGTTGCGCCAGCGCGACGCCCAGGGCGAACGATGATGCTTTACCCATTGCGCCGCCCAGCGGGACGTCCCTGTTCTTGTTGCTGCTCACCTGATCCCAACCACGACTGCCGGTCATGGTTGGGACAACAATACCGTTGTCCCTGTACTTCTCCACCACTTCCATGAGTTCTACTTGGTTAATCATGCGTTCCCTCCTGCTGTGCTTTATGGTGCGCACCTTTGGGTTATCGGTTAAACCCGTGGTACTCGTCGCCCACCAGCACTACTACTGGCATGTTTGTTCGTTCTGCTTCCTGGTAGGCCAGGGATATGCGGTCGGCATCGCCATCGTGCTCTACCAGGTAGTAGGTGATGCCCCAGGCTCGCAGGATAGGCTCTGTGAAACGCGCGGCAGAGTCTGGCGTGGCTCCGTGACGCGTCCAGCCTCTATATCCAATCAGCATTACAACGGGAAGGGCGCAGTCCAGCGCAATGCCCCTGATGGAGTCACCAGACTCAAACAGACCGGTATTCTGGATGAGAACTACTGGCTTCTTGCCGCCGGCGATAATCCCTGCAGCAATGGCGATGGTCTCTCCCTCACGGGTTACTGATACCAGGTCTATTGAGGGCTCAGCCTCCATCAGTTGGTACATCCAGTTGGTCTCACTGTCAGGCAGATAGACTACGTGGGTGATCCCATTCTTCTTGAACTCTTGAATGACCGCTTCCGGGCTGAGTATTGATTGCTGAGTCATGTCCCCTCCTCTGGCCGCAGAGTATTTGGGCGATGGTTGTCCAAGACACCAACATGATACCAGATGCGGAAGGTAGTGAACGGCGAGGCGAGGGGCTTATAGATGTGCTACCGTTTTAAGGGACGGTATAGCGTGCAATGCAAAGGCGAGGTATATGGCTGATTCAACTTCTCCAAAGGGCCTGGCAGGGCGCATTGCGTCCCTGGAGCAGCGACTAACCCAGATTGAAAGCAGGCTGGTTGAAATTCAAGCTGAGTACTCGGACGCATCACGAAAGTTGACGGGAACCCGGTCCTTTGTGCGCCGACTTACTGATTGGGGCCTGAAGCCTGCTGACACAGGGACATGGATGGGCGTCTGCAACGCTGTGGGGTGGACGGCCACATCCGCTAATGCCCATCGTACCGTCCGGCGTGAGGACACCGCCTTACACGTCCTGCTTCATCGGTGCTCTTTCAATACGTATTGTTCCCTGGATGGCGTCACATATTCTGACTAGGCCGAGCTGTTCCACCTTTTCTCTGGCGTCCCCTAAATGCCTCAACAATTGCCATCCTCACCAGGGCAACCCCCGCTCTTCTCTATAGCACCTATAGAGGTTTACAATAGCTCCGTAGCTAATTGCACCGTTTAGCCGTGTAGGAGTGTGTTATGGAGCTAGCGCAGATACAAGCATTCATAGCCGCTGCGCAACGTGGCAGCTTTGTGCGAGCGGCCCAGGCGCTGATTCTCACCCAGCCCTCGTTGAGCGCCCGCATCCACGCCCTTGAGACCGAGTTGAACACCTTGCTCTTCCATCGACTTGGCAGAGGAGTTCGCCTCACCGAGGCTGGCAAGGCGTTTCTGCCCTACGCCCAGCGGGCACTGGAAACCTTGGATCAGGGTCGTGCCACCCTTAACGCCTTGGAGAAGGTCACCAGCGGTACATTGCAGGTGGGCTCTGCCAGAGCCATTGGCGCATACGTCCTGCCGGAGATACTGGCTCGATTCAGGGAAGAGCATCCGGGAATTGACGTCAACATCCGCACGGGACGCTCCACAGAGGTGCAGCAGATGGTGATGGGTGAGGAGGTACAGGTGGGCCTGGCCCGCTCCCTACGCCATCCTGACATCCTTTCTACCTGGCTCTACGATGAGGAGATTGCTCTGGTGAGCCATCCGCAGCACCACTTCGCCATTCAGGGTGAGGCCAGCATCTATGACATCGCAAAAGAGCCGCTAATCCTCTACGACCGCGACTCTTCTTACTTCCAGCTCATTGATCGTGTCTGTAGAGAAGCTGGCGTTATTCCCAACGTAGGCATGGTGCTGGACAGTATTGAAGCAACGAAACGGATGATAGAGCGTGGTTTTGGCGTTTCGTTTTTGCCAGCGCATGGCATCAGCAGAGAGGTTGAGGCTGGGACGTTGGCCCTTATCCGTATTACAGAAGGGCATCATGTCACCCTTCCTACATCGGTCATGGTACGGAGAGCCCGCATCTACAGCCCAGCGGTTTTGGCGTTCTTAAGCGTGCTCTCGCGAATGTACGAAGTTGCTGTTCCCCCACTGGAAACCCTGGATGTGATCAAGGCCGATAAAAAAGCCCCCGCCGTATAACAAATAACCCCTCACGCTGAGACTCCCTCTCGGCGTGAGGGTCCAATGAAACCAGCTTTGACGCTATGAAGATTGGCCGTGACGCCAGTGAACCACGATGCTCTGCGGTATGCGCCAGGCAATGAACAAGGCAAGCCCCAACCAATGCGGCACTTGCAGCAAGTAGTTGGATGGAAACGTTTTGTTCGTTGCTCGCCAGGAGCCGTGTCACCAGCCCGGCAATCACTCCTATCCCAATAGCTAGCCACGCAAGTTCAGATCCAGTCCATACAGCTAGTTGTCCCCAGAGGACTGCACCCGTAAACGCTGCAATGAGTGCGCCAGAGGCAGCGCCAATAATTCCCAGCGGAGAATGCTCCCGGAACGTACCCTTGTGGGCTATGCTGATTTGTCCTGCCATCTTGACCTCCATCTTCTCTCGGTGGTACATCACGGGCCTAAGGCAAGGTACAAAGAGGTAGGCCTTACGCCGTGATATACAACGATAGTAGAGACCTTCCAGAAGGTCGTGAAGGCTCAAAAGGGTCATGTTGGTGCAACAAAAATCTCAAGTAGGGCAGCTTTTGTGCTGGCAATTAAGAGGGGGGGTGGCTGCAATGGATATTCTCCAAAGGTATCCGTCAGGCATGTGGGTCTAGGGCATCGCCCTGGGGGTTAGGCTAGGTAAAACCGTTGGGCAAGCTGAATCACCATTGTTGGCAAAGGCTCTATTCTACGGAGCACCCACGTAACTGCCATAACAACCACTACACCTATGGCCGCCCCTGCAAGGACATCCGTTGGGTATGAAACGCCTGCGTACACGCGTGAGACGCCCCACAATGCTGCTATCCCAAAGGCTACTGCCCCCATGCGGCGGTTTGCCCCCCACAGTCCCGCAGCGATAGCGGCACCCACTACTGCCGGGTTGGCGGGGAACGATGAGTCCGTTGGCTGGTAGAAAAGAAGCTCCAGGGGTTGGCTAAGGTACGGCCTGTCGCGGAATGCCAGGGCTCCAATGATCTGAACTGTCAAGTTCCCGAAGGCGAGACCTAGCATGGCCGTGAGCGCAGCCCGCTGGTGAAGCTCTCGCGATAGTGGCGTCTTCCCCCCAAACCAGACACCAAGCACTATGAGGGACAGGGTCACGGGAACAAAGTAGTCGCTTACGACAACTTTTATAAAATCGTCCAACCACGGCAGTGTTCCCACGCCGCTGTTCAACCATCGGACTATCGCCGCATCCATGGTGGTCGCTCCTCCCATAGTGAACGTAGCCTAGTGGGCAGCGACTCCAAATACGTCTGGTCTCGCAGAGCTTCAAGGCCGTGAAGTGTTGGTGGTGGACCGTCTCCAGCGCGTCGATTCAGCGCCGATGTAGCCATTACAGTGAAGAACACCGCAGCAAGTGCGCTCAAGGCGAATCTAGCAGCCTGGTCATTGCCGTCAAGCCCGCCAACCGTGTCCGGGACGTGGCGTGGCCCCTCCCGGAAGAACCAGGTGAAACCTACAACCACCAGCGTTAGGCCAAGGGCGTAGGCGTATGGGGTGCGTTTTAGGAAGAGGATTTTGGTGAGCCCTGCATGGGCAACAGCCAACTGAATAACGCCAATAGAAGCAAGGAAAACAAAGATGACATAGTCGAGGCCCAGGTCTTCCATAGTGATCGCCTGTTCAGAGGATTAGGTGGAGGACTACACCTTTGCCAAAGGCGCGGACACAACCTCAACACACCAATCACGATACTTGGGGAGACTTCCGCGAATGGCTTTGAAGTAGAGGTCTTGTATCGCCTTTGTGACTGGGCCTATCTTGCCGTCTGCGATATTCCGATGGTCCAACTCACCCATAGGCGTAACGTGAGCCGCCGTGCCTGTAAGGAACACCTCGTCGGCCAGGTATAACTCAGCTCTGCCAATGGATCGTTCCACCGTTTCAATGCTCAGTTCGTCTTTCGCCATCTGCATAATGCAGCTACGGGTGATGCCGGGCAGGATGTTTGCCGTCAGTGGTGGTGTCACCAGGGCGCCATCTTTGACCACAAACAGGTTCTCGCCGCTACCTTCGGCCACATGACCGTCGTTGTTCAGGAAGATAGCCTCGTCAAAGCCCGCAAGCACTGCGTCCGTCTTGGCGAGGATGCTGTTCACGTAGCCTGCGCTTAACTTCACGCGGGGTGGCATCATCGTCTCATCGATGCGACGCCAGCTGGCGGTCATGCACCGCACCACCTGTACGTCTATGTATGAACCAAAGGGCACTGCAATAATCGTCAGACCATCGTCCAACTCGTGAAGCTTGAGGTTCGCCACCCGCTCGGAACTCTTGTAGGCCAGTGGGCGGATGTACATGTCCTCACGATAGCCGGTGCGCCCCACCAGATCCACGGTGATACGAACCAACTCTTCGGGAGTATGGGGTAGATTCATTCGGAGAATTGAAGCACCTTCTGCCAGCCGCTTGAAGTGATCTAGAGGGCGGAAGATGAAGAGTTTTTCTTCTTCTTCGTTCCAGTTGCAGCGGATGCCCTCAAAGACTGCTGTGCCATAGTGTAAGGCGTGGGTCATAACGCCGACCTTGGCCTCAGCTGCGGGAATGAACTCGCCGCCGAAATAGGCTAAAGGTGTTGGTGCCATGACTCGCTCCTTCTATGGGCTATCGTCAGGTTCGTAGTAATATTATATCCACAGCTACGATTGAGAGCAAGTTTGGGATGTATTCCTAGTCTTCCTTCATAGGGCGCAAGCCCACTATGACCAGAAATCCCAAGAGTAGCGCAGGAATTGTGAGAAGCGTTGCTATTACGGCTTCCCTAGAGGTTATTGGCGTAGATAAATAGCTGTCCTCATTGTTAACGGAGGGGAATACTCCAGCTATCACCAGCATTGCTACGGCTATCGTCCACAAGGAAAGCACTATCAGTAACAATCGCATTCCACCCCTCCACTACCACCCGTTTGGCAGAGGTTAACACAATGTCTCCATGCGGCGAAGATGGGCTGCGTGCCGGTTTGGGCTAGGCCACTACCGCCTCAAATGATGCCTTGTAGGCTTCACCTATCTCTGTTGCTGTCAGCGCTTGTCGTGCAGTGGATTCAAGGCCGGCCAGCCACAACTCAGTGAGGTGGGCCGCCGCCAAAATCTGCGCAACAGAAATATTGTCTGTTTTGATTGCTTTCATACCATTCCCCTTACCGGGTGAATTCCCAACGCAATTCCTGGCTGAAGCAGCGCTCCATTCCCGGCCTTTATCGCCGGGAATGGAGCGCTGGAACGCCTTGGACATGGCACGCCAGATGCTAGAGCTGGTTACAGCCGTATGGAAACGGGTACTATTTCAGAAACATTTATCGCATGGAATGAGTAAAGAAAAGGGTTTAAGTTCTGTATATAGCAAAATTGGAGGAGTATATGTAGGGTGTGTGTGTGTTTATTGCACAGGCAGAGGGTTTAGTCGCCCTTCATCCACCAGACCACAGCACCAAATAACGCGACAATACCTACCAGAACTCCAAGCGTGACCAGCCATTCCATGGTTAAACCTCCGTTGGTCTATTCCGGGGCAGCCCCGCATTGCTGAGTGAGCTTAATGAGGCGTTATAAATTCACAGGGTAGAGACCCAAACAACCGCCAGGCCGCTGAACATCACCAGAAAACCAAACATGCTCAACATCAGCCGGAGTTGCGTCTGCTCATCGCGTTCCCGGGCCAGTAACGCTTCTCTCCTCTTGCCCTGGGCATCCCTGACCAAGCCAATCCCGTTCACAGCCAGAAGGCTAAGGCTATAGAGGAAGATAGGAGCGCTAAGGAGAAATCCTTTGATGAACCCATCTCCCCATACGCACCCTGCAAGGATGGGGAAGGCTCCAAATCCTACAACCGCCACCAGTAGGTTCCGCAAGTGATCTCTGTGCAGCGGAGCCCACTCAGCCTCTCCCGGAAACAAAGGGTTGCGAAGCGTGAATATCCACCGCAATCCACCTATGGCCATGCTCCACGCCAGCAAGGCTAGGATGCACTCCATGATAGGTCTACCGATCTGCTTCCATGTGGGTTCTGCAGGGCCAGAGAGAATGGGGCTTGCTGGCGTGTGTCATCGGACCAGGTACGCCCATAAAAGCACCAGAGCTGGGACAATCACAAAGATCAACGCTAGGGTCACTAAGGTTCGTAGTTTCGTGGATTTTTCGTTTCTCATTGACATTACTCCGGCACCGACATTCCGTAAAGCTTGGACACGTTGTCCACAGTGGTCGCCTGGCGTACTTGGTCGGGCACCCCTTCAAAGACCATATCCAAGGCTTCTTGGGAGTGGGGCCACACTGAATCGTGATGTGGGAAATCGTTACCCCACATCATTGTTTCCACGCCAATGGCGTCCCGAGTCAACATGCCGGATCTGTCATCTTCAAAGGTGGCATAGAACTGCCTGAGCCAGTACTCGCTGGGTTTCATGTCCATGTACTCTGGCACGGCTGTTCGCGCTCGGTATACGGCATGGTCCATACGTTCAAGCCAGTTGGCTACCCAACCAGTATTGAACTCGGCAGCTACAAACTTCAAGTTGGGGTACCGGTGCGCTACACCGCCCGAGATTAGATCGGAGAGGGTGTACTGGATTAACGTGGGAGCACTGGCATATTCGGTTATGAGGCCAGCCTGATCCAACCCAGTAATCGCGCCGTTGGGGTGCGTGAATATGTGCAAGTTGATGGGGATGCCAGCCTCTTCTGCTGTTGCCCAAATTGGGTCATAGATGGGGTCATGGTAGCGATTCCCATCTGGAGCTGAGCACGGTATGCACACGCCTTTGTAACCCTTGGCGATGGCTCTCTTCAACTCCTGATGAGCGATAACCGGATCCTGCATGACCAACAGGGCCAGACCTGTAAGTCGTTCAGGCACGGTGGCGCAGAAATCCCAGAGCCAATCGTTGTAGTTACGGAACGACGCTGCCAGTACTTCTGTGTCCGGAATGCCGAACAGACGCATGAAAACACTGGGGTAGATAACCTCGCCCCATACCCCGTCAACGTCCATGGCTTTGGTGCGCTCCACCGGGTCCACCAACGCGGGTTTCAGGCCGTCATAGCCCAGCGCGATGAGGCGGTGGGTCTCCGGGTCGTCGAGGCTCATCCCGGCGATGCCCAACCTGCCTACTCCACCAATGGCCGCATTGAGTCGTTTTCCTGTAGCTGGGATATCTATGTAATCGCCCTTGCCTTCTTCGTGCACTACGCGGGGAGCGCGATCACCAAACTTGTCAGCCAGGCCAACGAATACATCCGGAGCTTCCAGGATATGTGAATCTGCTGAGATTGCGAGTCGGGCCATGTAGCCTCCCTTATTCCCTACCAGGTTTCACTCTGTTACCAAAGGCTATTTTCATCATCGAGGTTGCCTTATTGCCTTAACCAAGTACTGGTTCGATTGAAGGATACTTGATTGGCGCATTTATTTTCCGGTACTTCGGGTAGGAAACGCAGGGGGTGTAATCGTTTCCACATCGCGGTTGGCCCAGTCTCGCGCCGCCCAGTCGTCCCACCCGGAGGTGGCCGCCGCCTGTGCTCTGGCGTAGATATCGGCTTCGTCCATCCGGCTGGATGTGCCATTCTCTATGACAATTTCACCTGCGACAACCACGGTCTCTACGTCTTTGCCTGTCCCATAATCAACCAACGCGGTAACGGGATCTCTCATGGGGCCATAGCTGATGCCCTGGAGGTTGATGACCAACAGATCTGCTGCTGACTCTTCTGCAAGCCTGCCTAAATCCGATCTGCCAAGGGCGGCGCGGAAATCGCTGTTCTGAGGGCCGGTTTTGAACTCAATGACCAGAATGTCTCCACCCATAGTGAACGCAACAAGGTCGACCGCCCCCGATGCAAGGTTTGTCTCTCGTCCAATGGTCATCAATGGGCCGGTCATCCCAAATTCTTCTACTGGAATCAGGTCTACATTGTTTTTGACCATCGCTTGGAGTTGCTTCTCGTTATCTGCAATACCTTCTGTCAGGATGGGTGATGATCCGTCCTGCAACGTAACCGTCATTTTCCTTGGCATTCTACTCCCCTGCCCCTAGTGCATCTCGTATCCGCCAGCCACGTTGATGGATTGCCCCGTGAGGTAATCCGACTCCGCTGACGCTAAGAATGCCGCTGTCTTTGCAATGTCCGCCGCTACTGCCAATCGCCCCAGCGGTACGGTGGCTGCTCGGTCCCGTACCATGTCAGCGCGATATTCAATTGCTGATTGCCCTTCCGGTGCTGTGGCCGCGGCAATGTAGTCCACTCGTTCTGTGTCTACCAGCCCCGGACATATGGCGTTCACCATGATGTTGTGCTCCGCCAACTCCATCGCCAATGACTGGGTGAAGCCAATCACCCCAAACTTGGACGCACAGTACGCCGCATACATTGCCGTGCCCGTTTTCCCTGCCCTGGAGGACATGCAGATAATCTTGCCGCCGCCTCCGCGCTTAATCATGTGCCGTGCTACCGCCTGCGATACCAGGAATGTGCCTTTCAAGTTGACGCGCTGCACCAGGTCAAAGTCCTCTTCCGTTACATCAACAACAAGCTTCCTATCGCCTCCGGGCCGTGACCCGGCGTTATTCACCAGGATGTCTATGCGACCAAACTGCTCAATGGTCTGGTCTACCATTGCCTGCACCTGTGCCGAGTTGCTGACATCTGCAGTGATAGCTGCGGACTTTCTGCCCATTGCCCTGATTTCTTCCACTACCTGGGTCACGCCACCCCATGCGCCTGGACGGTCATCATAAGGGTTTATCGTCAGGTCATTCACCACAACATCAGCGCCTTCCCGCGCCAACCGAGTTGCAATGCCTCTACCAATGCCGTTTTCGCCGCCTGCTCCAGTGACCAGCGCTACTTTTCCTTCTAGTCCGTACATGGTTCTCCTTTAGTGTGTGTTCCGAATTTGGGGCTTCACCCGCTGCTCTTCCTGAGATGGAACTTTACCCTGAGTGTACCCGAAGGGAAAGACGAGCAGTTCACATTTGGGTAGCCGTCAATCCTTGTGGGTTTGGGGCTTGTCCTAATTTTTCATCTGCCGTGTTAATTAACTGTGAGGGGCCAATTTGTGGCGAAACGGGACTGTCCGTGCATAACTAAAAATTCCACTTCATAGTCCCCGGATGACTCCAGTTCCAACGTAGCTTGGTAAAACCCGGTGCCAACAGAGCTAAACTCTCCAATCCGATCACCCTCTAACGCTTCTATCACACGCTCTCCATTCATGCTGACAGTGAAATGGGCATAATCAACGGGTAAGGAATAGCCCACGGTGTTTTTAACTCTAGCCATCACTGTAAGACTTCCCGGTGTGGTCGGATTGGGATTTACCTTGAATTGCACCAAAATCGCCATTTGTCCATCGTCAAAGGTTTTGTCTTTTGACCATTCGTCTTGATCCAGTGTTTGAAGCATCACCAGAATTATTCCAACAACCGTTAACAGCCCTGCGAAAATGTACAGCGGTTTCCGCATAGTGAACCTCAAATTTTCTGAATTGGGAACTTGTAAAACACGTTACTAATTTATTGACGATTTATGTTTTAAGTAGCGGTCATTGTCGCCTTTTCCTCAAGTCCGTACGTCGTTCTGATGCTCTGTAAGCCAAGCAAGTTGCCAATTGTATCTTTTAATCGCTCTGTCATTGAGCTTTCCCTCCAGCATGACGTAGCTGACGAACCTTGCGTAACCGAGACCCTCAATACCCTCTGCCATCTTGATGGTCAGGGCCACAAGTGCCGATTTGTCCAATTCGCAAGCTCTGAATAAGCAGAAAATCCGTGTCTCTCAGCAATGAAAGTAATCACGGATTTTCGCTCTACCGGAGGAATGTCTAGAGTACTATTCTTCGTCTTGAGATGGCCTCATGGACAGAGGCTTACCAAGAATCTCCTGGGCGATGATGGCCTGTCGGAGATTGCTCTTTTGGAGCAGTTGGGCGGCAGGACTCCGGTGCACTTTACCAGCAGGTTGTGTTTTGGGCGAGTGGACTGTAGGCGCAAGGGCGATTGTAGGGGCGATACGAGCGGAACTGGCTTGGGCAGTAGGCTCTTCGTCATGATGAGTTGGAACTACAACCCGTTGCTCCCATGCGTTTGGCCCGCGGTTCTCCTCCGGGAGAATGCTAGCGGATTCTTGCCATGATTCTTGAGTGCGTTCAGGTTTCACAGGAGTAACAACAGCTTCCGGCCGAGCTGATGGAGCTGTCTCCGTCTCCGGGATGCTCATGCCGCGCTCTATGTTTTCACGCACCTCACGAAGCCGCTCCTCCGCCCTGTGGCGAAGCTGCTCAAACCTGCTCTCGCGGTCATCGCTGGTCATGTACTCACCCTTCCTCTAACCAACCCTGCTATGCAGTGGGTGTTGTGCCTGAATCAGGTTCTGTGCCCAAGCTTTCCCTCATGGAAGTGTCTGCTTGGACGTTACGCATTCGATAGTAGTCCATGATGCCCATGTTTCCCTTGCGGAACGCCTCAGCCATGGCCCTGGGAACCTCGGCTTCTGCTTCTACAACGCGGGCGCGCATTTCCTCAACGCGAGCGTGCATTTCTTGTTCCAGAGCTACTGCCATCGCACGCCGCTGCTCCGCACGGGCCTGGGCAATCTGCTTATCGGCTTCTGCCTGGTCGATCTGGAGCTGCGCACCGATGTTCCGGCCTACATCCACGTCCGCAATGTCGATGGACAGGATTTCGAAGGCTGTGCCTGCGTCCAAGCCGCCGCCGAGCACTCGCTTGGATATCTGGTCAGGGTTTTCCAGCACGGACTTGTGGCTTTCAGCGGAGCCGATTGCCGAGACGGTGCCCTCACCAACCCGTGCAAGGATGGTCTCCTCACCGGCACCACCGACCAATCGGTCGAGGTTGGCCCTGACGGTAACCCTGGCTATGGCGATGAGCTGAATGCCGTCCTTGGCTACCGCCGATACCCTTGGGGTGTTGATAACCCTGGGATTGACGCTGGTCTGCACCGCCTGCAAGACGTCACGTCCAGCTAGGTCTATGGCGGTGGCGCGTTGCCAATTGAGGTCAATGTTGGCTTTATCAGCCGAGATCATCGCAGTGACTACTCGTCCAACGTTGCCGCCAGCTAGGTAGTGGGCCTCCATCTCATTAATGTCTAAATCAAGCCCTGCCTTGGTGGCAGAGATGAGGGGCTCAACAATGTTGTGGGGATTCACTTTACGCAGCCTCATCCCTATGAGGGTAGTGATCCCAACGGGTACTCCTGCAAAAATGGCGCTTAACCAGAGGCCCACGGGAACGAAAATCAAGATAATACCCAACGTAGGTATCGCAAATAGAATCACCGAAAAAATTACGAAAAATCGTCCAATCCACGCCATAGCTCATCTCCGATACTTTAAACTAGATTTGAGGAGCGTTCTCCTCGACTTGGTCAGGTTCCGAGTCTCCAATCGCCCTGACTACCCGGCGATACTCTTCATCGGCGATGACTTCTATGCTACTGCCTTCATCAATGAAGTCTCCCTCAGTAACTACGTCTACACGGTGATTGTCAATGTGTGCGACTCCAGCGGGCCGTAAGTCTGTGAGGGCTACTCCGCGCGCTCCAACCATGGAGGTGTACGTTTCTGGTTGACTGCTGACCTCTTTTTGTCGCCCGTCTCCGGCTGAATCTTCCAGCCCGGATCCAGAAGCCAAGGAGGTCTGAAGGGCCAACCCTCGGAACAGGCTACGGCGGGGAAGCAATTTCAATATCATCCCGGCGCCAACCACCATAAGGCCGAAAACGGCTAGGAGCACCAATCCCGCTCGAAGAAAATCGTCAGTGGTTGCTCCCTGACCAATCATAGACATGAATAGCCCTGCAAAGAACGCACCAAGCCCTAGAAGGCCCGCTATGCCAAAGCCGGGTACCAGCACCAACTCCACGGCAATGAGGGTAAGACCGATGATGACCAGGGCAACGCCTTCCCAGCCGGTAAGCTCCGCCAGCATGTGCCCCCAGAAGAAGAGGCCAAGCAGTAACAGTCCTGCGATGCCAGGAACACCAAACCCGGGGCTGGTCAACTCTGCTAGAAGGCCCAGGAACCCCAAGGAGATGAGCAGGGTTGCAACTGCTGGGTGGGTGAGGAACCGAACAAGACCTTCTGAGAAACTCAGGTCAACCCGCACTACTGTGGCGTCAGCAAGACCTTCCGCTTCAAGAACTACGTCAAGGTTTATCGCTTCGCCGTCTGAGTAACCCCATTTCAACGCTTCCGTAGAGGTGAGGGTCAAAAGCTTGCCTGTCTCCACTAGCCCCTCTATGGCTATTTCTTCATCTACCATTGCTTCTGCGATGCTGGCGTCTCGCCCACGGAACTCGGCAACGGACTTGAAGTCTGTACGTACCGCAGATATAACTTTTTCGCTCGCTGTTTCTCCGGCCTCATCAACGGGTGTGGCTGCGCCGATGACGCCGCCGGGAGCGATGTAGATCCTGTTGGCAGCAATGGCGATGAGGGCACCAGCGGAGAAAGCTTCTCGGTTGACGTAGGCAATGACGGGGACTTCGGCTCCCAGCAGGGCATCCTTGATGGCTAATGCAGCGTCAAGTCGACCGCCAGGGGTGTTGATGTCTAGGATTACGGCTTCAGCATCGGCATTTGTGGCCTCGCGTAGGACGCGTTTCATATAGGGTGTCATGCCAAGGTCTATCGCGCCGATCACTGCAGCTACATAGACCTGTTTGTCGGTTTGCTGGCCCCATACAGGCGTAGCTAAGAGGCTCGCCAAGCCAATGACAATGAGAATCACGCCCAGAACGCCTCGTGGTCGTGTCATACGCTCCGCCCCCTGCCCGCGGTGTTGGGGAATCGTAGCAAGGGGAGTATATTACGTCAAGTGAGCAGGGCATCACCCTCACCCATATGACCTACCCCCGGAACATAGCGGTTACCAGATATTCTTGAACGTAGAGGCTTCACTGCGGCGACCTAAAATAGCATCGTGATAGATGCCACTCTAGAAGAAGAGTGCCTATGGCACTAGATTGACGCTCCAAGGTGCCACTGCTACCATAAAAGATACGACCTATTTGACGGCTATCTGTCTTCCCTATGGTTTGGGGTTGTGGCAGGAACAACTAGCCAACAGCAAGGGAGCAACGCTTTGGCATACGCAACAGCATTGAAATGTCGAGAGTGTGGGAGAGAGTACCCCACAGACCCGCTAAACGTTTGTGAGTTCTGCTTTGGCCCACTTGAAGTAAAGTACGACTATGAGGCCATCGGCCAAAAGATAAGTCGCGACAGGATTCAAAACGGGCCGCTAACCATGTGGCGCTATGAAGACCTACTCCCCGTGGATGCAGCCAACGCGGTTGATTTACAGACAGGTTTCACCCCCCTCATCAAGGCTACTAACCTGGGTCGTATCCTGGGGCTGGATCACTTGTACATTAAGAACGATGCAGTGAATCCCACCAACTCCTTCAAGGACCGTGTCGTTTCCGTGGCAGCCACCAAGGCGATGGAGTATGAGTTCAAGACCCTGGCGTGCGCTTCCACCGGCAACCTAGCGGGTAGCGTCGCCGCCCATGCGGCCAAAGCGGGCATGAACTCCTACATCTTTATTCCCTCTGACCTGGAGCGGGGCAAGGTTGTGGGTGCTGCCATTTACGGGCCAACCCTGGTGGCAGTGGATGGCAGCTATGACGATGTGAATCGCCTGTGCAGTGAACTGGCGGACACGTACCCCTGGGCTTTTGTGAACATCAACATGCGCCCCTACTACGCAGAGGGTAGCAAGACCTTGGGTTATGAGGTGGCTGAACAACTGGGCTGGCAGGCCCCTGCCCATTGCGTGGTGCCTTCCGCGTCAGGTTCCATGTTCACCAAGATATGGAAGGGCCTGCACGAGTTTGAAGACCTGGGCCTTATTCCTAAAGTGAATACACGCATGCATATGACGCAGGCCGAGGGGTGTTCACCCATCGCTGCGGCATACCTGGCTGGTACCACCCGCGTTCGTCCGGTGAAGCCGAAAACGATTGCCAAGTCTCTGGCCATTGGTAACCCTGCAGACGGTTATTACTCCTTGAAGGTCATTGAGGAGTCAGGCGGGGACGCTACGATTGTGCCAGAGGAAGAAGTAGTGACAGGCATTCAGTTGCTGGCGGAGAACGAGGGTATCTTTACGGAGACCGCTGGCGGCGTGGTTATTTCTGGATTGAAGCGATTAGTGGAAAGCGGCGCCATTAAGCGGAATGAGGTCACGGTGGCGTACATCACCGGCAATGGCTTGAAGACCCTTGAGGCGGTTGAGAGTGTGGTGAAGTCTATTCGGATCAACCCCACCATGAAGGAATTCCACGAAGCAATTCCCAATCCATAAGCATTTAGTGAGAGTGTAGAGCTATGTCTAAACTCAGAGTTAAATTCATCTTTAACGACAGTCTGGTTCAGGAGCCGGTAATCTGGCAACTCAGCCAGAAATTCCCGGTGAAGACCAACATTCGCAAGGCTGATATCAGGGACGATATTGGCTGGGTCACCCTGGAGCTTGAAGGCAAAGAGGCTGACCTTCTACATGGATTAGAGTGGGTTCGTTCTACGGGGACTGAAGTGGAACTGGTCACTGGAGACGTGGTGGAATAAGTCCCACCTTTCTTAAGAATTTCTCTTTATAGAAACGCACACGGAGGAAACCCCTCCGCACATAAGAACAACAGGAGGACAGTACATGGCCATCATGGTGAGAATTCCGGCACCTCTTCGGAAGGTGACCAATGACAAAGACCGGGTTGAGGTTGAGGCGGAGAACCTGGTAGACATGGTGGATGCCATGGAGGAGCAGTACCCCGGAATCAAGGAGCGATTGCTGGACGAGTCAGGGGAATTGCGACACTTTGTGAATATCTATGTGAACGGCGAGGACGTGCAGTTCCTTGATGGTTTGCAAACGGCCATTGCTGATTCAGATGAAGTGAGCATCGTGCCTGCCGTCGCTGGCGGGGTGGCTTAGCCACCTTTTAGCTATCTGACGGCCAGTTAAGTTAGATAAAAACAGACAGCCGCTTGCCCGTGAAGATGGGTTGGCGGTTGTTTTGTGTCTATGGAGTTTAGCTACCGTTCCGACTGGCGGCCCACTTACCAAGCTGGGCAATTCGAGCAGTATCGTCAGAGGGGGTAAAGCGCGCTCGAAAGTCCGCTTGAAAGCCGGCCAACGTATCTGCCACTATCGCCTCACGGAGATGAGCCATGAGTCGTTGGTAGAACCGCAGGTTGTGAATCGTGGCCAATCGGCCGGCTAGCAGTTCCTTGGCGCGAAAGAGATGGTGGACGTAGGCGGCGGTGAAGTTGGCGCATGCGTAGCAATCGCAGCCATCCTCCAGCGGGCCAGTGTCCTCCTTGTACTTGGCTGAAATGATGGCAATTCGGCCATCAGCACGGTAGATGCCGCCGTGTCGTGCTACCCGCGTGGGCAGGGCGCAGTCGAACATGTCTATGCCCCAACCAACAGCCTCCACCAGATCCAGCGGTGAGCCTACGCCCATGAGGTAGCGCGGCTTGTTTGCTGGCAGCAGCGGAGCGGTGAACGCTCCTATGCTGTGCATGGTGCCCCGCGGTTCACCTACCGATAGCCCGCCTACGGCGTACCCATCGAAGTCGATGCCGGTTAGGGTTGCCGCAGAGGCCGCACGTCGTTCCAGGTCGTGTCCGCCTTGCACTATGCCGAAGAGGGCTTGATCGGGCCTTGTGTGGGATGTACGACACCGTTCTGCCCATCTGTGGGTGCGCTCCATGGCAAGTCGCACGTTCTCATCGTTATCGCCAAACGCCGGGCACTGGTCAAGAACCATCGCAACATCCACGCCCAGAGCTTCCTGGTAGTGCATGGCGTCCTCGGGCGAGACCACGTGTCGGGAACCGTCGATGTGCGATGTGAACTCCACACCATCGTCGGTGACTCGACGCAAGCCACCAAGGGAGAAGACCTGGAACCCACCGGAGTCGGTCAGGATTGGGCCATCCCACCCCATGAAGGTGTGCAGACCGCCTAGTCGCCCTATGGTGTCTGAGCCGGGGCGTAGGTAGAGGTGATAGGCATTGGCTAAGACGATATGGCTGCCAAGCGTTCGCACTTCTTCCGGCGTCACGCCCTTCACGGAACCCTGAGTAGCCACGGGCATAAAGGCGGGTGTGGGCACATTGCCGTGGGTTGTGGTGAGGGTTGCGGCACGGGCTGCACCGGAGGTGTGCTGCACGGTGAATGAGATGGCGGATGTCATAGCTAAATGGTACCACAAGGCCAGAATTCATCCTGCACCTATGTGCCTGACGGTTACCGCCGAAACACCTAGGTTCGCAGCCTTCTCTTTGGCAGGTTTAGTTCTGACAGGCGGTTCTAGGGTAGAATGCGGCTACTAAATCCAACGCCAGGGGATACGAATGAAGATTGCCGTCTGCATTAAACAGATACCCATCATTGCCCGCGTGAAGTTCGACCACGAAACGCGCACCATCGTGCGAGAGGGCGTGCCGTTGGAGGTAAACTCCTACGACCTTTTGGCGGTGTCAGCGGCGCTGAAGCTGGTTGAGGAGCACGGCGGCGATGTGACGGTGCTGACCATGGGGCCACCGCAAGCCAAGGACGCGCTGGTGCAGTGCCTGGCAATGGGCGCCGACCATGCAATCCACCTGACGGATAGAGCGTTTGCAGGGGCGGATACCCTGGCAACTGCCAGAGCGCTATCAATGGCCCTGGCTCTGGAGCCATACGACCTCATCATGTGCGGCAAGCACAGCCTGGATGCAGAGACGGGGCAAGTGGGCCCAGAAGTGGCAGAGCTTCTTGGTATCCCGCAGGTGACAAGCGTGAGGAGCCTTCAGCTTAATGCTGAACGGAACGTGCTTGTGGCTCAACGAGAGACAGAAGAAGGCCTAGAGACGGTAGAGGCTTCTCTCCCTCTGCTGGTAGCCTGCGGAGATGGCGTTGCGGAGGAGGCATTTCCTTTACCTGAGGCGTTGGAAGCGGCAGCCACCATGCCCATCGAAGAAGTGACGGCAGCCGACCTGTCGTCTGAACTGAACGTGTTCGGCGCGGCCGGTTCGCCAACGTGGGTAGAGGCGGTGGAGGCCTTTGAGAGCAAACGAGAGCCGCAGGTCTTTGAAGAAGAGGACGTGCGCGAGGCTGTGAGGAAGGTTGTGGCTGTGCTGGAGGAGAGAGGACTGTTCACCGGCTGGGGAGAAAGTGAATCCGCTAATACAAAGGGTGGAGCCCACTCGCCCAAGGACCCCAATGGTGCTATCTGGGTGGTGGCGGAGATAGACCCACAGGGTGTACTGCGGCCTGTGACCTTTGAATTGCTGGGGGCGGCGGACAGGTTGGCGAACACGTCCGGCAGGGCAGTGGCGGCGGTGGTCATTGGTCACGGAGCAGACGCATATACGGCGGAGTTGGCTGCTCACGGAGCTGACATTGTGTACACAGCGGATCACCCTGCTCTTGCCAGCTATGCTACTGCACCGTACACCCATGTACTGGCCGGTGCTATCAAGGCGCATAACCCCTTTGCCGTGTTGCTTCCAGCAACAGTGAACGGGCGTGACCTAGCATCAAGGCTGGCGGCACGGTTGAGTCTTGGCCTCACTGGCGATTGCATAGACCTGTCCATCAATGACCTTGGGCAGCTTGTGCAGTACAAACCGGCGTTCGGTGGCAACATCGTATCGCCAATCATATCCAAGACAACGCCGCAGATGGCTACAGTGAGGCCTGGCATGCTGGCTCGCGGTGTGCGGGACGATTCTCGTACGGCTGTGGTGGAGCAGATGGTCGTTTCTGACGAGGCGTTGCAGAACTCCGTCACGGTTATCTCCTCAGAACAAGAAGGCTCCGGCGAGGGGGCGCGGCTGTATGAAGCGGATGTGGTTGTGGGCATTGGCATGGGCGTTGGCGAGCCGGAGAACTACCCTGCTGTGTATGAGCTTGCCGAGACCCTGGGCGCCGCGGTTGCTGCTACAAGGGAGGTCACAGACCGGGGTTGGATTCCCAAGCAACAACAGGTGGGGATAACGGGCAAGGCCATCTCACCAAAGCTGTACATTGCGCTGGGCGTCAGCGGTAACCTCAACCACATGGTGGGCGTGCTCCGTGCAGGGGTTGTGGTGGCTGTAAACACACGGGCAAGGGCGTTCGTGTTTCGCTCCGTCGATTACGGGATCGTCGGCGATTGTGCAGAGGTTGTGCCCATGCTGACAGAGGCTCTGTGTGAAGCAAAGGCACGGGCTGGGGCGTAAGTAGGGCTCGTTTTGCCAGGCCAAGGCTATGCGCCGAAGCGGATGCTCCGCTGATGCATGAACAGCATCTTTGACCTGGGAATAACCCAGAACCAGAGGGCAAGACGGCTCTCGTTTCCTATCAGATGCCAACTTTCCCTGGTCTATTGTGCGATGTGCTCGGCGATATCCTTTTCCGAACCCCACCCACCCCAGAAACCACACCACTTGCTGGTCGCTTTGTATTCATACTGCGTTGCTTCTGTCATTTGAGACCTCCAAAGGGTTATCCTTGGAAATGTCGCTATGGGCACAACTCTTTTGCTAGCATCTCTATTATTATTGTACTCCTCTGGTGGATTTGGATATGAAACAAGGTGATTTATGACCACACATAACATCAAGGTTGGCCTCCACGTGCCGGCAGCCTCCGCAGGACAGTTGCCATCGGCTGTCGAGTACATCGAGTTCTTCAAGCAGGCGGAAGTGCTGGGCTTCGACTCGCTGTGGACGGAAGACAGGGTCTTTCACGATGCCAACTTTCTGGAGCCGCTAACGCTACTATCGTGGGCGGCGGCGAACACTGAGCGTATCCGGCTTGGCACGGCGGTGCTGCTTCTGTCGCTACGGAACGCTCCATCGCTGGCAAGGCAGGTCTCTACCATGGACTACCTGTCGGGCGGACGCTTGAGCCTGGGCATCTCCGTAGGCGGGCGACCCAACGAGTATCCGGGGCTTGGGTTGCAGCAATCGGAACGGGTGGCGTACCTACGGGAGAGCATCACAGTGTTGCGCAGTCTCCTGAGTGGTGAGCCCTTGACGTATAAGGGGCGCTTCTACCAGCTTGAAGAAGCTATCGTGAGGCCTGCTGCTACCCGCCCCGGCGGTATCCCGCTCTACATGGGCGGTCGAGTGGACGCGGCGTTGCGTCGCGCGGCGGAGCTTACGGATGGCTGGATTGGTGGCCCGTTCAGTCCGCCGGAGGACTACCGGACGTCCTGGACTACAGTCCAGGAGCATGCGAGAGGTTTCGGGCGTGACCCCGAAGCACTAGAGGCGGGGAAACTGGTGTACGTGTGTGCGGACGACGACAAAGAGCGGGCATTGGCGACGTTGAAGCCGTTTATTAGCGACTACTATGGCCCCAGGATAGACATTGCGGAGCATGGTGTGTACGGGCCGCCGGACGAGGTTGTAGCGCAACTGAGGGCTTTCGCTGACGCCGGTGTGACGACGTTCATGTTGGGCGTGCCAAATCTGGACATCGGCCATATTGAGCGCATTGCTAAGGATGTGATTCCAAAGCTCCAGGGCAAGCAGTGAATGCAGGGGCCATGCAGTGGTAACCGCAGGGGAGTAGGTGCAGGATAAATCTTGCCTAGGCGACGTCCGGAAGGTCTACAGTCACGCCTGCTGCTGTGAGGAGTACCGGTCGCTTACGGCCATGGATAACATCGGCATCAACCACGCATCGGCTCACGTCTGAGAGCGACGGCATCTCGTACATCACATCAAGCAGAGAGCGTTCAATGATAGTACGGAGTCCACGGGCGCCGGTCTTGTGAGTCATCGCTTCTTCTGCTGCGGCTTCCAGCGCCTCATCCTTGAACGTGAGTTCCACGTTGTCCAGAGAGAAGAGGTGCTGGAACTGCTTGATGACCGCGTTCTTGGGGTCTGTAAGCACACGGATGAGGTCAGGCTTGGTAAGGGCGTTCAGAGCGACGACCACGGGGAAGCGGCCTACCAACTCCGGGATGAACCCAAATTCTAGCAAATCCTCGCTGTTTACATGTTGGAGAATTTTGGTCTCATCAAGGCTATCTGCGACTGACCTTCCATCGCGGTGCAGCCCAATGAACCGCTTGTCCTTGAGAATGCGCTTCTCCACCACTTGCTCCAGCCCATCGAATGCGCCACCGCACACAAAAAGTATGTTATCCGTCTTGAACTGGATGAACTCCTGGTGCGGGTGCTTTCGACCTCCGGCCGGGGGGATGGCAGCCTGGGTGCCTTCTATAATTTTGAGGAGACCCTGTTGGACGCCCTCGCCGGATACGTCACGGGTGATGGAGGGGTTCGCCCCTTTGCGGGCAATCTTGTCTATCTCGTCAATGTAGAGAATGCCATGCTCGGCTCTGGCAATGTCCCATTCAGCGGCCTGGATAAGCCGAAGCAGGATGTGTTCAACATCCTCTCCAACATACCCTGCCTCTGTGAGCGATGTTGCGTCTGCGATAGCTGAGGGAACATCCAGAATACGAGCAAGGGTCTGGGCAAGCAGGGTCTTACCGCTGCCGGTGGGGCCAATCAGGAGAATGTTGCTCTTCTGAATTTCTACGCCGCTAGAGCTGTCCCCTGCGGACCAAATGCGCTTGTAGTGGTTGTAAACGGCAACGCTGAGAACTTTCTTGGCCTGTTCCTGCCCAATGACGTACTCATCCAGTTTGTCATAGATGATTTTGGGGGGGAGGAAATCGGCGCTTCGTACAGGAGGAACCGCCTCTTCCATCTCAGGAATGGCTCCTCCATCTTCTCCCATGATCTGCTGGCAGAGAACCACGCACTCGTCGCAGATAAAGACCTTCTCTGGCCCTGCTACGAGACGCTTAACCTCACCTTGAGGCTTAGCGCAGAAGGAGCACTGATACTCCGACCTACCGCTTCCCTTGGATGTCATCCTCTGTCTCCCTTTTACTTGCCGATACCACTACAAACGGTATTGTCAGGCTCTACTTGGTTTCTTTTGCGGGAACCTGTTCCCTGGTCAGAATTTCGTCTACCAGGCCATATTCCACGGCTTGTTCCGCAGTGAGGTAGAAGTCACGATCGGTGTCCCTGGCAACCTGCTCATAGGACTGACCGGACTGCTCAGAAATGATCTGTCGAATCTTGTCCTGCGCCCGCAATATCTCTCTGGCGGCAATCTCTATGTCTGTTGCTTGCCCCTGGGCGCCGCCGAGAGGTTGGTGCATATGAATAGTGGAGTTCGCCAGGGTATACCGCTTGCCCTTAGTGCCTGCGCAGAGGAGCACGGTGCCCATGCTGGCGGCAAGTCCCACACAGATGGTGGAGACGTCAGGAGCAATGAGATTCATGGTGTCTAGGATGGCCATGCCGGATGTAATGACGCCGCCCGGAGAGTTGATGTATAGGCTGATGTCCTTGTCCGGGTCCTCTCGCTCCAGGTACAACAGCTGGGCAACAATCAGGTTTGCCACCTGGTCACCAACGGGGGTGCCAAGGAAGATAATCCGCTCTCTCAGGAGGAGAGAATAGATATCAAAAGAGCGTTCACCTCTGGAGCCACTTTCTATAACCATCGGGATGATGTTCTGTGGGGGCGGCCCAAGAATCTGGCCTGCTGCTTGAACCAAATCTAGACTGCTGTGCCTGGATGAACGTCCCATGTGTATCCTCCTGCTTATGATGAAACTCTTTGTCCCCTAGGTAAATTCCTCGCCTGATTAGGCGCTGGGCTCCTGTGGTGTCTCTTCACTGGCTTCTGCGGGCTCTGGTGTGGGTTTAGCAGAAGCTTTTGGCTTTGCCACAGCCGGTGTAGCGTTCTTTGCTATGGCAACAAGGTGTTCCACGGTATGACGAGACCTGATTGAGCGAGCGACAGAATCCCTGTTCTCCTGAATCATGAACATCTGCCGAACTTGCTCACCTTGCTCACCAGAGGTCGTTGCCATTGTATCTATCTCTGCTTCTATGTCTTCTTCAGAAGCCTCTATGCCTTCGGTTTGGGAGACTTCGCTAATGAGGTAAGAGCGGCGAAGTTGCTGCTCCACGGTCTCGCGAGTCTCTTCCCTAAGCTCTTCTTCTGTTTTCTTGGTGACTTCAATGTACTCTTCCAAGGTGATGGCGCGACCAAGCCTGCGACCAATGGTTTCTTGAATCTCTTCAAGGTGGTGGTCAATGGCTCTCTCAACAATGATGCTGGGAAGCTCTACAGAGCCGATGATAGCCAATTCATCCAGTACCAAGTCTTCATACTGGTGCTGATCTTGGTGCTCCAACTCATCTTGGAGTTGCTGTCGAATGTTGTCCTTTAACGCATCCAGCGTGTCAAAACCTTCGCCGGCGCCCTTGGCGAATTCATCATCAAGGTCAGGGAGTTTTTGCTCCTTGGTTTCCTTGGCTGTCACGGTGAAGAGGCACTCTTTGCCTGCCATTGCTTCACTGAGATAGTCCTCAGGGAACGTCAGGGCAAACTCACGTGTCTCCCCGGTGGAAAGGCCGACCAATGCTTGACCAAAGCCAGGAATTGGCATCGGCTCTTCGCTCAATACAAAAGGGCCGTCCTGTTGGTCTAACAGCGTTTCACCGTCTACAACGCCAAGGAGATCCATAACCACCTGGTCACCAATCTGAGCAGGGCGTTCCACCGGATTCCAGACTGCAGACTGCTTCCGAATCTCTTCAAGAGCGTCGTTAATCTGCTCATCACTGACGGCAGGGGCTACCCAAAGCACGCGTATGGAGCTGTAATCACCCGTCTCCACCAGAGGAAGCAGGGGAACAGTTGCCTTGATGCTCACAGGATCTGTGCCTATAAGCTCTACGTCAGGTTGAGCCCCGGCTTCTATTGCTTCTTGCTCAATAGCCTTAGCCGTAGCTTCAGGAACCATGAATTCCAGGGCCTCTTGAAGGAGTGATTCCCTGCCAATGACGCGCTCTACTACTGCACGGGGGGCTTTTCCCGGACGAAACCCGGGGACTTTAACTTTCTGTGATACCCGCTGATATGCCCGTTGCAGATAGCTATCCAGATCAGGTTCTTCCATCTCTATGTTCAGCACAGTCTGACGCTGTACTTCGTCTTCTCGTGTAACTTTCAAAGTTTCCTCACTTGTGGGTTAGCTAAATTATAGCATAGGGCTTTTGGTGTACACAGAGGTGGCTCGGGCTTATCCGGCGCTCACACCCTGCGTGTCCCATCTATGGGGAACGCTATCCAAGATATACGGTGAGGTCGGCATGGGGGAACACTACTTCCAACTCTCCCGCCAATTCATCTTCAATTGTGGTTGCATAGGAGCTTTTAGCTCCAGCATCTGCACCATGGGGGCAAATTTTTCCGGCTTCTGCCATTGGGCAGAGGTGGTTTCCTGTCTGGCCATCCCAGAAGCCCACGGCCTTGAACGGATAAAACATCGTCTCTGCAACACCCCGCAGGTCTCCAATAATCTCAGACCCACGGTATTCAGGGGGTGTTTCAATCTGGATTTTGATGTGCGCCAGAGCGGAGGGACGGCTTGTCCCAATCCGCGGCTTGGGTGCAGGGGAAGTCATACTCGCCTCCGTAGAGCGGTCCAGAGTCCCGCAGCAAAGATAACAGCGCCAGTGATCATGGCAACCCACCCAAAGACTTTCAGTAACCAAGAGGCCACCGGCGAAATAAGGAAGATGCCCAGGGCAAAGATTATGAGCCCAAATGCAATGGAGCTTCTCGTAGTGATGTAAAGCCTGGCTCTGTTAGGGTCGCGCTCCAACGTCAAAGCTGCTCCGTTCAATCGATAAGTGCATTGCTGCACGAAAAGAGCTACTTGATAATCCGCCTGATGCTTAAGTGTACGGAGTGGGCTCTCAGGCTGTCAACGCAATTGGACTCGCCGCTTGCCTGATGCGGCTTTCGTTTCTCTTGAAATACGTCTACAATTATATGGACGGGTGGGAATGTTGATTGATATACTCGCCTACGCCTACGACTAGGTATATAGAAGCGTACCCAAGAAGCTAGAAAGCTTGAGGTGAGCGGATGACTGAATCCCAATTTTCTTACAGGCCCTTTGCGTCCCAGGGATTCTACCAGGTAGTTAACCGGCAGTTGGTGGACATGGTGGATTTCCATCCCGGCCAGCGAGTGGTTGACTTGGCCTGTGGCACGGGCGCAGTAACAAAGCTCATTGTTGAGAAGCTGCGGGGTGCCAGAGATAGCTTTGTCATTGGTATTGATATGTCCGCACTGGCCATACGCGAGGCGATGGCGCAGTTTGTTTCCGTAAAGGATGTGGCTTTGGAGTTCATTCACAGTCGTGCGGAGCAACTCTCCGTTATTGTGAAAGAGCAAGTGGACGGCGTTGTATTCTGCAACGGCATCCACATGGTGCCGGACAAGACGGAATTGATGGGCGAAGTTGCAGCTACCCTACGGCCCGGTGGCATCTTTGCTTTCAACACAACCTTCTTCAATGGCTCCATCCCAGAGGAATCGGAACAGTTCTACCGCCGATGGATGTCCAAGTCCATCCGGTCACTCAAGAAGAACTATGACATGCTACCTTCACGTGATGTTGAGAAGGTGGCTGCCCGAATACAACTCACCGTTGAAGAGTATGAAGAACTCCTAGCGCAAAGCGGATTCTCCATACAGCGGAAGGATATGTGCCCTGCACCCATGGATCTTGAGGGGTTCTTGGCCATCAGCCAATATGAAGCCTTCATTGAAGGTGCCATGCCGGGAGTGCCGCTGGAGCAAGGCTCAGCATCGCTGCAGGCGGGCGCACGTCAGGCCTTTGAGGAACTGCAACTGAAGGATGTTCCCCGGAACTGGCTAACGGTGGTTGCCACCAAGAACTAGCCAGGGTAACACCTTGAATCCATATGACCCGATGGTTACCTAATAGAATGAATAGAAGAAAACCCGCCGATTTACAGCGTAGGCTGTGTCTGGCGGGTTTTCATTTGAAAGGAGTAAGTACACATGGCTACCATCAGCAAAGAGAACAATGTGACCACTGTGGTGGTTGAGGTGAGTATTGAGCCTGAAGAGCAACCTTCAGTGGCTGCGATGATGCAGAGGCTCTCGCCGGTGTTTGCTCGACAGCCAGGGTTCGTTTCGTTGAACCTGCACAAGAGCGACGATGGTGCCAGGGTGATGCAGTACATCCAATGGCGGTCTCTGGAGGATCACTACGCCTGCATGGCGAGCGACGATATGGCATCGGCTGGTGGAGCGTTCATCGGGCTGCTGAGCTCAGGCAAAGCAGTCATGGACGTAAAAGTCTATGAGGTTGTCTACTCCATAGAGGCATAACGGCAGGACAGCCTTACGGTGCAGGCACCTCCAAGTAGTCCTGAAGCCGTTGGATGGTGTACTGTCCGCCACCGGCATGGAGTACCTCCAAGGCCGTACGGGCGGTGTCCAGCGATGTGAAGCATGGGATACGGCGTTCCACCGCTGCGCGCCTGATGTAGAAGCCGTCACGCAAGGGCTGTTCCTGCCCGCCGGAAAGCGTGTTGACCACGGCGTCCACCACACCCTGTTGCACAACGTCCACCACGTTTGGACTGCCCTCCATGAGCTTGGAGACTTCTACCACGTCCGTAACGCCAAGGCTTCTGATAAATCGAGCGGTTCCTTCTGTGGCGTAGAGCTTGTGGCCGGAACTGCCCAGGGCTTTGATGAGGGGTACCGCGTCTTCCTTGTCCTTGTCAGAGATGCTGAGGAGCACTGCGCCGTCCGGCTTGAGCAGCATGTTTGACGCGATGAGCGCCTTGGCCATAGCGGATGAGTAAGTGTAGTCCACCCCCATGACCTCTCCCGTTGACTTCATTTCAGGCCCAAGGTGCGTATCTACGCCGGCCAGCTTGGACATGGAGAACACAGGGGCTTTTACGGCGACCAACGGCTGTCGAGGCCAGAGGCCGGTCTCGTAGCCGATCTCCTTCAGGGTATGGCCCAGCATCACCTTGGTGGCCAGACTGACCATGGGTACGCCTGTGACCTTGCTGATGAAAGGGATGGTGCGACTGGCGCGGGGGTTGACCTCCAACACGTACACATCGGCAGGGTGGTCCTCCACGGGACTGCCGGGGCTACGGTAGTGGCCGCCGCCCATGACCACAAACTGAATGTTCATAAGACCTTTAACGCCCAAGCCACGCGCTATGCGTATTGTGTAGTCGGTTATCAGGTCAACCTCTTCCGGAGTCAGGGTTATCTCCGGGTAGATGGCCATGGAATCGCCGCTGTGGACGCCTGCACGTTCCACGTGTTCCATGATGCCGGAAATGACCACCGTCTCTCCATCGCAGACGGCATCAACCTCACACTCCTTGCCTTCCATGTACTTGTCTACCAGCACGGGTTTATCGGGGCTGGCCTCAATGCCTGCCTGCATGTACCTGCGCAAATCTTCCGGCCTATAGACAATCTCCATGCCTCGACCGCCCAGTACATAGCTGGGGCGAATCAGGATGGGGTACCCTATCGCTTCTGCCACCTGAATGGCTTCTTCTACTGTGACGATGGCTGTGCCTGGTGGTTGCGGCACGCCGATACTCGACATAAATGTCTCGAACTTACGACGGTCAGAGGCGATGTCTATGGCCTCAGCGGTTGAGCCTAGGATGGGCAAATCCACGTGGTCCAGGGACTGGGAGAGGTTGATGGCTGTCTGTCCGCCAAACTGGACCACAGCAGGAGGCGGAGTGCCGTCAGCTTCACCGGTCTCGTTGCCTATCACGTCACGAACGCTCTCCTCGTCCAGGGGCTCGAAGTAGAGGCGGTCGCTGGTATCGAAGTCCGTGGAGACGGTCTCCGGGTTGGAGTTCACCATGATGCTGCTCAGGCCTTCTTCCTGGAGCGCCCACGCTGCGTGAACGGAGCAGTAATCGAACTCAATCCCCTGGCCGATGCGTATAGGGCCACTGCCTATGACCAGTGCTTTGGCACCCGGTAACGGCAATGCCTCGTTCTCCTGCTCGTAGGTGCTGTAGTAGTAGGGCGTTATCGCCTCAAACTCGGCGGCGCAGGTGTCAACCATCTTGTACACAGGGCGAATGCCCATGGAAAGCCGCAGGGCACGGACGCGCTCCGGCAGACCTTCTGCAATACCAAGGGAGGCAAGCTGCACATCAGAGAAGCCCAGACGCTTGGCATCCCACAGAAATTTGCGACTTGGGTGATCCGTTTCTAGGAGCAGGTGTTCCATCTCAATGATGCGCTCCATAGCTCGCAGGAACCACTGGTCTATGTGTGTGTGCGCAAGGAGCTCTTCCGGCGTTGCGCCTCTACGCAAGGCGGCCATGAGAGCCCAAATCCGCTGATCCGTAGCAGGGAACAGGGGTAGGTCGCGCCAGTCTGCAATATCACGCCACTCGTTCGCCTCCCAGAGGAGCGATTGGCTTCCTTGTTCCAGGGAGCGCACGGCCTTTTGTAAGGCGGCCTCAAAGGAGCGATCTATGGCCATGATCTCTCCTGTGGCCTTCATCTGCGTGTTGATTTCGCGGTCGCCAGCGGGGAATTTGTCGAAGGGCCAGCGGGGAATTTTCACCACGCAGTAATCCAGAGCGGGCTCAAAGGCGGCCATGGTCTTCTGGGTCACGGCGTTGGGAATTTCATCGAGGCGTTTGCCGATGGCGATCTTGGCGGCAACCTTGGCAATGGGGTAGCCTGTGGCCTTGGATGCCAGGGCCGACGACCTGCTGACGCGAGGGTTCACTTCAATGATGTAGTATTCCAGGTTGTCACGGGGGCGTGCAGCCTCCGGAAGGGCTGCTGCCACGTCAGAATGCGGCGCCAGGCAAAGTTGCACATTGCATCCGCCCTCAATCCCAAGGGCGCGGATGATCTTGAGGCTGGCGGTGCGGAGCAGCTGGTACTCCTTATCGTTCAGGGTCTGGGATGGTGCGACTACGATGCTATCGCCTGTGTGGACGCCCATGGGGTCCAGGTTCTCCATGTTGCAGATGGTAATGCAAGTATCGTTGGCGTCCCGCATGACCTCGTATTCAATTTCTTTCCAGCCCTCTAACGATCGTTCCAGCAATACCTGGCCAATGGGACTGGCGGCTATGCCTGCGCGTACACCTTCCTCAAATTCCTCTTCCGTTCGCACCACGCCACCGCCGGTGCCGCCAAGGGTGTAGGCGGGCCTGACAACGAGCGGAAACCCTAGCTCCGCCTTGATTGAGTAGGCTTCCTTGATAGTGGTGACGGTTCCGCTGGGGGGCACCGGCTCACCGATGTCTAGCAGCAGCTGTCGGAAGAGATTGCGATCCTCTGCGTTACGGATGGCTTCCAGGGGCGTGCCCAGGATCCGAACGTTATATTTTTCAAGCACTCCGTGGTCAGCTAGCTGCACGGCCAGGTTCAGGCCGGTTTGGCCCCCCAATGTTGGCAGGATGCCATCAGGCCGCTCACGTTCGATGATGCGCTCCAGCACCTCCGGGGTCAGCGGCTCAATGTACACAATGTCAGCAATGCCTTCGTCGGTCATGATGGTGGCCGGGTTGGAGTTGACTAGGACGGTTGTGATGCCCTCCTCACGAAGGGCTTTGCAGGCCTGCGTTCCGGCGTAATCGAATTCCGCCGCCTGACCTATTATGATAGGCCCGCTGCCGATGACCATGACTTTTTTAGGGGTGTTAGGCATTGTCCATCACCATCGCCGCAAACTCCTGAAAGATGTATTCGTTGTCGCGTGGCCCGGGAGACGCCTCCGAGTGGTACTGGATGGTCAGGATGGGGTACGACTTATGTCGCAAGCCCTCCACTGTGCCATCGTTCAAGTTGACGTGGCTGACCTCAAGGTCGGACGGTAGGCCATCGGCGTCCACGGCGTACCCGTGGTTCTGCGCTGTGATGTGAACCGCGCCGGTGCGTAGCTCCTTGACGGGGTGGTTGGCCCCGCGATGCCCGAACTTGAGCTTGTAGGTCTTTGCACCCATCGCTCTTGCCAGCACTTGATGGCCCAGGCAGATGCCCATGATGGGTACACGGCCTATGAGTGCCTTGGCTGTCGCAATACCGTAATCAAGGTGCACAGGGTCGCCGGGGCCGGGAGAGAGCAGCACACCGTGGGGTTGCAGCGCCAGTACTTCTTCTGCCGTGGCATTCGCGGGTGCAACAATGACCTCAAATCCGTTTTGTTCCAGGATGCGCAGGATGTTGTACTTCACCCCGTAATCGATCACCACAATGCGCTTCTTCACTCCCAACGCCCGGTCAAGGTCTACGGAATTGGCAAAGCCGTCCCATATGTAGGGTGCCTTTGCCGTCACCTGCTGAACGAAGTCCGTGGTGTCATACTGCGGGCCGCGTTGTAGCTGTGCCAGCGCCTCCTCTGGCGATATTCCTACCGCCACGGCACCCATCATCACGCCGTGGGTACGTAACCTTCTAGTAAGTGCGCGCGTGTCTATGCCACTGATGCCGGGCACGTTCTGAGACGCTAAGTAGTCATGCAGCGTGCGCTCGCTGAGGGCGTGACTTGGAGTGAGCGAGTGACCGCGCACCACGAATCCTGCAACCTGAATGCGACTTGACTCCACATCGCCGGGGTTGATGCCGTAGTTGCCCTGCAACGGGTAGGTAGGTATCACAATCTGTCCCGCAAAGGAGGGGTCCGTCAACATCTCCTGATAGCCGGTCATGGAGGTGGTGAAGACCACTTCTCCGTAAGACGCAGTGGCAGCGCCAAAGGACTCACCTTCGCAAATAGTGCCGTCTTGCAGTACCAGGTGGGCAATCTCCGTCACGAGTTAGCCTCTTCACGGGCAGCACGGCGGGTGAGGGCGTAGACCGTACGCACAATCAGGAGCAGTACCAGGTTGGTGACTATGGTCACGACGATGAAGGAGACCTCTAGACCATGGCCTAGAATCAAATACCGGGCTACCAGGCCAATCATGGCTGCAATCGGCCAAGCCAGGACTATCCTCGGCAGGATGGATGTCAGGCTGCCAGCGATTTTGGGACGGAAGACCCCTAACACGCTACCCACCACCAGCCAGGAGGTGGTGAAGGGTATGGCATTACGTGCCCAGCCCGTCAGGGACACCCCTTCATGGTTGTTGAGGCCAACCAACACAAAGAATGTGATGACAGCGGCATCGCCAATGATTAAGGCCGTACGTGGCTTCATGCTTGGCCTTTCTTCGTTGTTTCCTGCGCTTCATGTGCCGCTTCATGCACCAAGCGGCCACCAACAATGGTCTTTATGACCTTGCCAGTGAGCGTGATGCCGTCCACAGGGGTGTTGCGACCCTTGGAAGCGAACGTTGCGGCATTGACCACCCACTCGGCGGCAGGGTCGAAAACCGTGACATCGCCGGAAGCACCGGGCTTCAGCGTTCCAATGCTGGACTCATACGCCTTACCCAGCACTCGCGCAGGGCCAGCGGTAAGCCGTTCAATGAGCGTTGGCAGGTCAAGGTCGCCGCGTTCTACCAGCGCGTTGACCATCCCAAAGGCTGTTTCCAGCCCGGAGATGCCAAAGGCGGCTTCCTGCATCGTGCATGCTTTGTCGGTGGAGGTATGGGGAGCGTGGTCGGTAGCAATAGCGTCAATGGTGCCGTCTTTCAGGCCAGCCACCAGTGCTTCGGTATCATCTACTGTGCGTAGTGGCGGATTTACCTTGGCGCGGGTGTCATAGGCAGTCCTGGTCAGTGGTGCGTACCTGTCGGGGGCGGTGAGTTCGCCAGCGCCCTCTTCGATACTGCCCAAAGCCCATTCCTCCGTCAGAATCAGGTGGTGAGGTGTGACCTCCGAAGTGACCATGATCTTCTTGGCCTCTTTGGCTCGTCGCAGTAGCTCCAGAGTACCGGCAGTGCTAATGTGCGCCAGGTGCAACCTGCCGCCGGTAAGGGTTGCAAGCTCTATGTCCCGTGCAACCATGTTCTCTTCTGCGGCTGCTGGCTGTCCCGGTAGGCCGAGCCTGCTGGCAACCCAGCCCTCGTGGAGGACGCCGTCTCTTGATAACGATGGTTCTTCGCAGTGGTTTATCACCGGCAGCCCGGTGACGGTGCTGTAGCTGAGGGCGTTTCGCATGAGGGCTGAATCGGCGATGGGTGAACCATCGTCGCTAAAGGCTACCGCTCCGGCTGCTGCCAGTTCCCCCATGTCTGCAAGCTCTCTCCCTTTGCGACCACGCGTTGCGCAGCCGATGGCCAGCACACGGGCTAAGCCGGCCTGGGAGGCTGCGTCCAACACCTGTCTAATAACTGCTGCATTGTCCATTGGTGGGTCCGTGTTTGGCATGGCGCAGATGGTAGTGAAGCCGCCTCGCACTGCTGCCAGGGCACCCGTGGCCACGGTCTCTTTGTCCTCTTGGCCTGGCTCCCGCAGGTGTACATGCAGATCAATGAAGCCGGGAGTGACGACGAGTCCTGTGGCGTTTATGACCGTGCAACCTTTGGGGGGGCTGGCAATGATGGTTCCTGCGGAGACCACGATTCCGTCTGTTATTAGCACATCGCCGATTGCGTCCAGACCCTGGGAAGGGTCCATCACACGGCCGCCTTTAATGAGGGTTGAATCAGGCATTTGGTCCTCCTTGCGGTGTGGCCATGAGCAGCAGCAGAGCCATGCGTACTGCGAGGCCGTTGGTCACTTGATCCTCGATTGCTGATTGGATGCCGTGAGCTACCTCCGGGCTTATTTCAACACCTTCGTTCATTGGCCCGGGGTGCATGACGAGGGCGTTGGGGGCCAGCCGAGCCAGCCGTTCGCCGTTGACCTGCCAGAGTTGGGCATACTCCCGAAGGCTGGGCAGCAGACCTGCCGTTTGCCGTTCTTTTTGGAGTCGAAGGGGCATGATCACGTCGGCGTCCCGCATCGCTTCGTTGATGTCCATCTCAACCTGCACCGTGGCGAAGGGGTGGCCGGGCGTCTCAGTGCGCCCCTGGAGGATGTCCCAGGGCATGAGTGTGGGCGGGCCGCAGAGCACAGGTATCGCGCCAAGCTTGCACAGGCCCCACAGGTCAGAACGGGCAACCCTACTATGTGCAATGTCCCCAACAATCAGGACTTTGCGCCCTTCCAGGCTTCCAAACCGCTCTTGCATAGTGAAGAGGTCAAGCAGGGCCTGCGTGGGATGTGCGTGTGCGCCGTCACCAGCGTTGATGACCCCCGTGCGGGTCAGGTTCCTGGCCGCAAAATAGGGGGCGCCGGAGTGGCTGTGTCTAATAACAAGTAAATCAGCAGCGGTAGCCTGAAGCGTTAGGACGGTGTCCAGAAGCGACTCGCCCTTCTCTGCGCTGCTGCCGGATGCGGAGAGGTTGATGACGTCTGCCGAGAGGAGCTTTCCCGCGGTCTCAAAGGACACGCGAGTGCGAGTGCTTGGCTCGTAGAACAGCGTGACGACAGTCCGCCCGCGAAGGGTGGGAACCTTCTTGACCTCACGTCGCACTATGGCCTTCATTGCAATGGCAGACTTGAGCACTGTCCCAATCTCATCTTGGGTCACATCATCCAGATCCAGCAGGTGCCGGTGATGCCAGGGGACGGTGGGAACGGGCGGAGGTCCTGCATCTGCAACCACTGGGGCTGTTTCCGGCTCATCTTGGGCGACTCTTGTGCTTGCCATAACTACCTCCCAGCCTCCGACTTCTCATGTGTACCGCCATCGGGCAAGATGACTACCCCATCTTTACCATCGATCTCCGTCAGCCGAACCTGAATCTCTTCAGTCAGGGAGCTGGGGATGTTCTTGCCTACGTAGTCAGCCCGGATGGGCAGCTCTCTATGACCACGGTCAATGAGGGCTGCAAGCTGAATGTTCATTGGGCGTCCCAAATCCATGACCGCATCCAACGCTGCTCTGGCGGTACGGCCCGTGAACAACACATCGTCTACCAGGACAACTCGCCAGCCGTCTATCGGCACAGGTAAATCAGTTGTTTCCAAGGGGTGAGGGCCACGTAGGTGCACGTCATCACGGTAGAGGTTGATGTCCAGAGTGCCTACTGGAACCGTCTCGCCTTCAAAGGACGCAACCAACTCCGCGAGTCGATTGGCCAGCGGTACGCCTCTGGTGCGGACGCCAACCAGCATGAGTTCCTTTGCGCCACCGTTGTGCTCCAGAATTTCGTGGGCAATGCGTGTTAACGCCCTGCGCATCTCCTGGCCGGTCATGATGGGCTTCTCTTGTTGTTGCGTCATTTACCTAACCTTGATTTGGCTCTAAAAAGAGACACAAAAAAACCTCTCGCCCATCCGGCAAGAGGTCTCCAAGAACTAGGGGCTGCCATGCGACATCCATCGCAGAGTGCAGCCTTCGAGTGTGGAGCGCCTTGCCAGCCTCTCAGGGCTGCTCTTAAAGGCTCCCTTCCTTGAGGAAGAGTGGACCACCTTGAACGTTTTTCAGTTGTTACTTCTTGAGCGTATCACACCCATCGGGACAGGGGCAAGAATTATTGAAGCGATTCCACACAAAAATTGACCAATAAATGCCCTGTTTAAGTCGTTGGCCTTAGGTTTCTTGAATGGTATGATTGCTGCGCCCATGAACCAACGACCTATCATTATCACCGTAATTGGTGGCAGCAATGCCGCCCAGAAAGACTTGTATGCTGCCTACCAGGTCGGCTTTGAATTGGCAAAGCATGGAGCCATTGTGTTGTGCGGCGGCATGGGTGGCGTGATGGAAGCGGTCTGTCGGGGTGCCAAGGAGGCCGGCGGTACTACGGTGGGTATTATGCCGGGAAACACCACTGAGGATGCTAACGCGTACGTAGATATCGCAATCCCCACAGGCTTGGGCTACGCACGGAACGCCATTGTGGCCAGGGCAGGTGGAGCAATCATCGCCATTGACGGGGCGTACGGAACGCTGTCTGAAATTGGGCACGGGCTGGGCGATGGCACGCCGATAGTGGGCCTGAACACCTGGGAGTTCACCATAGACGGGGTAAAGGACACCACTATAGAGAGAGCGGAAAGTCCGCTTGATGCAGTGGAGAAGGCGCTGGCTTACGCAGAGGCGCGTCGGGGCTAACTACACAACACGGAGAAATGCATGACCACAGCGGCCACCATAGTTGAAGTTAAAGGCAGGGAAATACTGGACTCACGCGGCAACCCCACCGTTGAGGTCGATGTGCGGCTATCAGACGGCGCGTTCGGTCGCGCAGGAGTGCCGTCGGGTGCCAGCACAGGCCGCTATGAAGCAGTTGAGCTACGTGATGGCGATAAATCTCGCTATGGCGGCACCGGCGTCAGCAAGGCCGTTGGCAACGTGAACAACCAGCTTGCAGCGGCAGTGAAGGGACTCTCTGCCTTTGAACAGGCAGCTATCGACAACCGTATGAGGGAAATCGATGGCACGCCGGACAAGTCTGTAGTGGGAGCTAATGCCATCCTTGGCGTTTCTCTGGCTGTAGCCCACGCGGCAGCAGCGTCCAAAGGCGTGCCGCTGTACCGACATTTGGGGGCTGGCAACACGTTACCCGTCCCAATGCTGAACATCTTGAACGGGGGCAAGCACGCTCAAGATTCCACGGACATCCAAGAATTTATGGTGGTGCCTGTGGGTCTTAGCAGCTTCCCGGAGGCTTTGCGGGCAGGAGCAGAGATATACCAATCGCTCAAGAAGTTGCTGAGTAAGGGTGGCCATGGGACGACCGTAGGCGATGAAGGTGGCTTTGCTCCGTCATCGTTGACCAACCGCCAGGCGCTGGAAGTGGTGCATGAAGCCATCGCAGTGGCAGGCTATCGACCTGGCGAAGACGTGTTTCTCGCCCTCGACCCGGCAGCCTCCGAATTCTTTGAGGACGGTAAGTACGTGCTGACCCGTGAAGGGGCGTCACTGACTTCAGCGGAGATGGTGGAGTTCTGGGTTGGCCTCTGCAATGACTTCCCCATCATCAGCATAGAAGATGGTATGGCTGAGGATGATTGGCAGGGTTGGTCTGCGCTGACGGCACGTTTGGGCAATCGCATCCAGATAGTCGGCGACGACCTGCTGACGACGAACACCCAACGTATCCAGAAGGGGATAGACACGGCGGCAGCCAACTCTGTGCTTATTAAGCTCAACCAGATTGGCACGCTGACGGAGACGCTGGAAGCGATTGGTATGGCGTCAGGCGCTGGCTGGACCAGCGTAATAAGCCATCGTTCAGGGGAGACGGAAGACACGACCATCGCCGACCTGGTGGTTGCAACGGATGCTGGTCAGATAAAAACTGGCGCACCGGCACGCTCTGAGCGGGTGGCCAAGTACAATCGGCTGCTGCGCATCGCGGAGGAACTAGGGGATTCGGCACAGTATCCAGGCTTCAAGGCGTTCAAGCGATAAATCACGGTGTTTGACTACATCGAACTTAAATAACGACGGAGGGGACAACATGGCGACAAAGATTGGCATCAACGGGTTTGGCCGCATTGGGCGACAGGTGTTCAAGGCAATTCTAGACCGGCACCCAGGCGAGTTGGAAGTAGTAGCGGTTAATGACCTGACGGATCCGGCTACCAACGCCCATTTGCTGAAGTACGATACCAATTACGGTCGCTTTCACGGATCGGTGGAGGTCAGAGACGGCAACCTGGTGGTGAACGGGAAGTCAGTCAAGGTCTTCTCTGAGCGTGACCCCGGTCAGATTCCCTGGGGTGACGTCGGCGTTGAGGTCGTAGTGGAATCCACAGGCTTCTTCACGGTTGCAGAGAAGGCGTCAGCCCATATCCATGACACGGTGAAGAAGGTAATCATTTCTGCCCCCGCAACGGGTGAGGACCTGACCATTGTGTTGGGCGTCAACGACAGCAAGTACGAGCCTGCCCAGCACCACGTGCTCTCCAACGCATCATGTACAACGAACTGTGTTGCGCCAATGGCAATGATTCTTAACGAGAGCTTTGGCATTGAGAAGGCGTTGATGTCCACGGTTCACGCATACACCAACGACCAGCGTATTCTGGACACGGTGCACTCAGACCTACGCCGTTCCCGCGCCGCTGCTGAGAACATCATCCCAACAACCACTGGAGCGGCCCGTGCTGTGGGTATTGTGCTCCCTGAGTTGAACGGTAAGATTCACGGGTTGGCCTACCGCGTTCCTGTGGCCACAGGCTCCATCATTGACCTGACGGCTGTGCTAACCAAGGATGCTTCCGTGGATGAGGTCAACGCGGTGTTCAAGGCTGCTGCCGATGGCCCGCTGAAGGGCATCTTGCAGTACTGCGACGAGCCTCTGGTGAGCAGTGACTTCAAGGAAGACCCCCATTCCTGCACCTTTGACTCAGGTATCACGTTGTCGCTGGGCGGCAACATGGTGAAGGTAATGGGCTGGTACGACAACGAATGGGGCTACTCCTGCCGGACGTCTGACCTATGCGCCTTCTTGGCCAACAAGGGCCTGTAGCCAGAACATCGCTCTGAACCCAGGCTCCTGCGGTCACCTAACAAGAAATAGCATGTAGAACAGGGCTCCCACATGGGAGCCCTGTTCTTTTGATGAAGCAATCTTCCAGCAACCTCTACCGTATCTGCATTTCGTAGCAGGCTCCTACGTGGTCGCAAGTTGAGCCTGCTACAATGACCCACGATGGCAGACTCGGAAACAACGTTAAACACCGGCACACTGAAAGCTAACTGGCCCATGGTACGGGCTTGGGCTGACGTGGCGGCGTTGCCGTTGCTGCTAGTTCTAGCGCTGGCCATGCGCCTCTACGGCATTGATTGGGACGGCGGTTTCCTCTTCCACCCGGACGAGCGCGCCATCTTGATGAACGCCAACGACCTTGCATGGCCCTCCATCACCAACCTAGGCGTGTTGTTCAACGCTGACGAGAGTCCGCTGAACCCGCGGTGGTTTCCCTACGGCAGCTTCCCGCTGTACGTCTTGAAGTTCGTGGATACGCTTATCTCCCCGTTTAACGACTTGGACTTGGTGGGGCTTAGTCGAGCGGGGCGCATATTGTCAGCTCTTGCCGATGTGGCCACCATCTACGTGGTCTACCTCCTTGCAAGAAAGCTGTTTGACCGTCGAGTAGGCTTGCTTGCGGCGACGTTTACAACCCTAGCGGTCATCCATATCCAACTCAGCCATTTCTTTGCTGTGGATACGTTCCAGGCCTTTTTCATTGTGACCTCCGTGTACTTTATGGTTCGTTTGGCCCAAGAGGGGCAGCTTCGTTACTCGCTACTGGCAGGCGGTTTTGTAGCCCTCGCGTTTGCTACCAAAGTCAGCTCCATGCCCTTGCTGCTGCCACTGGTGTTGGTACACGTCTTTTCGGCATTACGCCAAGCACCCATCGCCTCAATCACCTCGCCGATGCGAGTCCCCACAGAGTGGTGGGTGGCTGGGCGTCGGCTGGTCTATGCGGTGGCTGCGGTTGGCGTTGTGTTCTTCATAGCGGAGCCCTACGCCATCTTGGATTTCGGGCGCTTCTGGGCGGACGTCACTGAGCAGAGCGAGATGGTGAGGCGCATCCGCGATTATCCATATACCCGGCAGTACGTGGACACCCCGGCGTACATCTACCAGATAAAGCAGCTTGCGCTCTTCGGATTGGGACTACCCCTCGGCTTGGTAGCCTGGGCCGGCCTTGGCTACGGCGTTTACGCAGCAGTAGTCCGTAGAAGTGCAGCGTTGGTCGTGGTGGCCGCCTTCGTGGTGCCGTTTTTCCTCATCACCGGCTCTTTCGATGTGAAGTTCCTGCGGTACCTGCTGCCTATTACACCGTTCCTCCTCATCTACGGCTCAGGGATGCTCATAGCGGGCTTGGACTGGGTGCGTGCGCGACGTAAAAACCTGGCTCCGTGGGCTATGACTAGCATCGTCGGGATAGTGGCCGTCACAGCCTTCTACGCCTTCAGCTACCTCACCATTTACGCATCGCCGCACACTGCGGTTCGAGCGTCTGCGTGGCTCAACGCGAATGCCACAGAAGGCACGTTGATATTGAAGGAGCACTGGGAGGAGGGTCTGCCTGACCTCTGGACCTTCGAGCGGCGAGAGTTGCCCATGTACAATCCTGATGGCCCGCAGAAACTTCAGACGGTGGCAACAGAGCTTGCGGAAGCTGAGTATCTGACCTTCTACAGCAGTCGATTATTCGGCACTATCCCCAGGTTGCCTGTTGATTACCCCATTCCCTATGCGATGACACGGGCGTTTTACCCGTTGCTGTTTAGTGGAGACCTGGGCTACGAGCTTGTGCGAGTCGAGGAACAGTACCCATCGCTCCTGGGCGTGACCTTCGTCAACGATGTGTTCGGTCGACCGGGTTTGACGCCTCCACAAGCGTTGCAGGATGGCGGCCCTGGCGGTGTCAGCATAGGCATGGAGTTTGCTGACGAGAGTTTCAGTGTCTACGACCACCCTCAGGTGCTGATTTTCCAGAACACCGGGCGTCTTTCGGCAGGAAGGCTGCTGACCCTCCTGGGCATGGCAAAAGAGCCTATGCTTGGGCACAACCTCATGCTTGCGCCGGAAGATGAACGGGAGGCGCAGCAGGCGGGTGGAACCATCAGTGACATTACTCCAAGAAACGGCCTGGGTGCGCGATTCCCACTGCCGATATGGCTCCTAGCGATGTACGCGGGGACGCTGGTCACGCTACCCCTGGGGCTCATGGTGTTTCGCTCACTGCCGGACAGGGGATACCTGCTAGCTCGCCCCTTGGGGCTGCTGTTGTTGGCCTACATCCCCTGGCTTCTGGCCAGCCTGCAATGGATTGGATTCGGAAGAGGCAGCATTACGCTTGGGTTCCTGCTGCTGACGGCGGTCTCCGGCTGGCTGACCCATCGGTTCCGTGAGGAGCTATGGGACTTCGTTCGACAGCGATGGCGGTTGCTGCTTGGTCAGGAGGCATTGTTTCTCGGAGCGTTTCTCATTTTCACGCTGATTCGGGCGGCCAACCCTGACCTGTGGCACCCCTTCCGTGGCGGCGAGAAGCCGATGGACTTCGCCTACCTGAACGCTGTGGTTCGTTCCACGTACATGCCGCCCTTTGATCCCTGGTTTGCTGGAGGGTCGCTCAACTACTACTACTTTGGGCAGTTCATGATGGCAACCGTTATCAAAGCAACGAGCATCCCTACGGCCATCGCCTACAACCTGGCTGTGCCGCTGGTATTCTCGCTGGTGGTGGGTGCTGCGTTCTCCCTGGGGTACAACATCGCGGAGGGTGTGAGGCGAGGGCTTCTGGGCGCATCGCAGGCCGTACGGAATATTCCTGCCTGGAGTCCTGTCATTGCCGGAGTAGCGGCTGTCCTGTTCATGGTGGTGTTCAGCAACCTGGACGGCGGTGTGCAAGTGCTCCAGGGAGCGGCAGGAAACTTTGATTTCTGGAGCCCCACGCGTATGATGCCGCCTGACCCACCTGGGCATGAGATTACGGAGTTCCCCTTCTTCACGTTCCTGTTTGCAGACCTGCACGCTCATATGCTGGCGATGCCACTGGGACTGTTGGCTCTTGGGTTGTCGTTGAACACCGTGTTGTTGTCACGCCGTGGCGTGAAGGCCATCGGGTTCTTTGTTTCGTTGGGACTGCTTGCGTTAACGATTGGAGGGTTGTGGGCTACTAACGCCTGGGACTTTCCCACGTACCTTGGGGTAGGTGCTGTGTCCCTGGCGCTGGGCCAGTACCTACGAGAGCGTCGCCTTGACCTGAGCACGCTGTACAGGGTGGCAGGGTTGGTGGCGACGTTTGGTGTGTTGGCCGTCCTCTTCTGGCTCCCCTACCACCTACGATTGGAGAACGCGTTTCAAGGCTTTGGACTTACTCCTGTGCGGACGAACCTGTGGCACTACCTTGTGATACATGGTCTGTTCATATTCTTGGTTCTCACGATGCTCATCACGGAGCTTCCACGCGCGCCGATGCGATGGTTCAGAGCCGCTAGCGAGTCGAGGCGATGGCTTGTTGTTGCAGTTGCAGGCGCTGCCTTTGCGCTGGCGGTATCTGCTGCCCTGCTGGGATACAGCACCATTGTGGCGTTGGGCGGCATGCTCGTTGTCGCCCTAACGCTGTTCATTCGGAGAACTGCACCCTGGCCTTGGTCCCGACGCGAAGGCCTGCAATCGACTGTAGGTGATGGCGCCCCGTTCCATCTGCTGCCGCTGGGTTTGTTGGCGACAGCCTTGGCCATTGGCATCGCAGTGGATGTGGTGGTAATGAAGGGCGACATTGAGCGCATGAACACGGTGTTCAAATCCTATTTGCAAGCATGGATTTTCTTGTCGCTGGCCGGATCTTATGCCCTCTGGTATTTGGGCTTTGTGAAGGGCTACTTCACTCGAATACGCGTGGCTAAGGGGCTGTGGCTCACGGGGTTGGCTCTGCTTGTAGCAAGCTCTGCTGTGTACTCCGTCCTGGGGACGCGAGTCCGGCTGGCAGATAGGTTTGATACCAGTACCTTCACGCTGGACGGCACCAAGTTCGCGGAAACGGCCTCGTATACCGACGATAAGGGCACCGTCACGTTCAAGTGGGATATGGATGCCATTCATTGGATGCAGGAGAACGTTGAGGGTTCGCCCGTCATTGTTGAGGGAAGGACACCTCTGTATCGGTGGGGTGGCCGAGTCTCCATCTACACA
>Ga0114999_10000223_pt1 | contig 84093 bp, 79 predicted proteins | sample ArcticOcean_MG_C_3_FD_89820 | JGI IMG/M metagenome (GOLD analysis project Ga0114999, IMG submission 89820) | Marine microbial communities from western Arctic Ocean - ArcticOcean_MG_CB8_126 | ecosystem: Environmental > Aquatic > Marine > Oceanic | place: Arctic Ocean: Canada Basin | collected...
GATGCCGGTCTGTCTGCACCCGAGGCGTTGGCGTCCGGGATATCCGGGTCTGCAGATTCGATAGGCATGGGCGATATTTCGGGGCGGCTCGTCGCAGGAATGGCCGCTGACCTGCTGGTGGTAAAAGGCGATCCCTCACATGACCTGAAGTCCCACTGGAACGTTGTCGACGTGTATCAGGGCGGAGCGCGGGTAGAACGAGGCCTGCTGTGAGCATTGGCTCCGAGGTGATCGTTGTTGGGGCGGGGGCGGCCGGAGCTTCGGTTGCGTATGAGCTTGTAAAGCGTGGCGTGAGGGTCACGATGATCGAACGTAATTCGGTCGCCAGCCATGCGAGCGGCTTTGCGTACGGAGGGTTGTTTCCTACCATGGGAGCAGGAATTCCTGGCCCGACGTTACAGCACGCCAAGCGTGGCATATCTCTGCACAAAAGACTTGCCCCTGAACTTGAGGACGCCACCGGCATAGACATCGAGCTCCGGGCGGTTCGGTCGATAGACCTCGCCACCGATGATGACGGCTTTCGAGGGCTTCAGGCTGCTCTCGCATGGCAACAGGAAGAGGATCTTGAGGCCGATCTGATAGACGCGAATGGTGTACGCGCTGAGGAGCCGTCTCTTACCGGGGACATAGCCGGGGGATTGATACAGCGGAGTCATTTCGAGGTCGATTCGTATAAATACACCCTTGCCCTGGTCACGGCGTTTGAGCGCGCCGGCGGCGACCACATCCCGGGCGATGTGGTCGGCCTGTTGCGTGACGGCGGGCGGGTTACAGGTGTGAGGCTTGGCAACGGGGGCGAGGTTTCGGGTGGCTCTGTGGTGCTGGCGACAGGTCCGTGGTCTGGCGACGAGACCGAGGGCCTGCCACATTTCCCGGTGAAGCCTAAGAAGGGCGAAATACTACGGGTGCGTTTCCCTGGGCGTGACTTTGTCCACCGGATTTCGCTGGGGGCCCACTATATAGCGCGCAAACCCGATGGTCTTGTCTGGGTCGGTTCAACTGAACAAGACGCAGGTTTTGATGACAGGCCGTCGACATCAGCTCGTGATTCGATCATGGCCGGGGTTCTTGCGCTTGCTCCAGCACTGGAGACAGCTGAGATTGTGCAGCACACGGCATGTCTACGGCCGGTGACACCGGACGAGATGCCGATCCTTGGTGCTATGCCCGCTTACGATGGCCTTTTTGCAGCCAACGGCGCGGGTAAGAAGGGCATCCTCCTTAGCCCGGTGATGGGACGAATGGTCGCAGGAGCGATAACCGGCGACGCCGGACGTGATCCGATTCCCGCTGAGTTTGATGCGGCGAGGTTTTCGTACGAATAGGCGGTCTGGCTGCGGGGTTGTTGGTTTGAGGCACCTCTTCGAGCGGACTTATGGCCCTTGCCGAGCAAGCCATCCTGAGGAGCTTGCGACGAAGGATCTCGCCGCTGGACGACGGATCTACTTGCGCTCTGCTACCGGTGAGATCCTTCGCCTCGACTCAGGATGACTTGTTGTGTGTGAAGTGCCGTCGCGTTGCGCCCCATTGAGTTAGGCGATGGTCCTCCATTAACGTGACGCTCCCCTACCTCGTTCGCTCTCGGTCTAATTTGTCCAGGTACAGCGCTATCAGCGTCGGGCCGTGGACTATCTCCCCTTCGGCGACCCGCCGTTCCACTTCGGCCAGAGATAGGCTGATCACGCCCCTTATCTGGTCAGCTGAATCTCTGTGGCTGGCGTCCCATCCTGTGCAGTCCGAAGCTCGAAATACATAGGTGTCGTGCGAGAGAATGCCCGGATCGACATTCACAAGCCCGATTCGTTTGAATCCATTGGCATCAAGACCGGTCTCTTCTTTCAACTCCCGGAGGGCCGATACCTCCGGGCTCTTTTCACCCTCTTCGCCAAGACCTCCCGGCAACTCCAACATCCAGCGCCTGACGGGGTGGCGGTAAACCTCGACGAATACGATGTCTCCAGACGGCAGCACCGGCACGATGTTGCAGACGAACGGAAACTGCAGCTCCATCCACACACGAGGTCCCTCTGATCCGTCCGAAAAACGCAGTTCGTCCTTCTTCAATTTCACCCACCCATCGTCATATGGCATGATGCTGGAAAGAACTTCTGGAAGTCGATTTTCGGGACTCTCGGTCATTGAGCCGTGTATCCGCCATCGACACTCAGGGCGGTCCCCGTAACGAAGGACGCCTCATCTGAGGCCAGGAAAAGCGCACAGTTGGCGATCTCTATCGCCTCACCAAGCCGGCCCATCGGGTGGGCCTCTTCCATCCGGGCAAGTAGCTCCGGATTTTCACGCAATCCGGTGGTTAGAGCTGTGTGAGCGAAGCCGGGGCAGAGGGCGTTGACTCGAATACCCTCTCGCGCCGTTTTGACCGCCAGATCACGAGTTATCTGCAGCACTGCGCCCTTTGAGTGTGCGTAAGCGCTAAAACCATCACCCAGCCATGCTGTACGCCCGACCAACCCGTATATCGAGCTCAAGTTAATGATCGACCCGCCACCGGTTTTTCGCATCTCTTCGACCGCCACGCGGCATGGCAGCAGCGTCCCGCTCACGTTGATGTCCATTACCCACTTCCACGTCTGGTCTGTGTCGTAATCAGCCGGAGCGCCGCGATCTGAAACACCCGCCGAGTTCACCAGGATGTCCAACCGTCCAAACTCCGCAACTACGCCGGCTACGACGCGCTCTACGTCGCCGCTACTCGCGACATCCGCCTGCAGCGCGATCGCCCGGCCGCCCGCGTCTCTAATACGAGCCGCCACCGACTCAGCGGTGCCTGCGTTCACGTCACACACGCCGATTGCCGCACCTTCACGCGCAAACAGTTCAGACGATGCTTCACCGATGCCGGATCCGCCGCCCGTGATCAAAGCAACCTTGTTCTCTAGTCGCATCAAGAGTCCTTTCGCTCGGGTGCGATCAATGATCCCATCTCAGCAGGATTGGTCGCCGCCCGATGTTTGTACTCATCAGAATCTGTTGGGCATCGTAAGGACGCGAGGATTGCCGGTCAACGCGATACGCCCACAGCCCGGAGTTACGCGTATCATTCTTATTAATGTCCTCTAAACCCGAAGATCAATCTAGCGACGACTCGCCCGAACGCACCAAATATCCGTTCGACTACGCCCACACCTACAGGCGTATGTACGCGTCCGCTATCGACATAGGGCTACTGCTCGCAATCGTCCTGTTAGCGAACCGGGTGACCGGCAACAATGTGTTCGCCGGTGCAGAGACAGCGCCGCAAGACTTGGGGATTCTGTTCGGATACTTGATTCTCTTCACCGGGTTGAAGGGACAGACGCCGGGCAAGATGGTCGCAGGAATCATCGTTGTGGACGATGAGGGACATGTTCCCGGGGTCGCCGTAGCGATCCCCAGAGAGATGGTCGGGCGGCTCGTCGCAAGCGCAGCGCTTGGACTGGGGCTGGCATGGATATCAGTCGATCCCAAACGACAGGGCTGGCACGATAAGATCGCCGGTACATACGTCGTGATGAAGCCGAAAGAGAAGCGGGTTAAACGTTCTGATTCCCGAACGTTTAACCCGGGAAATCGACCCGACAAGCAACGCCCCTGGCGGTTCCGCCGTAAGGGTTAGTTGCCCTGACTCAACGCCTTTAATGTGGTGTCGATAGCGTCCGGGAATGACGTGTACTCAAGCCCTAGCTCTCTGGTGGCACGCCCGCCATCGAACTCCGCTGGACCGATGCGGAATGAGCTTATGGGCGGACGCCGCTTTCGTGCCAGAGACACTCCGGACCACGCTATCGCTCCGGCGATTGCGAGCCAGTCGGGCAGCCTGACGCAGGGCGGACGGCGACCGGAGACCTCGGCCAGTTCGGCAAAAAACTCGCCGACCGTGAGGGTCGGCTGGGCGAGTATGTATCGACTTCCGCTTTCCCCCTGCTCCATCGCAAGAAGGCTGCCACGGGCGACGTCGTCCACGTAGATGAGAGGCATCGGCCTCATGGCGAAAGCGATGACAGGCAGGCGGCCGCGCACGAAGGCATCTATCAATCGCACAAAATGGCGGTCTCCCGGTCCAAACACGATGGCCGGATTGACTGACACCACGTGCATGTCACTTGCCGCTGCACGTACCAGTTCTTCAGATCGCCACTTGGAACGGCCATACCCGGGCTTCCAACTCCCAAACGGAACGGTGTTTTCATTCGCCCTTGTGCCCGGCTCTGCGCCCAGTGCGGCGATGCTGCTCATGTGCAGAAATCGTTGTACCCCGGACGCTAGCGCTGCATCGAGAACGTTCCGTGTTCCCTCCACGTTAATCCGATCGAAATCGTCAAGGTTCCAGTGGAATGGGTCGACCAGAGCCGCGCAGTGATAGACGTCAGAACAGCCCCGGACCGCACCGGGGATTGTGCCTGGATCCGTCACGTCACCAAGTACTACCTCGGCCCCCAGCGCTTCTATCTCAAACGCCAAATCCGAGCGCTGGCGCACCAGAACTCGAACCAGATCGCCCCTTTCAAGAAGCATCCGGGCGATCGCACCGCCCACCATCCCGGTCCCACCCGTGATGAGCGCAACAGGGCGGGGCGCGTCGATATTCGGTTCTCCTGTGTCTGACGTCAATTCGACTCCTGTGCGTGATATCGAGGTTGCCGACTTATAATAGCCGCCGCCCTTGCATACGCTCGTCACTCCAAAATTACTCTGAAATCACTCGGCAAAGGATCACAGATGGCAGTTTCTGAAGCGGTACGCGGCCAGATGGAAGGCGCGTCCTGGATTCGCCGAATGTTTGAAGAGGGAATCCGCCTCTCAGCCGAACACGGTGCAGAGAACGTGTTCGACCTCAGCCTCGGCAATCCCCTGCTGGAGCCGCCGCAGGAGTTCCGTGATCAACTCCTGAAGCTCGCCCAGGACGACACACCGGGCACGCACCGATACATGCCGAATCCTGGCTTCCCCGAGGTCCGTGCCGCGGTGGCGAAGAACCTGGCAAATGAGTCCGGAGTCCCTCTAGAGGGCGGCGACATCATCATGACCAGCGGGGCAAGCAGCTCGCTACACGGGATCCTGCGCTCCCTGCTGGACCCCGGCGACGAAGTTGTGATCCTTACGCCGTTCTTCGTGGAGTACGTTTACTACGTCAGCCACAACAACGGCGTGCACAAGCTGGTGGGCTTCCACGACGATTTCATGCCGGACATGGACGACCTCACGGCGCAGATTACGTCACGTACAAGGGCCGTCATCATGAACTCGCCCAACAACCCGACAGGCGTTATTTATCCCGAATCTACCATCGCAGAGATCGGGGTGCGGATTCGGGGTGCGGAAGCTAAGTTTGGCACCGAGATTACGCTGATCACGGACGAGCCGTACCGCAAGCTGATCTACACAGATGAGCCATACCCGTTCGTCTTCAAGCACCACCCGCGGACCATCGTTGCCACCTCGCACTCGAAAGACCTGGGCCTTGCCGGAGAGCGCATCGGATACATAGCCATCAACCCGGATTACCCAGACAAGGCCGAGATGCTGGAAGCCATGGTGTTCTCGCTACGGACGCTGGGATTTGTGAACGCCCCTGCCCTGATGCAGCGGGTGGTCGCCGGTATCCAGGACGTCACCGTGGACGTGAGCGTGTACCGCAAGAAGCGCGATTTCATCTACGAAGCGCTGACCGATATCGGCTACGACGTGGTGAAGCCCGGTGGCGCGTTCTTCCTGTTCCCGAAGTCCCCTCTAGAGGACGACGTGGAGTTCGTAAGGACGCTTCAGGAGAAGATGGTGTTGGTGGTGCCGGGCAGTGGATTCGGCGCACCGGGCTACTTCCGACTGTCGTTCTGCGTGGAGGACAGGGTGCTTGAGGGATCGCTGGACGGGTTCAAGGCCGCGCTGGCGGAGGCTCAGGCGGGATAAGCGGCGACGGGATAGCGCCGACAACACCGTAGGGGCACATGGCAATACGCCCTCGGGCCATGTATCTAACACTCATTTATCGACGCGCGGGCACCTCGTTCTGCGAGAAAACCCACCCTGAGGCTCTCGAAGGGCGGGAACTTTCGGTCACGGTCTTTTCTGTACCAGTACGCGCTGGCGACTTACCGATCTAGGATCGGCACACCCCTCACCCTTGACATACTTGGGCATCTCCCGACCGGGAGAGGGTGTTTGGCCACCCGTTACCCCTCGGGGTACTTCCGGTGCAGTTCTTGGTGGTCAACGCGCCCTGAGAGATCGATGACCGTGGCGACGTTTCGCCCGACTTCGTCCACACTTCGCATACCAACCAGTGCCACGTTAACAAGCGGATTCGACAGGACGAACTGTAAGAGCGAAGGCGTGTAGTCAAAATCGTCGCCCGGGCGGACAGTGTCTACCCACTTCTGGAAAATGCCGGAGGTCAGCGTGCGCATGGTCACCGTCCCTACCCCAGCGCCCCGCGCCTCGAACAGACTGCCGAACGGTCGTGTCCATTCGGCCGGGTGTTGGTGGAGCAGGTTGTAGCTGATCTGCATGACGTCGAAGCGGCCTGAGTTTATGAACTGGAAGACGGCGGCGTTGTTGTCCTCGCTGGTGAATCCCACGTAACGCGTCAGGCCCTCGTCTTTGAGCCGCTCCAACTGCTCCAGAATTCCGCCAGAGCCCAGGGTTTCTTCGACCTGATCCGGGGTGTAAGAGTTGCCGTGGATCTGAACGAGATCGACGTGGTCCGTTCGCAGATGCTTAAGGCTTGTTTCCAGGGATTCGCGGATGTTCTCGACATTTCCTGAAACCTTGGTCGCCACGAACAGGTCTGAGCGTGCGTCTTCAAGACCCTCGCCGTAGATCGACTCGCCTGCACCGCCGCCATAGCCCGGCGCTGTGTCGAAGTAGGTAATGCCCAGTTCAACGGCTCGCTGTATTGCAGCAACTACGCCCTCACGGTCGGCATCGCGTGTTGGGTCGTAGTCGTCCAAATACTGCGCCAGTCCAGCTGGCGCACCGCCGAAGCCAAGTCGGCTGACTTCGACCCCGGTTCTCCCGAGTTGTGTAGTTTCCAAAGACGTCTGCTTTCGTGTTGTTGGGCGACTGACCAGCGGGGATATTAATCCAGCGTCAGTGGTTCCTTGAGACCTGACCCCGTAATCGGGATCAAGACCTGCGCTTCTTCGTTGATCACGCCGGTCGCCACCAGCGCCTCCAGCCCGGCGAACGCCGCTGCGGATGTCGCCTCGCAGAAAATTCCGACCTCCGATGCCAGTCGTTTCTGCCATTGCAGCATCGCCACATCGTCCACTGCGATTCCGCTGCCGTCTGATAACCGGACCACGTCAATGCACTGTTGCAAACGCGGCGGATGCGACACCGAAATCCCGCTAGCCACCGTCTTCAGGTCTGCATCGAAAGCCCATTCCTGGTCATTCAACGCCGCAACAAGCGGTTTCACGGCGTCGGCCTGAACGGCGTGCTGGCGGGGAGATACGGTGATTCGCCCAGATGCGCTGAGCTCCTCAAAGCCCTTGAACATACCGATCAGCAACGACCCGTTACCCACCGGTACAACGATGTCCGTGGCGCTGACGGCGTCGGAGCCCACGACCTCGTACGCGAACGACTTCATGCCCTCCAGAAAGTAGGGGCTGAGATTGTGCGACAGATACGGGAACGAGTTATCGGCAAAGTAAGACACGGCGGCATCTGTCGCCGCCTGACGTGGGCCGGACGTTGGGTGGAGTGTCGCCCCGAATATGCCGATCTGGTCGACCTTCCCCTGTGCGGCGCTTTCCGGGAAGAAAACATGGGCGGTTATTCCCGCTGCGGCGGCGTATGCGGACAGCGACGCACCGGCGTTGCCGGACGAATCCTCCACAAACTCCCTGACTCCAGCTTCAAGAGCAGCCGAAACCAGTACCGCTGAGCCGCGGTCCTTGAACGAACCGGTAGGAGCCATCATCTCCAACTTTGCCCAAAGTCGCTTTATCCCAAGCGACCGCGCAATCGAAGGCATGGCCACGAGGGGCGTAATGCCCTCCCCCAACGACATCCGTTCAGACGGTCGCGCCAGAGGGAGGCGTGGTGCATGCCCATCGGCAGGATCGTCGTAGGCCACGTCCATCACGGAACCGCACGAATCACACGCCAGTTGGTCAATTTTGGCGGGTTGCGCTGTGCCACATGAGACGCACTTGAAAAAGAATGACATCGGAATCAAACGACCGGGTTGAAGGTCTCGATCGTTGCTCCAGCCCTGGAGCACCAATCGGTTGCGGTGGTCAAGTAACGTATTCCTGTGTGAACTCGTGGTCGGTCGACAAGTGGGACGGGCCGATTATATGACCGATATCGGGCTGTATCCGATGTTTTACTAGAGACGAATGAGGCAGAGCGTACTTAGGTCCCGAAATTGTAAGGGCGAGCTTGCTCATCACGTTTCATCACGACGCCGAGAATGGGCACCCAACACCAATTGTTGTCCTGAACTCGGTTCAGGGTCAGGCCATCGCACTCCACCGTTCAGATACAGCCTTTCATCGCCTGGCTGATCGGAGACCGGCGACTATGACGTAGAAATGGATCCTAAATCGAGCTCAGGATGACAGGTAAATTTTCTGTCCGTCCAACGTCCTCGTGGCCAGTTATCCCCCTCTTCAGCGCAGGGCAATGTCAGAAGCGCTAGCGTGTTGACCGCCTGACCGCGGTCCCCCTCACCCTGCACCCTCTCTTGATTGCAAGAGGGGAAACACCTGCCTCGTATTTCTCTCTTGCAGCGTGCCCCGAGCGGGCGTACCTTGTGGCCGGTCGCTCAACCCCAAACCAGCCCAAACCGGAGTCAGCACATGGACCATCCGAACCGAGTTGTTACCGCCTTGCGCGAGGGCCGAAAGGCGTACGGGTTCCAACTGACCTTCCCGGCTCCGCAGATCATCGACATCATGGCGCCGTTGGATTTCGACTACGTATGGCTGGACTGCGAGCACGGGCCGTTCACGTTGCAGGACGTGGAACACGCGTGTCGCGCTGCCGAGGCGGCAGGTATGACGCCGATCGGGCGCGTGCCCAGCATCCAATCGCATGTCGTGCTCCAGTACCTGGATCGCGGCATGAAGGGCATCATGGGACCGCACATCGCAACAAAGGCCGACGCCGAACAGCTTGTGCGAGCCTGCAAGTTCGGCCCGGAAGGCGATCGGTCCTACGGCGCCAACCGCGGAACCGGATACGATTTCGTCGAGCCGGGACCGGACGGCTGGGGCGACCGGCGGGATTTCTACAAGAACGCCAACGACAACATGCTTGTCGGTGCGTTGCTTGAGGATGCGCAGGTGGTCGAAGAACTGGACGGCATCCTGGAGGTCGATGGGATCGACTACTTCGGCGTCGGGCACAACGACTTCGGGCAATCGATAGGATTGCCAGGAATGGGCGATTCACCTGAAGTCCAGAGGGCTCAGGCCGAGATATATGACCGAATAAGGGCCGGTGGTGGTCGCGTTGGCGACGACTTCATGGTCGCAAACTGGGTCCATGCAATGTTGCTGGACGGCGGACGTCAAATTCTGAAAGGACGGGACTAATTGGATGAAAAAGGATCAGGACTGCTCCTGGTAATGATGGACATCGACCCGGAGCACGAGGATGACTTCAACCACTGGTATGACGAGGAACACGTGCCGGAGCGAAACGCGATATCAGGGTTCCTGACGGCCCGTCGATATCGAGCAGTCGAGGGTGGCCCGAAGTACCTGGCGATCTACGAGATGGACACGCCGGAAGTGCTGGACAGCGAGGCGTACCGGTACGTGTCCGAAGAGGGTCGTTCAGAGTGGACGGAACGGGTAGTCGGGCGAGCAAAGAATTACGTGCGAAACGTGTACGTAGAGATCACTGCAGGGGAGTAACGCAAGGTGTGTTGGCGGACTTACCGCCAACCAACAGAATGTCATCCTGAACAAAGTGAAGGATCTCGCCGGTTGCCGAGCGCATGATGGTCCGGCGTGCATCCCGCCATTGAGTGACGATATCTTCCGTCGCAAGCACCTCAGGATGACTTAATGGGTAAGCAACGGTTTGGGTAAACCATCCACTGTCGTTACCCGCTATACGCCTCGATATGTCATCCTGAACCCATGCTAGAAAAATCTGCCCTCGTCCGTGACCTTGAACAGGTGATCGAGCCGACCCACGTCGTGTGGAGGCCGGAAGATCTGCTTGTGTACGAGTACGACGGTTCGATTGATCGCAACAATCCCGGCGCTGTGGTCGTTCCTGCCAACGCAGAGCAGGTGGCGGAGATCATCAAGATCGCCCGGAAGCACGATGTGCCTGTGGTGCCGCGTGGTGCTGGTACCGGGCTGTCGGGCGGTGCTATCGCTATGGAAGGCGCCATTGTTCTAGTGTTGACCCGCCTCAACAAGGTGCTTGAGATAGACAAAGAGAACCGCGTGGCGATCGTAGAACCCGGCGTGGTCAATCTTGAGCTTGGGCATGCTGTCAGGCCCTACGGTCTTCAGTACGTACCCGACCCGTCCAGCCAGAGCGCCTGCACCATCGGCGGAAACGTCGGAGAGAACGCCGGCGGACCGCACTGCCTGGCATATGGAGTGACAACGAACCACGTCCTCGGCATCGAGGTCGTGCTGGCGGACGGCGCGGTCACGTGGCTTGGCGGTGATTCTCGAGAAGTGCCCGGATACGACCTCCGTGGTGTATTCATCGGCTCGGAGGGCACACTTGGCGTGGTCACCAAGGTTGCCGTCCGGCTGGTTCCCTTTCCAGAAGCTATCCGCACCATGGTCGCTGCGTTCTCCAGCGTTGAGGCGGCCAGCGAAACGGTTGCCGACATCGTGGCTTCCGGCGTAATACCCGGCGCGGTTGAGATGATCGACCGCCTGTGTATCGAGGCTGTGGAGCCGGCGTTCCACCCCGGCTATCCGGAGGACGCCCAGGCGATCTTGCTGGTCGAGGTGGACGGACTCAGGGAGACAGTGGACGAGCAGGCGGAGCTGGTCGAACGGCTATGCCGAAAGCACGGCACAACCGACTGGCGGACCGCAGAAGACGAGGTGGAGCGGGAGACTTTGTGGGCGTCCCGCAAGAAAGCGCTTGGTGCGCTGGGTAGGCTCGCCCCCAACTACTACTTGATCGACGGCGTCATTCCGCCGACCCGTCTGCCGGAAACGATGTCCAAGATCAACGCCCTTTCGGACGAGCTAGAGATTCCCATCGCCAACGTCCTCCACGCAGGCGACGGCAACCTGCACCCCTGCATCCTGTTCGACTCCCGGGATCCGGTGCAGGTGGAGAAGGCGCTGATCGCGGGTGGGCGAATCCTGGAGATGTGCGTCGAGGTAGGCGGCGCGCTTTCCGGCGAGCACGGAATCGGCCTGGAAAAGCAGGGCTACCTGCCCCTCGTGTTCACGGACGAGGACCTGGAAGCGATGGCACGACTCAAGCCTGCTTTCGGCGCAGCGGGGATGTTCAATCCCGGCAAGATCTTCCCGACCGATGAGCAGCGAGACGGAATCCCGCACGCGTCGATCATGCAGCGGCTCAACGCGGACATGGTGATTTAGGGCGGGTCGTTGTAGCCCCCCTGCGGGCTGACTCGGGGCTTCGAGGATGATGCAGGACACGTGTTTCCGTGCTGAGTGGGTTTGGTTCGCAAGATGTTCTGTTGGAGGAGGCCCCTCGGCTTAGCTCGGGATGACATTGGGGATGATACCGTCGGTTGCGTTGCCTCTACGCAATGCCCAATTTCGCTAAACTGACCGCCCCTGCCCCAACCAGTATGGAGGTCCAAATATGTCACAGTCCGCTCCTGTTCGAATCGGCATCATCGGTGCTGGTGGCTTCATGCGCTCTCATATGGACGCGTTTGCGGAGATTCCTGAGGCCGAGATCGTCGCCTTTTGCCGTCGCAATGAAGCGGCGCTGAACGAAGCATCTGATGCTTACGGCATCGAGGATCGGTTCATCGACTACCGCGACATGCTCAAGATGGAAAACCTTGATGCTGTGGCGATCATCACGCCGACCGGGTCCCACAGGCAGATATCGCTTGACGCCATCGCAGCGGGCAAGCACGTGCTCTGTGAAAAGCCTCTGGCCTTGGTCGCATCCGACGCAAAAGAGATGCTGGACGCAGCGGAAGCAGCGGGGGTGATTCACGCCACCAACTTCAACCAGCGCGGTCGCACTCCAGTTGGCCGAATGAAGCAACACATGGATGCCGGTTACATTGGCCGGCTGTTTCACGCCAACATCTGGTGGGGACAGACCCAGGCGGTCGAGGACAAGCCGGACGTTGCTCCCTGGCGCTTCAAGGCGGAGGACGGCGGCGGGCCGGTATACGAGCTGATCCACGTGTTCGACATGGCACGTTTCCTTGGTGGCGAAATTAAGAGGGTCTGCGCACTTCTTACGACTGCCGTTCCAAACAGGACGTTCGCTGACGGCGAAGTCGTCGATGTCGACGTGCCGGATTCCGGTGGTTATCTGCTTGAGTGGGTAAACGGCGGGTACGCCGTTGTCCACACCAGCTTCGTTTCCAAGGGGAACGATGCCGACGGCCGCACCGCACCTCGGATCGAGATATCAGGATCAGACGGTCGGCTTGAGAACGACAGCATCACCGGAATACTTGGTGTACACGGCGTCTCCGGCGTGCTTCAAGATGTCGAAATGGGACCAGAGTACCCACAGCCCTACAGACAGTTTGTTGACGCCATCCTTGGCGGTGCGCCTGTCAGGACGAGCTTTTACGACGGTATGAAGGCGGCGGAGATTGTGGATGCGGCCTTCCTCTCTTCCAAAGAGGACCGCTGGGTGGATTTGAACTAGGACGACCCAGCCAGATCAGAACGACCAGGAAGACAACTTAATGCAGTATAAAAACCTCGGACGCACGGGACTCAAGGTCTCCGAGCTTTGCCTCGGCAGCGCTAACTTCGACGACCCCTTTGGCGCTTCGCCCGAGACAAGCCACCGCATATTGGACCAGGCGCTGGATTTCGGCGTCAATTTCATCGACACGGCCGATCAGTACGCTAACGGCAAATCTGAGACCGTAATCGGTGAGTACCTGCGATCTCGCAAAAAGCATAACGACGTCGTGCTGGCCTCCAAGTTCTGGGCGCCAACAGGCCCGGGCCCGAACGACTACGGCACTTCTCGCTATCACCTTATGAACGCCGTAGATGCGTCCTTGAAGCGCCTCCAGACAGACCATATCAGCCTCTACATCATTCACGCGCCTGACCCGACCACCCCCCTCGAGGAAACGTTGGAGACCCTCACGGATCTCCGTCGTTCCGGCAAGATCCGCTACATAGGCGTCTCCAACTTCCCGGCATGGTTGCTGATGGAGGGGATCTGGACGTCAGACGTGAAGAACCTCGCCCGCTTTGATTGCATCCAGTCCGAATACAACATTCTCCGCCCAGGAATGGCCCGTGATATGCTGGAGTTGTGCGTCGATCAGGGCGTTGGTGCGACGGCATACAGCCCAATGGCGAACGGCATGTTGACCGGCAAGCACAACCGATCAAAGGAAGTGCCGGACGCCGATAGCAAGTTTGGGGACAGGGATGCCGCCCGTGGAAACCCGCTGGTCAACCGCTACTGGAATGACGCCATGTTTGACGTGGTGGACATGCTGGGTGATCTGGCGCAGAAGTCAGGCAACACAACTATGCGATTGGCTCTCCAGTGGGTACGTGAGTCCCCCGGCATCACATCTACGATCGTTGGAGCACGGCGCGAGGACCATATCGAAGGCATAATCGATGCTTGGTCTGAAGACGCTTCACCTGACGTGATGGCGGAGGTTCGCCGCATAGCCGATGAGTTCGCCGCCGATAAGCCGTCCGACTACCCTCCAGCATTCTCAATCCCACCACTGGGCGGAACCGGCGCAGCGTAGCTCCTGATCTCCCCCCATAAACGCCCCCATTTACGTCCAAGGACTTTGAACAACTCCATTGCCTGATTCCTACGAACTTGATGGCATAACACCATCCCGGATCGAACACCCGGCATCCGTCGACGAGCTGTCATCGACACTTAAGACGATCAACGCCGCCAAGCAGGCCGCGGTCATTTGGGGTGGCGGGACGCGCATGCACGTCGGCAACAAGATCGACAGATACGACGTTGCCGTGGATATGACAGGGCTGAACCAGATCGTTGATTACCGGCCGCCGGATCTTGTTGTGGTCGCAGAAGCCGGAATGACCCTCTCCGCCCTTCAGGCTGAGTTAGGCAAGAACAACCAGCGGCTTCCCTTTGACGTACAGTCCCCGGATACGGCAACCATCGGTGGATCGCTGGCCTCCAACAGCGTCGGACCCCTACGTGGGCGATACGGCGGTGTGCGTGATTTCGTGATCGGCATGTCGCTCGTCCAGGCTGATGGCACTCAAACCAAAAGCGGCGGAAGCGTCGTTAAGAACGTGGCCGGGTACGACATGGCACGGCTCCACATCGGTGCTCTTGGAACCCTTGGAGCCATTACTACGGTCGCCTTCAAGATCGGTCCGGTCCCACAGGTGATGCGCACGGTGGTTGCGTGGTTTGACTCGGCCGAATCTGCCGCTGTCGCCGGAATGCGCATCACGAACGGTCCGTTCATGCCTGAGGCCGTAACCCTGGTCGCAGGTAAGCGCGCAGCCGCACACGCCGGTGAATTGGCCGCACAGAACTCAGGCACTGCGTCCGATAACGCAGTAATGCTGCTGATCGCCCTGGCCGACGGTCCGGCCACCGTGGAGCGACAGTTGAGCGACACCGCCGCTATGTTGGGCGGCGTCATGGCCGAGAGATTTGTCGTGCTTGAGGACGAGGCACAGTACGGAGTCTGGTCGCTTGCGGGAGAGCAAAGCCCGGCACCAACATTCTCCGTTCGTACGACGGTAAAACCGACTGTCGCCTTTGGCCTGGTCAACGCCCTGTCCAATTCGGAGAATGCCGACGACGCACACGTGGTCGCCCAGATCGGATTTGGGACGGTCGAAGCCCACTATCGGGGCGACGTGTCGACAGAGCTCGTACAGTCGTCTAAGCGCACTATTTCCAGCGCGGGCGGTGCCTGCATGATCGAACGCTGTCCATTAGATATTAAGTCCGAAATCGACGTGTTCGGAGACCTTGGCCCGCCGCTTGAAGTGATGCGACGAATGAAGCAAGAGTTCGACCCCACCGGGACGCTGTCCCCGGGCCGTTTCGCCGGGAGGATTTAGATGTCGACCAATTCCCGACCACCTGCTACACAGCGAGCCAGCAACTTTCGCGGCCCTGACGTTCCGTCGCCCGAAGATATGTACAAGTGCGTTCACTGTGGGTTCTGCCTACAGTCCTGCCCGACTTATCTTGAAACGGGCCTCGAAGCTGAGTCTCCACGCGGCCGAATCGCCTTGATGAAAGCGGTCGAGGAAGGCCGCACAGAGATCACTCCTGCGATAGTCGGCCACTGGGACAAGTGCCTCCAGTGCCGTGCGTGTGAAGTGGTATGCCCGTCCGGTGTGCCATACGGGCGGCTGATGGAAGCGACACGCGCCAACGTGGAGAGCACCTTCAAGCGAGGGTTCAAACAGCGGCGTGCCCGGAACATTGGATTCAACGGCGTACTTCCAAATCCTAAGCGACTCAACCGCATCGGCGGCGCACTCAGGATCTACCAGAATTCCGGCCTACAGACCTTCGCCAGGAAGACCGGCGCTGTGCGTCTCGCTCCCGGTGGATCGCTTGAGAAGTACCTCCCCAAACTTGGCGATAAGTTCTTTATTACATCGGGCCAGATAATTCGAGCGGAGGGCGAAGTGCGCGCCCGCGTCGCCATGCTGGGGGGCTGCGTCATGCGGCTCACCCATGGCCCCACGCTGGAAGCCGTCACACGAGTTCTGGCCCGCAACGGTGTCGAGGTTTATGTGCCTGAAACTCAGGGTTGCTGTGGGGCGCTGAATGCCCACTCCGGCGAGCGTGACTCCGCACGAGAGATGGCCCGTCGAAATATCGACGCCTTCTTGGAAGTAGAGACCGACGCCATCATTGTCGCAGCAGCTGGATGCGGATCGACGATGAAGGAGTACGGCGAGTTGCTCGCGAACGACCCGAAGTACGCCGAGAAGGCGGAAGAGGTCGCCGAGCGTACGAAGGACATTCACGAGTTCCTGAGCGAACTTGGGTTCGAAAAACCGAAGGGCTCCCTTTCGACCAACGGCAAGGACCTCAAGGTCACCTACCAGGACTCCTGCCACCTGGGACTGGCGCAGGGCATCACCGCACCTCCAAGAGAGCTTTTGAACGCCATCCCCGGCGTCGAGTTCGTTGAGATGGATGAGTCGTTGATCTGTTGCGGATCAGGGGGAACTTATTCGCTGCTCGAGCCGGAAATGTCCTTGCGACTGGCAGCCCGCAAGACGGTCCACATCGTTGCCACTGGCGCTGACGTGGTGGCGACCGCCAATCCGGGCTGCGTGATCCAGATGGAACAGGCGTTGGTCAGAGCTGGCGAGGGGGCGCAGGTTCGCTACGTCGTCGACCTGCTGGACGAGTCGTACCGCGTCGGGGACGAAACCGACTAACGCGGCCATTCCCGGACCCGAATGTCAACGACCTGAATTCGCGTAAACGGACGTATAATGCCGCTGCCCTTTAAACGGGGTCAAGCTTTGTATTTCACCTCGACATACTGACGCGGTCGAACCACAATCCCCACTCAACAATTGGCAACGGAGGCCCACTAACATGGATCTTGGACTCACAGGAAAAGTCGCCATCGTCACCGGCGGAAGTGAAGGAATCGGCAGGGCCGCAGCTACGGCTATGGCCGAGGAAGGCGCAAAGGTCGCCATCGTGGCTCGAACGCAGGCGGACCTTGATAGGACGGCGGATGAAATCAAGAAAGAGACCGGCAACAACGACATTATGGGCATCGCCGCAGACGTAACCAATGAGGCGCAGGTCCAGAGCATGGTCGATACCGTGGTCGGCACCTGGGGCGGGTTGGACATTCTGGTAAACAACGCCGGAACTTCATCTGCAGGGAAGTTTGAGACGGTCGAAAACGAGACGTGGGAGACCGACCTCGGCATCAAGGTATACGGGGCGATTCACTGCTCACGCGCTGCCCTTCCGCACATGAAGCAGCGCGGCGGTGGCCGGATTATCAACACCACCACGCCGGGTGGCAAGGCTTCCGGGGCCGGCTCTCTGCCTACGTCCCTGTCACGTGCGGCAGGCATCTCCCTGACAAAGGCCATGTCCAAGGACTACGGCGCTGATAACATCCTGATCAACACGATCTGTGTGGGCATCCTCAAAAGTCGTCAGCACCGACGGCGCTGGGAGGCTGCTAACGAGAAGGACCCGAGCCTGACGCTGGACAAGTTCTACGACGCCATGGGCGGAGGGGTACCCGTGGGTCGTATCGGCGAGGCGCGTGAGGCGGGCGACGTGATCGCTTTCCTGGCCTCTGAGCGAGCCAGCTACATCACGGGTGCGTCCGTCAACGTTGACGGTGGTTCTTCTCCGGTCGTCTAGAGGAACTCACCCCCCACCCCTTCTGAACAGAACTCGATACGGGCCTTCGTGCTGATTGATAGTGCGAAGGCCCGTTACTTTCACGAGATGTCGAATTGATGGATCTTGGACGCGACGGCGAAATCGCAATTGTTACCGGCGTTAGTGATGGGCTTGGGAAGGTCGGAGCAACTCAACCCTGACGCTGGACGATTTCTACGTCCGAATCGGCGCAGGTGTGCCACAGAGACGCTATGACGAGTGTAAGAAGTCGGCGGCGTGATCGCGTTTCCTGCGAGCGAGCGAGCTACGTTACGGGTGCAGTGATCAACATCTACGGCGGCCAGTCGCCGGTCGTTTAGGGACGAAATACCAAGCGACGTCTAGTCGGCGTCCTGCATTTCGTACCGAAAGTCGCAGTGTGACGCGCCCTGCATGATGGTCTGTGTCCGACTGAGCTTCATGTTCTTGTTGAATCCGAGTGGGAAGTTGAAGTCACGCCCGCACGAGAAAATGAAGCCCAGGTCCTGCATGCCCAGCTCTTTGTACATCTCGGCATAGCGGCAGCGGGTCACGTTGTAGTCGTACCGGTTCTCGTCCATCTCAAGCGTCTCGGTCTCAAGTGCGTTGTTTGCCGACCACGCGCCCTTGTTGGCGAGATACGTTGATAGATTGTTCCCTCCCGCCTTTATCGCCATCGCCGCACCCTGATCCCGCGCCACCTCTTCGATCACCCGTTGCGCCACTTTGTTGGCCGCTTGCTCGCCAAATTCGTCCTGGAAGGCACGGATCATCGGGCCGAGTACCATCGCCTCGATACGTCGTCTCACTAGCACCGGCATTGAATCGATGTCGGCATCTGTGAACGAGCGTATTTCGGCGGGCATGGTTATTTCTTTCGACTGTTGTGACGTGATATGAGGTCAGGCCCGGATTATAGATGGGGCTACCCATAGTGTTCGTCTTCTCGTCGCCGAGAGATCAACCGGCGTTTACTCATGACTCCGGCGGCCCCCAGCTGCGACTTTAACGGAATCCCGTGACTGGTAATCCGTTGAGCACCACCTCCCGGAATTAACGGCGGCGGTGTCCACCCCGGCAACATCTTAACCACTTGGGGCATGCCTGGTTTACGATTGGTTGAAAACCGACGTCCATCAGGAACTGTTGCTCCATAAATAAGGTCGGTCATGTAGGCTCTGGCTTCATCATCTGAATCACACGGTCAAGAAAGCTAAAAATGCCAGACAAACGCCCAAACGTCATTGTATTTCTCACGGATGACCAGGGTTACGGCGATCTGTCATGCATGGGAGCGACTGACTTCCAGACTCCGTCCCTTGACCGCATGGCAAGGGACGGAGTTCGGTTCACTGACTGGTACTCCAACAGCCCGGTTTGCAGCCCGTCTCGCGCCGCCCTGCTCTCGGGTCGCTACCCGGGGAACGCCGGGATCAGGGTGATCCTGCGCGGGCATCGTTCGACGGCCGGTCTGCCACAGTCAACGACCACGCTAGCCACAATGTTGAGAGACTCTGGATATCAGACCGCTTTGTCTGGCAAGTGGCACCTGGGATTGACGTATGAATCCCAACCGAAGAGCCATGGGTTCGACCGGTCGTTCGGCTTCTTCGCTGGTTGTATCGACTACTACTCGCACATCTTCTACTACGGTGCCAATCAGGGCGGACCGGGCCAGAACCCCACACATGATCTGTGGGAGGACGGCGATGAGGTGTGGATGAACGGCGAGTATTTCACCGATCTAATCGCCGAAAAGGCGATCGAGTACATGCGGGAGATGGCGGCCAAAGACCAGCCCTTCTTCCTGTACGTCCCATTCAACGCCCCGCATTACCCGATGCACGCGCCGAAGGAATACATGGACCAGTTCGCCCACCTTCCGTGGGACCGACAGGTGATGGCGGCCATGATCAGCGTGGTCGATGACTCGATCGGGAAGATTATGAACGAGGTTGATCGCCTCGGGTTGGCCGATGACACGCTGTCGGTATTCACCTCCGACAACGGACCGTCACGTGAGTCACGAAACTGGCTCGATGGCACGTTGGACCCGTACTACGGCGGCACGTCCGGACGATTCAAGGGCCACAAATACAGCCTGTTTGAGGGCGGTATTCGGCTCCCGGGGATCATGCACTGGCCGGGTCACATTGGCGGCGGGGCCGTTTCCAGCGAACCGGTGGCATCAATGGACATCGTCCCGACGGTGTTGGACGCAGTCGGGATCGATGCAAGCCAGTACGAGATCAACGGCACGAGCCTGCTTGGACACGTCACGGAAAACGAGGCGATTTCGGAACGCCCAATCTTCTGGGAGATAGGTGATCAGACAGCGGTGCGACGTGGCAAGTGGAAGCTAGTGCTGAAAGGGCAACTTGTGGAGCACGCAGACCCGATTTCAGAGGTTCACCTGTCGGATCTTTCGACCGACCCCGGCGAGGCGATCAACCTTGCGGACAAGGAGCCGGCGATCACCGCAGAGTTGAAGCAATTGGCAGAGGAATGGCGTGCGGGGATCGAGAAGCGCTGGGCGGACGAGTATGCGGAACCGGGCGAAGAGAACCGAAGCTACCGTATGGTTTGAGGCTTGATCTATGGTCGCATTGAAAACGAACCAAGGATCCGAACGTAAGGTTTAATCCTAGACCAGAGTTATCTCAGTCAGATCAGTGGACACTGAGAACTCTGCGTCGGTCTGGGATTGGATTGAAGCAGCATCCCATCCGGGTGCATGCTCGATTAGCTGTAGCCCCTGACCGGCCGGCAGTACTTCGATAACGGCGATATCCGTGACTACCAGGCTGACGCATCCCTTTCCGGTCAGCGGGTAACTGCATTCGGGAACGATCTTGGAACTACCGTCACGTCCGTTGTGCTCCATAGCCACGATTACGCGTTTGGCACCAGCAGCAAGGTCCATCGCCCCGCCGACGTTGCCAACACCACGCGCAGGAAGAAACCAGTTCGCTAGGTCACCCATCGCTGAAACCTGTAGTGCGCCCAGGGCCGTGACGTCTATATGGCCGCCACGGATCATGGCGAAAGCCTCGGCCGAGTCGAAGTAGGCCATACCGGGAATCGGGCTCAGGAACTGCCCCCCGGCGTTGATGAGATCAACATCGCCCTCGCCCTCATCGGCCAGCGGACCACAGTTCAGGAGTCCGCTTTCGGAGTGATACATGATCTCCACATCCGGCGGCACGAAGTCCGAGCAGAGGGTCGGAATTCCGATTCCCAGGTTGACCACCTCGCCATCCCTGAACTCACGGGCGACGCGCATGGCGATCACTTCCCGGTCTAGCCGGGGCGCAGGGTCGGTCATGGCAGCGCCACCCCGCCTTCAGACGCCGGTGGTCGAGCGGCGATTCGTTTGACGTAGATGGAAGGCGTGTCCACACGATCAGGGTCGATACCTCCCGGTTCGACAATTTCATCTACCTCGGCGATCGTCACCTTTGCAGCCATCGCCATTGGTGGATTGAAGGTCCGGGACGTTCCCGCGTACGCCAGGTTTCCTAGCGTATCCGCGGTCTTTGCCCTGACCAGTGCGAAATCGGCGTGCAATGCCTCTTCAAGGACATACTCACGCCCGTCAAACACACGCGTTTCCTTGCCGTCCGCCAGCATCGTCCCTGCTGCCGTCGGCGTATAGAACGCAGCAATCCCAGCCCCGGCGGCACGCATACGTTCCGCCAACGTCCCCTGCGGGACCAACTCCAGTTCGATCTCCCCGGCGCGGAAGCCCTTCTCGAAGGCATTTGGACGCGACACCGAGCCTGAGACCGGAAATGAAGCAATGACCTTTGCGATCTGCCCGTTCTCTATCAACACCGCGTGATCTATGGGCTCGATGCCCTCGGGCCAACCGAAGCCCGTCGGTGCTGCAATCCCCGCGGTGTTGCCGATGATGGTCAGGTTGCGAGCACCCTGATCTCGCAGAGCCAACATCAAGAGGTGAGGCATCCCGCCCGCGCCTCCAAAACCACCGATCATCACGACAGAGCCGTCCGAGATGTCAGACACGGCCTCAGCGAAACTATTTACGGTCTTGTTTATGGGCATAACGACGGGATTCTAAACAGCGTTCGAGATTCTCAGAGGGTCGAGTGACCTTATCTTTCAAAGATAATTCAACCCCACGTGGGGTTCTACCAGAGGGTCATGGAGTCCTGAAACATCCGTTGCAGGTTGGGCTCGTCGATGGCCCTTGGCGATAGCTTGGTAACACGATGTTGCGGCAGGGTCCCGGCGACCAGGTCGTCGATATCGTCCGTCGTGTATCCGACCCCGGACAGTCCGTTCGGTATGTCGAGTTCCTTGATGTACCCCACGATGGCCGTCGCAAGCAGATCGCCAGCGTCCTCAAGGCTCGCTCCTGTTGTGTCGGCACCGAGGATCCGTGCGCAGTGCAGGTGCCTCTCAGGATTTATCGGGGCGGTATACCGGAACACTGACGGCGCGGAAATTATCACTCCCATACCGTGCGGAACCATTGCATGTCCCTCTGGATATCCATCTGGAACGTAATCCTTGACCATCCCGGAGACCGGGTATGACATGCCATGGGCAAGGTGTACCCCAGCGTTGCCGAAGCCTACACCGGCAAACGTCGCGGCCAACATCATGTTGGAGCGCGCTGCCTGATTTGATGGATCTTTCACGGCTGGAATGATGTTTTTGGCAACCATCTCAAGTGCAGCCATCGCCCACACATCGCTTATCGGGTTTGCGCCCTGGTACGCGGGACGCTTTCCCGGATCTTCTGGAGCTTCCCGGTCGCTGAACGGCATAGCCGTGTACGACTCTAGTGAGTGGCACAGGACATCAAATCCACTGCACGCCGCCACCATTTCGGGCATTGTGTCGGTGTTGTCGGGATCAACGAGGCCGATCACCGGGCGAATGGCTCGGTCAGAAATACCGGTCTTGGCCTTCATCTCCAGCAGATCAAATATTGCGCCGCCAGTGGTCTCGCTCCCTGTCCCGGCCGTAGTCGGGATGGCAATCATAGGCTTCAGAGGGCCCGGTGCCAGTTTTCCCTTGCCGATTGGTGCATTGACGTAGTCTAGGAAGTCCGCCGGGAAGGTGGCGTACAGGTTGGCCGCCTTGCAGGTGTCGATACTCGAGCCGCCTCCGACGCCGACGTACCCGTCAAAATTGCCGTCGATGGCGAACGCTATGGCGTCTTTGAACGACACATCTGTTGGCTCAACTTCAACGCGATCAAACAACACCGCATCGACGCCCTCAGCGGCCAGCGACTCCATCGTGATCCCGACGGCCCGGCTATCTTTCAGGCGCGGATCGGTGACGACCATCACCCTTTTTGCGCCAAGTCGTCGCATCTCAAACCCGACTTCCCGGGTAACCCCGGGGCCGAAGTGGATGGACGAGTTGTCTATCGCAAACGCGGTATCGGTGGTGATCTGTGGGTTAGATGTCAACGGGTAGCCGACTTTCTAAATACGGGGTGCTCGGTCATCATTTCTAGCGCTGAACCGGATTGTATCTGACACGCGGCAACTCCAGAACCGGCCGCCGCCGCGAACCGTAATCACCAACGGGGCTAAGCTGTATGCAACGACGATCCTTGAATGGAGTCCCACTTGCTGGATAGAGACTACGAACGAAGCCCGCACCCACCCACCTGCACGTGCGTCTCTTGCACAGAGAGGCGTAACAAGCACTCCGGTCGCCGAAGCGTGGGGGATAGGGTTACCGCAACTGGTGGCAACTGGGGAATGATGATCGGCATTGCAGCGGTCATCGTGGTCATTGTCGTTGTCATTGTGGCGGTCGGCTAACTTTCGAAAGAACGCTCACGCGAAAAGACGCCACCCGAAGGTGACGCCTTTTGTTTTTCTAGTATCGGCAGTCCCCCGACAATGGAGAGACTGTCAACACAGGCCTTAGCTGGTGATGCCCAACTCTGCCCGCAACGTCTTGATGGTCTCCGGTCGCGGTCGTGACGGCGTGTTGTCGCGCAACGCCATCGGTGCGTTCTCGACCTCCGGAACGATCTTTATCGATACGAACACCGGGCCTTCTTCTTTCATGATGGCCGCGATTTCGTTCGTAAGGTCTTCAAGATTGTCGAAGTGGTGCGTCGACGCGTAGCCGATGGCTTTCGCCATACCGGCATAGTCGATGTTCGCGTTGTTCGGCACGGGCTGTCCGCCGGTCGTGGCGTAGACCTCGTTGTCGAGCAGGAAGTGCACGAAATTTTTCGGCTGCTTGCCTGCAATTGAGGCGAGCACACCCAGGTTCATGAGCAGTGCGCCCTCAGAGTCAAACAGGACGATTTTTTCGTCCGGCAGTCCGAGCGCCAACCCGAATGCGGCTGACGTGGTCATGCCCATCGCGCTTCCCATGGAAACGTCGCGCTCCGGGTTTTTGCTGGTCTGCGGCCACTTCCGGCCGGCGACTCCGCTCGTGGTTACGATCGCCTTCCCACGTTGCTCTTCAAATACGCGGAATACATCATCTGCGTTGATCATTTAGCGTTCCTCCGGGCCTGAATATTGATCAGGCTTAGAAATAAATCCGGTTGATTTCATGTACGACCCGGGGCGCGGATATCCCCGCGCCCGCTGCCTATAACCGAATTAGCGGTTGAAGCCGTGGTATTCGTCACCGATGAGTACAACGACCGGGCGGCTGGTGGCTTTTGCCTGTTCAAACGCGGTGGTGATTCGGTCACCATCCGAGTTGTTCTCAACGAAGTAGTAGTCGAGTCCAAAGGCGTTCAAGAAAGGTTCCGTGTACTTCGCAGCGCTGTCACGAATTACACCCCGGCGTGTCCAGCCGCGGTAACCGACAACGAATACCATCGGGAATCCGGCGTCTATCGCCATACCCCGGATCGAATCACCGGATTCCATCATCCCGGTGTTCTGGATCAATACGACCGGAACTTTACCGGCGATGGTGAGGCCAAGCGCCGTGCTTGGAGATTCGCCTTCTCGTGATACTGGGACAACATCGAGCCAGTCCTGATCGAGCATCAACTCGTACAGGTAGTTGGTCTCGCTATCCGGGATCGTAACCACGTGGGTCACGCCGTTCTTTTTGAACTCTTCGACGAGTGTCTCCGGCCTAAGGATTGCCGCCTGTTGTTCGACCAAGTCTGTATTCTCCTTCGTCTCAATCTCCGCCAGCGTCTGTTGGGCATCCGCCGCAAGCTCGCACCAGAGTAATGGCGGGATGATACGCCACCGGGCGGAGATTCGTAATACCGCACCTGGAATTACGAATAATGATCTTCAGAATGCGTCGCAACGTACGGGATTCGGAACCAGGCCTAACGTTGCCTGCGGCCGCCCGGCGGATTGCGACGTCGTTTACGCGGCGGGTTAGCGAGCGCAGCCGGTGTCATGTCAGATTCCGGTTCTGCCATGTCTTCTTCAGGTGAGATATGGTCTGCTTTGCGTTTTTCAAAGAAGTCCCAGCCAGCGCCCAGACCAGCACCGACCACCGTGAAGATTGGCAACCCGAACAAGATCTCCGCCATGATCACGTCTTTGCGCGACACCTCATCGGAGTCGAACTGGACCGCCGAGATCAGCATGATCGCCAGTGCACCAAAGAACCCGATCAGCGCGCCCGTTCGGGTGAATCCGGAAAGTCTCATCTGGTACCTGATCGGTCCTTTAGTTCGTCGTGAATACTCAACATAGTGCGGTCACCACTCTACACGCCACTCGGGGGATTTTGGCAGCCCCGTGCTACACTCCGCGCCGCCGCGCATGCTTACGTTGAGCGTAGGTTTGGCGTAATCGTCCGTACAGGACGCTATTTTCCATCCACCGGTACGCTAAGAACAGGGATCCGTATGAGCAGCAACGGGCACGATTCTAACGGCAAAAACATGGTCCGCAGAAGTCATGAATGGTTCGGGCCTCGTGACCTTGAAGGCTTCCTACATCGCGCCGGACTCAAATCCCAGGGTTACACGGAAGAGGCCTTTGCGGGCAAGCCCGTGATCGGCATCGCCAACTCCTGGAGTGAGGCCACCCACTGCAACGTTCACCTTCGTGCGCTGGCGGGTCACGTAAAGCGCGGGATCATGGCCGCGGGCGGGTTCCCGCTTGAGTTTCCGACCATCTCTCTTGGCGAGTTTTTCCTACAACCGACCTCGATGCTTCTTCGCAACTTGATGGCGATGGACATTGAGGAGATGATCCGCGGTCTCCCGATCGACGGAGTCGTACTGCTGACGGGTTGCGACAAGACGACCCCCGCAGCTCTCATGGGCGCAGCAAGCGCGGACCTGCCTGCTGTGGTCGTAACCGGCGGACCATCTCTCAAGGGTAACTGGAAGGGCGAGGATCTTGGCTCCTGCACCGACTGCCGACGTTACTGGGGCGAGCTTCGCGCCGGGACGATCACGCAGGAGGAATACGACTCGCTTGAGTCCGCCATATACCGTTCACCCGGTCACTGCATGGTGATGGGTACAGCGTCCACGATGGGCGGGATCACGGAAGCCCTTGGCATGACCGGTCCGGGCGGTGCCTCTATTCCGGGGGCCGACATGCGCCGGAGCGCCTTTGCAGAGGTGGCGGGACGGCAGGCGGTTGAGCTGGTCGAGAAGGGCATCCGACCGTCCGACATCATGACGGAGGACGCCATAGAGAATGCCATGCGCTTTCTGATGGCTGCGGGCGGTTCTACGAACGCTATCGTCCACCTGACGGCCATAGCAGGACGTCTCGGATTCACGCTCACTCCGGACATGTTTGACGCGATATCACGGTCCACTCCGACCATCGTCAACCTGAAGCCGTCGGGCGAGTACCTGATGGAGGACCTGTTCTACGCTGGCGGCATCGAGTCTGTTTTGCACCGACTCTCCCCCCTCCTTCACCTGGACGCCATCACAGTCAACGGCAAGACCCTGGGTGAGAACATCGCCGACAAAGAGGCGATAGACGACAAGATCGTGAAGACGCTGGAGACGCCGATGTACGCGGAGGGCGGATTGGCGATGCTTGAAGGTTCGTTGGCTCCTGACGGAGCGGTGATCAAGCAAAGCGCGGCATCGCCCGAGCTGTTGCACCACACCGGTCGAGCGGTTGTGTTCGAGAACTACGAGGACATGCACGCCCGTATCGACGACGACGATCTGGACGTCACGAAGGACGATGTGCTGGTGATGAAGTCCGCCGGACCGGTCGGCGGCCCCGGCATGCCGGAGTGGGGCATGCTCCCAATCCCGAAAAAGCTTCTGGAACAGGGCATCCGGGACATGGTGCGGATTAGCGACGCACGCATGAGCGGGACAGCGTTCGGCACGGTGGTGCTGCACATCTCCCCGGAATCTGCTCTTGGCGGTCCGCTGGGATTGGTACAGAACGGCGATATGATCGAGCTGGACGTTGAGGGTCGGCGGATCGATCTTCTCATCGATGATGCCGAGATGGACCGACGTAAGGCGGCATGGGTTGCTCCTGTGCCGAAATACACACGTGGTTACGGCCTAATGTTCTCGGAGCATGTAATGCAGGCCCAGCACGGCTGCGACTTCGACTTCCTGGTCGGCAGCAACCCGGTGGAGACGCATGCCGAGATGCACTCACCCGGGTAATGTCTACCCCGCTCCCTCAAGGCGCTGATTCCAGACAGGTTGTTGCCGATGGTTATGACGCCATTGGACACGCCTATCTGGCGGAAGCGCGCAAGGACAGTGGCGGTCTTCGGGAGCGATACATTCGCTATCTGACTGAGGGCTTCCCTGGCTGCTCAGAGGTGCTGGATCTGGGATGTGGGGCTGGCGATCCGGGGACCAAGATGCTGTCGGTTTACTTCAATGCGACCGGTGTCGACATCTCTCCTGGCCAGATCGAATTAGCGAAGGCCAATGTTCCAGTTGCGAAGTTCATCGTGTCAGACATCGCCGAGGTTGAGTTTCCGTCTGACAGTTTTGACGCCATTACGGCGTTCTACTCGATCATCCACCTGCCCCGGGAGCTACAACCGGGGTTGCTGGAAAACATTGCTTCATGGCTTCGTGTCGGCGGCCGATTCATAGGGACGTTCCATGCCGGGGCCAGTGAAGAGGACTACAACCCGGACTGGCTTGGCGCTCCGATGTACTGGAGCGGGTTCAGTCCTGAAGACAACCGACTGATGGTGGAGGCCGCTGAGCTCAGGATCATCAGCGCAAAAAACGAATCTATAGAGTTCGACGTCGACGGTGAGCCGACTACGTTCCACTGGATAGTCGCAGAGAAAGTGCAACCAACATGAGCCCACAAGACCAGAGCGATGACGATCGGATAACGGTGTCCAACCTCAACGACATGGACCCTGACGAGTTCGTCGATGCCGTAGGACGGGTTTTCGAGTACGCCCCCTGGGTTGCAGCCGGGTCCTGGGACAATCGGCCATTCGACGACATCGACGCCCTTCACGCGTCGATGGTGCAAACCCTGAAGGACGCCAACCGTGACGACCAGCTCAAGTTCTTGCGCGGTCACACTGACATGCAGGTGACTCCCGAGGCGATTGATGCGATGACGCCGGACTCGCGCCAGGAACACATCAGCGCGGGTTTAGACAAGCTGACCGTCGAGCAACAGCAGCGAATGGAGCACCTGGTTACCGCATACAAGACCAGATTCGGATTTCCGTTCATCGCCGCTCTACGCGGTCGAAATGCTTCCGATATGTTTGCGCTCGCTGAACAGCACTTGGGTAACGACAGCACAGATATGGAGCTGTACTTCGCGTTCGCCGAGGTTGGGAAGATCACTCGTATGCGAATTGACAAGTTAGTGGTCTAAGCTCGGAAGTATTTGGAATAAAAAGGGGCACCCACAAACGTGGGTGCCCCTTTTTTGTGAACCAAAGGCCCGTAGGACACGGCCCTGACTACATGATTTCGACGTCCCTGAGGTAGGTCTGCAGCACCGGGTCGTCGATGTCCGGTTCGCCCTTGACCGACTCACACAGCTCAAACGCGGTGCGGACCGTCTCGTCGTCGCCTTCCAGCGCAAGGACGACCGAGCCCTCAGACCCTGCGACACCACCGGACGCTACGTGGACAACCTTGACGCCAGTCAGCCGTTCCAGCGCCTGAATCTCTGTGACCACCTTGGCGGTCGTGATCGGCATGAACCCGGCCACCGAGCCCATCACGTAGTTGTGCAGGTAGTTGCCGGTGTACTTTGACGCCTCAAGCACGGACGGAATCAGGCGTTCCATGCTGACCGGGGCGATCCAGTGTGCGCCGCGGGCCGTGAGTACCGGCCAGATGCCTCCGACGGTGCCGCCAGCGGGGTGCGCTGCAAGGACGCCAACGTGGCCCTCCATGTCGACAGCGTTAGCGCCCTTGATCGACACATCGGTGTGAGAGAATTGTTTTAGTGCGACGTCCGGAGGGGTCTCGGACAACTTGCCGTCTTTGAACACCCACGGACCGAGTTGATTCTCTGGAACGACCGAACCCAGGCGACCCAACGCAACGATTCCAGCGGTCGCGTTCTGTTTCTCCACGTGAATGCCGAGCTCATCCAGGATGTAAGCCATCGTCACACCCCGAGATACGACGAACCAGCCCTTGTCCAGGACTCGCTTGATCTCCTCAAGCTGGATGATTGCTTTGGCGATGAGTCGTTTGCCCTCAGTTGGGCGGAGGATAACCATCGCATGGGACCGGTCATCCCGGATTCCCTGGAGCGGCTTGAGAAAAGAGGACGTGTCGTAAAACATTCAGCGACCTTTGCTTAGTCGGGTTTCGGTTGAATCGCCGGATTTGGCGAGAGGAAGTTGGCGTAACTGCGGGCCATTCTTCGTACCTCACCGGTCACACGATGGGAAGAACGCAGCGGCGGAGATTGTACCTCGGTGAACGTGAGAAATCCGTGAGCTATATAAGCGCGCTTTTACTCGCGTTTATCGCCTTAGCAGGTGACAGTAGAAAGCCGTTCAATCACCAGATATCCCCCGTGTCATAAGGGGCATCACGATTTTGGTTTGGTTCCTGAGACAGAGCCGAGTAGAGGGATCTAATCCGGCGCACACATCAACATTGAGACCGTTTATGCCCCACTTAGCTATCCGGTATCAACAGGACAGCCCCAACACTCTTTGGAACTCTCGAATGTCTATACCCGAAGCCCCGCTACGGTGTTGGCGCGTCGGCGGGAATCAACCCCTCTGACTTCATCTCGGACCACATCGCATCGGGGATTTCGACCCTGATCAGATCGACATTCTGAACCACCTGTTCCGGCGTCGCCGCTCCGGGGATCACGGACGCCACGGCCGGGTGTGCCAGAGGAAACTGGAGCGCGGCCGCCCGCATGTCGACCCCGTGGGCATCACAAACCCGCTTGAGGGCGCGAGCCTTGTCGATCCACTGTGGAGCCGCCTGCTCGTAGTTAAACGCCAGCGGGCCGTCTAGATCCTGCGCCGCCAGGATTCCCGAGTTGTACGGGCCGCCCGTCGCAATCTTGACGTTCTTCTCAACACAAAGTGGAAGGAACTCCGGGTAAGCATCGTGGTCTAGAAGTGTGTATCGACCTGCCAGCAGGATGATGTCCAGGTCAAATCGCTCGATGAATCGACCCGGCATCTGCCACTGGTTCATGCCGCAACCGATCGCCTTCACCACACCCTGTTCGCGTAGTTCGATCATGGTCGGGAAGGCCGTTGCGATGGCCTCATCCTCCAGGTCCTCAACGTCCGGATCGTGGAGGTACAGGATGTCGACATGGTCCAGTCCGCTACGCTCCAGGCCCTCATCGAGCGCCCGCAGTATTCCGTCACGTGACAGATCGAACTTAGCTGTCAAATGCGGGATGTCATCCACAGCCCAGTGTCCCGGATCATCCTCGTCAGGCACCATGATTCGCCCGACTTTAGACGACAGTACAAACGAGTCACGCGGGTACTGGGCCAGTACCTTCCCGTACCGCTTCTCGCTTCGTCCGTTGCCGTACAGAGGAGCGGTGTCGAAGTACTTGATCCCGACCTCGTGTGCCTTGGCGACGGTCTCGAGCGCTATTTCGTAAGCAGGCGCACCTGCGCTTCCGTCTGCGGGTCCACGACCGGCGATAAACACGCCGCCCATCCCGAGGCGTGTCACTTCGGCTCCTTGGTTGCCGACGGGGATGCTCTCAAACGGGTTCACTGGGTACTACTTCCTGATCTGGGAGTTGGGGATGTTGGTTTCGGTGCCTCAAGCGTGGACGCACGGGCTACCTAGAGGTTGTTTGCAATCGTATCGCCAACGGCTTCAGTGCTGGCGCTTCCGCCCAGGTCCGGCGTCAGCAGTTCGCCGACCTCAAGTACCTGTTTAACACTCTCTTCGATAGCGGCGGCGGCGGCCTCATCACCAAGGTGACGGACCATCATCGCCCCGGTCAGGATCTGTGCCATCGGGTTCGCCAGCCCCTGCCCCGCGATGTCCGGTGCGCTTCCGTGCGTCGGCTCAAACATCGACGGATTTTCTCGGGTCGGATCAAAGTTGGCGCTGGAAGCGAGTCCCATGCTGCCGGTAATCACGGCACCGATGTCCGTGAGAATGTCGCCAAACAGGTTGCTGGCGACCACGACATCGAACGACTCCGGCTTGCGGATGAAGTCCATGCAGGCAGCGTCGATAAGCAGCGAGTTGGTGGTGACGTCCGGGTAGTCCGGGGCCACCTCTTCAAACGTCCGGTCCCACAGCACCATGCTGTATCCAAGTGCGTTTGACTTGGTGATCGAGGTGAGGTGCTTCCGTTTGTTTCGCTTACGGGCGGCCTCGAACGCGTAGCGGATGATTCGCTCGGTTCCTCGCCGGGTGAACGCCGCAGTTTGAACGGCCACTTCGCCGGGCTGACCTTCGTACATGAAACCGCCCATTCCGGAGTACTCGCCCTCGGTGTTCTCCCTGATGACGAGCATGTCCACGTCGTACGGTTTCTTGCCGGACAGCGGAGAGGTGACGCCCGGGAACAGGATCGAGGGACGTTCGCACACGAACTGGTCAAAAGTTCGTCGAATCGGAAGCAGAAGCCCATTAAGGGTGATGTGGTCTTGGATATCGGGAGCTCCGACCGCTCCCAGGAAAATCGCGTCGTAGTCTCGCAGCGTCTCAACGCCGTCGTCGGGCATCATCTGGCCGTGTTCCCTGTAGTAGCCAGAACTCCACGGGAACTCATCGAACGTCCACTCTATGCCGTGTTTCGCACCGGCGGACTCAAGAACCTTCAGCGCCTCGCCGACCACTTCGATACCGATTCCATCGCCCCTGATTACGGCGATCTTGTGCTTGCTCATGTTCCCGCCTGTTCTATTAAACCCAAACCCAACGGGTTGGTTATTTTAATTTCCGTTTAATTTACCGATACGGTCGTGCAGCTTACCCGTCGGACCGCTTTTCTATCGGGATGATTGTCGCCGCTATGTCCAGCTCTGAAAGCCCGGCGTCACGGCCTTCGTAAATAATCTCCGCCGCCGCCCGCGCTGTCGGCATTGCCAGTTTCATCTCGTCCGCCATCGACATGATTATGCCGATGTCTTTAATCACATTCCGGATGGGAGCGCCCGAGTTTTCGAAATCCCGGTCCGCCGTGATCGGGCCGGATCGGCCGACCACTGCGCTTCCGCCGAGACTTTTCTGAAGAAGATCGGTCGCTTTTCGTATATCGACGCCGGCGTTGTTCGCCAGGTTAAATGCCTCTGCCGCGGCGACTATATGCACACACAGGAGAAGCTGGTTGATCAGCTTCATAGTCGTTCCGGCCCCTGGACCTCCAAAATGTACGACGGTAGCGCCCATCTTCTCGAACTCCGGCAGTGCGATGTTATACGCGTACTCTGCGCCCCCGACCATGATCGAGAGAGTCGCATTCGTTGCCCCTTCCGGGCCTCCGGACACGGGCGCGTCAAGGAAATGAACTCCCGCCCATGACGCGTGCTCGGCCATGCTTCGGGACAAATGCAAGCTAACGGTGCTGTGATCCGCAACGATCGTTCCGGCTCTGGCATTGCCAAACACTCCGTCGTCGCCAGCCAGAACCTTTTCGCACGTCTCCTCATCAGGCAGACAAACGAATACCCGATCACACCGGCCCGCCAGTTGCGCAATGCTGGTCGCCTCTTCCGCTCCCATACTGACGAGTTCACGCACGGCCTCAGGGCGACGGTCGTACACAACGAGATCCGCTCCCGCATTAAGCAGGTTCGTCGCCATCGGGAATCCCATGCTGCCGAGTCCAATAAACCCGATCTTGATCACAGGAGCGCTAGGCATATCAGGCTCGAACCCCAGTGATAGATAGTGTGGCAACGCGAGTTTTAGGGGTTGGATTGGCCTTCGAAATCGACCGAAATCTTCCCGTTTGGAGCGGGAGCGATTATATACTCCGGGCGCGGTCGCCCTGATCTATCCCTTTTCATCCCCGTATACATTCTGGGATACCTCATAGGGTGCGTTTAGCTTCGACCGCCGATAAGTCATCAGACGATATCTCCACGGGAGCCCATATATGGCGATCCTGCGCTTAGCTGACCAGATCACCAACGAAAACACGCCCGGCGTGGTTGGCCTCCGCATCGGCGGTCCCAACTCCGGCGCCACCCAGATGGCGGCGGGACTTAACACGCTCGCTCCCGGGGCGATCATCACTTATCACTCCCACCCTGACTCAGAGATCATGCACTACGTGATTGAGGGCGACGTCGAGGGCGTGATAGACGGCCATCGGATCTCGTTCCATGAGGGAGACGGAGTGCTTGCCCCGATCAACGTGAAGCACTCTTTCGAGAACCGTAGCGGCAAGCCCGCCAAGTTCATCACGGCGGGCACGACCATCGGTGGAAGTCGAGTAGATCACGAAGTCGCCCCCCCGAGTCACGGCCCATTGCCGAAGTTCGTAGTGTTTGCACAGGATGTTGTCCCAACAATCCCCTGGGCTGGAACAGAACGATTCGATCTCATGGATGCCAGCTTCGGGTCATCCACCTTGTTGTTGAGCATGGGAGTGACGGCTCCCGGGTCGCTGGGGCCGCCGCACTTCCACCCAGAAACCGAGGAGTTCATGTACTGCCTGAAGGGTGAGCTCATGGCGCTGTACAACGGCGAAGAGATCACTCTTCACACCGGCGATATGCTTCTGGCCGAGCCCGGGATGCATCACGCTATTTTTAACGCCACAAATGAACCCGCGGTGTTGATCGCAATTCACCCGACTACCGCTCCCGTACGGGAGCTGATCGACTGGAATCCCACAACGCCTCTCCCTTCTATCCCTACCAACTAACACTCGCATCAATCAACTGGAGCGTTCCCACACATGTCGATCCTCCGCCTCACGGACCAGAAAGTCACCGAACCTTACCCCGGCGTCAGCCAGCGCAATCCCGCGGGTGCCGCAACAGGTGCGACGCAGATCCGTGTGTTTGACGCCATGATACGGCCTGGGGCGTCGATCCCCTATCACTCGCACGGCAACACTGAGGCGAGCTACTTCGTGCAAGAGGGTTCTGTGTCAGCCGTGGTGGCGGACTACTGGGTAGAGATGAGTGTCGGCGACCTGGTTCTGGCGCCTCCCGGGATCGGCCACGGTTTCACGAACAACGGCAATGAAACCGCTCGAATCGTGACAATGTTCCCCCACACCGACCCCGATGTGACCCACGTGGAGCCGGGAGATCCGGCCACGGGCGACCTACCCGGGTACGTCGTGCCCCGCTCCAGCGTGGAGGCGTGGACACCGTGGGAGAGTTGCACCCGTTACGATATGATGAATCATGAGCGTGGCGCACTTTCAACGGCCTTCAGCGAGCTTGTGTTTGAGCCGGGTTCGATGGCCCCTCCACACTTTCATCCTGAAACGGAAGAGGCGATGTACTGCGTGTCTGGGGAGATGGTCGCCATGTACGGCGGCGAGGAGGTCCCGCTTGGACCGGGCGATATGTTTGTCGCCGAGTCGGGCGTCCGTCACACCGTGTTCAATGCATCCAGCAAGACCGCAGTCTTACTCCCCCTGCACCCGACGGTTGTTCCGGTACGTGGGCTGGTCGACTGGACTCCAACAACGCCTATGCCTGGGTAGGGGCCGAGTACGGTTCAGGCCTTTGCCCCAGCAGGGTTCAGGAGTGTCGAGAATTGTGCCCGGGTTTGACCTGGTTCTGGACGTCTCCGCCCAGGAACGACAAAACATTGTCGACCACCATCTTGAGGCTTGATGCTAGGGCCGCGTCCGTGGTGCTTGCCGTATGGGGTGAGAGCAGGGCATTTGGCAATGTCCGGAGAAGACTGTTTGAGGGCAGAGGCTCGATCTCGAACGTGTCCAGTCCGGCTCCCGCCAGTGCGCCATCTCGTAGCGCCTCTTCCAGCGCCTGTTCATCGATGATGTCACCCCGTGAGGTATTGATCACGAACGCGGACGGCTTCATAAGCGACAGCTCGGTCGACCCGATCATGTGATGGGTTTCCTGCGATCCGCGTACGTGGATCGAGATCGCATCCGCCCGGCTCAACAGGGTCGGTAGGTCCACGAACTCCAGGTCCGTGGTCTCCGGGTTGTACTGCTCGGGATGAAGTGTCGAAGCGATCACTTTCATCCCGATGCCACGGGCGATGGCCGCCATCTGCTGGCCTACCCGACCGGCACCTATGACTCCCAACGTCTTTCCGTGGAGCTGGGTGATCATCCCACGGGGCCATTCGCCCTGGTGAACCCGGTAGTCCAATTGCCGGACTCGGTGCGCTATCGCAAGCAGTAGAGCCAGGGCGTGCTCAGCCACAGATGCAGTCGCTATTCCCGGCGTATGTGTGACCGTAATACCGAATCTCTGCGCGCTCTCAAGATCGACATGCCCGGAGTTCGGTCCCCAGAGCGCTAGGTGTTTGAGACGTCCGCAGCGGGACAACACCTCGTAATCGAAGGTCGTAGACGCCCGAACGTTAAGGACCGTATGCGCCGTCGCAATACGATCGACGATCTCATCCGAACCCGAGGGCAGGCTGTCGAAAAGATCCAACTCGATGTCCGGAGAGGAGCGGAGACGCACCAGCGCCGGGGTATCGCTGACCACGGGCGGGGCGTCGTCAATTACTACCAGTTTGACCAAATATTTATGTCCGGTTGCTTCTGACCCGTCACACCGTGAAGCGCCCCAAGTACAGCGCCGAACGATGCCAGACGATGAAAGTATCGTAATACTGCGTGCTAACATACCGCCGCCCTACGAGAGAGGTCGATATCCCCGCCGCTTCCCAGTTAATCTGGTAATCCGGAAAATGGCGACTATACATTGTTCGTGGTTTTTCGACCGACCTCAAGCGTTTCTCCAGCTATTTTTAGTATCTCCAGCAATCAAGAGGTCAACTTGCTTCAACTCGCCGCATGCGCATGGGCGCTCTCCACGCCTCCCCTTGAGTCTCTTGACCGCGTCCGTCTTGCCGGGTTCGACACGGTGGATCTCTGGCCCAACTCATTTGATGCGGTCGGAAGCGCCGACGAGATCACGAGCCGGGGCCTGAAGCCGGGCTGTTTCGGTCTTCTTGCTGGAGCGTTGTCCGGAGGGCTGACGCTTGACGACATTACCGGGGACAAAGCTCAGGCCGTCCTCGACATCATGTTCGCCTCGATCGATAAGGCCGCAGCGCTGGGTGCGAAGCGGGCTTACATGGTCACGCCGATGGAGTATCCGGCAGACGACAGGCAGTTTCTGACATCAATCAGGGCACTGGGTGATCGCGCTGCTGCAGCCGGAGTAAAACTTGCCATCGAACCGCACCCAGGACGTTCTATTCCAAGCGATGCCGCTTGTCTGGAGTTCGTGAAGAAGACCGAGCACGAAAACGTGCACGTGCTGGTCGACTTCGGCCACTGCCTGATTACCAACGAGGTTCCCTCGGAGAGTCTCAAGAACGCCGGCGATCGGCTCGGATATGTCCACGTCGACGACAACCACGGGAAATTTGATGACCACGTAGCGCTGTTCGACGGCGTGCTGAAGGCTCCGGTTATCAATGACTTCCTGGACACGCTTGTATCGATTCCATACGACGGCGGGATGGGCATCGAGTTCAAACTCACGACGCCCTCGCCGATGTCGGCGATTGTCCAGGCACGTGACTTCATACGGGGCTGGGAGTTGCGTCAGGGCGTGAACGCCTGAGCGGTTGGTAGACGGGCACCTTAACCCTTCAGGAGCCTGGCTTTCGTAACACCCTCTTCCAGCAGGAAAGGGCCAGGGTTAGAGAGGAGGTGTCCCCCGCCCATCAGCCAAATCCGTGCCACCGGAGAAGGACACGGATTTTAGGGTCGTATTTCGACTCAAGCTCTAGTGCGTGTGCCCTCCCGGTCCGTGCCCGTGTCCGGCTGCGTTTTGCTTTCCGTTCACGTCGTGTATCGCGTCGTGGAACACCTTCTTGATCGCTTCGTGCCGTTCGGGGCTTTCCGGGATGGTCAGTGTGAGATAGGCGAGAAGCGATGTATCTGGGTCAAAGCCTATGAGCGCACCAAGTCATATGGCGAAGAGAACGACCTGCTTGAGGGCCCTGTTGTGTTCAAAAACGGGGCGCTGAGCGGAACTTCCGCCTGGGCCAATACATTCCTTGACCGGGACCACAACGCGCCCGGCAGGAAAGAGAACTCCGATTGAACTGCATGATTCTCACAGACATCACTACGCCGCTCTCCAACTCGATTGACTGATATATAAAGAAATGTTTATATATCTTAGAAACCCGGCCTTATTTGGCCATCCCAAACACGGAGAGTGATCGTGACTCGTCACCTGAAATCCGCCGAAGACTTCATAACTATCGGCGAAAACATACACACCACGCGGATCGTACTTTTGAACGGTCGACGCGTGCGTAAGCTCGATGACGGTAGAGAAGGTGTTCCGTTCAAAGACGAGAACGGCACCGACCTGTTTCTCTCCATACCGGACTCATTCAAAGAGCAACAGCCGTACGGCCTGAATCAGGTCAAACACTTCATGATTGCGGTGTGGAAGGGCCTGAATGGAGATTCCGAAGAACAGGCCATAGGTACGGCCTACGTTCATCGCGAGGTGAGACGTCAGACGAAGGCCGGCGCCACTTTCTTGGACCTGAACGTCGACGAGGTGAGTCCTTACATAGACATCCAGAAGGCGTCGATGGAGTGGCTCGTCAAGACCATCGAGGATGTATCCACCATCCCGGCGAGTATCGACTCTTCCAATACGGAGATCATCGAAACCGGATTGGCCGCCTATTCCGGCGCTGCCGGTCGGCCGATGATCAACTCGGTCGCGCTGGAGCGAATCGAGACGATCAAGCTTGTTACGGACAACAACTCACACGTGATCGTCACAGCGGCGGGAGAGTCCGGAATGCCGGACAGCGCCGAGGAACGTGTCGAGAACATCGACCAGATCATGGTGCACATTCAGGACGCTGGAATCCCGCTCGGAGACGTGTACGTGGACTGCCTTGCCTTTCCGATAGGCGTAGCTTCGCAGTACGGGAATGACTACCTGGATGCGGTGGCGACCGTCAGAGAAAAGTACGGGCCAGAAATCCACATCACTGGAGGCGTGAGCAACGTATCGTTCGGGCTACCGAAGCGCAGGCTCGTCAACGACGTATTCCTGCACCTGGCTATCGAGAAAGGGCTGGACAGCGGTATTATCGACCCGATGCCAGCATCCATCCAGAAAGTGCTTGATCTGGACATCGATTCAGAGCCTGTCAAACTTGCGATAGACATGCTGCAAGGCAACGACGACTTCTGTATGAACTTCATCCAGGCATTCCGTGACGGCCGCCTGGACTAGGCAACAAACCACTTCATATCTCAGCTTCTGGGATTTTGGGAGGCACACCTTGGCGCTTGTTCGCCTCATGTACTGGAAAGAAATCCCCGCCTCGGTTCAGGCGAGCGACGGGAGCGAGACGGTATCGCACCCGCTTCACGCACGGTTTCAGGAGGGGATCGACGCAATCGCCATGTTTGACGGCAGCGCAGGTACGGACGACTACTTGATGGCGTGGGAGCTGAAGGATTACGGCGACGTGGATGCACCCGCCAAGGAAGCAGCCGCAGCGGTCGCCCAGCGATTTAACGACGGTTTCCCGGATAACTTCGTCGCTCGAATACGAGACCTGGAGCGAGCCGGCGAACGTGACGCAGCTCCGGGAGCGATTGACGACTGGATAAAAGGTTAATCAATCTCTGAGGACTGCCCACGGGACCCGGGCCGAAGTAAACTGCAAATAGCTACAACGTCGTGATCGCATCCCCGGGCGTTTTCGGGAGATGCCGTCGACAAATTGGAACCCAATGACAACATCAACAACACCTACCCTTCTCGAGCGCCTCGAACGCGGCGACACGATCATCTCGGACGGGGCCACCGGAACCTATCTCCAGGAAAATGGACTGGAGCCAGGAGGCTGCCCTGAAGAGTTCAACGTGAGCCATCCGGACACCGTCAAGAACATGGCGAAGCGGTACTTCGACGCAGGCTCAGAGATGGTCCTCACGAACTCGTTCGGCGGATCGAAGTTCATGACCAAGAAATACGGTTATGAAGACAAAGTGTCCGAGTTCAACCGACTCGCAGCGGAACACGCACGTTCGGTCGCGCCTCCCGGTGGATTTGTAATCGGATCTGTTGGCCCCACCGGTGAGTTCCTTGAACCACTGGGGCCTGTAACTTCGACCGAGATGTACGACGCCTTTGTGGAGCAGATCACTGCGCTGGCCGAAGGCGGTGCGGACGGCGTCGTTATCGAGACGATGACCGCCATCGAAGAGGTGACCCTGGCCGTTCGTGCGGCCAAAGAAAATACCGATCTCGTCGTAATATCCACGATGGTGTACGACCCCGGACCGCGGGGCTTCTTCACCATGATGGGCGTCACCCCGGAAGACGGTGTAAAGAAGCTGCGTGACGCAGGTGCGGACGTCGTTGGAACCAACTGCGGTAACGGCATCGAGCGTATGGTCGATATCGCCCGACTGATGCGCGCCGTTGATGACGGCTACATGCTCATCCACTCAAACGCAGGTATCCCGGCGATCGTCAATATGGAGATCGTCTATCCCGAGACGCCAGAGTTCATGGCCGGTCACTTCAAAGAGTTGAAGGATCTGGGCATCAACATCCTGGGCGGGTGTTGCGGCACCGGTCCGGAACACATCAAGTCCCTCGTCAGGGCCGTTAAGGGCTAACCCAGCCAGTCCAGACCAATCAGAGATAAGGATCCACCTGCAGATGACAACGCTAGAACTACTCAGCGCCCGGGAAGTAGTAACCCGTTACGGCGACTGCGTTGAGCTGGTGCCGATGGACCCAAACTTCCACGACATCAGCGTCGGCCTGTACGAGCTTGACGGTATCTCAACCGTATGGACCTTCAGCAGGCGTCCCGGCGTAGAAGACCGGATGCGTGACATCGTTAAACGATTGGTCAAGCTCGGAGGCATGGAGGTCGCCGATGCCTGGAATCAACTGCGATTCCCCTGCGGGCACCTCCACACACGGCCGCTCAAGTTCCTAACCACCGCCGCTATCGAGCGAACGGCTGAGCGCGACCGTCCTGAGGAACTTCAGATTCAGGACTCCAAAAGCACCCTTACGATAGACATGACTGGACAGCAATACGGCAATCGATACGTCTACCGAATCGCCACTACCGGCGAGGCCCGAAATCCGGCGCTGCGACTTCGAGCGATCATGGCCGGATTCGTTCGTTACGGCGAGATGGAAAAGATCGACGACTCCACCATCGCTTTCAACTGCGGCAAGAAACACGACGGGCTGGCCCGACTGATACTCCCCTACTCCCGCAACATCAGCGCCTTTGAAGACGCGATGGAGGCCGACGCCCTCCGCGGGCAGATGACCACCTCCACCCTTGGCTTTGCGAGTACTTAGCCTTTAACAAGGTCCCAAACACCTAAGGCCAGGAGGCCGCTCCCATGGCATATGAAGAGACGATGACGCCCCGAGAGCGTGTAATGAACGCGCTCGCCGGGCTACCCGTGGACCGTACACCGGTCTCCAACCCGACCAACGTCGCGACTGTTGAGTTGATGGACATGGTGGACGCCCCCTTCCCGGACGCTTGCCGCGACCCTCAGCTGAATGCCGAGCTTGCAGCGACCGGATACACCGAACTCGGATTCGACTCTATTCAGCCCTACTTCACCATCATCCAGGAATCGTCCGCACTCGGCTGCGAGATGCAGTGGGAGCAAAAGGACAACTGGCCTACCGTCCGGATGACCAACCCCATCTGGAAGGGCGAGAGCGACGTTAAGATCCCGGCCGATTTTCTTGAGCACCGGGACATGGTCTCTGTAACCGGAGCCATCGAGATATTGAAGAAGCAGTTTGGCGACGAGGTCGCCATCATCGGCAAGTCCATGGGACCGTGGACGCTCGCCTATCACGTGTTTGGTGTTGAGACATTCCTGTTGATGACGATCGACGACCCGGATATGACGATGCGGATCATGGACAAGCTGAAAGAGGCGACCGTCCTATTCGCAGACGCCCAGATCGCCGCTGGAGCGGATGCCGTCTGTATACCGGACCACGCCACCGGAGACCTTGTGTCCGGGGAGTACTACAAGCGCTTCCTGCAGGACATCCACACGGAGATGGCGCAGCGAATCGACGCGCCGCTCATCCTGCACATCTGCGGCAAGACGCTTGATCGGATGCCATATATCGCCAAGACCGGGATGGCAGCATTTCACTTCGACTCCCGGAATGACCCAGAAGAAGCGATGGACGCAGTGGACGGTGGGATCGGCCTTGTGGGCAACATCAACAACCCACAGACGCTCTACTCACGCGGACCGGATGAGGTTCGTAAAGAGGTCTACGCCTGTCTTGAGGCCGGCGTACAGATGATTGCACCGGAGTGCGCTATACCCCTGCAGACGAAACTTCAAAACCTCCTGGCCATCCCGGATGCGGTCAAGAACTGGAGCGCTGAACGCCTCTAAAGGCACCCTTCAGGTCCGGTCAGTAAAACCCCGGCAAACCTGCGGGTAGCTTGCATTGACAGATATATAACGATATGTTTATGTATCGATATAGCTTTCTATGAGTCGCCCGTCAGATCGCACGGCTACTTACCCAATCACCCCGGAGATTTGATCCTTGCCAATCGTTCATGAAGGGCTCGCGAAAGAGTTCGAGTACGTCACAAAGGAAGATGAGCGTGCCATGATCCTCGAGCAGATCGAGGCGGGCGACGCGCTCATGCAAGAGATGGCGTACAGCCTCATCACCGGCGATCACACCGCCGTAAATGAGCTGACCCAGAAGGCGCTCTCCGAAGGGCGTGAGGCCAACGATGTCCTTGACGAGGGACTGATCTCAGGAATGGCGATCGTCGGCGTTAAGTTCCGGGATAACCTGATCTTCGTTCCTGAGGTTCTCATCGCAGCTCGGGCCATGAAGGCCGGGATGGCCCACATCGACCCGATCCTTTCGGCGTCGGGCGTAGAACCGATCGGCACGGCCGTATTTGGCACAGTGAAGGGCGACCTCCACGACATCGGGAAAAACCTCTGCATCATGATGATGCGTGGGGCAGGATTCGTTGTGCACGACCTCGGGGTCGACACAAAACCGGACGAGTTCATTGAGGCGGCCGACGAAAAACAGGCCGACCTCGTGATGATGTCCGCCCTGCTCACAACGACGATGCCCAACATGGGACGCACCATCGTCGAGTTTGAAGACATGGGTCTTCGGGACGAGTACAAGTTCATGACCGGCGGCGCGCCCGTAACCCAGGAGTTTGCCGACGACATGGGTGCGGACGGTTACGCCGACAACGCCATCTCCTGCGTGGAGAAGGCTAAAGACCTGATAGCGGTCATCCGGGCGAACAGTTCCAGCTAACCCCGCTGGCAACAGATAGTCCCGGAACCGTGGGAGGCCAACATGGCGGATTATCCAGATAATCTCCCGCCTGATAACCAGGGCAGCAAAGACAATAACGCGCCCGCAAAAAAGGTCGATCCTGACCGATTGCGGGAGAGCATGTCACGGTTGATGGATATCTACTCAGATATCTCAAACACCGCCGCCACACCCGGGCAAACTCGATGTCCATACAAGGACGCAAAGTCCCGGTGTACGGCAAAGTTCCCCTGCCGCAATCAGTTTTTCAAGGTCGTGGGAGAAAAGGCGATCTGCACCGGTAGCGATGACATCGACTACAGATCGGCGTGGGAGTCCTAGAGCGGTCCCCGCCCCGAACCCTTAACTCAAATCCGGGTCTTGGCCGATAACGGCGCTCAATAATCAGAACCATCATCCTAAATAGTCCACGTCAGTGAGTAATCCTCAGAAGCAATGTCTCCTCTCCATCATGGCGATCAGGTTCTTGAACTTGTAGCCGACCAGAGCATCTTCGACTACGCAGACGCACTCAGCGTCCGTGTACCGACGTCTTGTGGACGGACCGGCGAGTGCCATGAGTGCATCGTGGAGGTGAAGCGCGGGGCTGAGGCGCTGAACGATCCGACGGAGTCCGAGACCTTTCTCCTGAACGACAACTACCGGCTTGCATGTCAGGCCGTCGTCAAAGATCCTGACGCCGATATCGAGTTCGCAGTACTCCGCAGGCAGCCCCGCATCCTTACCCACTCGGTATCCCGTGGCGTACCTCTTGATCCGCTCACGACCCGTGTTGGTGACGATGTGGTGTTCGATGGCCAAGTGATCGACCGATACCGCGGGCACATTTATGGGCTGGCGGTCGACGTCGGCACGACCACCGTTGTTCTGAACCTAGTCGACCTTGAAACGGGCGAAATCGCCCACACAGGGGCGTTCGAGAACCCGCAGCGGTTTGGCGGCAGCGACACGATGCGCCGCATCTCTTACGACAGCGGCGAGTTCAAGGGCGAACTGGCACAGGTGATGTTGTCGTCGATCAACTTCGAGATCGGAGACATGGCCCGCCGGTTGAAGGTTCGCAGGCGTCACATCTACGAGGCCGTGATAGTGGGCAACTCCACTATGCGTGAGCTGTTCTTCGGAATCGACGTTCAGTCGATCGGAGAGAAGCCGTACAGGTCGATCATCGAAGAGGAGCTCAAGGCCGGTGAGCGTGAGACGACCGCGTTGAACGTCAAAGCCCGCGACCTTGACCTGCGCATCTTCCCAGACGCCAACGTGTACGGAGCGCCGCTGGTGGGAAGCCACATCGGCGGCGACATAGCGGCCGACATACTTGCGATTGGTATGGACGAATCTGAAGAGGTCGTCGCTCTTGTAGACATCGGCACCAACACCGAAGTGGTTGTAGGGAACCGTTACCGCATGCTTGCGGCCTCCTGCCCTGCCGGCCCTGCGTTTGAGGGTGCCGAGGTTACTTTCGGTATGCCCGGTTACGACGGCGCTATCGAATCCGTCCGCATCGAAGACGGCACGGTCGACTTCAGCACGATCGGCGACGCGGCCGCGGAAGGCATATGCGGCTCCGGCCTTGTCGACCTCCTGGCTGAGCTTGTCAGAACCGGAACCATGAATGAGCTTGGAGTGCTGGATAACGGCGCTTCCGAGTTCGACGTGGCACCCGAACGCGGCATCACGATCTCACGCGCAGACATGAGCGCGCTGGCACAGGCGAAGGCCGCCAACTCTTGCGGTCAGTGGATCGTCCTGCGGGAATACGGAGTCCCAATGGGCGAACTATCCCGTCTGAACCTCGCAGGAGGGTTTGCCAACTACATCAATGTGGACAACGCACGCGACATTGGCTTCATAGCTAACGTCCCAAGCGACCGCGTCACAAAGGTCGGCAACGCCGCTCTTGAGGGAGCGACCATCATGCTCACGTCCGCAGCGAAGCGCAGGGAAATCGAGTTGCTGACGCGGGATATCGAGCATATTGAGCTTGAGACGATGCCTGACTTTTTTGACCTGTTTGTCGAAGGCTGCCAATTCAAACCCATGCAGCAGAATCTGGCGTCGGCCTAACCTAGCTATTCGATATTTCGTTTCTGGTCTCTGGCTCGGTTTGACCCATATATAAAGATATGTTTATATCCAAACTTCTGGTGTATATTCATCATACAGGGGACAAGTGACCGCCTAATGGAACAGCTTCTTGCAGGACTCCGGGCAGCAGGAGAGCCAACACGGCTACGCCTGCTCACTCTCTGCGCCCGTGCAGAACTCACGGTGACAGAGTTAACGCAGATCCTGCGCCAGAGTCAGCCACGCGTGTCACGCCACTTGAAGTTGCTGGTAGAGGCCGGGCTGTTGAGCCGGTTCCGTGAGGGTCAGTGGGCTTTTTATCGGATAGCCAGCGGCCAGGATGGACCTCGACTGGGACGCGCCATCGTGGACCTTATCCCCGTAGACGATCCAGTTTACATCCGTGACCTGGAGCGACTGGAGGAGATCAAGGAAGCCAGAGCAGAGGCAGCAGTGGCATATTTCAGTGACAACGCACCTCGTTGGGACAAGATACGGTCGATGTACGTTCCTGAAGCTGAGGTTGAGGCATGTGTCCGTGAACTTCTTGGGAGGGACAATGTCTCCGATCTACTGGATATCGGCACCGGCACGGGTCGAATTCTTGAAGTAATGGCCCCGGATATCCAGAACGGCGTTGGCATCGACCTGTCACACGAGATGCTGGCATTCGCTCGTGTGAACCTTGGTAAGCCGGGACTTGAACACTGCCAGGTCAGGCATGGCGATATGTACGAATTACCGTTCGCCGACGGCTCGCAAGACGCGGTGGTGTTGCACCAGGTTTTGCATTACGCAGAAGAACCTGCCTCAGCGATCGCCGAGGCGGGGCGAGTTCTACGGCCCGACGGCCGATTGCTGGTGATCGACTTCGCCCCGCACAAGCAACGCGTATTGATTGAAGACCACGCACACCATCGGCTGGGTCTCGCCCACGAAGAGGTGTCGGCGTGGTGCGAAAGCTCAGGGATGCAGGCCAAACTGGCCCGCGAATTGAAAGGCGAGCCGTTAACCGTGAACGTTTGGCTGGCGTCACAGAAGTCGTCAACAACATCCGGCGATCGCTCGGAGGATGCACAAGTGGCGGCCGATAGTTGAACTCAACCACCCGCAGGCTGCCACAGGTATCGTTCGAGTTCTTTCCTCCGCGCACGCCCAGCGCCGCACGAACGCTCTGGCGTTCGTTCAAGCGACTGGAGCCGTACGGCCCCCGATTCACGTCTGTCACATACGGCGCCGGAGGCAGCACACGAGAGCGGACGCATCAGATCGTCCGCCGAATGCAGGAAGAGACCGACATCCCTGCCGCCGCTCACCTGACCTGTGTCGGAGCAACACGTGATGAGGTCGACCAGGTGGCTCAAGATTACTGGGACGCCGGGATAAGGCACATCGTGGCGATCCGAGGCGATGCCCCGGCAGGTTCTGACGGCTACACGCCGCATCCGGATGGATACCACTACGCGTCCGATCTCATTGCGGGGCTGAAACGCGTAGCCGATTTCGAAATTACGGTGGCGGCCTACCCCGAACCACATCCGGAAGCGATCAGCGCCGAAGCCGATCTGGACAACCTGAAACGCAAGTTCGACGCCGGTGCAACGCGAGCGATAACACAGTTCTTTTTCGAACCTGAACTTTATCTGCGCTTCATGGACCGCGTTCGTGCAGCCGGAATAACGGCACCTATCGTCCCAGGGGTGATGCCTGTTGTGGACATCGTGGCCGCGAGTCGATTCGCCGCACGTTGTGGTGCGAGCGTGCCTGACTGGCTCGTCGCCCGGTTCGGAAGGGCCGGAAATGGTACGCAGGCCCGCTTGAGCATCGCCGTCAGCGTCGCTACGGAGTTCACGCATCGACTCATGCTTGAGGGCGTGGATCAAATCCACTTCTACACGCTGAACCGCGCCGCCGTGGTAGCACGGACCTGCGAAAACCTGGGCATCGTGCCGCAGGAAGTGGCGGTATCCGCCCGCTAATCCGGGCCCGCCTCCGCTTGCCGGCGACAACGGACGGAGCAAGCCCCATTTAAGCAAGCCCTTTGATTCGTTTCGCGCTACCCTGTACCACCCCGGGCATTGCAATCCCATCACGGGGTCTTAGTACACGTCAGACCATTCAACGGTAGCTTCAAGGGGAACGTAGTTTGAGCAAGGTCCTGATTACCGACTACACATGGCCCAACATCGATGCCGAGACGGCGGTCCTCAAGGCCGCAGGCGTCGAGCCTGTTGTCGCCCCTGACTCTTCGGTAGAGACACTGACACGATTGGCCGCTGACGTGGACGCCATCATGTTCTGCTTCGCGCAGGTCCCAGCTGAGGTCCTCAAGAACGCTCTTAACTGCAAAGTGGCTTCCCGATACGGGATCGGCGTGGACAATCTGGACATCGCCACCTGCACAGAGCTGGGCATAGTGGTGACAAACATTCCGGACTACTGCATCGACGAGGTGGCCGATCACGTCATGGCCATGGCGTTGGCGTTCAACCGGAAAATCGTTAAGCACAGCGACATGGTTAAATCGTCGGGCTGGGGATCGGTCTCGCTTACCGACACGATGCACCGATTGCGGGACAAGACGATGGGGATTGCGGGGATGGGGCGCATTGGGCGCGCCGTCGCCACCCGGGCGCACGCTTTCGGCATGACCGTGCTGGCACACGACCCCTTTGTTGAGCAGTCCGACGCCCCTGAGAGCGTTCAAATGACGTCTCTGGAGTCGATGCTCACCTATTCCGATTTCGTGACGCTCCACGCACCGCTAATCCCGGAGACCACCGGAATGATCAGCACCGCACAGTTCAAAATGATGAAGAACGATTCGTTCCTTATCAACGCGGCACGTGGCCCGTTGATCGATGAACCCGCTCTGACCGTCGCAATTCGCGATGGCGAGATCGGTGGAGCAGGGTTAGACGTTCTGGAGGACACAGCACCGCCGGACGATCATCCGCTGTATTCGTTCGACAACGTCCTCATCACACCGCACACCGCCTTCTTCTCTCAGGCGTCGACCATTGAGCTAGAGGAACGGACGGCCCGTGAGGTTGTTCGAGTGCTGAACGGTCAGATGCCGCAAGTCGTGATCAACCCGGACGTACTTGGCAAATCACGCGCCGGTATTTAAGGACCTACACCGGCGGGCTATCCCAAGAACCAATCTCGATAGGGCCAGCAACTCCTGTATGGCGAAAGGTCGTCTGCCAACAACACCCTGAGGGTAACTACCCCAGCAGTCGATCCAGCCCGAACGGCGACAGGTCGTGCTTCGACTCGCCGTCTAGGAGCAGTTCAGCGAACGACTCTCCAAGGCCAGACGCCATCTTGAAGCCGTGGCCTGAACAGGGACTGCCGATCAGGACCGATGCGTTGTCTGGGTGGAATCCGATGAGGTAGTGGTGGTCCGGAGTGTTCGTATACATGCACACCTCGGATCTTGTGACTCGGCCCGGCGCATCCGGCATGAGTCGAGACAACTGAGCCCGTAGCATTACCTCGTCTTCCGGCGAAACTAAATCCCTGTCCAGTGAGTCTGGATCGACGATATGACCATCATGATGTCGGGCAATTTTGACGCCGTCTCCCAGATCAGGGAATCCGTAAAACGCGTGCCCCGGCTCGTACTCCCATATGTAGATGGGGCAATCGGGTGGCCGGAATGCGGCTCGGTTGGAAGCTGGCTCGAACCAGAACAACACTTGGCGCTCGATCTCAAGCGGCAGTGACAACTCCGGCACAAGTCCGGGAAGCCATGCGCCGGCGGTGATCAACAGTTGCCCGGCGCTTATCTCGCCCCCGCTCGTTTGCAGCGTCACGCCATCGCCATCTCCCGTCCATCCGTTGACCTGTGTTCCGTATCGAAGTTCGGCACCGTGATTGGAAGCGCCTTCCAAATATGCCGAGATGCATTTCTCCGGGAACAGAATCCCTGAGCGATCTTCATAAACGGCGGCGAAGTGATCCGGGGGATTGAACTGCGACCATCGACTTCGGACTTCGTCAGCGTCCAGAACCTCGTGCGCAAGTCCGTGCAGCTCAGCTGAGCGCCTTGCCCCGGCAACCGTCTCACCCTCGGGCGAGCCAAACATCACCCCGCCCGTCTGCTGCAGAAGGCTCCGGCCGGACTCCTCCTCCAGTTCAGCCCACAGTTCGTAAGAGCGCTGGACGATCGGCACATACACCGGTGACTCGTGATACGCCTCCCTGATGATGCGCGTATCACCATGGGACGAGCCCAGGGTGTGAGGTGGCGTAAACCGGTCGAACCCGATCACACGCGCACCGCGCTTTGCCAGGTAGTACGCAGCGGATGAGCCCATCGCACCAAGTCCGATTATTGCGACGTCGTAAGTTGTCATTTCGCCCTGAATAATGCGTCCAACCGCGTTGAATCAAGTTCGTAGAAAGACTCCACACGCGTGTCGGCTGCGGATAAATCGGCATCAAGCGTCATCTCGCTCGGGGCAGCAACACAGTACATCCCGGCCGCCTTGGCAGATGCCACACCCGCGGTCGAATCCTCCACGGCGAGGCACAGCTCCGTGGGCACGCCCAAAAGTTTTGCTCCGGCCAGATAGGGATCCGGTAGAGGCTTGTGAGCCTTCACATCCTCAACCGTAATCATCCCTTTGAAGAAGGACGACAGTCCGAAACGCTCGAAGACGTTGTCGATGTACCAGCGGTTTCCGGATGTCACCAGTGCGCAGGGAACGCCACGGTCAGAAAGTTCGGACAGTAGTTCGCGCAGACCGTCACGCAACATCAGGTCCGTTGCGATCAACTCTATGAAAAGGTCTTGCCGCTGTTGCAGTACGGCCTCAGGGTCCGAGATCCCGTGCATCTCTGACAGCTCATACATCGTGTCCCGAACCGTCCGCCCTATGTAGTTCACCTTCTTGTTCTCGTAGGTGAACTTCACGCCATGCGCGGCCATAGCACGGCGATCCGCTTCGTAGTGCACGGGTTCGGAATCGACTATCACGCCGTCCATGTCAAAACAGACGGCCCTCAGGTTCTTTGATTCAGGAGGAGCCACGTTTATACAGGGTGGACTAACGACTCTAGATCTTCACCCCGGGCCAGGCGGGATACGTTGGCCATGGCGAAGTCTGTGGAGCGAATTCCGGACTCCTCTGAAAGGCTGGCAAGATGCGGCGTAACTACGACGTTGTCCATGCTCAACAGCGGATTGTCCGGGGGGGTTGGTTCCTGCTCCGTGACGTCCAGGCCCGCACCGAATATCTCTCCGGACTCAAGGGCAACCGTTAAAGCGGCTTCGTCGACCACCGGACCACGACATGCGTTGATCAGGATCGCTGTGGACTTCATCAGTCCCAGCTCTCGGCTGCTGATCATGTGGTGCGTTGATCGGTCCAGCGGGACGTGGAGGGTGATCAAGTCAGATGTAGCCAGTAGTTCGTCTAGGTCAACCCGCTTTGCCCGGGTCTCCTTCTCCACATCCTCGGGAATCGATACAACGTCGGAGTAGATGACGTTGCACTCCCATCCACGGAGTCGTCGGGCGACACGGGATCCGATCTGGCCGAGGCCGATGATGCCGACCGTCTTATCGACAAGGTTGTGATATTCCTCTTGCTCGCCGGTCACCCCGGCCATCCACGTTCCCTCTCGGGTACTCGTGAGCTGAAGATTCATCTTCCTGTAGACGGTGATCATGAGTGCGATGGCATGTTCCGCAACCGCAACCGAGTTACCGCCGCCGTTGTTGGCGACTAGCACTCCGCTCTCTCCAAGCGATGTCTTGTCCAAGTAGTCCGTCCCGGCCGATGTCGTCTGGATGAGCCGCAGGTTCGGCAGCTTCAGCGCCAGATCGGTCGTAATGGCTCCTGCCCCGGCCGGAATTACGGCAATGGCGTCTTTTGCCTGATCCAGGACACTGGCCTCGTCCGAAGAACTATCAATCCAGCGGACGTCCACAGATCCCCCATGTTGCCCGGCGAGCATGTTGTAGCGCTCAACTACGGCCTGCGTACGTGCGTCGTTCGGGCCAATCACGGCAACGATGGGCAGGGCCATGGAAAGAGTCTCCTGTTGGTCAGATGAAGAACGCATTTCAGGAAGCGTCCCCTTATATGAAGGCGTTTCGAGACACTCGAGGGTGTCAGGGGCAAGCGGATTATAGCCCCGTGGACGCTCACTGTTCCATACGCCCCCAAGACCGCTCAACATGCCCAGCCGGAGCAACCTATAATCTGCGCCCACGGCCTTTCTATGCGGAACCAGAGGGACTTTATGACAAACACCTACGACTCCTCGACCATTAGTGCGACGGCAGTCGTCGATGCCCTGCATGAACATGAAATTACTCACGCAGTCTGGTTGCCGGATAGCGAGACCAATTTCATGCATGTCCTTCTAACGGAAGATCCTTCTATCCAACTCGTGCCGGTTTGCCGTGAGGGCGAAACCATGGCAATCGCAGCAGGACTGTGGGTTGGCGGCAAGAAGCCGGTAGTAATGATCCAGAACACCGGCGTTTTTGAGTCCGGTGACTCAATACGGGGGATGTCGTTGGACACCAGCATGCCGCTGGTCCTGATGGTGGGATATCGCGGTTGGACCAGACACGGAGCGACCCCGGACTCTGCGGCGCGCTTCATCGAACCCGTGCTGGACGCGTTTGGCATCAACTACTACCTCCTGGAACAGGCCGAGGACATGGACCGTCTCTCGATGGCATTCACGGAAGCCGAAGAGACGAAACGTCCTGTCGTACTGCTTATGGGTCGAGAGTTCGGGGCCTAGATAGCTCTGGGACCTGGTGTCCACCTGATGTCCAACTGGGGAGAACAGATATATGGGTACGAAGTCGGCAATTTTCTACGACTACCCTCCGGCCGATGGCGATGTTTTTGGGCAGGGACGGCGTGATCGCATTTCAGATCTAACGGACCTGTACCCGGAGGTGGTAACCGCCGCCAACTTCGACGATCACGCCGCCGCCCTCTCTGAGGTAGAAGTGATCTTCGCCACGTGGGGCATGCCTCGTTTCTCGGACCATCACTTCGACGCTATGCCAAATCTGAAGGCCGTGTTTTACGCCGCCGGTAATGTGAAGGCGTTTGCCGGTCCGCTCATCCAGCGAGACGTCACGCTGATCAGCGCATGGGGCATCAACGCGATTCCTGTGTCAGAGATGTGCCTTTCACAGATACTTCTTTCGCTGCGAGGCTATTTCCGGGCTGCGCGCCAATATAGGGACCTCAAAACGCATGAAGCGAAGGTATTCCCGCGGTCTGGCATATTTGGCGATACGGTTGGGTTGATCGGACTCGGCAAGATAGGAGCGCGACTGCGAGGTCTCCTCTCCGACTACCCGATCAAGGTGATCGCACACGACCCCTTTCTGACCTCCGACCGCGCACGAGAGTTGGCCGTGGAGTCGGTCTCACTTCAAGAGCTGTTTGAGCGATCCCTGGTAGTAAGCAATCACATCCCTGACCTGAAATCCACGCAGGGCGTTTTAACCGGGATACAGTTCGAGGCGATGCGGGACGGCGCCACCTTCATAAACACGGGACGCGGTGTGCAGGTCGTAGAAGATGACCTGATTCGGGTTCTAAGTGCCAGGACTGATCTGACGGCACTCCTGGACGTGACTTCACCTGAACCACCGCCACAAGATTCCCGGCTGTGGACGCTTCCCAATGTGATCATCAGCCCACATGTGGGCGGTACCGTCGGCGACGAGGTGGTGCGTCTCGCCGACTGTGTAATTGACGAGTTTGAACGGTGGAGCACAGGCCAGTCGCTTGAGTATGAGGTCACGGCAAAGGTGCTGGAGACCATGGGCTAGGGCCAGTGACCCGATTATTTGTTTGTCATACGGTGACAGGCTGATCGCCGAGCAAACCAAAAGACGTTAAATTGGCCGATATGAGCGAGCATAAGCAGATAATCAGTCCAACGCCCCATGCTCCGTAACTCTTTCCAACTGATCGACGGCATCGGACCCGAACAGGAGTCTGATCTGTGGGGCGATGGCGTCACGACCTGGGACCAACTTGCAGTAACTCAGCCCCAGCACACCGGGGCCATTGAAACGGCGACACAGAGGCTTACCGGCCGGAACGCTCGTTACTTTCAGGACATCCTTGGAACCCGGGAATGCTGGCGGCTTTACGCCGATTTTCAGAAAGACACCGCATTCCTGGACATCGAGACGACCGGACTGTCGCCCGACAACGCTTACGTCACGATGGTCGGGATTCTCGACTACAGCGGCTTTACTGCCTACATCCGTGGAGACAATCTGGACAAGTTACCTGAGGCCTTGCAGAAGTACTCGCTGTTCGTCAGCTACAACGGCGCGTCGTTCGACATGCCTTTCCTTGATAAAGAGTTCGGACGGATCGCAATCAACGGCGAAGACTCGTTGTTTGCGCATGCCGCACACCTTGATCTCAGGTATCCATTGCGCAGGCTCGGCTTCAAGGGTGGCCTCAAGAAGATCGAGCAGGCGACGGATCTTGGGCGGCCGAGCGAGTTGTCCGGGCTCAGCGGTTACGACGCTGTGCGATTGTGGAAGATGGCGAACGACGGCGAGCCGGATGCCCTTACGACTCTGATCCGCTACAACGCAGAGGACGTTGCATCGCTCCCACGTCTGACTGAACTGATGGTAGATGAGATGGCCCATGGAACACCGCTTTCGTCAAGCATGCCACCGACCTTCCCGGAGTGCGACACCGACGCCTTACCGTACGACTCCGGCCTCGTGAAGTACCTGACCCGAAGCGCACGAAACAGGTATTGAGAATCTGTCACCGACGATAATCGCCACGAGCTCAACCCTGCTGAGATTGCCAGCGTAGTCCGGTTCAACCGGTCCATCCCGATGCTACACTCGGGTCGTCGACGATCGGGTCGTAAGCGCCCCGGCGTCCCCCTAGGACGAGTGTCCGGACTAGGAGTGAGGTGCGCCCTTATGGACAGCCTCGAGTTCACAGAACGCCCTGAATTGCGGCGGACAATAATGCTAACCGCTTTCGCCGGTTGGCCCGACGCGTCCGAAGCCGCAACACGAGCGATTAGATACCTTGCGGACCAGCTTTCGGCGACAAAGTTCGCCTCGATCGATCCCGAGGAGTTCTATAACTTTGTCGAGCAGCGGCCCAAGGTAAGGAACGGATCTGACGGGGAACGTATCCTCTCCTGGCCAGAGAATCAGTTTTACGCATGGCGTAACACCAGCGGAGACGGCCCGGACATCGTGTTGTTCCGTGGCGTGGAGCCGCACTTCAAATGGCGTTCCTACTCGGCCATGATCTACGAGGTCGCAGAGGCCTGCAACGTGGAGTTAATCGTCACGCTTGGTGCACTGCTTGACGCCGTTCCTCACACCCGTCCGGTGAAGATCACACGTTCATCTCAGACAAAAAGCCTTGGGCCGGGACTTGAACACCTTCAGTTCGAACCATCCAGCTACCAGGGACCAACCGGCATCATGTCTATTGTTCTGGACCGTATGACCCAAGCCGGGATTCCTACCGCAAGCTACTGGGGGCACACGCCTCACTACGTTCAGGCCAAACCGAACCCCAACGTGACCCGGGCCCTGTTAGAGGCCGTCACTGAAATAGTCCCGGTCGAGATCGATACGGAGAGACTTATACGCCGTGGAATCGACTTCACTCGTCGCCTCACCAAGGCACTGGCAGATCAGGACGAAGTAACGAAATATGTCGGCGAACTGGAAGAACACTGGGACAAAGAACACCCAGATTCCGAAACATTGACCGAAGACAGCGATCCTGCTCCACTGATCGCAGAACTGGAAGCGTTCCTGCGACAAGAAGCCGGATCATCGCCGGACACGCCTACTGCGTCCCGGGAACCAACTGAATCTACCGATGACGAGTCGCCGGACGATGAATCCGACGATCAAGATCAAGATGAAGGGACCTCGCCGAGTGTCTAAACTGACCGACCGATTCGATGCCCTCGGCCGCGTTGCTCCTGCCCCCATGGGGTTTGCGCCGCGTCCAAAGGTAAAGACCACGGCGACGATGCTCTTGCTGGGCCATGCGCCCGCAAGCGACGCCGCGGAATATGCGGATACGGAAGGTGTGGACGCAATCGTCCTGACGGGTGCGGATAAGCTGGCGGCAGATGCGGAATCGATACCGGCTTTGGATGGGAAGGTCTGGGGCGTATCGGTCGGTGAGATCGACTTTGAAGGGCTGGACAGGCTCAAGGAAAAGGGATGCGATTTCGTGATCCCATCCTCCAACGACCACTCCGCAGCCGTATTACGTGACGACGACATGGCACGTGGCTACGAAGTAGACACTTCACTCACGGAAAGCGTTGCCCGCGCACTTGAGTTCTTGCCGGTGGATTTCCTGTTTCTTACTCCACCAAAGGCGTTGTGGCCGCTCAAACTCTCTAGCTTGATAGAGCTTGAAGCCACGATCGGTCTCGTTGGCAGTCATTTTGTCCTCCGAGTGGATCAGCCTCCATCTGCCCAGGATCTTGAGATTGTGCGCAACCTTCCGATAGACGCGTTGCTCATCGATCTGAACTCCACTACAGCGGATGACCTGAAGAGCTACCGAGAGTGCATAGACGGATTACCTCCGCGTAAGCCCCGACATGGTTCAGGTGATCACTCGGACGCCACGTCACCACAGACTGGTTCTCTGTCCAACGAACATCAACACGATCATGACCACGAAGACGACGACTGGGACGACTGAGCTCTTCGTCACAATTATCTTCAGGGCCTTCAGGTACCTGATCGTACCCACGTGATCGATTAGCTCTTGTCCGTAGTACTTACCCACGCGAGCAATCCGTTCAGTTCCTATCTTCGTAAGACCTATGAGAAACACGTAACTTGGCGCAGTGATAGCAAACGATAAAGTTGTTTGTTCCGAGAGATGTCGACAAGTCTCTGTGCTATTCTTCGATCAATTTCAAAGCTAATTTCGACTCTCAATTAGCCCGCCGCATAGGATGAGAGCGTTGATTGAGGGCCCCTTCGCCGTACAGAAATCCCGGATAGTCTGTCCGGCATAACTCTCCCGCCGTCGTTCCAGATACCCAGACCAAGATATCGGGGGGGGGGCGACTCCAGGGAGAATCCAGAGGTAAACCGTATGACGCAGATAACCATCATCGGACTCGGCCTGATCGGCAGCTCGATCGGCATGGCCGTTCGCTCGGCCCGTAAAGACGTGAAGGTGGTCGGGTTTGACCACAACTCGAACGTCCAGAATCGGGCCAAGAAGATCGGCGCTGTCGACGATACCGAATGGCAGATGGATAAGGCCGTCAAAGACGCCGACCTTGTGGTGATGGCGGTTCCGGTGCTCGAGATCCCGACTCTGATGGACAACATGGCCACCTGGCTTAAACCAGGCACAGCCGTCACCGACACGGCGAGTACGAAGGCCCGAGTATTGGAGTGGGCGGCCGAAAAGTTGCCCGATTCCGTGGGATTTGTTGGAGGTCACCCGTTGGCCGGCGGTGGAAAGACAGGGCAGGACGCCGCTCACCCGGACATGTTTTCGGGAGCGTCGTACCCGTTGATGCCGGCGATACGCGCTCCAGAAAAATGCGTCCAGACCGTTGTCGAGTTCGTGGAGTTAATTGGCGCCACTCCCAGGTTCGTAGACGTTTCGGAGCATGACAGCTACATCGCAGCCGTCTCAAACGGTCCCCTACTTATGTCTTCTGCGCTTGTACTCGCTGCGGCCAAAAGCCCTGCATGGGCGGAGATTAGCAAGTTCGCATCTGAAGAGTTCGGTGATCTTTCCCGTCTCGCCGGAATGGACCCGGAGACGACCCACGGTATTTGTAAGACGAATCCGGAAATGATGCTCCACTGGTTGGACACCTACATGGCGGAACTTGGTGAGCTACGAGACGCACTCTCGACCATCGATGACGATTCCGAGGAGTCCCGTTTGAAGCCGCTTCTGACGCAGGCATACGAGGAACGTTTGCGCTGGACCGCCGGCGTTAGCCCTGAGACAGAGATGCCGGAAGAGAACGCCGAAACCATGGTCGGTTCGATGGGCGGGATGCTGCTTGGCGGTGCCGTGATGGGACGCATTCGAGGCCGACGAGGACACAAAGAAGACGGCCGAAACTGAATTAAATGGACCGGTAAGGTGTGATCTTGTCCTGGTTAAGCGGTTAATCTGGAGCGATGGTACGAGAGGTTTCAAGGCCAGAGCGTCTTCGCGGCTCCATAGAGATACCCGGCGACAAATCGATCTCCCACCGAGCGGTGATGTTCAACGCCCTCGCAAACGGGTCGGCGACCGTCACCAATTTATCGGGTGGAGCTGACTGCACGTCTACGATCGGGATCTTCAGGGAGATGGGGGTCGAGATTGATCGTACTCCCGGCCCGTCCGGACGTGGCGATACGGTCATAATCACCGGCGTCGGCATGCACGGGCTCGTCGAGCCAAAAGAGATTTTGGACGCGGGCAACAGCGGAACCACAACACGCCTTATGTCCGGACTTCTGGCGGGACGCCCGATCATGACCGTGATCACTGGCGATGATTCACTCCGATCCCGACCCATGGGACGTGTGATTAACCCTCTTCGGACTATGGGCGCAGAGATTTCGGCTCGAGATGATGGACAGCTTGCACCGATCGTTTTTCACGGCGGATCGCTTCACGGCATTGAGTACGACATGCCCGTGGCGAGCGCTCAGCTCAAATCGTGTCTACTTCTCGCCGGACTTCGTGCGATCGGAAGCACAGTTATCAAACAACCAGACGTTACCCGGGACCACACCGAACGAATGCTTTCCGGTATGGGTGCGGATATCGAGGTCAACGGTCTGAGCGTCACGACCCGAGAGTCCGAACTCACGGCAGCCGATGTGGAGGTCCCGGGAGACGTGTCGTCCGCTGCCTTCTGGATCGTCGCAGCCGCCGCCCACCCGGACGCAGATGTCACCCTGTCCAACGTCGGCATCAACCCGACACGGACCGGTATTTTCGACGTACTTCAGGGCATGGGGGTTGAGATAGAGTTCCAGAACAGACGGACCGTCGCTGGCGAACCGGTCGCTGATCTACGAGTACGGTCTTCCCATCTGAAGGGCGTCGACATCGGCGGCGATGTCATACCTCTGATGATAGACGAGGTGCCGATCGTGGCGGTCGCCGCAGCGATGGCCGAGGGCACAACTCGCATCACAGAGGCAACGGAATTAAGGGTCAAAGAGTCCGACCGTATATCAGCAACAACGGCATGGCTCAAAGCGGCAGGAGTGGAGTACGAGGAGGCCGAGGACGGCTTCACGATCCACGGTGGAGGTCGTATTCAGAGCGCTGTTGCAGACAGCTTTGAAGATCATCGGATAGCGATGTCGCTCGCAATCGCCGGAGTTGTTAGTGAGGGAACGATCGGTATCGAAAGAGCCGAATCCGTAGACATCTCATACCCCACATTCTGGCGAGACCTGGACACTCTGTCCGGGATCATCGCGTGACTGAACCAGCCGATCCAACCAGGTTATTCGGCAAAAGGCGGCCGATGGTCGTCGTCCTTTCCGGGCCCTCTGGTGTCGGCAAAGATGCCATCCTTGAGCGGATGGCGGAGCAGAAATATCCGTACCACTTCGTCATCACCGCCACCACACGGGCGCCGCGCCCCGGTGAGGTGGACAGCGTCAACCACTTCTTCGTAGATCGCCTCCGGTTTCAAGAGTTGATCGACACCGATGAGCTTCTGGAGCACGCCGAGGTGTACGGGAATATGTACGGCGTACCCAAACAGCAGGTGCGTGACGCGCTGGCGGCTGACAAGCATGTGATGATCCGCGTGGATGTCCAGGGCGCAGCTCGAATCCGGCAACTCCTAAAAGACGCACTCCTAATTTTCATTAAGCCGCCGACCCTCCAGAGCCTTCAGGAGCGTCTCGAAGATCGTGGAGTGGACGCCCTTGAGGCAATCACCAAACGCAGATCCAGGGCTATCGACGAGATTAACGACTCGGAATGGTTCGACTTCAGCGTTGTGAATCACGACGACAAATTGGACGACGCGGTTCGTGAAGTTATTGCCGTGATCGACAACGAATCGGAGCGCGAGCCTCCGAGGATATTCAACCTATAGATCGTTATAGTCGGGCAGTTACCAATTCGCCCGATATAGATACGGAGCCGAAAATGCCGCCAGAAATACCAAGCCAAATTGGCCTGTTTGATGCCATCGACACCCAGCGGGCGCTCCGCTACATCAAGCCGGATCCCATCCCGTCTGAGATGCTTGACCGGATCCTCCTGGCTGCCTCAAAAGCACCCAGCGGTGGGAATAACCAGCCCTGGGAGTTCGTGATCATCCAGGACCAGGGCGTCAAAGACCAGATCGCAAAGTTCTACAAACAGGCCTGGGATGACAGCTACGGCAAGTCACGGGATCCGGGGCCCCTCGGTGCCAGGTCCTACAGCTCTGCCGAGCACCTCGCCAGTCACATCGCCGAAGCGCCACTCTGGATCATCATCTGTGTGCGACACAACGGTGCACCGGAAACGATGGGACGCGGAGCATCCGTATTCCCGGCGGTACAGAACATGCTGCTTGCGGCGCGTGGATTAGGGTTGGCCAGTGTCTTGACGACCTTCCACACCCGGTTCGAGAAAGAGGTCGCAGATATACTGGACCTCCCGGAAAACGTCCAGACCGCGGCACTACTACCGTTTGGATTCCCGGAAGAAGGCAAAGGCTACGGCCCGACCCGCCGCGGACCTGTGGATGCGGTCATGCACTTCGATCGCTGGTAACGGCGCCACTCCGGCCCGCAGGAAATAACCGCCTAGTCAGACCCGAATATAGTCAGGCAGTGCACAACCACGGATGACTGTAGATCGACAAGCCCCCCGGAAGGGTCCCAGCAGGGAATAGCCCGTCTTGCAAAAGCCCGCGTAAGTTAGACGAGCAGATCACCTAAACGTAAGTAGTGGCTCAACGCCGGTCCGCAGGCCATAGTTTCCAAGGCCGGGCTATTCGCCCTTGTAGTTGATCCTCTGAAGCCTATCGAACTGGCTCTCCACGTAGCCTTTTCGGGTTAGCGACGGCGTGTGGGAATCTATGATTCCTCGCGCCTCGGCAGCGCCATCTGACAGCAGATCTACCACCGTCAACGCCATAGAAATCGCTGAATCCACAACAGCTCGCCGATAGTCAGCGATGATGTAGTCGATTCCGTGACCAGTTCCGTCCGCGGCCGCCACATATGGGTGCAAAGACGGCATCACCTGGGACAGGTCGCCCATATCTGTCGAGCCGCCAGCATTTACGCGGTCTCCCTGCGTCATGATGCTGTCTTCGCCAAACTCCGTGGCCACGTTCTCCGAAAAGACCCGCGCCATACCCTTGTTGTTATCCAGGGGCAGGTATCCGGGTATGGACACCATCTCAAGTTCAGCGCCCATAGCAAGCGCACCGGCGCGGTAACAGTCCACGACGCGGGCGGAAACCTTGTCCACCGCCTCCATCGTCCTGCCACGTACACGGCCTTCGTACACGACCTCAGCCGGTACGGCGTTGGTCGCTACTCCGCCGTTTGTAATGATTCCGTGCACGCGGGTCTGGTTCTCAGCCTCAAAAGTTTCACGCAGGGTGTTGATCGCAGATAGCGCCAGCATCGCCGCCTGCAGAGCGTTCACGCCCTGGTGGGGTGCCCCACCCGCGTGGGCAGCTTTGCCGATGAACTTCACGTAGTGGACAACGTGCGCATTGCTTGTTCCGCCGACGATGAATCTACGCTGCGCTTTACTTGAACTAGTGTGGATCATCATCGCCATGTCCACATCGTCAAACGCGCCCAGCCTGATCATTTCCTGCTTGCCGGACAGGAACCCCAGATGCTCTGTCTCGTGCAGTCCCCAGCGCATCCCAACGTCAATGAACTCTTCCGCCGGTGTTGCGATGAACGCAGCACGTCCAGTTAGCGAGGACGCTACTTCAGGGACACCAAGTCCAATAGCAGCGCCGACAAGCGCGCCAAGCTGAGCGTGGTGACCGCAGGCGTGCGCCGCTCCGGATTTCAAATCTGCGGCAGGGTGTCCCGGCGCTTTTACGGCGTCCAACTCGCCAATAACTCCCACAGTCGGGCCATCATCGGAAAAAGATTTGATGCCCTTCATGCCGGTTATGGCGATCCCTGTCTCCGGATTCACCCCGGCTTTGGACAGTGCCGCCGCTACGACTCTTGCCGTACGCTCTTCAGTAAATCCTGGTTCCGGATGTTCATAAATATCGCGAGCCAGGCTGATTATCTCCGCCGAAGAGGCTTCGATAGCCCGGCGCACAGCGGCCTTGATCTTTATTCGATTCAAATCCCTGACCGTGCTCATTCCGTGTACGACCGTTCGCTGAGGAATGCCCGTTGCAACTTCAAATACTCGTCCTTGGTCATTGCCGGACGGTGTTCTGAAATAACCCTAGTCGCCTCTACGGCTCCTGCCGCCAGCAGATCGACCACAGTCATCGCCATTGCCTTCCCGGCATCCAGTACAGCGAGGTTGTAGTTGTCTACAACCATATCTTCGGCATGGTTGGATCTGCCTACCGCGCCACCGACGTAGGGATGAATCCCCGGCATCATCTGAGTCAGATCGCCCATGTCGGTTGATCCGCCTCGTCGACCGAACTCGTGCACTCTTTCGCTACCCACCAACGACTCTGCGTTGGCCTTATGCAGTGCTGTCAGGCGTTGATCGGGCGCTAACGGTAAGTAACCCGGTAGCGTAGTGATATCCACGGTTGCACCCACCGCAAGAGCGCCCGCACGCAGGGCGCGATCTACCTTCTCATTCGCGCTCTTGATGGCGCTGATGCTCGCACCACGAACAAACGTCTCCATGCGCACGTCGTCCGGAACTGCGTTTACGACCGATCCCCCGCGCGTGATGATCGGATGGATGCGCACGGTATCGTCATCTCTGTAGGTTTCACGCTGCGCATGAATCCCGGCGATCGCCAGATGCGCTGCATTGAGGGCATTGATCCCGAGATGCGGTGCTCCGCCGGCGTGTGACTTCACGCCTTTGAACTCGATGAACTTCGCCACTAGACCGGTGTTGGTTCCGCCTACGCCGAACCCGTCGTACGGGTCCTCCGTGGTGACGTGCGTCATCATGCAGATATCTACGTCGTCCAGTTCACCCAGTCGCACGAACTCCGGTTTTCCGCCCAGGAATTCGATCCGACCGGCCACGCGCTGTTCGTTACGCCACTCGATCTCGACGTACTCTTCTGCCGGAACGACCATCAGGGTCACGCTTCCCGAGAGCGACTCAAGAACGCCCGGAGCCGAGAGTCCTATTGCTGCCGCTAGTAAGTTTCCGAGCTGGCAGTGGTGTGCGCAGGCGTGAGCGGCTGTGGTGTCCGGGTCAGCGTTCGGGTGGCCCGGCACCGGCAGGGCGTCCAACTCCGCAATGATGGCGACGTTAGGCCCTGGGAATCCACCCTGCAGGGTGGCCGTCATGCCGGTGATGGCGATGCCCTCCCGCACTTCAAGTCCCAGAGCCCTGATGGCGGCGGCCGTGGCCTCCGCCGTCTTGAACTCTTTGTAACCGGTCTCGGGATGACTCAGCGCTGCGCGCGCCAAGTCTATCGCAGGTTCGCCGTGCGACGAAATGTGGGCCGACACGGCCTGTTTTAGGTCAGCGGGGTTTTGGAAATTGGCCAACGGTTACTCCATGTCGGATTGGGCCGGAGACTGATCGGGCCGGGAAAGGCTGAAGTGTACCAAGAGAAGCGGACCTGTTCCGCACAAGTCTTCGTTTCTTGATTCAACCTGGCACGGTCCCTTGTACGAACCCAGACACACACGTGTATGCGTGTTCATCGCCCGACCATTTAATAGTCGGGACGTTAACCGGCTCGGCCTTTTATACTTTCGGCATGAAAATCGTGATCGCCCCACAGGGGTTCAAAGGCTCTCTTACTGCCCTCCAGATTGCACGCGCCATAGAAAATGGCGTGAAACAGGTCTTCCCGGACTCGGAAACAGTGCTGGTGCCCGCAGCCGATGGCGGCGACGGAACGCTACAGGCGCTTGTAGATAGCTCAGACGGCACCGTGGAAACTCAGACGGTGACGGATCCTCTTGGACGGCCAATCAAGGCAACCTGGGGTGCGATGGGCGATGACGAGACTGCCGTTATAGAGATGGCGGGGGCTTCAGGGTTGGCGTTACTTACCCTGGATGAGCTGGACCCTTTAAACACGACCACCTACGGCACCGGCGAGCTATTCACGGCAGCGCTTGACGCCGGGTATCGACGTTTCATAGTCGGGATCGGTGGCAGCGCCACAAACGACGCAGGCGCGGGTCTTGCGCAGGCGCTGGGCATCAAATTGCTGGACGCCGACGGCAACGAACTTCCAAGAGGCGGCGCCGCGCTGGCTGATATCGATCGCGTCGATATGTCTGGATTCGATGAACGGTTGCGCGGGATTGATGTAACCGTGGCCTGTGACGTCAACAATCCTCTCTGTGGCGATGACGGCGCGTCGGCCGTATTCGGGCCTCAAAAGGGCGCTACGCCTGAGACGATCAAACAGCTTGATTCCGCGCTCTCGAGATTCGCAGATGTCGTGGAGCACGATCTTGATGTCCAGGTCAGGTTGTTGCCGGGAGCGGGCGCAGCGGGTGGCCTTGGCGCGGGTCTGATGGCTTTCATGGGTGCGCGTCTGGCGGCGGGCGTGGACATTGTGCTGGACGCTGTCGGACTGGACGCAGCGCTGGAAGGGGCTGATCTGGTGATCACGGGCGAAGGCCAGATCGACCACTCATCCATTTTTAACAAGACGCCGGTCGGGGTGGCGGAGCGAGCGAAGAAGCGCGGTATTCCCGTAGTAGCGATCGCAGGCGGCCTCGGCGCGGGGTATCGCGAGACTCACGAAAAGGGTCTGGATGCCACGTTCACGCTTGTCAGTGGACCTATGACTCTGGACGAAGCTATGGCCGACACAGCGAATCTACTTGCAGGGATCACAGAAGAGATAATGCGAACGATTGCGGTGGGACGGTCCCTCGGCTCCTAGAGTTGACCTCGAGTCCCAGGGGATGCCACGCCCGAAGACAGCCCGAATGAAATCAATGGGACAGCGAACAGTCCCGGTCTTGAGCCCGGTCGAAACCTATTCACATGCAAGTTGCAACTCTGAACAACATATCCGCCCATTTCGGCGGGCAGGACGTTTTGAAGGGCGTTTCGTTCAGCATCAACTCCAGCGACCGACTAGGCCTGATCGGGGCAAACGGTTCCGGCAAGACTACGATCCTGCGCGTCCTTATGGGCGAGGAAGAGCCGTCTAAGGGTTCGGTTACGCTGGCATCGGGCACACGTCTCGGTTACGTCCCGCAGTACGTCGATGGCGATGACGACGATCTGGTCATGGACTGGCTGCTTGCCGAACACATCGCCCTCGGAGACGCACTAAAGGCGAGCGAGGATCGGCTAGCTTCAGCCTCCTCGGACGGGGCCGAGGCGGCGTTGAACGCGTATCAGGACGCACTTGAGAATTACGACCGTTACGAGACGGATCGATGGCCCCAGCGCGCTCCAAGGATTCTTGATTCGTTAGGACTGAACGGCAAAGAGGGTCAGATAATTGGCTCGCTCTCAGGCGGCGAGAAAAATATTCTTTCGCTGGCACGCGCACTTCTGATTGAGCCAAATTTCCTTGTTATGGACGAGCCCGGGAACCACCTGGACTTCATGGGTCTGGCCTGGCTTGAAGAGTTCCTGCTTCGCTTCAAAGGCGCTGTGCTGGTCGTTTCCCACAATCGGCACACGCTTGATCGCGTGGCGCAAGGGATCCTCGAACTGGAGGACGGCAAGGTCACCCGTTACAAGGGCGGCTACTCGGAATACAGGTCGACGAAGTTGCGGGATTTAATCTCCCAGCAGGCGGACTATGGATCCAACCAGAAACGACTGGCCCAGCTCGAAGCGCTTGTTAAGCGGCTTGAGTTGACCGCACGCGCCAGACCCAGCTTGACCGCAGGCAAACGGCTCCGCGCCCGTCGATCTCAACTCAAACGAGAGAATGCGCAGGCTGTCGAGAAACCGACGATGGATGTATCCGCGATCGACGCAAATTTTGGATCTGAAAAGACCCAGTCCAACATCGTTTTGCGATTGCGCGGCTACAACAAAGCGTACGGCGATATGTCGCTGCTGGAGGATGTCGACTTCGACCTGTCTAGCGGTGAACGTGTTGCGATCATTGGTCCCAATGGAAGCGGTAAAACCTCGCTGCTACGTGATGTGATCGCCGAGGGCAGTTGGGACAACGACACCGTCCGGATCGGCCCGAGTGTCCGTCTCGGATATGCGGCGCAGGAGCAAGAGGTTCTGGAGGGCAACAAGACCATCCTGGATGTGATTATGGAGGCCCCGCCTCGGAGCAACGAAACAACAGCGTTCGCCCATCTTAGAAAGTTTCTATTTGACCGGCATGATCTGAACAAGAAGGTCTCCAACCTCTCGGGCGGTGAACGAAATCGCCTGCAATTGGCGCGACTGACAAAGCTCAAGCCTAATTTCTTGATTCTGGACGAGCCTACCAACCACATGGACATTCCAGCCCGCGAAGCCATAGAAGAAGCGCTTGACGAGTACGATGGCTCGATTCTGGTCGTCTCGCACGACAGGTATTTTCTTGACAAAGTGGTCAACCGGGTCGTCGAGCTAGAAGACCGGGATCTTGTTTCGTTTGACGGCAACTTCTCGGAGTTCTGGCAGGCGCGCCGGGAGCCCCTTACCCGTGAGACCGGACGGGTGACCACACGGGGTTCTAATCGCAGGGAAACGCGGGCGAAACACGCTGAAGAGCGATCAGGACTGGCTTCTTTAGAGCGCCGTATTAAAGAAGCGGAGGCCGATAAGTTAGACCTTGAGAATAGAGTCGGGCAGGCCTTCGAAAATCGCAAAGATAAAGACGGCCGTCGCCTCAATAAGCAGCTTGAACGTGTCAGCGGCCTGCTCGAAGACATGTATGAGCAGTGGGTGTCAAAAGCCTGATTGACCGGTGGGCACAGCGACGAATATCGTCGCATTTACCCATTTTTACTTGTTTCAATCGTAGATTAGAGCTACTAATGAATGAATGGCATGTTGGGCGGCCATATCTCTGATGGCTGATGTGCACCCCGGAGGCCCACGACGGAGGACGGATATAACGAGTTGTTCGATCTAGCCTTTACAGACATGGACGCACTTGAACACACTCACGCGACCGCGCTTGAAGATGGTTTTTTCGTTGTCGAACACACAGGGTCCTGCCAGTTGGTTGCAACCTGTGCGGCGCAGCACATCGAGAACGATCGTCATCCGGACGGCGGACAGTTGGGATGGCTCGTGAGCGATCCAGCACACACCGGCAAACGACTGGGAACCATCGTCTCTGCGACCGTCACGAATAGGCATTTTGAGGCCGAATACGCACTGCCATATCTCCAGACAAACGATTTCCGCTTCGAAGCAATCGCCGTCTACCTGAAGCTGGGATGGCGGCCATACCTGTTCGCCGAAGATATGGAGCCACGCTGGCGAGACGTGTACAAGGGCATGGGACGGACGTACACGTCAGGCGATGTGGTGGTGCGTAGGGTGGCGATCACGGCGTCGTCTCGACGGATCGAGACTTAAGCGATCTCCCCGACTGTAATCCTCTTCGCCCCAACATCGGCCATCTGCTCGATCGCCCGTTCGCCGTCGCCCGGCTCCACGTCCACTGCGCCGATGCCGTCTTCCAGGAGATATGTCTCGAAGCCGATGCGGCGTGCGTCCAGAACCGTATTCAGGACGCAGTAGTCGGTCGCGAGCCCTCCGACAAATACCCGCTTCACCTCGGCGGCCTTAAGTTGCGCTTCGAGGTCCGAGTCGATGAAGCCCGAGTACGCATCGACCGCAGGATTGCTGCCCTTTTTGATGTTTACCCAGCCGTCTGGCAGATGGAGGTCGGCGTGTAGTTCCGCGCCATGACTGGCCTGCACACAGTGCGGCGGCCACGGACCACCCTGTTCCATAAACGACGAGTGTCCGTCCGGGTGCCAGTCCTGCGTTGCGTAGACGCGGGCACCCTGATTGCTGAACGCCGCAGCTACCCAGGTCATGGTTCGTGCAACGTCGTCGCCTGTTGCAACGGCGAGAGCGCCCCCCGGACAAAAATCGTTCTGGACATCGACTATGACCAGTGCATCGTTAGCTGTCAGATTCATGTGAGTACCTACCTGTCGGTCAGCCGTCTTCCCCTGATCTGGAGCCTGTCCTCACCCGATTATCACCAGGTGTACCTCGAACGGACCGTGAATGCCGTCCACAATCGTGGCAGCAATATCGCCTGTGCGGCTCGGTCCAGAGATCAGATTCATGGAACCAGCTATGGCTCCTTCGTTGTAGTCGGCCCGTTCCAGCGTGAACAACTCGTCCAGTGATGGCAGCACGTCGCCCCGGGTGAGGATGGCGATGTGGCGTCCCGGTGCCAGTGATACCAGTCTTGATAGACCCTGGCGCGGGTGAAGGACCACCGTGCCGGTCTCGGCGATTGCATAGTCGACGCCGGTAATACCGACGTCGGAATCGAATGTCGCCTGCTTCAGTGCGGGTACGTCCGTGCCCGCCTGACCAACCGTAGCAATCCCCGGGGTAACGCCCAAGGCTTGAAGAGCGGCGTCGACGGGAACCGCGTTGAATACCTCCTGATCTGATCGCAATATCTTCGTAGCGCCGGCGTCGTAGCATATCTCCGCAACAACGTCCGCAGCGTCCTCAGGCGACGCAACGCGTCGTACCTTCCACCCGGCCGTGGCGGCCGAATCGGCGACCGCGTCAAGTAATACATCTGCCTGCTCGGACATCTCTCGGCGCACGCCGTCCGCAGCCGATCTGACGTCATCTGGAGTTAGGCCTAGATGTGTCGCATCGTCCGGTGCCGGAGCACTTGGAGATTTTCCAAGCGCGCCGCGTACGCGGCCAAGAAATGCGTCCCGTCCCGTGATGGCCATTAACTTTCACCCTCGGAACTCTGGGAATCCTGAGAACTTTGGGCAAGACGTTTCTTAAACCGGTCCCTGAACGGTGAAGCCGCCGGGAGCGGCATGTCACGACTACGGGTCCAACCGGACAGCGGGGGCGGGAGTCGCTTGAACATGCCGCCACGTGCAAATGGCCGACCAAGGCGGTTTGCAAGCTTGCCGCCTCTACGGAAACGCCCTGACTTAATATTTCCGAAGCGCCACGCCTTCCAACCCAGCCGTTCCATTCGTCCGACGGATCGCACCTCCGGCGGTCCCTCTACGACCTGTTGCCTGAGGTGGAGCAACATGTTTGGGATGTCGATCCGCACCGGGCAGACCTCGCGACAAGCCCCGCATAGGGACGACGCAAAAGGCAAATCTGATGCCTGTTTCAGACCAGAGAGGACCGGCGAAACCACGGCCCCGATCGGTCCCGGGTAGACCCATCCGTAGCTGTGTCCGCCCACTTTGCGATATACAGGACAAGCGTTCAGGCACGCACCGCACCGCAGGCAGTACAGGGCCTCCCGCAGCTTCTCATCGGCCAGCAACTTCATACGGCCGTTGTCCACGATCACCAGGTGGAACTCTTCAGGCCCATCCTCTTCTTCATCACGCCGAGGTCCGTTTACCATCGTCACGTAACTGCTAATTCGCTGTCCGGTCGCTGATCGGATCAGGATACGGAGCATCACCCCCAGGTCCTGCATGGACGGGACGATCTTCTCCATGCCCATCACGGCGACGTGAACACGGGGAATCGAAGTACACATTCGGCCATTGCCCTCGTTGGTAACGAGGACAATGCTGCCGCTCTCAGCGACAGCGAAGTTGACGCCGGTCACCGACATATCCGCCCGCTGGAAGGTCTCCCTGAGCATGCCACGTGCCGTCGTCGTCAACTCCTTCGGCGTATCCCCGGGGTCGATCCCGGTCGTCTGCTTGAACATCTCGGCGACCTGGTCCTGCGACTTGTGAATCGCAGGGGCGATGATGTGATACGGGGCTTCACCTGCAAGCTGGATTATGTACTCGCCAAGATCGGTTTCCACCGCCTCGATGCCGACCGCCTCCATCTCATGTGCGAGGCTCATCTCCTCAGACACCATGGATTTGCTCTTGATAACGGTCTTCACATCACGGTCACTGGCCAAGTTCAGGATGTACTCGGTCGCCGCCGCAGAGTCATTAGCGAAGAAAACGTTGCCGCCGTTGGCATCTACGTTGTCCGTCAGCATCTCCAGGTAGTAGTCGAGATTCTCGATCGTGTGCTCTTTGATAGCCCGACCACGATCCCGTTGGTCCTCCCAGCCCTCGGTGTCAGCTCCGGCTGACTGACGTTTGGTGTGGAAGCCGTTGTAGACGGCTTCCATAGACATCTGGATAACGGGGTCCGCCAGCGTTTCTTTGGCGCCTTTTTTAAAGCGATCTGTCGTTGGAAGCATCAGGCCTGCGCTCCGTTTGTTTTACCGATCGTACCGATCGCCTCGTCCAGGATTTCAGCGATGTGCTTTACCTTCAGATCAGAGCCTCTTCTTCTCAATCCGCCCGCCATGTGCATGATGCAGCCGGTGTCCCCGGCCACGATGGTTGCTGCGCCGGTGGCTGAAGCGTTATCCAGCTTTTCGTCCAGCATCGCCGTGGACACGTCAGAGAACTTCACGGCAAACGTTCCGCCAAAGCCGCAGCAGACTTCCGATCGATACATGGGAAGCATCTCGAGGCCTCTCACCTGACCAAGCAGTTCCGCCGGCTGATGATCGACGCCAAGTTCGCGCTCAAGATGGCAGCACTGGTGATACGTGGCCGTGTCCTCCAGTTGGGGCCCCAGACCTCCGAACTGGTCATCTTCCCCTAGGACGTCTACCAGGAACTCGGTGAACTCGTAGATGCGCTCACCTACCCGCGTTGAGCGGGCCATCTCTGTCGGATCGTCCTCGAAGATCTCCGTATAGAAGTTGCGCACCATCGCGCCACATGAACCTGAAGGCACGATGATCGGGCCTTCGGTTGCATCGAACACGTCTAGAAAGTGCAGCGCGACATCCCGGGCCTCACTACGAAAACCCGAGTTAAAGGCCGGTTGGCCGCAACAGGTCTGGCCCTCAGGGAATAAGACTTCGATCCCAAGACGTTCGAGTACGTTTACGACGCTTTCACCCACCTCCGGCCGAAACTGGTCGACAAGGCAGGTGACAAATAGTTGGATCTGTGTGGGGCGTGCCGGTTGTTCAGACATTGCGGCCAAACGTAGCAGAACGTGTGCGCATCGGGAAGTACGACAAGGCTTTGCCCAGAATCAATGTCGCAACTCTGTCGCCTCGTGATAATCTTCGTCGGCTGCTCTTTAAATAGCTAACCCTCACACTGGATCCTTAATCGCTTGGCAGAAAACCAGTACGACGTAACTATTGTCGGCGCAGGCATTATCGGCCTCTCGACAGCCCTGACATTGCTGGAGCGCCACCCCGGCCTCAAAATTGCACTGCTGGAGAAGGGCAACGACATCGCCCAGCAGCAGACCGGCCACAACAGCGGCGTCATCCATTCTGGTATCTACTACCGGCCCGGTTCCTTCAAGGCGCAGTTCTGCGTCGAAGGCCGTGCGTCCATGGTGAAGTTCTGCCAGGAGAACGAGATCCCCTACCGAGAGATCGGCAAAGTGATAGTCGCCGCGGACGAGGTCCAGGTAGAGCGACTCAAGGTCCTTGAAGAGCGCGGCAAGGCGAACGACGTTGAAGGTCTACGGATGGTCGACAAGGACGAGCTCGCTGAGCTTGAGCCACACGTCTCCGGCATCGCCGCCCTGTTCGCTCCCAAGACCGGTATCGTGAATTACCAGGACGTCTCACGCGTGTACGCAGAGAAGGTTCAGGAGGCCGGTGCGGAGATCTTCCTCAATTCCAAGGTGGAGAGCTTTGAGCGCCACGATGGGTTGATCTACATCGAGACCGAGAACGGCGAGTTCGTCACCAAGAATGTCGTCAACTGCGCCGGTCTACATTCAGACCGGGTCGCACGAATGATGGGTGTCGACCCCGGCCTTCACATCATCCCGTTCAGGGGCGAGTATTACACGATCAAGAAGGAGCGGGAGTACCTGGTAAAGCATCTGATCTACCCGGTGCCGGACCCCGCATTCCCATTCCTGGGTGTTCACTTCACCCACAACATGAAGGGCTACGTTGAGGCGGGACCGAACGCAGTTCTCGCTATGCGTCGCGAGGGCTATCGGAAGCGCGACTTTTCTATCGGCGACAGCTGGGAGACCTTCACCTTTGGCGGATTCTGGAAGATGACAGCCCGTGATTGGAAGACAGGCTTTTACGAGGTAAATCGATCTATCAGGAAAAGCGTGTTCGTGAAGGACCTGCAGAAAATGATCCCGGAGATCCAGAAGTCAGACCTCGGGATCGGCGGATCAGGTGTTCGTGCGCAGGCGGTCGACAATCAGGGCAACCTGCTCGACGACTTCCGTATCGCTCAGACCGAGGGCGCCGTGCACGTGCTAAACGCACCATCGCCGGGCGCTACTTCGTCGCTGGTGATCGGCAATCGTGTCGCGGACATGGCAGAAGAGACGTTCTCACTAGCTTAACCGCCGGATTTTCGGCTAGCCTCGACCGATCCACTTGCCGTCGGCCAACGGACTGTCTTGCTCTGCCTCGTGCAGCCGTCGGACAAGTTCCATTGATGCAATAAATGCATCGACCTGGCCGGCAAGATGAGCGGGCGTGACGCCTCCGCGCAGGTCTATCACATGCTTGAGCCACATCGATCCGTATGGGCCGAGGTCCGTATCGTTGTCGACCAGTGCCACACCCGTAACGAGGTTCCAGTTGAGCCTGTCTACAAACCTGTGCGCCCAGTTGAGCGCTCCGGCCCCACCGATGGGGCGTCTCGGGTAGTAGAAGAGCAGGTCTATCAGCGAGATGTCGCCGCCCGGCGTGTACAGGCGCGGATCGGGATCCGGCATGACCTGGATTGTTCGGTCGTCATCCAGCAGGAGTTGGAATCGATTACCTGCGTCCAACTCTCGATCCACGACGCGCCAGGACACCGGCGGGGGCGTTAATTCAAACGCGTCACGCACCACCGAGAGGGCGTTAGTGCCGGGCAGAATCAGATCAGGCAGAGCGGTCACCTCTTCTGAATGGTTACTGGTTCACCACAGCGATATGCCGACGACTAAAGAACGAATTGTAATGAAACAATACGGCCTCCCGTCATTCGCGCTGGGTGGGAAGACAAATTTTCGCACTACGCGCCCAACACCCAACCCTCCTAATGTAGAAGGGGATGAGGGGGGGTATTCACGCGTCAACGCCACACACGGCCCTTCGAGAGCTCAGGGCACTGACCCGAGGGGCGTAGTGCCATATGCCCTTACGAAAGAGGCAACAACCTAATCCCATCACGCCCCAATAAGCACCCCTGTGGGGCTAGCGGGCGTTTGCGTGCTTCTTCTGGCCCTGCTCTCGACCACGCTGTAGCTGCGAGAGAGTTGCCTTGCGGATACGAACCGTCCCCGGAGTCACTTCCAAGCACTCGTCGGACATGATGAACTCAAGCGCCTCTTCCAGCGTCATCGTCTTGTGCATCGCGAGATGCTCCGTCGCGTCCGCCGATGCAGCCCGCATGTTGGTCTGCTTCTTGGGCTTGGTCGGGTTTACGTCCATGTCCTGGGAACGTGGATTCTCCCCAACGATCATGCCTTCGTATACCGCCGTACCGGGCGGCACAAAAAGCTGGCCTCGTTCCTGCAGGCTCTGCAGCGCATATCCGGTAGTGGCGCCGGTTCGGTCCGCCACCAGGCTGCCTGTATGACGAGTACGTAGCTCACCATGCCAGGGCTCGTAGCCTTCAAAAACGTGGTTGGCGATTCCTGTGCCACGGGTCTCGATCAAGAACTCGTTGTGGAACCCGATGAGTCCACGTGCCGGGACCACGTACTCCATGCGTACCCGTCCCTGTCCGTGGTTGACCATCTCAAGCATGCGAGCCTTGCGAGCCGCCATCAGCTTGGATACGGCACCCATGTGCTCATCCGGGGCGTCAATGGAGAGTCGTTCCATCGGCTCATTCAACTTGCCGTCGATGGTCCTCGTTACGACCTCAGGCTTGCCGACGGTAAGTTCAAATCCCTCGCGCCTCATCATCTCTATGAGGATCGCAAGCTGTAGTTCTCCACGTCCCTGCACAATCCAGGTGTCGGGCCGTTCAGATGCCATCACCCTGATCGAGACGTTACCGATGATCTCCTGATTGAGTCGATTTTCCAGAAGTCGGGCGGTGAGTTTGCTGCCTTCCTTGCCGGCCAGTGGCGAGGTGTTGATACCGATAGTCATCGACAGGCTTGGCTCGTCGACAGAGATAACGGGCAGCGGGCGCGGGTCTTCGAAATCAGCAAGTGTCTCGCCGATAGTGACGTCCGGAAGTCCAGCGATAGCGATGATCTCGCCCGCGCTGGCTTCTTCTGCGTCAACTCGATCAAGCGCCTCAGTTACATAAAGCTCAGTAATTTTCACGCGTTCGACGGTGCCGTCAACTCGGCAGTGAGCGACATATTGGCCGCGAGTAATGGTCCCCTGACGGATTCTGCACAGAGCGAGTCGACCAACGTACAGCGACGCATCCAGATTCGTCACCAGAGCCTGTAGAGGGTGGTCGTCGTCGAAGCTAGGTGCCGGGATTGAGGTCATGATCGTCTCGAACAGAGGGTTAAGGTCCACCCCTGGCATCTCGACATCGGCGGTCGCCGTGCCAGAGCGCGCATTCGTATACACGATCGGGAAGTCGATCTGTTCGTCGGTGGCGTCGAGATCGAGGAACAGGCCGTAGACCTCGTCTACTACCTCACTAATCCGGGCGTCAGCTCGGTCGATCTTGTTGATTACGAGGATGACCGGGAGGTTCGCCTCCAGGGACTTTCGCAGTACGAAGCGTGTCTGCGGAAGCGGGCCTTCAGAAGCGTCAACTAACAGGAGAACGCCATCCACCATTGTGAGACCGCGTTCAACCTCGCCGCCGAAGTCTGCGTGACCGGGCGTGTCGATGATGTTGATCTTGGTCTCGCCCCACCACACGGCCGTGTTCTTGGCCAGGATGGTGATGCCCTTCTCACGCTCAAGCTCGTTCGAGTCCATCACTCGTTCCACGAGTTCTTCGTGCTCGGTGAATGACCCTGACTGCTGGAGCATGGCGTCGACCAGCGTGGTCTTGCCGTGGTCGACGTGAGCGATGATCGCGACGTTACGGCGATCTGATCGAGTCTGCGTGGACATTTTGCCTCTGTTGCGCAATGGTGCGCGCCGGTATCCGGAAGTAATTCCGGAACGCGAATCGGTCCGGAACCAGCGGTCGAATCCGCGTTCCGGACCGTGTGTTTCTTGCTCAGGTCAGGCTCTCAACAATGCGTAGAGCGTGGCCCGACGAATTTCGTCGCCTTTAGCGTACCACTGAAGCGGCACCGGAAGCATCCGTATAGTCCCACGATCGGCGACCATTTTGGCTCGTCACCAATCGTGGCGTTACTTCACGGACACGCAAAACTAACCCTGAGTTTTCTTCCACTCTTCGTACTCTGCCCGCGCATCATCACGAAGCGGGTAGTACTTTCGTAGGTCTCCGCCCTCAAGCAAGCGAAAGCGGGTGAACTCTTCCCACTCAACGTGGTCGGACGCCTTTTCAAGCAGCGATTCCGCAAGGCCAATCGGCACGACCACCGCACCGTCGTCGTCAGCGATAACGATATCGCCCGGCATCACGAGCGTCCCACCAACTGCGACCGGTTCGTTCACTGCAAAGGGCATGATGTTGGTCTGGGTGTGGTGGTTAGGAGACACTCCACGCAGCCACATACCGATGTCCAGTTTGGACGCCTCTTCCACGTCACGGATCACGCCATCGATCACGATGCCGGCACCACCGCGACCCTGGAAGTAGGTCAGCATCATCGATCCAAATACGCCGCTGGACATGTCGCCACGGCCATCAACGACCACCACGTCTCCGGGTTGCGTGTGATAAAGCGCATGGCGGTGCAACTGTTTTTCCGGGTCCTTGTACTCTTCCTGCGGATACAGGTCTTCCCGCATCGGCATGTACTGCAGGGTTATTGCAGGACCGCAGATCGACTTCCCGGTCGTGTACGGGACCGGGCCTAGAATTTGTGCGTCTCTAACACCGAGCCTGTTGAGTTCACCGGTTGCGGTCGCACTGCCGATTTTTGACAGTCCTTTCACCAGCGCTTTCGATGGTCGTTCGATATCGTGCGTCTGGACCATGTTTCTCCTTCAGACCCGCAACTAGGATCCACTACGGGGATTTCAGGCTTATGTAGTCTTATTGAACCGGTGCAGCGGCATCCGGTCCGCAATTCACCGACAAGAATGTCCACGTTAACGCAGGTCGACGGGTTCGGCACGGCCTTAGCCGAACATCAAGCCCTGTAGATCGAACCACGATAACGGCTAGAGAGTCCGAAAAAACGATGCAGAGCGATCCTAGAACACACCCCTACCCCGACCTTACACTCCTGTGGACCCCGGAGCAGATTGCCGAGCGCGTTGCCGCCCTTGCTGCCGAAATCGACAGGGATTTCTCATCCAATCCTCCAGTGCTGGTGGGCGCGCTGAAGGGTGCTTTCATCTTCCTCGCAGACCTCGTCAGACAGATTCATATACCGGTCGAGATCGAGTTCATGCGGCTCTCCAGCTACGATTCAGGTACCGAGAGTTCAGGCAAGGTACATGTGGCCTGGGGGCCAGATAAGACAGCGATAGAAGGCCGTTCGGTAATCGTCGTAGAGGACATCGTAGATACGGGATTGACCACCAGCAAAGCACTTGAACATCTACGTCAGATGCATCCGTCATCGCTCAGCGTATGCACACTGCTGGATCGCCCGGAGCGTCGAACTGTGGACATCAATGCCGACTACGCAGGCTTCACCTTCTCGGACCATTTCGTGGTCGGGTACGGTCTGGACCTTGACCAGAAATACCGTGGGTTACCGGAAATATGGGGCCTGGAACCAGAGGCCCTGCCCTGAAAACTGACCTAGGAAAAACGGAGCGTGAGATATCGATTCCATACTACGGGCTCACGGGAAGTTCCTTTTCCGTTCCTATTGTTCGTCGACGACCGTCGCCCTGCCACCGCTTCGTAGCTCTGGCGATACAACGATGATGATGCCAACGATGACCAGGCCGATGCATGCGGGAATGACTATCCCAAGATGCGGGTTAGTGGCAGAGGCCAGTGCTCCAGACATCAGGCCGCCAAGCGCACCCGCGCCCCATGACACCTGTTGCGTGCCGAGCACCCGCGCTCGAGCCTCTACCGGGGCTTCCCGGAGCAACAGTGTGGACTGCATAACGAAGTAGATCTGGGCAAGGCCACCGACCATAGCCAGGAGCACGAGACTCGCCGGTAGCCAGCCCGACGCACCGAGCGGAATTCCCACAGCAAATGTGCCGATGATACTGAACACCATCAGTCGTCCGGGTCTCATCACCCGGGCCGCAAACGCGGCCATGAGTGAGGCACCCAGCAACTCACCTATCGGCATCGTTCCGTTGAGCGCGCCCAACAGACCAGCCCCGCCGCCAAAAACGTCTTTGGCGAACACCGGCACAAGCGTCAGGTAGTTGAAGGCCAGCATCTCGGCGGCGAAGGCTGTCGCGGTGATGGCGAGCAATAGTCGGCTCCGGCGTATGTAGCCGAACCCCTCGAAAAGCTCCCCGAAGAACGAGGACACTCCGTTGAATCCGGTCCGGCCTGGTCGAGATGCTGCCGGAGAGCCGGTCGCCCCGGTGCTTTCTGGGGAGTTCGGCACCAGGGCTATCCCTATCACGGAAATACAGGCGAGCCCAACGAAGATCACTCCCGGCTCAACCAGTAGTAGCAGAGACCCCGAAATTACAGGCCCAACGATAAATACCATCGTGAGTGCGAATTCGTCCAGCGCAAGAGCATTGGTTAATAAACGCGGCGGAACTATGTCCGCCATGAAGGCCCGTCTTGACGGGATAGTTGCGCCGGAAGTCAGGGCGCGGATCAGGTTGATGACAAATAGAGGTGCCAGTTCGTGCGGAAGAAAGAACAGCGATGAAGCCATCACCAGCGACAGCACTAGGCGTCCAGATATGCCAAGACGAATCAGCCGAGGCCGACTGTATCTGTCCGCTAGCACGCCCCCGACGGGCCCGGCAATCAACTGGGGTGCCTGGAATGTCACTACCACAAGCGAGACAAGCAGCGGCGATCCCGACTGTTCGACGACTACCCAGCCGAGGGTAGTGATGGTCGCGCCGACGTTCAGGCCGCCGATCATGGTGACGAACCAGAGGCGGCGGAACACCGGGTTTCTAAGTGCGTCTATCGCCGCTAATTGCCGCATCGGGCGAGTATAGAGTCGGCGTGCAGCAGGTCTCTATGAGAATCTCATACACGTTGGGCGAGACGAACTTGGGTGTGTCTGACTCCGCCCGTTCCAGATTCCAGATGACTTCCGAGAGTTAAGACTCTTCGAACGCCTCTTCAAGCCCGGGAGCGGGCACGTCGTCGTCCTCAACCTTCCTGCCGTCTCGTCGTAACTCCGATGATATAACGACGATGAGTATCAAGATCACTATGCCGAGGATCGACGGGACTATTACCCCAACGTGCGGGCTAAAAGCAGACGCAAGAATCCCGGACATCAGACCTCCCAGCGCACCGAAGCCCCAGGTGACCTGCTGTAATCCAAGAATCCTGGCCCGGGCCTCCGGAGGTGTCTCACGAAGTAGCAAGGCCACTGTCATGACGATGAAGACCTGGGCGACGGCTCCAAGCCCTACGAGTAGGAGCATCGTCACCGGCAGCCACGTTGAAGCCCCTAGCGGGATGCCGATTGAGAACGCTATGAACACGCTTATGACAAGCAGTCGCGCAGGTTTGATGACTTTTGCCGCCAGTATCGCCATCGTCCCTGCGCCAAGCAGTTCCCCCACCGGCATCGTCCCGTTGAGCATGCCAAGCAGGCCAGCCCCGCCGTCAAACACCTCTTTGGAGAAAACCGGTACGAGCGTCATGAAGTTGAACGCCAACATCTCTGCCGCAAGAGATATTCCTGTAACGGCAAGAAGCATTCGACTGCGCCGTATGTAGTTCAGGCCGTCGAACAGGTCGCGAAAGAACGAAGTTCTCGCCCTTCCTGCCTGTACGGACTCTTCGCGTCCAGCTTTGGCCGGTGCACCCGCTGCACTTGGAACTATCGCGACGCCGACAACCGAAACACACGCCAACCCAATGAATATCCAACCCGGGTTGATCAGAAGCAGAAGCGCCCCGGTGACGATCGGACCGGCGATGAACAGGGCCGTGACGGCGAACTCGTCCAATGCCAGAGCGGTAGTCAACTGGCGTGGCGGAACTATGTCCGCCATGAAGGCTCGCCTTGAGGGCACCGTAGAACCGGCAGCTATCGAACGAACCGTGTTGATCACTAGCAGCGGTGCTATTTCATGCGGAAATACGAATAGCGAAGCCGCCATCACGATAGAAAGTGAGGCGCGAGCGGAGATCCCCAGCCGGATTACACGTGGACGGCCGTACCTGTCGGCCATAACTCCACCGATCGGCCCGGCGAACATCTGCGGGAAAAGAAAGGTGACCAGAACCAGGGAGACGAGAAAGGGGTCGCCAGACTCTTCTACGATCACCCAACCCAGCGCAGTCAAAGTCGAGCCCACACTCAGGCCGCTGATCATCGTGACTACCCACAGCCGGCGGAACACCGGATTTCGTATGGCGTCTATCGCCGGGAAGGACTGCATATAGCGAGTATAGATTTACCGCTGTGCGGCCCTCTATCTGGGAACTGCGCAGGTTTTCCGGTGTCGGTACGGATCCTTGTGCGTTACTGCCCGCCTATTGCGGAGCTACTCGTCTACTGCAGCAGACTTTCGGCATTCAGATGACCGACCTTCTCCTGCACCGCCGGGTCCAGACGCCCTATGAAGTTTCGACCGAACTTCACCAGAAATTGGCCGATGTCTGCGTCGTAGTCCCAGACGATGTCAGCACGGTCCGTACCCCACATGAATCGGTCCGGGTACTCATTAATCAGATCCTCATAATGAACCAATCCCTGTGCCATGAGTTCCTCCCAGTCACGTTCCATGGCGTCGATGAAGTCCTGCTTATCCCCGAACCGGAACATCGGGGTCACCTCGTCGAAGATGTCGTTGAACGTGTAGTAAACGTTCGAGTTGTCGGCCATAAGATCACCGATATACGATCGGACGAAATCGGCGTGGACCACGAAGTTGGTGTCGGGGAACATCTTGAGCGCCCGGTCAAAGTTCTCGTGGTGGCCAACGCCGGGATGGAAATACACCAGAAGATCGTGCGCCTAGGCGACCTCGAAGTCGCCGACGTATATGGGATCATCCGGCGGCGGGTTGAGTGGCTCTGTTGGCGAATCACCGACTTCACCGAATCCGACGAACAGATCCGGTTTTTTTGCCCAGCAGACCTTCGAGTACTTCTGCCTCGACGGTGGATATCTCACTACTCGTGGATTGGATGAACGGGACCAACAGATCGCCATGCCTGTCCACGGCGTTGCTCGTCAGGTCAAGGAGAGGATCCAGCGTGTCTTTGTACACGGGGAGAGGAGCCTTCCTGCACAAGTGCACAAGTGCACAGGCGATTTTGTCGAGCGTGGTAGTTGTGCCGAGCAGCGGTCGATCGTTTGGGTCGATAGACGCGTACTCCCCTGAGTCGACTCCACCGGCGCCTCCATAGGAGCCAGAGGAATCAGGGTCATCGTCGAGCGGTGGCATGTGGAAGTGGGTGTCGATGAGGGAGCCGGTGTAGTAGCCATTCGGATACGTCACGGCCTCTGCCGCAGCACACTCAGAAGGTACCAGCGCCGCCTCAAGACTCTTCTCCATGGCGTTGTTATCGAAGGAATCGAAGAAACTCGCGAAGAAATCTGCAGTGGTACTTGCGGCATCGTCGTCCGAGGTCGTTTCGACGTCATCGTCGACCAGATCATGTAGCTCAGCAAGATCGTCCGCATCCTCGCCAGACAGGGCTGTGAGGTCGTCCGTACCAAGGCCGAGTTGTTCGGCAATATCGGCTACGTCGAGTGCGGAGATATCCACTCCATCAGATTCGACACCGGAGCCTTGTTGCCCGTCACTCGAGTCAATATCGGAGACAGCCCCAGCGCTGGAACCCGACGGCGTTGCATACCCGCCGGACACGACGGTAGCTTCCGTCTCAGGAATAGTTTCATCAACTACAACCGTGGTCGGCGTGACCTGAGGTTCTCCCTTGGGCGACGTGGCTGGAGTTGCGGCGTCACACGCGGTAACCACTACGATCGCGATCGCCAGAAACGCAGCCAGAAACGCAGGGCGTATGGCGAATCGAGTTCGCGAGGATGACCTGCCTCCCTTAGACGGTACCAGTCACGTAGTGATCGTACTGCTCACTGTGGTCAAGAAAGAAAGGGAACGAAAATAAGTCTCAAAGACTACTCTTGCGATAAGTGCGGTGTGAAGACATATAAGTCTGGAGAACTGCGGACCACGGGTTCAGGCCTATCGCCTTTTCTAAACATCCAGCATCAGAAGTACGCAACGATCGCTTGCACCGATTGTGGGTTTACAGATATGTATCGAATGGACGGCGCCTATGCGCGACAAGCAAGCATCCTGGACATCTTCAAGAACTAGGCGACCCCGACCTCAGGATCGTCCTACTCTGGCAGGAAGGCCAAGTAGTGGGTTCCTACTGCGACATCTGACATCAACAGACCGCCAACGAGGACGCTCATAATCCCGGCCAGGGTGGCTATGCCGGTGTTGACGTGGGTGAATCGAACGCTGAAGGCGAGCGGGATGCTGAAAACGAGGGTGATGGCCATCATCGAAACGATGGTCCCAACACCGAACAGGGCCAGATAAACAAACCCGACGGCTATAGATGACGCTTCCGGCAACAACAGCAACATGACGGCCGCGGTTCCGGCCAAGCCGTGGACAATCCCTATCACGAATGATTTGGGCCGGAACAGGGTTGTGTACGAACGCATCCTGCTGTGTGGTGTAGACGATGAGTCGTGCTTTGTTGACGTCTTATCATGCGAGTGGACGTGGACGTGCGGCTTCTCACCCTCAAAGTGCTGGTGCAGGTGTAGTCGACCCTGCTTCAGACGCCACAGCACCTGAAGGCCAAGGCCAACTAGCATCACAGCGACGCCGAACTCGAAGTACGGTGCTATCTGCTCATAGGCGGACAGGACCGAATCCCTGAGAAACAGGATCAGGGTTCCGGCGATCAGCAATGGGGTCGAATGTCCGAGACCCCAAGAAGCACCGATCCACGCGCTGCGAAACGCCTTACCTTCGGCGGCGACAATAGTCGAAACGGCGACCACATGGTCGGCATCTGTCGCGTGGCGAAGCCCTAGCACTAGGCCAAGGACTATCGCCGTTATGAATCCGCCTTCGGATATATCCAAAGAAATCCCAACCTGATTGACGCGGGTCTGAGGGCGCAATATGCAGGCGCACCCTTGCCGACCCGGAGAGCGACTCTAACCGCGCTCGCCATCCTTGTCACGAAATAAGTAACGTATACGAACGGCCAATCCGGTCTAAAATCCGATTAGAAACGGTGTGGCACGACTACTGTCGACTGGCTTCCTCGACCGTGTTGTGCATCGACTTCAGATGGGCTACTTTCTATCGATAAGACAGGATCTGCCACGACCACATGGTGCAACGATGGTGTTGTACGCATATTACTTAAGGGGGGCATACAAGTGCCTTGCACCGTTTGCGGGCACGAAAACCCAACCGGTAATCGCTTCTGCATTTCATGTGGCGAACCTTTTACTGGGGATAGCGCAGGTATGCACTCAGCGGTAGCGGGTGATGACAAACAGGACTGGTTTGTAAGCGAGGTCAATCGTCTCAGGGATGAGATCGAACGACTGGCTGAGGAAGTGAATCGAGATGCGCGGGAAGATCCCCGTTGGCAGCGGGCCGCCCGCCCGCTGCCAACGGGTGCCCCCTCGTCTCCGCCCCCGGTATCGGGGTCAGGGCCTGCCATCTCTCACGGACTGGAACATGAACCCGGAGACCAGCGCGGCTTCGCTCCATCCGCTATCAGTGCGTTTGAGTTTGAGGCGCGTGTCGGAGCTCGCTGGTTGGCATGGGTGGGGGTGGTTATTCTGATGATCGGGAGCGCCTTTTTTCTCCGACTCGCTTACAACAACGGGTGGGTCGAGCAGATCGGGATAGTGGTGCTTGGTGTTGTGTTTGGCGCAGTGCTTATCGGACTGGGCGAATTCTGGCACCGGAAATACCCGGTCTACGCCGCAACACTGGCAGGCGGCGGCACAGGCATCATCTACTTATCGGTATTCACAGCTCACACGCCGTTCGAACTTGTCTCCCTCGGAGCATCGTTGATCGCGCTTTTGTTGATTAGCGTCCTGCTGATGGTTCAGGCGATCCGCTACCAGCAACTCAGTTTGGCTGTGCTATCCATAAGTGGCGCATATCTGGCTCCACTTGGATTGGTTGGGGTGAACAGTGATGTGCTCAATCATACGTCCGGCTCGGAAGTGACATGGCCGGTTGCATACCTCTTCGTAGTTGGGCTGGGCGTTCTGTACGTGTCGTCCCGATACAACTGGAGAGGCATCGTTGTGATCGGGCTGGTGGGATCGATCATCGGATACCTTGCCTGGTACGCCGAGGTGGGGGATGTAGCGGGAGATGCGACTACTCAGCAGTTGTGGTTGACAGCATTATTTTTCATATGGGTCGGGAGCGCGCTGGTACATCACTATCTGCGTGATACCGAACCAACAAGCCGCGACATCTTTTTGACTGTCGCCAACGCGGTCTTTTTCGCCCTGATGAGTTACGTCATCCTGGAGACGGGACACAGCGGTTGGGTGGGTGCGTATGCGCTTAGCCTGGGAGTCTTTTATGGCATCTTTGGCTACGTGTTGCACCGACGATCCAATCGGAACGCACCCTTGGCTATTGCAATGGGCGTTATGGCTCTCGTCCTGTCTGCGATAGCCGTCCCGATACAACTTTCCGGGCCGTGGATTACGACTGTCTGGTTCGCTGCATCCCTTGCTTTGATCGCAGCTTCGGCAGCTCGTAGTACAAGCATGGTCACTACGAGAGTTGCCGGCTTGGGAGTCCTAGCCTTGGCTGCGGCATGGCTATTACTGATCGACCTCAACCTAGCTCGGGAGATCGGGATAAATCCCGTCTTTAACCATTACGTGCTTTCGTTCTCTTCTGGTGCGATCGCCGCTTACAGTGCAGCAGGGTTGATCCGCCGGTTCCCTTCCGTCTCGGCCGTTATAGGTATTGAGAAAATAACAGACGCTGAAATCGTGTCTGGACTGGTGATGCTTGGCTCCGGGTTCATAACTCTCGGAATTTGGACCCAGATTCCGGAGTCATGGTTTGCTTTCGCGTGGGGTGTCGAGGCCGTCGTGTTGGGCGCAGTGTCATTTGGTATCAACTTGCCCGAGGTTCGTCGAACGGTTTACGGATTGCTGATCCTAGCGACCGCCCGAGCTCTGGTACTTGATTCCTCCGTGTTCGCAGATGACTACACCGTTTTCTGGAACGATCGAACTCTTGCGTTCCTACCGGTCGTTGTTGCGATCGCACTCGGTGGAATAATTTTCCGGCGCCGCACCGCGGAGATGTTTGACTGGGAGTCCATGATTGTTGTGCCAGTCCTGGTGATCACTTGTAATGCCCTGCTGCTCTGGTATCTGAGCGCAGAGGTGATCGGAGCGGTCACGAGCGATACCATTGATGTCGCGACGCTAAATGAGAGGAACGTCATCAGCCTGAGCCTGAGCGTACTGTGGGCCGGATACGCATCAATCTGGTTGCTATTTGGCGTCTTTAAAAGGTGGAAGCAAGTACGAGCTGCAGCTCTTCTCCTACTGGCCATACCGGTAATCAAACTATTCGTGTACGACGTGTTTGATCTCGACAGTGGATACCGGGTTGCAGCGTTTATGACACTTGGTTTCCTGCTCGTCGCCGGTGGATACCTATATCAGCGTTACGAGAGTGCGGTGAAGGGCTTCTTATTCGAGGTGGATAAAGGCATCGGACCTCTCGGTCCACGTGGCGTAAGTTCAGGTTGATCTACCCGGAAGTCGGCGGCTCACAGCGATTTATATTGTTGTCCTCGAGACCGTAGATTCAGGCAAACCTCTTGTACTCGGAGTCTCCACTGACGTGTAAGGCTTAATACCGTTCTATCGGACGAAGTACTCGGCAACCGACTGGAATGGCAAAAGAATGCCGCGGCCTCATAAAGACAGGTGCGCACCCGCGAGTCGTCCAAGAGCAACTTGTCCACTCATCAGCCTCGTTTACTCTTCAGGTGTATGGGCATCTCGTCAAGGAACTCCAGGAGCAGTCCGCGACTGCATTCGCGGACGCCCTCGACGGGGCATACTGGTTGGCAAGACGTCAGAAAGCCCCGGCGGGATCAACCGACCGGGGCTTTCTTTTCGCAGCGCTAGGCTACGTTCGACTTAA
>Ga0114999_10000226_pt1 | contig 83327 bp, 70 predicted proteins | sample ArcticOcean_MG_C_3_FD_89820 | JGI IMG/M metagenome (GOLD analysis project Ga0114999, IMG submission 89820) | Marine microbial communities from western Arctic Ocean - ArcticOcean_MG_CB8_126 | ecosystem: Environmental > Aquatic > Marine > Oceanic | place: Arctic Ocean: Canada Basin | collected...
AGCAAGGTCACGGGGCTGCGTTCGGGTCAGTTAGTAACAGTTAAGGGACAGGTCAAAAGCATCAGCACGTTTATGTACACTTCATTCAAAATCGAAAAATGCCAGATATTAAGCGGGAACTGAAGACTTCAGCAATAATTTGAATGCGATCGAAGAATCCTTTGCTAGCTTTGAATATAGCTTAATGAAAGGACATTAATATAAGAGTTGCAGCATTAATCCTTGGGGTTCTGGGAGGTGTTGGTGGCTTTATAGGAGCGCTGTTCGCACTTTTCATTGCAGGCGTAGCGGAGGTTGTAGGTGAATCAGGGGCAGGAGAGGGAATAGCCATACTGGGAGTTGTGGCCTTCGTTGCATCAGTTGTTGGTCTGGTTGGTGGCGCAATTGCAATTGCGCAGCCAAAGGCGGCCGCAATCTTGATGCTTGTCGCAGCTATTGTTGGAGTAATCTCCATCAGTGCCGCCTTCGTCCCCGCGACAATTCTGCTGCTAATTGCAGCCCTATTAGCATTTTTGGGTCGTAATAAGGAAAAGGCCAAAACCTAATATTCACACTTGTCTATTACGGTGTAATACGGCTCAATCAGACTCAGGTACTATTTCCCCAATATCAGCATATGCTGATATTGGACCCTGAACCCCAAGACCGCCACGCAAAGTCCCACCGCAAACCTTCAGGAAGTTGAGTGCCTGACTATCAACTTGGTCAAGTTTTTCTCAAATTGATGTAGTAAACGATGTAGTAGAAGGCACAACTAACCCTTTGATTGGTATCCAGCGGGTTAATTCGTATCTATGATGTTGGTCGGGGCGGCAGGATTTGAACCTGCGACCCCCTGCACCCCATGCAGGTGCGCTTCCAGGCTGCGCCACGCCCCGACTTAAATATCACATATACCGTGTTTTTTAAACCACCATAATGACAATTACACTACACTACAACGATCTAGTATACTAGCGAACAAGAAAACTTCTCCACAATGCTTCTATAATTATCTGTAGGCTCATTTTCGACCTTCCCGCCTTCCGGTCATGAAAAATGATCGGTGTTTCAATCACTTTATACCCAAGCCGTTGGCAACGACTTGCCAACTCTGTCTGAAAAACGAACCCTTTACTCTGTAGGGTTTCTAAACAAACTGTCTCTAAAACTTCCCTCCGAAACGCTTTGAAGCCAGAACGAGGATCGCGCAAACGTACTCCAGAAATCATCCTCATGTAAAAATTACCGCAGTTACTTAGTAAACGACGTCTCTTAGGCCAACGCTTATCTGTTTGCGCTCCAGGAATATATCGTGAACCAACTACGACATCATAATCCTGAAGATATTTTAAAAATTTCGGAATGTATTCGGGAGAATGAGCTAGATCAGCATCCATCTGGATAATCTGGTCAGCTCCCAGCTTCAATGCCTCTCTAAACCCGGCAACATAGGCAGGCCCTAAACCATGTTTCTTTAGTCTCTTGAGAAGGTGTATAGACCTAGGCGAGTTGGCAACTGCCAACTTTTCTGCAAGCTCGGGAGTACCATCGGGAGAACCATCATCCACTATCAAGATCTCAAGGGTTACTACTTCGAGTTTGAGAATCCTAGCAACTAACTCGCTTAGGTTGAACACTTCGTTATATGTCGGAATCACAACCATGGTCTTCACGGGGTGGTCCTTTAATTTTCGTTAGTGTGATTTTCCGTATTACACATAATCAATTAAGAATTCCGTACTTTCCACGAAAGGCATTCCAGCGAAGCCGTAGTGTCTCTAAACCCATCAAAAACCCGTCTTGGAGTCTTTGTGAGCCACCGTTAGGATTATGATGCCAATCAATAGGAATCTCTATCATGCGAAACCCGAGCTTACGAGCAAGAAAAAGTATTTCGACATCAAAACCCCACCCGTTACACCGTTGGAGCGAAAACAACGATATCGCTACTTCGTCACGAAAACATTTAAACCCACACTGTGTATCATGTATTCCAGGTACGGCTATAAGTCGAACAAAAAGATTAAAAAAACGACCTTGAATATGCCGTATTGGTGACTCACCAAATCTATGTGCTCCCACCACTTCTCTAGACCCCAACGCTATATCGAACCTAGTTAATTTAGGTGGCAAAAACCGTTTCAAATGTTGAATAGGCATAGAAAGGTCTGCGTCACACAAGAATCGGTATTCTCCTTTTGCAAAAAGCATTCCGGCGCGTACAGCAGACCCTTTCCCTCCATGAGGAATCGACTGGAGGGAAAAGTTAGATCGACCCTTGGAAAATTTTTTAACAACCTTCGTGGTCTGATCAGTACTCCCATCGTCTGCTACTACCACTTCCCATGTATATGGCTGTTTTAGTAGGTATTCATCCAAACCCTCAAGTGTGGAAAGAATACGATGCTCCTCGTTATAGGCCGGGATCACAACAGAAAGAAACGGTTTAGTCATAGCCGTAGGGAGTCGGTCATGCCCCCTTATTCCCCCTCTAGACCAAAGGCAGTGTGTAATGCTTGAACAGCTTCAGTAACTTGTTTTTCGTCCACTAAACACGTGATACGTATTTCAGATGTCGTGATCATTTCAATATTTACCTGGGCCTCGTAGAGTGCTCTGAACATTGTTGCTGCATAACCAGGAGCATTCTGCATCCCCGTACCTACCACACTTACCTTAGCAAGACCATCTGCAGTAACAACCCCTTCGCTACCCCTACTAAGAGAAGTCTTTTCAACTACCTCAACTGCTCGTTTTAAATCGGTACGAGCGACTGTAAAGGTTAAGTCCGTCATTCGGTTAACACTCGCATTTTGAACAATTGTGTCCACACTAATCCCTTCATCAGCCAATGGGTCGAAGATTGCAGCTGCAATCCCAGGTCTGTCAGGAACTGCGCGCAATGTGATTTTAGCCACGTTTCGATCAGCCGCAACTCCGCTAACTTTGTTCCGCGCCTCCATAATAGCTCCTTTATGAATAAGAGTTCCCGGTCCCTCACTAAAGCTTGAGGTTACAAGGATAGGAATGCCGTAGACCGCTCCCAGTTCAATTGATCTAGGATGCATCTTAGCTCCATAGTTGGCTAATTCCAGCATTTCTTCATAATTTATCTCGCTTAAGCGTCTAGCTTTCGGAACTATCCGCGGATCTGCCGTATAGATTCCTTCAACGTCAGTATATATTTCACACCGTTCAGCATAGACAGCTGCAGCCAAAGCAACGGCCGTTGTATCAGATCCTCCCCTACCTAACGTTGTGACATCCATGTCACTGTTTATTCCCTGAAATCCGGCTACTATAACAATTCTTCCCTTCTCCAATTCAAAAAGAACGCGTTCCGTATCCATTTCCATAATCAGAGCACGACTATGTGAGTCATCGGTCCTAATCCCAGCTTGGGCTCCACTTAGACTAACAGCATCGTAGCCCATAGAGCGAAGTGCCATAGCAACTAAAGTACACGAAACCAATTCTCCTGTTGACAACAGTATGTCCATCTCGCGCTCATCAGGAATATTGCTCATTTCGTAAGCCAAGTTAACCAATGTATCGGTTGTGTCACCCATGGCAGATACAACCACAATTACATCATTCCCAAGTTCCTTGCAAGTCCCAATTCGACGAGCTACACCTTTAATCCGGTCGGAATTTGCAATTGAACTTCCACCATATTTTTGTACTACGACAGCCAATTCACTATTCCTCACTAATATGGGCACCTCGGCTGGATACCTTAGTCACCTTTATTTCTCCAGAAATACCAAGCTTGTCTGCGGTGTCTGCTATCTCATAAGCCACCGTTAGTTCTTTGCTATAAGTTAAAGCCAAAATGGTGGGTCCCGCACCTGATAAGAATGCCCCAAATGCACCGGCATTTACAGCACTACGAAGAAGTAATGGCATGGGTGGGAAAATTTTCTCTCTCGCTGGCTGATGCAACCGATCCTTTGTTGCTACACGCAAAAAGTCCGTTTCTCCTGTTTTAAGCGAGTTGACAAGAAGAGCCACCCTTCCCAAGTTATACACAGCATCATCCATAGGTATTTGTTCGGGAAGAACACTTCTTGACTCCACTGTCGGCATAGGAATATCTGGTATAAAAAGAACGGCGCTAAAATCTCTAGCCAAAGGAATCGCCTGATGGAGTAGTACACCTTCTTCTTCCACAACAATCTGACATCCACCAAATAACGCTGCTACCACGTTATCTGGATGTCCCTCTATATCTACAGCCACCCGAAGCAAAGCCTCCATATTTGGCTCTTTCTCTCCCATGAGTACGCTAGCTCCGAGAACACCTCCAACGATAGCAGCCGAGCTGCTTCCAAGGCCCCTCGACAAGGGAATATCATTATGGCACGTTATTGAAAAGGAGATAGCTCCACTACCAAGTTCCCTTAAATAGCGTGTTGCAGCTTGATAAACCAAGTTATCCATGTTGGTACTAAGCTCGCCCGCACCATACCCCATCACATTCACGGCGGGTGCTTCTCCTAAATGAAAATGGATTTCATTCCATATATCCAACGCCATCCCAAGGCAATCAAATCCCGGGCCTAAATTAGCCGTAGTAGCGGGAACACGAATAATTACATTCTTCACAGAAAACACTTCCAGCGTAAATCTTCTACAAGGATACTATGTGACTGCTCAACTGGCTAGATGAACTATCCTATTCGAACATTGACGTGATGCCTCAGACATCAAATTACCCTCCTATTTTTAACAGGGTTGCTGCATTTGTTCCACGTATCATCTGGCGTTCAGCTCTAGAGATTTTTTTTAGCAATTCGAGCCTTTTAATGGGATCATAGCCTCCCATATCAAAAGGGTAGTCAGTCCCGATCATAACCCTATCGGCCCCTACATCATCGATAAGGTATTCAAGTACCTCATCTGAGTGTACTAAGGAATCAAAGTAAAGCGACTTGAAGTACACACTCGGCGGATTCTGAATCTTTCTGCTAACATCCTCTCGAACCTTCCACCCATGTTCCCAACGTCCCCGAAGATACACACTACTACCCCCGCCATGTGCAAGATAAAACTTAAGCCGTGGGAATTCCTTAAGTACACCCCCAAATATTAGACTAGCAGCTGCAACCGCAGTGTCTGTCGGGTTACCTATAAGGTTGGCGAGATGATATTCCCGCATCCTCTCTACTCCCAGCACCTCCACCGGATGAATAAAGACAGGTACATCAAGTTCCTGTGCCTTTGCGTAGAAGAGGGCAAATTCGGCCCCATCAAGGTTTTTCCCCCCAACATTACTGCCTATCTCAACCCCTCGCATTCCTAGTTCTTTGATAGCTCTTTCTAACTCACAGGCCGCCTCCACTGGATTGTTCAATGGAACAGCCGCTAGCCCAACAAATCGGTTTGAGTGAACATCCACGGCATCAGCTATTCCATTGTTCACACGGATCGCAGTAGCAAGACTGCAGTTAAGGAAGCCCAACCATGGAGAAATAGCCTGAATATCAATGTCCATCGCATCCATGTCTATCAGTCTCTTGTCAAGATCTGTCATGCTTCCAACAATCGAGAGGGAATCAGGACCCATACCCTGAAGTTCCAAGCAGCTCTCAGGTATATAGTGGCAATGTACGTCTACATTCATAGCAGTCTATGTCTCAACCTCAACAATTGCCTCAACCTCAACAGCAGCAGAACCCGGAAGAGCAGCCAATCCGACTGCAGATCTTGCATGACGCCCCCGATCACCAAAAATATCAACCAAAAGGTCTGAAAAACCATTCATCACAGCAGGTTGAGAATCGAATTCTGGTTCACTGTTCACCATACCAAATACCTTAACAAAGTGAATGACTTTATCGAGATCCCCAATAGCTGCCTTTAGGTTACTAAGGCTGTTTAATGCACACAGGCGAGCTGCTTCATAACCTTCTTTAACTGTCAGATCAGATCCAAGCTTTCCGGTAATCATCTTTCCGTCAGCGTTACGTGGCAAAACACCTGACAGGTAGACAAGGTTACCAGTCTGGTAGAAGGGGATATGACTCCCCGTGGGAAATGGCTGTGGCGGTAACAAATAACCCATTTCTTTTAATTTTTGCTCAATTTGCGACATAAGACCACCTCCGTCTAAGGAATTTTCGTCCTTTTATAAGTATCCTCATCACCTTGACACCTCCAAAAAATGGCCTCTTTCTAGGTCATTTTAGCATCAAACAACTGACCGTTGTTTACTCAATGCGGTACAATTATGGTGTGTTTGATTCATTAACCGATAAACTAACGCTGGTTTTTAGCAAACTGAGTAACCGAGGTAGACTCAGCAACGCTGATATCGAGGAAGCCTTGCGCGAGGTCCGCCTAGCCCTTCTGGAAGCTGACGTGAATTTCCTTGTCGTTAAAGAGTTACTAAACCGGATAAGGGAACGCGCAATTGGAAGCCAAATACTGGAAAGTCTCTCTCCTGGCCAGCAAGTAATAAAAGTGGTACATGAAGAACTAACTACTTTGGTTGGTGGAAACCACCATGGGCTCGAAGCGTCAAACAGCCCTCCGTCAGTATTGCTCTTAGTAGGGCTCCAGGGGTCAGGAAAAACTACAACAGCGGCAAAATTGGCTCTAGCTCTAAAAAATCAAGGGGAAAAGGCCTTATTAGTGGCTACGGATCTACGTCGTCCAGCAGCAGTAGAACAGCTTACTGTACTGAGCCAAGAAATAGAGATTCCCATCTATTCACAGAAAGACCTCTCACCACAAAATACCACAAATTCGCCATCTGCTATGGAAGTAGCGCGAGCAGGGGTAGCACATGCATCGAAACTAAAACTCCCTTGGGCCATAATAGATACTGGTGGACGCCTCCAGATAGATGATGACTTAATGAGTGAATTGGAGGACATAAAAAGATCCATTTCACCAAGTGAATCTCTCCTAGTAGTGGATTCGATGACAGGTCAGGATGCAGTAAACATTGCTCAAGAATTCCATAACCGTATAGGCCTCACTGGTCTTATACTTTCAAAGCTGGATGGTGACAGCAGGGGAGGAGCAGCTCTTTCCATAACCCACGTTACTGGTTTACCAGTTAAATACATTGGTGTGGGTGAAAACCCAAGCGCCTTAGAACCCTTCCATCCAGAAAGGTTTGCCTCTAGGGTTCTTGGTATGGGAGACGTACTCACGCTCATCGAAAGAGCCGAAAAACAAATAGGGGAAGAAGGGTCGAAAGATTTAGAGCGTAAGATCCGACATAACACCTTTGGGCTTGACGATTTCCTTAATCAAATTCAGCAACTTAAACGCATGGGACCATTAACCCAAATACTAGGTATGGTTCCTGGCTTTTCATCTGTACTACGAAAGTTGCCAGAAGAAACCACAGATGATAATCGAATTAAAAAGGTAGAGGCGATTATTCAGTCGATGACAGCCAAAGAACGACGGAATCCGGAGATTCTTAAGGGTAGTCGAAGACGACGCGTCGCACTAGGGAGTGGCACTACACCCCAAGATGTTAACCAGCTTCTAAAACAATTCGAGCAAATGAGGAAACTATTAAAGACAATGACATCTGGCCGTGGAATCAAAGGGCTGAAGGGTTTGTTCCAATAGCGCGGCCAACGAGCGTCCCTAGTCCAAAGGTCAATGACGCAGACACCATCCCGATAATGAGCATGCGTGCACCTCCAACAACTATATTCTTTCCAGAAAACCCAGCCAAAAGACACCCTACACAGGCTAATATAATAGCGCTAAAAAGACCGCTTAAAGTAAATGCTAAACCTTCTGTCCAGATCGTGTGTGGTAAAATTGGAACAAAGGCACCTACAGCAAAAGACAAGAAAGAGCTCAAGGAAGCCATCCATGGAGACCCTAATTGGTTTGGATCTAATCCAAGTCCTTCGCGAGCCATAGTGTCCAGTGCAGTCTCTGGTTCACGCATGATCCAACGAGCTACAGTTTTTGCCTCGTCTATAGATAGACCTTTGGATTTATAGATATTTACTAATTCGCCTCTTTCACCTTCTGGAAACCTCTCCACCTCTCCACGCTTAATATCCAATATGTGTTCATAGTGATCCTTCTGTGCTTTCATGGAGACATATTCACCAGAAGCCATCGAAAAGGCACCTGCTAAAAGACCCGCTATTCCTACCAAAAGTATAATTGCAGAATCAGACGTGCCTCCGGTAACGCCCATAACCAAACTGAGGTTAGAAACCAAGCCATCATTCATACCAAGAACTGCGGCTCGAAGAGTACCGCTTGCTGCTGAATTTTTCCTCACTTCCCTAAACCCTCGAGGAAAAGCCAACCTCACTTTGCCAAACATATCTATTTACTACCATCAACTATTAATCCAAGAAATCTCGTAGTTTTTGGGATCGTGAGGGATGCCTTAACTTACGCAGCGCTTTTGCCTCTATCTGGCGAATACGCTCTCTGGTAACCCCAAACTCCTTACCAACCTCCTCCAAGGTTCTACCTCTACCATCGTCCAGGCCAAAACGAAGCTGTAAAACTCTCTTCTCTCTATCGTTCAGGGTGCCAAGAACTGATCCCACTTGTTCTCTAAGAAGCTGATAGCTCGCTGCATCGGCAGGTGCAAGTCCCGATTTATCTTCTATGAAATCTCCCAAGTGAGAATCTTCCTCTTCACCTATTGGAGTTTCAAGTGAAACAGGGCCTTGCGAAATCTTTAGTATCTCTTGAACTTTCTCAGGAGACACCTCCATCCCTTCGCTTATTTCCTCATTGGTTGGTTCGCGTCCATATTCCTGAACCAATCTCCTGCTAACCCGAATAAGTTTATTAATAGTCTCTACCATATGAACAGGTATTCTGATCGTCCTAGCCTGATCAGCAATGGCCCTCGTAATAGCTTGGCGAATCCACCAGGTAGCATAGGTAGAGAATTTATATCCCTTACGATAGTCGAACTTCTCTACGGCCCGCATTAGACCTATATTGCCTTCCTGTATAAGGTCTAGAAGTGACATTCCTCTTCCAATGTACTTCTTTGCAACGTTTACCACGAGCCGAAGATTGGCCTCTGCCATGTGATGTTGGGTTTCGCTACCCTTTTGCTTAACTTGCTCCAGGTATGAATGCAAAACAGGCTCATACGCTTGTACCTGAGCATCAAGAGCATTTTCGGCTACCAAGGCCTCCATCTGCTCTAGGTTTGTTTCTGGTGGTAATAACTCGAGTACCTCAGGAGGAATGAGTCGAGAATATAACGAAAGTTTAACAATTTGACCCTGAACTGCTTCGATACCTTCACTATCAGTCATTGACGCTGATAGGTCTTCAAGCACCTCCAGCTGAATATCATTATCAATAGCATTACGTAGTTTCTGATCCGAAACCAACTGCTGGACAGTCAATGGTGATGGCAAGTCACACCGAGAAGCCATATGGTTAGCCAAATCTGTCATATGGGAAAGCTCCCCCAAAACATACAGGATTATTGTTGAAGCTGAAGCCTGTTTACCGTCTGAGGCTAAGTATTTCTTTTCTAATCCACTAATATAATAGCCTGCTTCCATTTGGCGAGCTAATTCCCGTTCTATCTTTGCAGTAAGAAGACTAACTCTCCCGATCTCGCGAAGGTACATACGAACCGGATCGTACGTAAGCTCTGCATCAAGAATGTCTTCACTTGGCTGCCGCTTCATTCCACGAAGCATTTCTCTCATCTCATCGATCGTCTCTGTGTGCACGTTTTCATCTTGGGCTGTTTCACCTGCTGCTCCAAGGTTGATAACACCAGATGACCCTCCTCCAGAGAAAGCCGAGTTCTCTTCTGAATCAAACCTTACTCCAGGGACCAACTCGTGTAGCTCCTGAGCAGTGACCCTTGTTTCTGACTCTTCCGAATCATCTGAATATGGTTTCGTTTGACTTTTCACTATTCCCCCATATGGTTCATTCCCGATTTTGCGTCTGCGTATTCGTGTCAAACAAGTGCCGAAGGCGCTCGTTCGTATCTACCACCCGTTGTTCAAAGATATCCACATTCAAACCTAGCGTTTCTTGATCAGCGTTTGTTGGTTCAATTTGCGTAAGTATTAATGCCTCCTCAGCCTTCATTTCCTTAAGGTATCGCTCCTCCATCCTGCGGACGCATTGACGAACTGCTTCTTCTCTTTGATTAATATTGGTAGGAGGAAAAGGAGCAGCGAGCACCATTCCTATTCGCTCTTTAAGCTCCTCATCAGCAATTTTATACAACTCCTCTATTGTAGAACATTCCAACCAAAGTATGAAGGCCTCACGATGCTCTGGCCCTTGGAAGGTGCTGGGGGACATTTCACGAGTAGCCTCCTTCAACTCTGGCCACCGTAAAATCATTCCTAAAAGATATTCCTCAAGAGGGTCTTGGGGTTTCTTTTCGAGAGCTGAAATCTGTACCTCGGGAACGCTACCCACTCCTCGATTCCGAACAGAGCGACGGTTCGTCTTGCCAATAATAGCTGAAAGCGTTTCAGGAGTCGTCTCAAGCCGCTCCGCTAACAACCGCGTGTATTTCTCCCTATCGAATGGGTTTTCCATCGATTGAAAAAATGGAAATAAGGTAACTACTGTTTGGCGCTTTCCCCCGCTTGTACTTAGGTCCCACCACTCTGAAGATTTAGCGAGTATATAATCAGGAAGAGGCAGAGCATTTTGAATTAGCTTACCCCATCGTTCGGGATTTTCTCTAATCACTTTATCTGGGTCATCCCCTGGTGGTAAAACTGCAATCTTGATAGATATTTCCGAGGGCCTCTCATACAATGTCACGCCGCGTCGACCGGCCATAACACGTTGTTCAAACATCCTCCAGGTCCCTTCTAGGCTTCGGCGGGTAGCTTCTTGACCTGCTGCATCAGGATCCAATGCCAAGATAAATCGATGAGCTGTCCCAGTTAAAAGCCGGACCTGTGCATCAGTTACGGCTGTGCCCATAGAAGCCACTACGTTATCAAATCCGTGTCCATGTGCAGCAATCGCATCCATATAGCCTTCAACAACGACACCTTCTCCCTTTTGCCTAATATTTTGTCTGGCCTTATCAAAAAGGTAAAAGATTCTTCCTTTATCAAAAATCACCGTGCGTGGTGAGTTGAGGTATTTAGGATCTGACCCATCCAGTGACCGCCCACCAAAGCCGACCAGATTACCCAGGTCATCCCGTATAGGGATCATAAGCCGCCCACGGAATCTGCCACGAGGCCGTCCTGCTTCCGCTCCAAAGCTCAAGCCTACATCCAGAACTTCTTTTTCAGAAAAACCTAGGGATTTTAAATGCTTCAGAAGGTGATCCCCTACAATAGGGCTAAGCCCCAACTGAAAACGCTCCATGAGCCCGCCTTCAACTCCTCGCTCCTCTAAATACTTACGAGCCAAGGCGCCCTTTTGAGATTTGATCAGTTCTTGGAAAAACGCTGCTGCTGCTTCGTTGATTTGAAATAGAGTTTGATGTTGTTCATGAACGTGACGTTCCGGAACAATCACCCCTGCTTTGTTCGCGAGTTGCTTCAATGTATCGCTGAAACTAATCTTCTCTTTTTCCATAACAAATGTGAAAACATCTCCACCCATAGCACAAGCACCGAAGCATCGCCAACTCTGACGATCGGGGAATATAACGAATGAAGGTGTTTTCTCCGTATGAAAAGGACAAAGCGCTTTATAGTTGCGTCCGGCCTTGTGGAGAAGTGGAACATACTCCCCCACAACGTCCACAATATCCAATCGCTGTTTTATTTCTTCAGTAAGTGACATATCGACCACTATATATCCAGTTTTTGATTTCAAGAAAGAGATTAATGTTTACTTTCTCTTTTTTATACCCTGCCGGCAAAAACCTTTCCGGAAATTCCCGGGGAAAGCCGTTCAGCAGCCCTAAGGGCATACTGGTCAGTCATTCCGGATATATAATCCACTGCCATCTGTTGTGGAGAGTCTTGACGAACCCAGTATTCTTCGGGGATTTCTTCCGGATATTTGGAAAAGTGGGTATGAAGAAAGGTAAGCACATCCCTGGCGATTTTCGATTCTTCCTTTTCTCCTTCGGGAAGATACACATTTTCAAAGAGAAACCCCCGTAACTCATTCAGGGCCTGACGAACAGGGTGGCTCATCATAATTGAGGGAATCGTATTAACCTCATTATTTTCTTCTGTACAAGCCCAAGAGGATTCCACAATATCACAAACCATGTTATTGATCCGTTCTGAGTGACGCTTTCCTAAGGCTTGTTGTACATTTAGAGGCAAATCATCTTCATATAATACCCCTGCCCGAATTGCATCAGCAATATCATGGTTTAAATAGGCCACTGCATCTGAAACTCTACATATCTGAGCTTCTAACGTAAGATCTGCAGGCACATTTTCGCCCAGGAAATCCCCCCTGGGTTTCGAATGGTTAACAATTCCTTGGCGAACTTCCCAATTTAAATTTAACCCCTTCCCATGATTCTCTAACCTTTCTACTATTCTAAGGCTTTGATGATTATGTCGAAAGCCATGTGGAACAAGGGTCCCCATTATCTCTTCGCCTACATGACCAAAGGGGGTATGCCCTAAATCATGCCCTAAAGAAATTGCTTCCTCTAAATCCTCATTGAGGTTCAACGATCTAGCTATTGTTCTGGCTATTTGCGTCACTTCTAAAGTGTGGGTAAGCCGAGTAGTAAAGTGATCTCCCATGGGTGCAATGAACACTTGTGTTTTATGTTTCAAGCGCCGAAATGCTTTCGTATGGACAATTCTGTCTCGATCTCGCTGGAATCCCGTACGCAAAGGGCAAGGTTCTTCATTTACTTCACGGCCCTTGGATCGAGTGGTAATCATGGCATAAGGAGAAAAAGACAATTCAGCTTTTTCTAGCCTTAAGCGAACCATGTTTCTATCCATTGGAACCCCTCCCAAAACACCTTACTAGTGTAATCTTCGATACCGAAGGTCGCAACTGGTATTTTTTGCGTCCATAAGAACACGATGTAATGTATACTTCACTAAGTATCTTAGACCACATGACAGGTTAGTAATAGTGAATTTAAAAAAACAAAAGTGGGTCTATCTGTTCCAGGAAGGTTCGAGAAACATGCGTGATCTTCTTGGAGGCAAAGGTGCTGGCCTTGCCGAGATGAGTGCTGCCAATTTACCTGTACCTCCAGGGTTCATAATTACAACTGAGGCATGCAACGCTTACGACGAATCCAAAGGAAAATTCCCATCTTACATGTGGGACCAAACCATAAATGCACTAAAGCAAATGGAGGTTGAAACAGGGAAAGGTTTTGGAGACTCTTCTAATCCCCTCCTGGTATCAGTCCGCTCTGGAGCAAAGGTCTCGATGCCGGGAATGATGGATACCGTTCTTAATTTAGGACTTAACGAAATTACTGTAGAAGGAATTGCGTTTATTAGTGGCAACCGGAGGTTCGCACAAGACTCCTACCGTCGCTTTATTCAAATGTTTGGTCGGATCGTCTTGAATATTCCAGGTGATACTTTCGAACAAATTTTAGATGACTGCAAACAAAGAAATGGCTTATGGTCCGATACCGATTTAACAACAGTGCACCTCGAGGAAATTGTTCAGGAATTCTTATCCCTGGTCAAAGAAAGGACTGGTAAGGATTTTCCCCAAGATCCTTTAGAGCAACTTGACCTTGCTATTAAAGCAGTATTCGGAAGTTGGAATGGTAAACGAGCAATAGACTACCGCAACTTCTATAAAATCCCTCACGATCTAGGTACCGCAGTCAATGTGGTAGCTATGGTGTTTGGGAATATGGGTAATGATAGCGGTAGCGGAGTTGCCTTCACCAGAGATCCTGCTACTGGAAACCAAATACTATACGGTGAGTTCCTTCCCAATGCCCAAGGAGAGGATGTTGTAGCTGGCACTCGTACACCTGCGAGCATTGCAGAAATGGCCAGTTCAATGCCAAACCAGTATAGGGAACTGGTTGAAATAGCGAACAGGCTAGAGTCTCACTACCGAGATGCTCAAGACATGGAATTCACTATCGAGCGAGGCAAACTGTACATGCTGCAAACTCGTGTGGCCCAACGGACAGCTCAAGCCTCTATCAAGATCGCAGTAGATATGGCCAATGAAGGCTTAATCTCTAAAGAAGAGGCTCTTCAACGTGTAGATCCCTTGCAGATCAATAATCTCCTCTTACCCAGATTTGACGATGTCGCTAAGAAAGAGGCAATTAAGTCTAATAACTTACTGACTATCGGGCTCAATGCGTCTCCTGGAGCCGCCAGCGGTAAGGCCATATTTGATGCCAATCGAGCAGAAGCGCTTGCACTACAAGGCACCGACATTATCCTTGTGAGGCCTGAAACTAACCCTGACGATGTTCATGGAATGCTCCATGCCAAAGGGGTGTTTACTGCTCGTGGTGGTGCCACTAGTCACGCCGCTGTGGTTGCACGCGGACTAGGAAAACCTTGTGTTGCTGGTGCCGAGGCACTTAAGATCGATCTTCGAATCCGCAAATGCACAATAGAAGGACATACCATCAACGAGGGCGATGAGATTAGCATCGACGGCTCAACCGGTGAAGTATTCCTCGGGGCTATCGATACTATCGAACCTATTATCTCAAAAGAAAAAGAACTCAATATACTCCTGGGTTGGGCTGACGAAATTCGCCGTCTAGGTGTATGGGCAAACGCCGACGACCCTGTAGCGACACAACGAGCCTTGGACTTTGGTGCAGAAGGGATAGGCTTATGTCGTACAGAGCACATGTTTTTTGAAGAAGACAGGCTACCTTGGATGCGCCAATTGATCCTGGCGGCCTCAGAGGCAACCAGGTTAGAGGAGGAGCTCCAGAAATTACAGATAGACGCTTCTAATACCAATCAATCATCGATACTTAAGGAACAATTAACCAAGCAAGAAAATAAAGTAGCGGGCTCTGAGGATGTTAAGAATTTCCATGAGTCCCTTAGGCGATTCCTACAGTTTCAAATCCAAGACTTTAAGGAAATTCTAGGCATCATGACTGGGAAACCGGTGATTATAAGACTGCTAGATCCTCCCCTCCACGAATTCTTGCCAAAATATGAAGAGCTCCTTGTAGATGTCACTACTTTACGTCTAACAGGAGGAGATCCCTCGCTATTAGCTAAGCAAGAAAAACTTTTGAAAATGATCGAGGAAATGCGAGAACAGAACCCAATGTTAGGACTCCGTGGTTGCCGTTTAGGCATCCTGTATAGCGCTATAACCCAAATGCAGGCAAGGGCTATTTTCACCGCTGCCTGCGAACTTATAAAGGAAGGACGTGACCCACAACCAAAAATCATGGTCCCATTAGTGGCCCACGCGAACGAGCTTCGCATTGTTCGCCATGAACTTGAATTAGTAGCCCAAGCTGTACAGGAAGAGCAAAACGTTACTATCCATTACAAAATTGGCACCATGATTGAGTTGCCTCGAGCGGCCCTAACCGCAGACGAGATCGCGCCTCACGCTCAATTCTTTAGCTTCGGCACGAATGATCTAACCCAAACCACCTTTGGTATTAGCCGTGACGATGCAGAGGAAAAATTCCTGCTTAAATACGTTGAGCAGGGGATTCTTCCTGAAAACCCTTTTCAGGTTCTGGACAGGGCAGGAGTTGGAAAGCTAATGAAAACCTCCGTGGATCTAGGGCGTAAAGCAAATCCTGGGTTGGAAATAGGAATATGTGGCGAGCACGGAGGTGATCCATCAAGCATCGAGTTTTGCAACAATATTAATTTAGACTATGTCAGCAGCTCACCATTTCGTGTGCCGGTGGCACGACTCGCAGCAGCCCAAGCCGTTCTTACATCGCACCAACTTGGGCTCGATTTTACGGACGTGTGACCAAAGAAAACCCTGGCCTTCCCCTCAAACTATTCTTTACCTTGATGGTAGTCTTCAGGAACAGTGACCCCTGTGCCAAGATTACGAACTCGCCTATTCGGGCTCACTCCAAAGAAAATAAACACCTGCATAACCAAGCTTCCAAATATAATAGCTGCAGGTGCACCTGCGTATCTTCCCAGTAAACCAGCCATATGCCCGCGAGAGACACCAGCCAACACTCCGCCTTGAACTCGCCCCAATGGCATAACAACGGTATATGTCATACCCCAAATTGACATAACCCTTCCTCGAAACTCATCTGAAACCTCCATCTGTAATGTGCTTTGTGTGCAAACACTAAAAATAGCAAACCCTACTCCAGCTAGGAAAGCAAATACTATCGAAAGCCCGATTGAGTTCGAGGCTGCGAAGAGCATCACGAAAACAGCTTGCAAAACTAAGCCACCGATAACCAATAACCCTCTACGTCGAAAGTTCGCCATGGTTGCAGCTACGATCGCTCCAAAGAGACTCCCTATACCCCCTGCGGCAAATAAAGCCCCTAGTGTCGCACCATCACCTTTTAATATATCTGTTGCAAAAACCGGAAGCAGGCCAATATGTGACGAAACAAAAAAGCTACCCATGAAAGCCATTCCGATGAGGATAGTGAATAATTTCTGACTCCAGATATACTTTATTCCTTTACCTATATCACGTACAACGTTACTGCCATGAGCTCGCTTAATATTCGGCATCCGAATAAGTGACACGTTAAGCCCAAATAAAAGAAAGGCGATACAAGATAAGTAAAATGCGACCGCAGCTCCCGCAAGCGGAGCGCCTGTTGCCATACTAACTCTGTCTATAATTAACCCAGCAACAGCAGGCCCAAAGATTCGAGTACCCGGCCAAACCATTGCATTTAAGCTCACTGCTTTCATGAGGTCTCGCCTATCCAGCAAATGGGGGAAAAAAGCTTGTCGGCTAGGTTGATCAAAAGCTCCAAGAATCCCAAAGAAAAAAGTGAATACGAACAAGTGCCAGACCTGTATAGCCTCTATCAACGTAAGGGTAGCAAGACAAAGCAACATACAGGCCAGAAGGATTTGGAGAACAATAAGAAAGCGACGCAAATCAACCTTATCTGCAACGACACCACCAAAGAGAGTCAATCCTGCGGCTGGAAGAGCCTCCACTAAACCTATTGATCCCAACAAAAACTCTGACTCCGTCAATTTCCAGATCAGCCACCACTCTGTGACAAGCACCATCTGGATACCAGAAACAGAAAAAGCATGGCCAAACCAATACAAACGATAGTCACGGTAACCAAGAACGTCAAACACCTGTGCCTTCTGGGCTAAACCGCTAAGTATCACAAGTCCGCCAAAAAAAAGGCTATGCCAGATTCCTCAAAAATACTTTTACTCCTTAAGCGGAATCTTGCCCCAATTCACCAAGGAGGAATCCGTCATTAGGGATTTCTCTATAATAATTTCACGTATCCTCACTAAGGTTTCATTCGGGCTGTTGGTAATAAGTACCCACTCTGGTTCCTCTGGAATCCAATATGGTGACGTAATTCGTACCACTGTGGATTCTTTGGCATTAAGATAAATACCCATCTGCTCTGGTTGCATAATTTTACCTCCAAGGAATTGTCCAGGTTTGCGGATACCCAACAGTCAGGGACTTATTTAACCACTATACTATGGCCACGGTAGAAAAGTTAAAAGACGGATGTCATTTCTTTCCGTTATACGTTATCACACAAAAGAAGTCCAATCAGGAATTTTTAACATCGTCTTGTCTGAAGCATTAAAAAAGTCTGTTTTTCATTCTGCCGTTACCGAGTGGTTTACTCTTCTTTGTGATCCTGATCCAGAATCCCTTTTCCCTTCAAGGTTTTTGTTAATTTTTCCATTCTAAGGAAAGTTTCTATATCATTTAAATGCATACCTTGGAACTTATTCCACAGTTACTGTTTTAGCTAAGTTTCTTGGCTGATCCACATCACACCCTTTGAGAAGAGCAATGTGGTATGCCAAAAGCTGTAACGGTACTACGGCAACAGCAGGAGTAAGCAATTGAGGAGTTTCGGGTATTTCTATAACATGATCGACTTTCCTTCGAAGTAACTCATCACCTTTAGTCCCTACGGCTATAACAATACCATCCCGTGCCTTTATTTCCTCTATGTTGCTCATCATCTTGCTATAAAGGTAGTTACGAGGCACTATAGCCACTACAGGCATCTTGTTATCTATCAGAGCTATCGGACCATGCTTCATCTCCCCAGCAGCATAACCCTCCGCATGTATATAGCTCACCTCTTTTAGTTTAAGCGCACCCTCCATTGCAGTACTCGTATTCATGCCTCGCCCTAAGAAAAGGAAGTGTTTATATTTATAGTAGGTCTTTGCCAACTCCTGAATACATTCTCTCTGCTCAAGTGCCTCGCCAAGGAGCCTAGGAATCGTCGCAAGGTCTTCTAGGACTGAAGACAAAAGATCGCCTTGTAGAAAACCTCTTTCCTTCCCGATATACGTAGCTAGCATATATAACGCGGCAATGGATCCGGTGAGAGACTTTGTGCTTGCCACGCTAATTTCCGGACCTACACGAATTAAGATAGTACCGTCTGCTATACGTGTAGATTGGCTTCCCTCAACATTACATATAGTGATCTGCTTCACTCCCTTTCTAGCAGCCTCTTCCATCGCATTAAGTGTATCTACTGTCTCACCTGATTGTGCCACAGAGACCAAAAGGGTATGTTTTCCCAAAGGCGCATTCCGATAGCCAAACTCAGATGAATTGTCCACATCTGCGGGCAAGCCGGCCAGCCTCTCCATCATATAGCGACCCGCCTGAGCAGCTTGCCAACTAGTACCCATGCCTACGAGAACAATCCGATCAACCTTAGCAATTTCCCTAGTAGTCAAACCGATATCTTCAAGCATTACACCTGGAGGATCAAACGAGACCCTGCCGCCAAGCGTACGGGTAATAGCCTCAGGCTGTTCCATGATTTCCTTAAGCATAAAATGTTCATAGCTTCCCTTTGTAGCAGCCTCCGTACCCACGGAAATTTCCTTAGCTTTACGAACCACTCGGTCACCGCCAAGTGAACTGTATGAAGCTCCCTTATGATCAATTCTCGCCAACTCACCAGGCCCAAGAAAAACTACTCGGTTAGTACTTGGGAGAACTGCTGTAAGATCGCTTGCAACCAACATGCCTTCATTCGAATATCCAACCGTTATCCCACCAGCATTCCCCAGACGGAAGGTGACTATAACACTAGGCTCATCAACTGACATGGCTACTACTGCACTAGCTCCTATTAGCTGAAGTGCTGCCTCACGAGTAGCATCCACAAAACCAAGTCCAGATTGCATGTTTTTTTCAATAAGGTGTGCAATGATCTCGCTATCGGTTTCTGAGGAAAATCTATGCCCTTGCCTCAGAAGCGATTCCTTCAATTCTTGATAATTCTCTACGATGCCATTGTGGACAACTGCTAGCGACTGACTACAGTCCAAATGGGGATGTGAATTGAAATCATTCGGAGCACCATGAGTCGCCCACCGTGTATGTGCTATACCCACTACTCCCTCAGGCATATTGCTATCAATCAAATCAACTAGATTTTTAACTTTCCCTGCTGTTTTCCGAATCTGAATCCGATTATCCGGATCCAGAACGGCAATCCCGGCACTATCGTAACCCCGATACTCTAAATTTACTAAACCCGTAAGGAGAAGCGGGGCCACGGAACGACTCCAGACATACCCGATGATTCCACACATGCTGTACAAACCTCCAACGGTTAAATCCTACGTTGTTAATTTATTTTTATATATACCTCGATAATCGGCCGGCAATAGTTCGGCAATGCGAACCATAATCATGTCTGTTAAAGACTCAAGAACCTCCCGGCTAGGTGTTCCTTGCATCACTGGTAATGTGAATGGGGGACCAATAACAACCCGTATTTTTCGGAACGGAAAAAGTATGCGCCAATAACCGGGGATTTTCTCTGTTCCGGTTATCCCAACTGGAAGAATCGGGGATTGTGTTTTACTTGCCAAATAAGCGACACCATAGAAAGGTTTCTGCATACCATTTGGGCTTCGGGTCGCCTCTGGGAATAAACCGAGAACTCCATCTCGTTCGAGAACACCCAGCGCCCATCTTGTTGCTACAACATCCTTACCACCTCTATTTATGGAATGTACCCCCCACGCACTAAGCATTATGGCCATTAGAGGATTTCGAAAAAGCCCTTTATGGCCAAGGAAAGACACTTTCCTTGGCAAAGCCGCTGCTAAAACGGGCGGATCAGCGTTAGAAAGGTGATTGGCAACCACCAACAATCGTCCGCGTGGCGGAACTGATTCTCCCCCGATAACTTCCCATTTTCCAAATATAGAAAAGGAAATACGGCTGAGGTTTCTTCCAATATTGTATAGAATATTCACTTTCGTTTTCCCAATAATGAAACTACTCGTTCTACTACATCCTCCACGTTAAGGCCGTCAGTAACCACCTCTGTAGCATCTTCGGCAGGTCGCAATGGTGCAATCTCTCTTTTGAAATCTAGGGAGTCTCTCTGCTCGAGATCCCTTAATACCTGCTTATATTTAATTCGCATGCCTAAGTTTTCCATCTCCGTGTGCCGTCGGCGAGCGCGTTCTTCAACCGCTGCAGTTAAATATACCTTAACTTTAGCATCAGGCAGTACGATGGTTCCTATGTCCCGACCTACCATAACTACCTGACCCTGACGTCCAATATTACGCTGCAAAGCAACCATCGCATCTCTAACTTCGCGGATACGAGCGATTCTAGAGACCATTTGTTCAACACTTTGAAGTCTCAGATGTTTCGTGACATCCTGCCCATCTATACGTATTGCAGCCTGACCTTCATCATCAAAGGCAACATCAAGCTTATGCTTTTGCAACAACAGTACAACGCTAGTGCTGTCTTCAAAATCAACATAATCTTCCAAAGCTTGCCATGTAATAGCCCTGTACATGAGCCCTGTGTCTAGAATTTTGTATCCAAGGCGTCGTGCAAGAAGTCGACCAACCACGGTTTTACCAGAAGCAACAGGGCCATCTATCGCTATAGAGTTTTTCATGAACTTTTCCCCCAGTCTAGGTCCATAACCAGGAAGTTAACCAGCTAGCAGGCCCAGATAAGATTATAGAGACAGCTAAGTTGGGAAGCAAGACAGTATATACTTATCCACCTCACATAATTACCATGTTGTCCTTAACAGCACATTTTCCCCACGATATTGCGTAATAAGATATCCTGTATAGACTGCTGTAACTCTGGGAGGATATTGCTTGTGACATCTTCTTTGCAATCCTGGTACAAGGCAAATCGCCCCACGGCCATCTACTCAAGCCGCATATTGCAACTATCTAAAATTTCCTTCATAGGAGCAATTCTGCTAACTGTATCGGTACTCTTTTACCACCGTCTTCCGGGCGACCTACCAGCCATTCGAATTATTCAAAGCCTATCAATGCCATTTCTGGATGATTTAATGGGATGGATTTCATTGCTAGGTACTACTTTTTTCGTTGTGGTGAGTATATTTGCAACAGCAACGGTATTTATTATATGGAAACGGAAGAAAGAAGCTTTCATATTGGCTCTCATCCTAATTCCAGAAGGAATGGTTGTGCTTCTTAAGGAGATAATCGGCAGACCTCGACCAACAGAAGATTTGGTACGTGTGATAGAAATCTCTGGAACAGGGAGTTTCCCAAGCGGACACACCTTTCATATGTTAATGATGATGGGTCTTTTGATATTTTTTTTGCTTGAAGGCATTACAAACCGCTGGTTGGCTCGGGGAATCATTACCATTTTTAGCTCTCTGATCCTGCTTACAGCTATATCACGCTTATACCTTGGTGCACACTGGCCAAGTGATATCGTTGGAAGTATGCTTTTTGCAATACCCACTCTATTATTTCTACACTGGATATATATTTCTCTAGGAAAACATTTTCGTTTCTTCAAGAAAGGTGCAACTTCTTAAAGGAAAAGAAAACAAGTATCTCCTCTTCCTTTTTTACTCGCTTTTTACGTGATAAACTAAACGAAGAAACCAAATAGTCAATTACGTTCTATTGCCCTCTATCTGATTGAATAATGTTATGAACTGGATAGACTTAATCCTTATTTCCACAACCATTTTTGGCATATTTGTCGGTTGGCGTATCGGCTTCCTAGGAGGAATTTTTGCTGCCATCGGAATCTATGTTGGCATGTTTTTAGGTGGACAATTCACCGATGATATCTCCGCCGCGCTTACGCAAAGTGTATCCAGTGACGCTATAGCCACATCACTCGCATACGCGATCGTTGTAGGCAGTTCTCTTGCCGCAGCTATGGTGGCACGATCCATAATAAAAAAAATCCTTACCCTTATATTGCTAGGTTGGATCGATATGCTTGGCTCGCTTCTGCTAGGTCTAATCACCGGCATTCTACTTGCAGGAGCATTAGTTACATTCACCGCTCGCTACTCAGATGATATTACAGATAGGGGAACCCTCGGCACGATTGTAGAGATGAGTGGTTTTCGAGCAGAAGTGAATGATGCTTTAGCGGAATCGTCCCTTGTCCCTATATGGTTAGAAATGGTTGACGTCATCCCTGCGAATGCTTTAGGGATGGTTCCAAATGATTTTAGTCTAGCCCTAAAGAATCTCCAAAAAAAAATTGAGCCCAAAGAAGACAGATGAGTTGCAAGGAATTTCGGTGTAACGCTAGACAAGTTCACGTCAATCGCAACTTGGTTAAATCATTAAATATGTGATGACCGTACCCATGCATCCGTATACGAATTAATGGACTATTAGTGGGCCGAATTAGAGGCCACCCTCAGATCTAAGCATATTTGTTATTAAGTCATTTTTGAGACCGGTGTGATATCCCTAGGCAATTCTAACATCAGCATGTCCAGTGCAATCTGAGGATTGGCATTCGCTTCAAGCCTATCTAGCGTGTCTACAACCTGATTTATAAAATGGACTATTTGAGACACCTGAAATCTTCTTGCCATCTCGCCTAGCCTACCTTCAAATTTTTCACCAAGGTAGTCAATATTTACCGCCAAGTTTTGACATCCCTGTCGAACTACCAGCATGTCTCTCCACCACTCAAGCCATGTGATCAACACGTTCCTAACCGCTTCCCGATCCCTTCTATATTGTAAAGACAACACCCTTGAATATTCGAATTTTTCCTCTAACCCACTAGATACCACTTCATAAATCTGTTGGATCCGATCAGCTCTCTCTTCTATTATTTTTGAGTTCATTGTAGCCGATAAAGCCCATCCTAACCTTCCACCAGAGAGACGTGCAATAAGCCTAGCCCGGTCATCTGCTACACTATATTTATTAACCAATTCCTTAATAACAACGTCGCTAGTTAATGGCCTCAACTCTAGTCTTTGGCATCTAGACCGCAAGGTGATCGGCATATTTTCCTCATCAGAGGTAAGTAGCAATATCAGTACCCCATCTGGTGGTTCCTCAAGTGTCTTCAATAACGCATTGGCTGCAAAAAGATTGAGGCGCTCAGCCCCATCAATGATAAAAACCCGATGAGACCCTTCATATGGCTTCAGAAAAGCTATCTTTTCTATTTCCTGTATCTGAGGGAGCGTGATTCCCGCCCGCAAACGTTCAGCTTCATGATCCATTTCAACCCCAACTACCTGAACATCCACGTGGTCTCCATGACCGATACGTTGGCATTGCTGGCAAACCCCACAAGGTCTCTCAATTTCTTCCAAGCAATTGACTGCCTTAGCAATATCTATAGCTAAGGTCATTTTTCCAACATTAGGAAGACCCACTAGTAAGTAGGCATGAGCAAGCTGACGGGTTAGAACGCTTTTACCTAACGCCCGTAATAAATGGCCCTGCCCCAAGATCGTCCAACCAGGCATGGTGTTCCCCTCAGCATCCTCTTAATAGAAGGTGACCGCAAGTGTCTCTAAAATTCTATAAAGAGATCTTGCGCCATGATGTCATCATAGGTCTCGCGTCGACGAATTAAACGTGCATTACCATTTCTCACAAGAACCACGGCAGGCTTTGGTGCCATATTGTAGTTGCTAGCCATAGAAGCACAGTACGCACCTGAGGCTGGAATAGCAATGATATCGCCCGCTTTTGTATAGGGTAAATCGACATCTTTAGCCAAAATATCGCCAGACTCACAGAACTTGCCAGCTATTGTCACCCGTTCTGCTAATTCGTCTTTCATTCGGTTTGCTACGACAGCCTCATATTTTGCTTCGTAAAGAGCTGGCCGAATATTATCTCCCATACCTCCGTCAACGCTAATATAGGAACGCAAACCTGGTATAGATTTACTAGAACCCACCGTATATATAGCCACTCCGGCAGGCCCAACAATCGAGCGTCCTGGCTCGACTACTAAGGTTAATTCATTATCAACCTCAAGGAAATCGCACTCCTGCTTGATTGTAGAAACTATAGCTTCTGCAAAAGTTGCCACTGAAGGTGGTTTCTCGTCTCGTGTATATGCTATTCCGAACCCTCCACCAGGGCTATACTCTATGAAATTAAGCCCTTGTTCACGCATTGTTGATGCAAACCTAAGCACCACTCGCACTGCCTCAACATATGGCCCTGTTTCGAAAAGCTGTGAGCCTATGTGTGAATGGAGGCCAACTAACCTTAAGTTTCGCGCCTTGGCTGCTTGGCGTATAGCATTTTCAGCCTGGCCTCCCTGTATTGGAAAACCAAACTTACTGTCGAGAGCACCTGTGCTTATATACGCATGGGTGTGGGGGTCTACATTAGGGGATACGCGAAGGAGAATATCCTGAGACTCTCCTATTCCTCTGGTGATTTCCTCGAGCATATCTAATTCATGTAGGTTATCCACCACAATTCGGCCAACACCACCTTTTACAGCTTGGGCTAATTCTTCTCGACCTTTATTATTCCCATGGAAATAGATATTTGCAGCAGGCATACCTCCTGCAATGCCTACCGCAAATTCACCTCCAGAGGCTACGTCTAAACCAAGTCCTTCATCACGTAATAATCTCACCAATGATAGATTACTGAACGCTTTAGAGGCATAAATGACTTTTGTGTCCGGGTAACGATTACCAAATTCCCTTACATACTGTCGACACAAACCTCTCAGTGTCTCTTCATCATATACGTAGAGAGGTGTGCCGTACTCGCTAGCCAACTCTGCGACATCACAACCTCCCACAACCAAATGCCCTTGGCCATTTACGACGCTAGTCCAAGGAAACACGTTATATAAAGGGAAATTAGTCACATCACACCTCAAATAGAGTTCTGAGCTTCGGGGGTGAGTAAAACCTTATTAACACTCCCAAAGGATACGCGTGATAAGTTTAGTCTCTCGTACTATTAATCACAACTCTAAGTGACACTCATTGCAGTAATGCTATAATGACACAGCATATACCTAGATATTGGACCTGTAGTTTTGAGTAACCAAAATAGCCCCTTAGCTGCTCCAACCGCCTCTAAGTACTCACGTATAGTCGTTAAGGCTGGAACTGCCTTGTTGAATGGAGGTACGGATCACCTCGACTTACAGGTGATGTCAAATCTCGTGAACCAAGTAGCCCAGCTTCACAGCAGTGGATATGAATTGCTTTTTGTCACGTCAGGAGCGATGGCGGCAGGTCGGCACGCCCTAACCTCACATCAAAAAAAGCACGGTATCCCCCATAGACAGGTACAGGCTGCAGTAGGCCAAAGCATCCTCATGCATACATACCAAAATTTATTTGCAGCCCACAACCTGACTATAGCGCAGGCTCTGCTAACTAGAACTGATATCGCGGATAGACAAGGATACCTAAATATACGGAATTCTCTCCTAGCTATATTAGATATGGGGGTTTTACCAATAATTAACGAGAATGATGTCGTCGCCATAGAGGAGATCGCCGGAGAAAAATTCGGAGACAATGATACTTTATCAGCACTGGTGTCAAATCTAATTGATGCTGACTTACTCGTAATGCTCACCGATATGGATGGTCTATATACGGGAGACCCAGACATTGATACTGAAGCTCGCTTAATCCCACGGGTGAACCAAATCGATAAAGCAATAATGGACCTAACAAGTGCTGAAAAAATCGACTCCTGGGGTCGCGGAGGAATGCGTTCGAAACTAGAAGCTGCACGCATGTCGGCAAGTTGGGGAATACCTGTGGTCATAGCCAACGGCAAGGCTAACAATATCCTTCTGGAGATAGTGTCCGGGAAATCGATGGGAACTTTCTTCTCCCCTACTGCCAACAAGATGGAAAGTCGGAGCCGATGGATTCTGAGTGGCCTTTCTACTAAAGGTGAACTCGTTGTAGATCAAGGTGCCGCATCAGTACTAAAAACTAAAAACACAAGTCTATTACCCGCAGGCGTACATGAAGTTAGAGGTGAATTTAGCCGTAACGACGTAGTTCTTATTGTTGACCCTGAGGATCGAAGGATAGCTTACGGAATAACTAACTACTCCTCATCAGAAATTGTTATTATAAAGGGTCTGCGCTCAGATCTTATTCAGGAGGCTTTAGGTTACGAGTACGGGGATGAAATTATCCACCGTAATAACCTTGCTACACTCTAGAGCCTGTAAGGTTTCACCTTAATAAAAGGGGTCATCATGGAATACCTAGAAAGTATGGGTCAAAAAGCTAAGTCTGCCTCGCTAAAGCTAACCAGGGTATCTACTGAGGTAAAAAATTCAGCTCTCTTCAAAATCGCCGACTCGCTTGAAAAGAATGCTGCAAAGATTATAGATACTAATCAAATAGACTACTTATCTGGACAGCAAAACGGCCTCACTGAATCAGTCTTGGATCGACTTTTACTCAACAAAGAAAGAGTAGAAGCAATGGCAAGAGATGTTCGTCAACTAGCTGAATTTCCGGATCCCATCGGTCAGGAATACGACATTCTCGCTTTACCCAATGGCCTTATTCGCTCACGACGCACGGTTCCATTAGGTGTTATCGGAGCAATATACGAAAGCCGCCCCCACGTAACAGTAGATATCGCTGCTGTGTGTATTAAATCAGGTAACTCTGTAATTCTTCGCGGAGGAAGTGAAGCTTACCATTCAAACAAGATACTAAGCACCCTAGTACGAAATGCAATTACTGAGTCAGGAATACCGAAGGATGCCGTACAATTCGTCGATAGCGTTGATCGCGCCTTAGTTACTGAAATGCTCCGCATGAAAAACTATATCGATTTATTAATCCCTCGAGGCGGATCTGATTTGATCAAACGAGTCGCAGAAGAGTCCACAATGCCCAGTATCACCGGAGGAATAGGTGTCTGCCACACTTACGTGGACGAATCTGCTGACCTTAATAAGGCTGTAGAAATCGCCTTTAATGCCAAGGTCCAGCGTCCTAGCGTGTGTAATGCACTCGACTCACTCCTGGTACACAGTGAAGTAGCTAGGGACTATCTGCCTATTATTGCTAAACGCTGGAGTGAAGCTGGGGTCGAAATCCATGCAGACAAACGATCTTTAAGTATCCTGGGTCCAGAAAACGAGCTGAATCTCATAGCAGCGACAGATCAAGATTGGGGCACAGAGTTTCTCTCCCTAACTGCGGCCGTGAAAGTGGTAGATTCACTCGAAGAAGCGATTTCGCACATTGACACTTATGGTTCTGGTCACTCAGAAGCCATAATTACAGAAAATCAGAACGCTGTAAATCAATTTCTGGATGCGGTGGATGCCGCTGCAGTTTTCGCTAATGCAAGTACACGTTTCAATGACGGAGCAGAGTTTGGCTTAGGTCCAGAGGTAGCAATCAGCACTGATAAAATGCATGCACGCGGCCCCATGGGAATCAAAGAATTAACTTCCTACAAATGGATAGTGAGAGGTTCAGGTCAAACTAGGCCATAGAAGCAGGAAGACTTTCAAACACAAAGATCAGGCGCCTTTTCTCCTAACCACTTTCTGAACCGCCATCTCGATATCTGCAGAGCTAAGACCATATTTCTCCAAAAGCAGTTCGGGTTTTCCTGATTCAGCATATCTATCTTGCGCCACTACCTCCATCGGAACAGGATGGGTTTTTGCAACAGTTTGAGCTATCAAACTTCCCAAACCACCATACATATAATGTTCCTCAGCAGTTACGATTGCACCAGTTTCCAAGGCGGCACGAGTAATTATTTCCTCGTCTAGGGGTTTAAGTGTAGCCATATTGACCACCCGGCATTCAATTCCTTCAAATACCAGTCTATTTGCTGACTCCACTGCTGTCGCAACCATAATGCCAGTAGCGAATATCGTTACGTCTTTTCCCTCTCGTACCGTTTCACCTTTTCCAAGCTGGAAGGAATATCCATCACTGTGGATTACAGGGGTTGATGATCTAGAAAGGCGTATATAGAAAGGACCGTACTCCCTAGCAGCCACTTTAATCGCCTGAGCAGTTTCCGGAGCATCTGCTGGAACAATAACCGTGACTCCAGGAAGCGCGCACATTAACGCTATATCTTCTATGGACTGCGCAGATATTCCATCTTCGCCAACCGTAATTCCGGCATGCGTACATACAATCTTAACGTTTGCACCTGCTTGAGCAATGCCTACTCTAATCTGGTCATGAGGACGACTAGTACCAAAAACCGCGAATGTGTTTACAAATGAAATTTTCCCAGAAAAAGCAAGCCCAGCAGCAATACTCATCATATTCTGTTCGGCCGCCCCAACGTCAAAGAATCGTTCAGGAAACTCTCGACCAAATAAAGAGGCAAACGTCGATTTATTAAGGTCCGCCCCAATAACCACGATGTTCTGGTTTGACTTGCCTAACTCAACTAACGTGTTCCCAAATGTCTCACGTGTAGATTCAGTTTTCATTAACCCATCCTGACTTATACTGTTCTCGTATCCCATACGTGATTCATCACTTGCTCTGAAAAGCCAAACTTACGCATTTCATCCAACATTTTTCGACCTTTATAGCCAATCTCTTCCATTGCTTGAAGGAATTGTTGCGCATTTGGTGGTTTGCCATGGAAGTCAGGATTGTCTTCCATAAAGCTAACCCCCTTCCCTTTAGTTGTGTTAGCTATTATCACAGTGGGACGGCCTTTTATTTGCTGTGCGCGTAAAAACGCCCTCTGAAGAGAAAGGAAGCTATGGCCCTGTGCGCGAACAACATTCCAGCCAAACCCTTTCCACTTTGCCGCTAACGGTTCTATCTCCATAACCTGACTAACAAATCGGTCATTTTGTATCCTGTTGCGATCAATAATAGCCGTCAAGGTATCTACCTTATAGTGAGACGCAGACATCGCTGCCTCCCAAACCTGCCCTTCATCACATTCACCATCTCCCAAAAGAACGTAGGTTCGGTAGGAACGTTTATCAAGACGGCAAGCGAGTGCTACACCAACTCCAAAGGAAAGTCCTTGTCCTAGGGAACCAGCAGACATCTCGACCCCTGGTATTCCAATTTTCGAGTGCCCCTGTAATAGAGAATTGATTTTACGAAACCCCTGAAGTTCGCTACGAGAGAAGTAACCTTTATTCGCCAACGTGGCATACAACCCAGGGGTGGCGTGGCCTTTACTAAGTATAAAACGATCACGGTCAGCCCAGTCTGGCCTTTTAGGATCGTGGCGCAAGATTTTGCTATAAAGGCTTACAAGGATCTCTGTTTCAGAAAGGGAACCCCCAGGATGACCACTGCTTGCCGCAAAAGTTGTGAGCAGAATATCTCTTCTGACCTCTCTGGCAACTCGTCTTAATAGTTGACGCTCATATTGGTCAAGAAGCGACATGTCTGGACTGGAAACTGTAGTGGGTACTTTCATTAAACCTAACACCTTTTTCCATTATAACAAGCTCATTGGTATTGTGACAGGGGGATTTCACTACTCTAGAATATAGAATAACCATTTAACTTGAAAAACCACGCGGTGAGTACCCTTGACATATGAAAGCCTATTAGTACCACCAAATTTGCCCATGATAATCGATTTCCATACACGTACCCCCTCTATTTCTCAAAGAAGAACGAGATTTCCAAATCACTAGAAAACTGCTATTTCGACTCCACTATCTCCCCTTTTACATATAACTTAAACGCGTTTTCCGTAACAACCCAATTAGGCGGATCGAAACATGTATTATTTGGCTCAACCTACCCTCTGTTAAACCTTAGTCGAGTTATTCGTCAATCAACGCGCAACCCCTAGCAGATAGTGAGAAACAAGCTATACTGAATAGAAATACCACCCGTCTACTGAGGATGTAGTTCTGAATATTTACGTAACGGTACAACAGAAAGAGACGATTAAGGTGTCTGCTTTAACCTTTCTGCAAGAGCGCTGCATAGGGCAAGCGCTCATAACCTGCCTTGGCACACTAATAAAATGATGGGGTGATTTCCAACCAGTGATGAACAGCCAATTTCTGGGCATATGTGTCGTTAGCCTTGGCCTTATTCTTGTAATTGCAGGAGGAGGCTTCTACATCTACGCTAATAAAGCCACTAGTAATTTAGGTTCTCTCGTATATCACCCACCTTTGCCAAACAAAGATTTGGCCACTCCAATCGTTAATAACCCATATGCTTCTGAAACACATAAAAGTACGACAACGGGTGCACTTCAACCCAATGTTACGGCAATCCCTCCAGATCCGCCAACACAACAACCCTCTTCAAATAAACCTACGTCAGTAAAGGATTCGGTATACCTCTTGACAACCAAATCTGCACTTAATTACGACCCAATATCCGAGGGATTCATTGCGATCAAGCCCAGTAAACTCGGATCCCTCTCCCCAGCAACCGGTATGAATATCCCATCAATAGGACTGAATTCGCTTATCAAACAGTTAGCCATTCTAGATCTGGATGACTCCCGAACCTACGAGACGCCAAAGAACGTAGTGGGGCAAATCCCTAGCACAGCTAACCCTGGAGAGCTAGGAAATATCTGGCTTTTCGGTCATCTGGAAAGCCCAATACGTGGAGAGGGGGACATTTTTAGTGAACTTCCGAAGATTCCACGATTGCTTCAAGAGAACCACGAAATTTATATCATTTTACAAACCATGAAAGGAGATTATCTCTATAAGGCTACAGATTCTGATGTTATACATGAATCTGATCTAAATCTCTATCAGAGTAACCAAGCAACTCTCACGATGGTGACCTGTGTTCCTCGTTTCGTTTATGACCATCGTCTCTTGATAACGTCTCATCTCGTTGGGCACAGGCCAACGACATAGGCGTGGCAAACTGATACCTTGACTCACTTTATATTGGAGCCTATACTTCGTCTAAATATAAAAGGCTGTGAACAGGAATAGTATGCCCTCAAACGAGGACCAGCGAGCCGGACAAGGTGGAAGCCGGCACCAGACGCGGGGGTGGAATGGGCCTGGGAGCTGCAAACCAAACTTCCTTGACAGGAATGTAGGTTTTGCCGGATGGGTATCGTTATAAACCCAAGTACTTGCCCATTTTTGTGGGCAAGTACTAAAAGAGGTCCCTTACGTTAATAAGGGATGAAGAGGGTGGCACCGCGGAATAAAACCCGCCCCTTATGAGAAGGGCGGGTTTTTGTTTTGACAGAGGAAATTATTGTGGAATCTAAGACAAAACGAATCCTTACAGGTGTTAGGCCTACGGGACCACTTCATTTGGGACATTATGTAGGTGCCTTAGAGAACTGGGTGCGTCTTCAATCCAAATATGATTGCTTTTTTCTAGTCGCTGATTACCAGGCGCTAGGAGATCACCTAGAAGACATTGTAGGTATCCGTCAGGCCGTCTACAACATAACATTAGATTGGCTTTCCGTCGGCCTTGATCCAAATCAGTGCACTTTCCTCATCCAAAGTTATGTCCCAGAACATGCTGAGCTAACCATGCTCCTCTCTATGCTAACACCATTGGGAATGCTTGAACGAAACCCCACACTTAAAGGAGAACGAAGTCAGCTAGAGGCTAAAAGTTTGTCCGTAGGCTTTTATACGTATCCGGTTAGCCAAATTGCTGACATCCTGCTTCCTAAAGCAAATCTAGTCCCAGTAGGGGAAGATCAACTCCCTCATATAGAAATGACAAGAGAAATTGCCCGTAGGTTTAACAATAAATACGGCGAAGTTTTCCCCGAGCCTCAGGGTCTCGTTGGTCGGATAGCACGGCTCCCAGGCACAGATGGAGAAAGCAAGATGAGTAAAAGTATGGGTAATGCCATTTTTTTATCTGACGATAGCGAGACCGTAGTTAAGAAAGTCCAGTCCATGTATACAGATCCAACCCGTATTCGGGCAACAGATCCGGGACATATAGAGGGAAACCCTGTATTCACATATCATGATGCCTTCAACGCTAATACAGATGAAGTGAGTGAATTAAAAGAACGATATCGAACGGGAACCGTGGGAGATGTTGAGGTTAAAAAACGTCTTGCTACTGCTCTCAACGTTTTCCTTGATCCTATACGTGATCAACGTGCCTCCTTCGCACAACGTGATGGTTTTGTCCAAGAAGTGCTAATGGAAGGCTCGAGGCGTGCCCAGAAGATAGCTTCGCTAACCATGGAAGAAGTCCGAGAAAAAATGGGTGTTCTTTACTTCAATTAAGGGTAAAAGCGTGATGTATACACCTAGCCTAGAACAAATAAAGACACTCTCGGAAAAGGGTGCAAATTTAATCCCTATCTATAAGGAGATTCATGTTGGCTCTGAGACACCCGTATCTGCTTATCTAAAGGTATCTAAAGGCCACTACTCTTTCTTGCTCGAGAGCATTGAGGGCGGAAAAACTCAAGCACGCTATAGCTTCATAGGCACGGAACCATACCGAGTCCTTACCACGGGCCCTAACACAGAAGAGGGCTCAGTTGACCCATTGCTATCAGTAGAAGCAGAGTTGTTATCATATAAACCAGCTGTGGTACACGGGTTACCTCGATTCTTGGGTGGTGCTATAGGGTATCTCTCATACGAATGTGTCCGTTATTTTGAACCTCGTATTCTACCATCGGGTATAGACTCTATCGGGGTACCAGAGTCGGTACTCATGTTTACTGAAACGATTCTTGTATTCGACCACCTTAAACAAGTTATTAAAATAGTATCGCATGTTCACGCCGACCAAGATTTAGAGAAGGCCTACAATTCGGCCGTGGAACGTATAGAACGTTTAGCCTCAAGGCTCTCTGAGCCTTTACATCTTCCCAAAAAGAAGCCTCCAACATTAGACAAATCCATCGATACGAATTGGAACTTCACCAAAAAGGAGTACAAGGAAATAGTTGAACGGTGTAAGGAGTACATAATCGCTGGAGATATAATTCAAGTTGTTCCCTCCCAAAGAGCTTCACGCCACACCACGGCCAATCCATTAGATATATATGAAGCACTCCGTACGCTAAATCCGTCACCCTATATGTACTTCCTGTCACTTGGTGACTTTCACATTATTGGAGCATCTCCTGAGGCACTCGTTCGAGTAGAAGGCCAAAAAATCTATAATTTTCCATTAGCTGGCACATTCCCCCGAGGCTCGACTCCAGATGAAGATACTGCATTAGCTAAAAAATTACAGGGTGACGAAAAGGAACGTGCTGAGCATATTATGCTAGTAGACTTGGGCCGAAATGATGTAGGCCGAGTTTCAGAACCCGGGAGTGTCGAGGTAACCGACCTAATGAGAGTGGTGCGTTACTCCCACGTAATGCACCTGGAATCTGAAGTTCATGGAACGTTACGTTCAGATCTTACGATGTACGATGCACTACGCTCTTGCTTACCTGCTGGCACTCTAGCAGGAGCTCCTAAAATACGAGCAATGGAGATCGTTGCGGATATGGAAAAGCAAAAGCGGGGACCATACGGAGGAGCTGTAGGTTATTTTGGCTTTCAAGGCAATATGGACATTGCTATTCCAATACGAACTATCGTATTGAAGAACCAAATAGCATACGTTCAAGCAGGCGGTGGCATTGTCTACGACAGTGACCCAGAGGCCGAATATCAGGAAACTTTAAGAAAGGCCCAGGCTCCTTTACGAGCCATTCAGCAAGCTGAGGAAGGCCTATAGTGATTCTGCTCATAGATAACTACGACAGCTTTACATATAACCTGTTCCAGCTCCTCAGTGAATTGGGTGCCAGCATCCATGTCGTGCGAAACGACAAAGTGTCCTTACAAGACATCTCCACTCTGTCCCCTAAGCGTATTGTTATATCACCTGGACCATGTACACCTCATGAAGCAGGAATGTCAAACGATATAGTGAAGCGTTTCGGTGACAAAGTACCTATACTGGGTATCTGTTTGGGTCATCAGTGCATAGCTGAAGCATACGGGGGCACTGTAGGATATGCTGGTGAAATCGTTCATGGAAAAACTTCGATCATACACCATGACGGCAAGGGCATTTTTCATAACTTGCCCAGCCCCATTGAGGAGATTCGGTATCATTCACTTGCAGTCTATAAAGACTCTCTTCCTCCCCAGCTAGAGGTAACCGCTTGGACAGATAACGGTGTTGTTATGGGTTTACGCCATAAAGAATACCCTGTAGAGGGCATCCAATTCCATCCTGAGTCAGTAATGACTCAACATGGCAAACAGTTATTGAAAAATTTCCTGGAGGGCTGAGCATGATTAAAGAAGCAATTGCCCAGATTGTTTCAGGCCAAGACCTTACCAAAGAAGAGGCTAAAAAAGCCATGGATGCGATCATGGATGGGGAAGCCACCTCGGCTCAGATCGGATCTTTCATCACAGCTCTTCGGATAAAAGGTGAAACTGTGGATGAAATTACAGGAATGGCCATAACTATGCGTCAGAAGTCATTAAAAGTACAGATTGGTGGAGCATTGGTTGATACTGCCGGAACAGGCGGGGATGGCCAAAACACTATCAACGTTTCAACTGCTGCAGCTCTAGTCGCTGCAGCAGCTGGGGTCAGAGTGGCAAAACACGGCAATCGAGCTGCATCTAGTGTATGTGGAAGTGCGGATGTATTAGAAGCCAGCGGTGTGAATATTAACCTCAACCCAGAAGAGGTTAGTGAATGTATTCAAAAGGTTGGCTTCGGATTTATGTTCGCTCAGATATTCCACCCAGCAATGCACCATGCAGGTGGACCTAGGCGCGAGATCGGTATTCGCACAGTGTTTAATATACTTGGCCCATTGACCAACCCTGCTGGGGCAAATGCACAGATCCTTGGAGTATCTAGCCCAACAGTTGGAGAAAAAATGGCTGCCGCTCTAGGAAACCTTGGGGTTGAAAGAGCTATGGTGGTCAACGGCGAAGAGGGGTTAGATGAAATTTCCATATGTGGACCAACCACGATTTGGGAACTCAAAAATGGCAGCATGAGTTCGTACAGTATAAACCCTGAGGATGCCGGGCTCGCTCGGTCCTCTGGATCAATACTCGGAGGTTCAAAGGAAGAGAATGCCAAACATATTCGGAATATCCTCCAAGGACACCCTGGGCCTCTTCTCGATGTGGTTTTATTGAACGCTGCCGCAACAATCGTAGTAGCAGGTATGGCCTCTACTCTAAAGGAAGGTGTTCTAAAAGCACGTCAAGCTATAAACAGTGGCGCTGGTACAGAAACACTGGAAAAACTAGTAGGCCTTACCCAAATGTTATCCTCTAAAAGGAAACCATGACAACGATCTTAGATCAAATTTTTGCATATAAGAAGGTTGAGATAGAAAAGCGCATGAGGGACGCGCCTCTGGAAGTTATAAAACAACGTATCTCCAACATGGCCCCCGTGCTAAATTTTTCTGATTGTTTATCGGGACCAGGAACTCATCTTATCGCCGAAGTTAAAAAGGCATCTCCTTCCCGAGGTATTCTTCTATCTGATTTCGACCCGGTTTTCTTAGCATCAACCTATGTTCAGGGTGGAGCATCAGCAATTTCCGTGCTAACCGAGGTAGACCATTTTCAAGGAAGCTTAGAGCACCTGTTTCAGGTTAGCCAAGCTGTACATTCCGAGAGGGTTCCTGTTTTACGTAAAGATTTCCTCTTTGATCCTTACCAGCTTTACGAATCTCGTGCATACGGGGCAGACGCCGTGTTGCTTATTGTATCTCTATTAGACTCGAGACAGCTGAAGCAAATGCTAACCTTGGCTCAATCGCTACAGCTTCAGTGCCTAACGGAGGTGCATTCCGAAGAAGAGCTTTTTATTGCTCTTGAAGCGGGTGCTCATCTAATAGGAATAAACCACCGCAATCTCCACACCTTTGAAACCGACATATCTCTAACCCACCGTCTTCTGCCAATAATTCCAGCAGGTAAGCTAATTGTTTCTGAGAGCGGCATCAACAGCCGAGCAGATGTAGTGCAATTGGAGCAGGCCGGAACTAATGCGATACTCGTTGGAGAGGCCCTTGTGACGGCAACGGATATTCAAAGCACCATGCGGAATCTCCTTGGGAAACCGCAATGAATAAAGATCTACGCTCATGATTCAGGTCAAGATATGTGGTGTCAAATCAACTGAAGAAGCTTTAGCTGCAGCAAACTTTGGGGCAGATTTCATTGGCTTCAATTTTGTCCCTGGGGTCCGGCGTAAAATAGAAGAAAGTACTGCTTTCGAATTAATCAAAGTGTACAAAGGTTGCGATCGATTAGCTACACCAAAACTAGTCGGTGTCTTCGCAAACCAACCGATAGAGGAAGTTAATCGCATTCTAGAAAATTGTGGCTTCGACATGGCCCAGTTGAGTGGGTATGAACCAATGGAGTACATCCTTAAAGTGAATCGGCCCGTAATTAAAGCCATCCATGTACAAAAAGGACAACCAGCTGAAGAGTTACACGAAATTCTAACCGAGTTAGAGTTAAAAGATATCATTCCTTTATTAGAACCGCAGGTATATGGTTCTTTCGGCGGCACTGGCACTACATTAAGCCCGTCGATTGCCAAAACGCTATCTGCCAAACATCGGTTTTTGCTAGCAGGTGGACTAAAACCCTCAAATGTTACAAGCACGGTGAAAGCTGTTCTTCCTTGGGGTGTAGACGTATCTAGTGGTGTGGAAACGAATGGGATAAAAGACAGAGAGAAAATCCGGTCATTTATTAAAAATGCTCGCCTGTAGAGAGGATGATATGTATAAAGCACAGTTATTTCCCGATATACAAGGTAGGTTCGGTGACTACGGCGGAAAGTTTGTTCCAGAGACACTGATGACTGCTCTTGAAGAACTGGAGATGTCTTATCTGGCCATACGAGAGGATAATTTCTTTCTTAAGGAGCTAGGTTCACTTCTTGAGCATTACGCAGGCCGCCCAACAGCTCTATACCATGCCGTAAACCTGAGTCGCCAGCTAGGGGGAGCTCAGATCTATTTAAAGCGGGAAGATTTAGCTCACACTGGAGCCCATAAGATTAATAACGCTTTAGGCCAAGGACTCTTGGCAAAGCATATGGGGAAACATCGAATAATTGCGGAAACCGGTGCAGGTCAACACGGTGTTGCGACAGCCACTGTGTGTGCGATGTTAGGACTCGAATGCATCGTCTATATGGGTACAGCAGACATGGAAAGACAGACTCCCAACGTTTATCGTATGCGGTTACTAGGCGCAAAGGTCGTACCTGTCGAATCTGGAACTAAGACACTCAAGGACGCAGTTAACGAAAGCATTAGAGATTGGGTTACCAACGTAGATACAACTCATTATCTCTTAGGCAGTGCTGTTGGTCCACATCCATACCCGTTAATCGTTCGTGATTTCCAATCGGTTATTGGCATAGAATCAAGACGGCAAATGCTGGATACAGCAGGTTCTCTTCCAGATTATATTTTAGCCTGTGTAGGTGGAGGTAGCAACGCAATAGGAATATTCTATCCGTTCGTTCAAGATGAGCATGTCCAGCTTATAGGGGTAGAGGCAGGAGGTGAGGGTATAGAGTCTGGTAAACATGCAGCGAGTCTTTCAGCGGGATCTCCAGGAATACTACATGGTTCTTTCTCCTACCTGCTTCAAGATGATGACGGCCAAGTCCTTCAAACACACAGTATTTCTGCGGGGCTTGACTATCCAGGTGTAGGGCCAGAACATTCCTGGCTCAAAGACGAGGAGCGAGCCTCCTATGTCTCAGCAACAAACCAAGAGGCCATAGCTGGATTCCACCTACTCTGCCAAACAGAAGGAATTATCCCTGCATTAGAACCATCTCATGCCATTGCCTTCGCAACTAAACTAGCACCAACCTTGTCAAAGGACAAAATAATATTGATGTGCCTCAGCGGACGTGGAGATAAAGATTTAGAAATTATTAGAAGTGTCAGCTGAAAGATCAGTTTGCCTTGTCCTCTAGCTTGTTATGGAAGACACTCTCTCCATAAAAGCTTAATGGTTTCCCGTATGGTATCTCGCCGAAACCCTCGCCTGTTTAGATACCCCTCCAGTCGGCGACGGAAAGTAATATAATCTGTTCCTCTTAACTGTGGTAGCCTTGTGGTTGCGGCACGATATGCATTAGTGCCTTCATCCAAGTCAGTGGTCACCTGATCAATAACCTCTTCATGCACTCCTCTTTGTAGCAATTCATACTTAATGAGTCGTCCCCCCCGAGGCCTATGAGTTTCTCTGTTCTGTCGCCAAAAATTGGCGAATTTCAAATCATCTATATAGCCTTTTTCTTCAAGCCAATCCATGGCTACTTGTACAACTACGTTCCCAAATCTCCTCTTCAGGCGCGACTGTATCTCGTGTTTACTTCTAGGGCGGTAAGATATTAAGCGAAGGCCTAACTTAAGCGCCTTACCAGACTCTAGTTCTTCGTAAGGAGTCATGTGAATTCCACTCTTAAACACAAAAACCCAACACCGAATGGCCCTAGCCTTTAATGGAAGAGTGCTATGATATCGATGCTAGGATTCTTGAGATTTAGCCCCATTGGAGCCTTCCTGTAGCTTCGGTTTTTCACCAGAGGCGATATCCCGGATTTTGGTCTCTACTTCTTGAGCGATCTCTCCGTTATTTCTGAGAAACTCCTTGGCTTGCTCTCTACCCTGACCTAATCGTGTGTTTTCATATGAGTAGAATGAGCCATTTTTACTAAGTATCCCAAAATTGGTTCCAAGATCCAGAATGTCACCCACCTTACTGATCCCCTCATTAAACATGATGTCAAATTCAGCTGTCCGGAATGGCGGAGCTACTTTATTTTTGACTACACGAGCCCGAACACGATTACCTATGATGTCTGTGCCTTGCTTGATAGCCTCCACCCGCCTAAGCTCTATGCGAACTGAGCTGTAAAATTTTAAAGCTCTTCCTCCTGGCGTTACCTCAGGATTCCCAAATACAATTCCTAATTTTTCACGCACCTGATTGATAAAAACAACTGTCGTGTTAGAGCGACTAATAGCAGCTGTTAATTTCCTTAGCGCCTGTGACATAAGACGAGCCTGAAGCCCCATATGGGAATCACCCATATCACCCTCGATCTCGGCTCTAGGAACCAAGGCTGCCACACTATCCACCAGAACTACGTCAACAGCGCCACTTCGCACAAGGTACTCTGCAATTTCTAACGCTTGTTCGGCATTATCCGGCTGGGATATAAGTAGCTCATCTATATTTACGCCGCACTTTTCCGTATAATCCCGATCCATGGCATGTTCAGCATCGATATATGCCGCTGTTCCACCACTTTGCTGTGCCTGGGCTGATATATGATTCGCCAATGTGGATTTTCCTGTAGATTCAGCTCCATAGACTTCTACAACTCGACCGCGGGGAACTCCGCCAATACCTAAAGCAACATCTAGCGAGAGAGATCCAGTAGGGATAGAGCCAATAGACATCTTGGATCCAGCCTCACCCAATCGCATGATAGAACCCTTCCCAAACTGATGCTCAATTTGGCTAATTGCAACATCGAGAGCTTTATCTTGTTCGGTTGCCATTTTAATTCACTCCGTGTACACCCAACGTATCTATCCGCATCGTAGCATAAGCCTCATACACCAACAAGCCGTGTCTCCTATAATAAACACTACCTTAGAACGGTTTATAGCGGTTTGCTATAGGCATTCGGCGATCTCTACCGAAGTTACGAGGTGTAATTTTGACTCCGGGAGGTGCCTGACGGCGTTTATGTTCGCTATGGTCTACCAGCGCGATGACTTGCTGAACTATATTTGAATCAAAACCTTTATTGACAATCTGGTCGTGGCTATTATCCTCTTCAACATATGCTTTTAAAATCGCATCCAGTATATTGTAGGGAGGTAAAGAGTCCTGATCTAGTTGATCAGGGCGAAGTTCCGCACTTGGTGGTTTATTAATCACAGATTGAGGAATAATTTCCTTCTTGGCTTCTCGATTAACATGAATGGATAGCTCATATACCAATGTTTTCGGAACATCTTTTATGACGGAAAAACCTCCTGCCATATCACCATAAAGGGTGCTATAACCGGTAGCTAATTCGCTCTTATTGCCAGTTGTCAGAACAAGCCAACCAAACTTATTAGAAAGGGCCATAAGTATATTCCCACGAATGCGTGCCTGAAGATTTTCTTCAGCCACGCCTTGGTGCGTATTACTAAACTGTACCTCTAACATGTCCAGATAGGCACTGAAGGCCTGTTCCACAGGTATGATTATTAACTCGATTCCTAGATTCTGAGCAAGGAGCTTAGCATCTACAATGCTACCCTCTGAAGAGTATCTAGATGGCATCGATACCCCTACGACATTTCCTTTTCCTAGAGCGTTGACGGCTATGGCAGCAGTGAGAGTGGAATCAATACCCCCAGATAGACCAATCACCACCTTCTCAAAACCGTTCTTTAATACATAGTCTTTAGTTCCCATAACGAGAGCAGCGTACACTTCTTCCAACGGGCCTAAGGAGACATGCCGGTGGTTAGGAATTTTTGGTCTTTCCACAACAGGTTTATACTTGGAGATATGTACAGTAGCGGGTGAATCTAAGTAACCCAACTTAGCAGAGTCCTTCAATACTGGTGACTTTTCACGACGCGCATCTACCACCACATCAATATCCAAATCAACTACTAACATTTCTTGTCGAAACTGACATCCTTTCACCAGCACTTCACCATCTGGATTTAAAACCATACCCCCACCATCAAACACCAACTCATCTTGACCACCAACCATGTTGGTATAGGAAATAATAGCGCGATTCCGAACGGCACTAGCGGAAAGTAATTCCTCTCTAGAGTCCGATTTTCCAGCATGGTAAGGCGACCCATTTATATTTATAATAAGTTCAGCTCCAGCAAGGGCTTGAGCCTCCGTTGGTCCAAATTCATACCAAATATCCTCGCAGATATTTACCCCAACCCTAACTCCTTTAATGGTATATACAGGGCACTCTCTTCCAGGCTCAAAGTAGCGTTTCTCGTCGAATACACCATAGTTTGGTAAATATATCTTATGGTATATTCCTTCGAGCTTCCCTTCATAAGCCACAACCGCAGCATTATAAAGTTTTTCTCTTAAGTCAACGCAACCCATTACTATCGCAATATTTTCTGTCTGTGAAATAATCTGGTCACGAATACTAATACTGTCCTGAACAAACTGGTGTTTAAGAAGCAGATCCTCTGGAGGGTATCCAGTAAGGGCTAATTCCGGAAAAGCAACGAGGTCTACCCCTAAGGAACGGGCTTGATCAATAAAGCTCAAGATTAGACGAGCGTTTCCATCTAAATCACCCACTGTCGGGTTTATCTGAGCCATGGCCATCCGAAAGGTACGCATAAACAAATTCCTATCTTAGATAGGTTTTGGACAAGTATAGCATAGCGAAGCGAACAGAAATAGAAAGGCACTCTACGTAATAAATAACTTTATTGAACAGCTCTTGGCAGATCTGTATCCCCCATAAGATATTCATCTATTCCTCGGGCAGCATCGCGCCCTTGCGCAATAGCCCAAACGACCAAAGATGCACCACGAACCATATCACCAGCCGCGAAGATTCCTGGAAGACTAGTCATCATATTGTTATCGACAGCAACGCTCCCGCGGGCATCTAGCACCACCCCAAGCTTATCTAATAAACCAACCTGTTCTGGATGAAGGAATCCTAGCGCCAGAAGAACTAAATCTGCCTCTATCTCTATTTCACTTCCCTCAATTTCTTCCATGGACATCCGTTTGTTCTGTTCTTCTTTCCAGCGAACTCGTACAGCATGAAGTTTATTCACGCACCCCTCAGCACCTGTAAACTTCTTAGTAGCAATCGCGTAGTCTCGCGACCCACCTTCTTCATGGGCTGCAGAGAGGCGCAATACCAAAGGCCACTCAGGCCATGGGTTATTTATTCTTCTCAATAACGGAGGCTCCGGTAAAATCTCAAACTGGATTACCTCTTTTGCCCCTTGGCGATGTGCAGTTCCTAGGCAATCAGATCCTGTGTCGCCTCCACCAAGAATAACTACCCGTTTATTCATAGCATTAATCCGTTCAGAGGGTAATACTTCTTGGCCATCGAGAATCCTGTTCTGTTGGGCCAAATACTCCATAGCAAAATGCACCCCTTTTAAATCACGCCCTGGAACCATAAGGTCTCTAGGTTGTGTCGCCCCACCAGCAAGACAGATCGCGTCAAAAGAACCCAAAAGTCTTTCAACAGTATAGTTAACGCCAATATTCACTCCGGTCTCAAAACAAACACCCTCTTCCCGAATCAAGTCTACACGGCGCTGCACTACATGTTTCTCCAGCTTAAAGTCCGGGATACCCAATCTCAATAGACCACCATTATATTCATCACGTTCGAAGACAGTTACGTTATGTCCGACGCTATTCAGTTGAGCTGCAGCTGCTAATCCTGCGGGGCCAGATCCTACTACTGCCACCTTTTTTCCCGTACGAGATTTAGGGATCACAGGCTTAATCCATCCCTCCCTAAAACCTCGATCTCCTATCTCTTTCTCAATGTATTCAATCGTGACTGGGTCCTGATTAATTGATAAAACACATGAGGATTCGCAAGGAGCCGGGCATATACGCCCAGTAAATTCTGGGAAATTATTAGTCTTATGGAGTGCATCAAGTGCACGTTCCCAGCTACCTTGGTATACAAGATCATTCCAATCAGGAATGAGGTTTCCAAGTGGGCACCCAGTATGGCAAAAAGGTACCCCACAAGCCATGCAGCGACCAGCCTGTTCTTGAATCTTCGATTCACTCCATGGTTTATAAAGTTCCCGGTAATCTTTCACCCGAGACCCTACAGAACGTTTCTTAGGAGGTTCGCGATCAGAATAAATAAATCCAGCGGGGTTACCCATTAATGTCTCCATTATCAGCAATTCTGGATTCACCCTTCGCTGCTAATTCTTCAAGTACCCGCTGGTAATCCCTTGGCATAACCTTAACGAATTTCTTCAGGTATTGATCCCAATTTCCCAAAATATACTTAGCGACAGAACTTCCTGTAGTTCCTTGATGTTCCTCAATTAACCCTTTCAAAATAACGATGTCGTTTACTTGGGACACGCTTTGAAGGTCTACCATTTCATCGTTGTATCGCTCGTTGAAGCTCCCGTCTTCGTCTAAAATAAATGCTACGCCACCACTCATGCCTGCAGCAAAATTGCGGCCTGTCTGGCCTAACACGACCGTGATCCCACCTGTCATATATTCGCATCCATGATCGCCAATTCCCTCTACAACGGTATGTGCACCGCTATTACGAACGCTAAACCGTTCACCTGCCAACCCACGGATAAAAACTTTACCGCCCGTGGCACCATAAAGAACCACGTTTCCCACAATGAAATTTTTCTCTGCAACAAAAGTTGACCCTTCTGGGGGATAAATAGCAACACGTCCGCCAGATATCCCTTTAGCGAAGTAATCGTTAGCATCTCCCTCTACAACAACATCCATCCCCTTAGCTAGAAATGCACCAAAACTCTGCCCTGCTGACCCTTTAAACTTACAACGGATAGTGCTTTCGGGAAGTCCTCTTTCACCATATCGTTTAGCTATTTCTCCACTGAGCATAGTACATACAGTACGATTATTGTTTCCAATAGGCAACTCAATGTTAACCGGCTCCTGTTTTTCCAGAGAAGCCCTAGCTAGTTCGATCAGTTTATTATCGATAGCCATTTCAAGACCATGATCTTGCTCCTCATTACAGTACGTACCAACGGTTTTTGGAACGTCTGGCATCAGGAGTAATGGCCTGAGATCTATTCCTTTTGTCTTCCAGTGCTCAATTGCGCTCGATGGCTCGATCCGGTCCATACGGCCCACCATTTCATTAACGGTACGGAATCCCATTTTTGCCATAATTTCTCTCAAGTGTTCTGCTACAAAGAAGAAATAGTTGACCACATGTTCTGGCTGGCCAAAGAATTGCTTCCTAAGAATAGGGTCCTGTGTAGCAATCCCTACAGAACAAGTGTTGAGATGACATTTTCGAAGCATAATACAGCCGAGCGTGATTAACGGTGCTGTTGCAAAGCCAAATTCCTCGGCACCAAGAAGGCAAGCTATCGCCACATCTCTTCCGGTCTTTAGTTGACCATCCGTCTGTACGACTATCCGGCTACGAAGGTCGTTCATAACTAAAACTTGCTGCGTTTCAGCCAAGCCGAGCTCCCAAGGTAGCCCTGCATGCTTAAGAGAGGACTGGGGAGAACTACCCGTCCCTCCATTATCGCCACTAATTAAAACAACATCTCCGTGTCCCTTCGAAACACCAGCGGCAATAATACCCACCCCTACTTCTGCTACCAACTTCACGTGGATTCTAGCTTTTGGATTAACGTTTTTAAGATCGTGTATAAGCTGAGCCAAATCTTCTATCGAATATATGTCATGATGAGGCGGAGGAGAGATTAACTCTACGCCTGGCATCGTATGACGTACCCACCCAATGTAGTCATCTACTTTGTGACCAGGCAATCTTCCTCCCTCACCGGGTTTAGACCCTTGCGCCATCTTTATCTGTAAATCTGTAGCGTTTACAAGATAATTGGTGGTTACACCGAAACGGCCAGAGGCAACCTGTTTAGTAGCACTGTTTCTCGACAAACCACCCGGGTCCGGGGTGAACCTCCTATAGTCTTCCCCTCCCTCTCCGGTATTACTGCGCGCACCTATGCTATTCATAGCTATAGCCATAGCCTCATGGGCTTCTCGGCTTATAGCTCCAAGAGATATCGCACCTGTCCCAAATCTCTTCACAATCTCACTAGCAGGTTCCACTTCATCGATAGGGATGGGTTTATCTAAGAACTTTAAGTTCATTAGTCCACGCAAAGTACTTACTCGCCCCCCTTGTCCATCACTGAATTCGGCAAAGTCTTTGTAGGTGGCATACGAGTTAGTACGGGCAGCATCCTGAAGCTTGCTTATGGTGTCAGGGTTATAGCTATGGTACTCTTCCCCCCTTCGCCATTGGTAATATCCACCAATGTCTAGTTCTGAGTTACCACTACTCCTCGAGGCCCTATATCCATCAGCATGTCGATCTCTTGCCTCAAGTTCGACCTCTTTTATACCAATCCCTCCTACCCGTGAAGATGTCCATGTAAAATACCGGTCCACCAAGTCATTTCCCAATCCTACGGCCTCGAATATCTGGGCTCCCCGATAGCTTTGAAGAGCAGAGATCCCCATTTTGGACATGATTTTCAGTAATCCCTTTTCTATCGCATGGACATAGTTTGTTTCAGCGGACTTAGTATCTATATGGTCTGCTAGAAATCCCTTATTAACCATGTCGAAAATGGATTCAAAAGCCAGGTATGGGTTCACGGCCCCAGCACCATACCCGATAAGTAATGCGATTTGAGTAACGTCTCTAGAGTCTCCAGATTCTACAACCAAACCAACCTTCGTCCTTATTCCTTCACGAATAAGATGATGATGCACTCCTGATACAGCCAAAAGGCTGGGAATTGGTGCATGATTAGCATCCATACCTTTATCCGAGAGAATAAGGATGGTATATCCTTCTCGCACCGCCATGGATGCTTCTGAACATAGTATCTTCATCGCTGCTTCTAGGCTTCCCGTCTCACTATCAATATCAAAAAGGGTTGAAAGCGTGTGGGCTTTTATACCATCCTCTTGTATTTCACGAATCTGTTGGATTTCCTCATTGGTCAAAATTGGACTCAGCAACCTTAGTTGACGACAATGTTCCGGTGTCTCTTCAAAAAGGTTCTGCTCAGACCCTATGGTGCTTTCCAAAGAAGTGACCAATTCTTCCCGAATAGCATCTAGGGGAGGGTTGCTCACTTGAGCAAAGAGTTGCTTAAAGTATGAGAAGAGGGGTTGTGGTTTGTCGGACAAGAAGGCTAGCGGTGTATCTGTCCCCATAGAGCCTTCTGCTTCTTTTCCGATTACTGCCATCGGGTTTAGTAATAGAGTCAATTCCTCCTGGGTAACACCAAAAGCTTTCTGGCGAACATTCAGACTCGCAAAGTCAGGCTCATCCAATTTGGCTGGCATTGGAAGTGATTTCAGGGCAACTCGATTTTCAGCCAACCACTTCCCGTATGGTCGACGGCCAGCAATTTCAGTTTTAAGCTCCTCGTCATCTATGATTTTGCCCGCAACGGTGTCAACAAGAAACATACGACCAGGTTGTATTCTGCCTTTATAAGAGACCTGTTCCGGCGGGATATCGAGCACCCCTACTTCAGAGGCCATTACTAAAAGCTGGTCCTTAGTTATTACGTATCGAAACGGTCTGAGGCCATTACGGTCTAGTATAACGGCTACCTTACTCCCATCACTACATGCTAAAAGAGCAGGACCATCCCAAGGCTCCATCATACTAGAATGGTATTCGTAGAAATCGCGTTTGTCCTGAGACATTGGCGTGGTTTCGCTCCATGCTTCTGGAACGAGCATCATCAGACTATGTGGAAGAGAACGCCCTGTATACATCAAAAGCTCCAAAGCATTATCTATACATGCAGTATCACTTTGACCTCTCCCTGGAATTATCGGATATAGCTTCTCCAAGTCATCACCAAAGTCCTTAGAAGAGAACAGTGGTTCTCTGGCAGCCATCCAGTTAATATTCCCTCTCAACGTATTAATCTCACCGTTATGGCAGAGAAGTCTGTACGGGTGAGCTAGCTTCCAACTTCCCAAGGTGTTGGTGCTGAAACGGGAATGAACAAGAGCGAAGGCGCTCTCCGTATTAGTGTTAGTCAAGTCCAAATAAAACTTCCCCACTTGATCAGCCACAAGAAGACCCTTGTAAACAATGCGATTAGTCGAGAAGCTCGCTATATAGAATTCCTCTGCGCTTCTCATCGTTAATTCTGAAACTATTCGTTCTGCCCGTTTCCTAATTATGTAGAGTTTTCGTTCGAGCTGAAGCGTGCCAGAAACTCCTGACCCTTTTCCTACAAAGAGCTGGCAAATTCTTGGCTCAACTTCCCTCGCCCAAAACCCTATTTGAGAACTATCTACCGGGACATCTCGCCAACCGAGGATAGCTTGGCCTTCTTCTAAAACGATTTTCTCAATTAGTGACTTATACTCTTTTTCACTGTCTTTGCCCGGCAGAAAAATCATCCCCACTCCATATTCACCAATTGGTGGGAGTTTTATTCCAACCCTAGGCGCCTCACTCGCAAAAAGGCTGTGGGGCATTTGTATTAAAATTCCAGCACCGTCTCCCGTATCTGGATCAGCGCCTCGAGCACCACGATGACCCAAATTAGCCAGAACCTCAAGTCCGTTTTCAATGATACGGTGTGACTTTACGCCTGTGATATTTGCAACAACACCTACACCGCAGGCATCTCGTTCGAACTGAGGATCGTAGAGACCTTGTTTTACAAGTGGTAACATCCTGTTCATATATAAGCTCCGTAAGTAGCGATCCCTTCACAAGAGAGGTAGATAGCGCTTTATCTCGTAATCGCTTACCCTCGAATGGTAATTTTCCCATTCGATTTTCTTGTTCTTAATAAAACTCTCAAAAACATGGTTCCCCAAAGCCCGTCGGACTAAATCACTCTTTTCCGTAATTTGCACAGCTTCCCATAAACTCACGGGAAGTGTGTCTATTCCCCTCTCAGAACGTTCCTCATACGACATTTCGTAAACATTTTGTTCAACAGGCTCTGGCACAAGGTACTCTTTTTCTATTCCTTCAAGTCCAGCTGCTAACAATACACTAAATGCCAAAAATGGATTGCAGGCAGGATCCGGGGCACGGTACTCGATCCGGACCGAAGATTCCTTCCCCTCGCGATATGCCGGAATTCTTATCAGGTCAGATCGGTTGACACGCGCCCAAGATATATATACAGGAGCCTCATATCCAGGCACAAGGCGTTTATATGAGTTAACCCATTGATTAGTAACAGCTGTAATTTCTCGTGCGTGCTTCATTAGGCCTGCAATGAAGTGTTTTGCTACACTTGATAGGTGATCTTGGTCTTTGTCTCCATAGAAGGCATTGTGGCCATCCTTAAACAAAGACATGTGGGTATGCATACCGCTCCCATTAACACCATCTAACGGCTTCGGCATAAAGGTAGCATACCTACCATGACGCAAAGCCACTTCCTTAACTACAAGACGATGGGTAAGAACAGTACTGGCCATGGTCATCGCGTCAGTATAGCGTAAGTCAACTTCGTGCTGGCTTGGTGCCACTTCGTGATGACTATACTCTACAGGAATACCCATCTCTTCCAAGGTGAGTACAGTATCTCTTCGTAGATCAGTGGGAATATCAAGAGGAGTCTGATCGAAATATCCACCAGTGTCTAGTGGCTCAGGGAAACTGGAGTTCTTAAAATAGAAGTATTCCAGCTCTGGGCCAACATAGAAGGTGAAACCCATATCAGTCGCCCTCTTTAAGTTCCGGCGCAATACGTGACGAGGGTCTCCTTCGAATGGTTTCCCTTCCGGCGTTTGGATATCGCAGAACATTCTTGCAACCGCATTTTCACGAGGTCTCCAAGGAAGAATTCGAAATGTGCTAGGATCAGGAAATGCTACCATATCGCTTTCATCAATTCTGGCAAAGCCCTCAATAGAAGACCCATCAAAACTCATCCCTTGAAGAAGGGCTGTTTCCAACTCAGCTACGGTGATTGCAAAACCTTTCAGTTCGCCCAAAATATCTGGGAACCATAGGCGGATAAAACGAACGTCGTTCTCTCGTGCTGTGTTGAGCACAAAGCCAACCGCATCTTCCCGTTCCGTCTTGTTCATTTTATCTCCATCACCCGCATCCTAAAAGAACTAAAGAGCATACAGCGAGACAAATCCTGTATCAAGGCCAAGAAGGCCCTTAACCCTCAAAGAAGTTCACAGTCTATGAATTTGTTAACTTTAAGTCAATCATTTCGCAAAGAGCGATACGCCTACAAGGCTCATACATCACTTTGTATTAAACCGTATAACTGGTTGCCAAAGTGGGTATGCGGCCCTCGCGGTGCCGTGCTATATGTTAAGCATCGAAAGAAAGGTAGAACTCGTATGGGTGAGGCCTCAACCTTATTGGATTTACATCGTTCTCGGTTTTAAATCTTATCCAGTTTTCTATCAGGTCTTCCGTGAAAACCCCACCCTTAAGCAAAAATTCATGATCATTCTCCAAAGCCTCCAGTGCTTCTTCGAGACTAGATGGAACTTGGGGCAAAGCTGCCATTTCTTTATCTGACAACCCGAACAAGTCTCCCTCTAGTGGTTTTCCAGGATCATATCCGTTTTCTATTCCGTCAAGACCGGCCATTAACATTGCCGCGAATGTTAGATAAGGGTTACACGTTGGGTCAGCAGACCTGAACTCGACTCTCTTTGCAACAGGATTATTGAAATACATAGGAATCCTGCAGGCAGCCGACCTGTTCCTTGCTGAAAGGGCTAGAATGGTAGGAGCCTCAAAGCCTGGCGTAAGTCTTTTGTATGAATTGGTCGTTGGTGCAGCCAAAGCCATAAGGGCCTTCCCATGTTTTATAAGTCCGCCGATGTAGTTAAGAGCCAAGTCCGATAAACCAGCATAACCGTCACCCGCAAACAAAGGAACACCGTTTTTCCAAATAGATTGGTGAGTATGCATCCCCGTGCCGTTATCATCAAAGAGTGGCTTTGGCATAAAGGTCACAACTTTACCGTGTTCTTTAGCGACATTTCTAATTACGTATTTGTATGTCATTACGCTATCGGCAGTAGCAACCAACGAGTTGTACCGCATATCTATTTCTGCCTGGCCACCCGTGGCCACCTCGTGGTGCTGAGCCTCAACTACAATTCCGAAGCTGTTTACAAGGGAACGAACCATCTCGCTTCTGAGGTCTTGCAATGTATCTACAGGTGAAGCCGGAAAATATCCTTCTTTGTGTCTTGGTCTATAGCCTTTGTTTAATGTTTTCCCATCGAGCATATATTCACTGCCGGAGTTCCAAGCTCCTTCATCAGAATTTACTTCGTGGAAGGCAGTATTTGGACCGTAAGCAAAGCGTACAGAGTCAAAAATAAAAAACTCTACCTCTGGCCCCCAAAATGAAGTGTCTCCAATCCCGGTAGATTTCAAATAGGCTTCTGCCTTTTTAGCCACATTTCTAGGGTCTCGACTGTAGTTTTCACTTGTAATTGGATCTCGAATGTCGGCAATACACGTCACGGTTCCTTTAAAAAACGGGTCGACTTTTGCCGTAGAGGGATCCGGAACAATCAACATGTCAGATTCCTCGATGGATTGGAAACCTCTAATACTCGACCCGTCGAAGCCAACTCCGTTAATTATAAGTGAATCACTGACTGCACTTATAGGTACAGAAAAGTGTTGCCACGTTCCCGGTAGGTCTGTGAACTTTAGGTCAAGGATGTCACATCCATTTTCCTTCATAAGGTTAATGATTCCTACTGCTTCGTTTGCCATACGTGGCCCCTCCAAAATATATGTTTTTAGTGCTTTAGGTTCTGTTGTACCCTGAACGCGTGACCCAAACCGTCGTTAAGAAAATTTATTCTGCCAAGGAAACACAGACTATCGGTTCACGCTTCACTAGTTTACGCGATTCGCAACGATCAGTAGAGGTCTTTTTGTTAAAACTTTGTTACATTTTGCGGTCATTACGTCAGCAAAATGAAAATGGCCCCATATATACTGTGGCCGGGAAATACCATTTATGAATAGCGTCCTAGCAGTACGAAGGTGCAGGCCTTATGATCGGAACCTATACCCCACATTCCAAACCGTCTCGATGTATTTAAATGTCCCGTGCACAAGCTTGCTACGAAGACGACGAATATGCACATCAACGGTTCGAGTTCCTCCGAAGTAATCATATCCCCAGATATCGCTTAACAGTTCTTCTCTTGTGTAAGCCTTTCCTTGATTTAATGCAAGTAGAGACAGCAGTTGATATTCTTTAAACGTTAGAATTACTCGGTCCCCCCCACATGACACTTCATATCTATCAAAGTCAATGACCATGTTCCCCACATAAAGCACTTGATGATCACTCAGCGAATGTTTTCCTGCCCTCAAATGGCTAACCCTCTTGGTTATTTCATCCAGTAGCGGAGGAGAAACGAAGAAGTCATTGGCACCCCAGGACACATCGTATAAAATGATCTGCTGTGGCTCAAGGCCACAAATTAGAGGTGTTCCAAGTTCACGGCATGCTGTCACTGCTGCGGGGACCTCTTCCAAACCACATGCACTTCCATCAAATATCACCGCATCCAACCCATGGCCTAAATAATTTTTGTTCAACAACTTAATCTCACTAACTGTTGAACAAAAAAGCCCAGCTTCCTTCTGGAGAACTTCAAGAAGTGCTTTTGAGGGATTACGATATGTTGCAAGCACGCATATGCGGTAAATGGTATCCAAATCGGGTTTTGTGTCTGGACATATTACATCAGCCGTCAGATCAGAAGAAACAAAACCAGCATGCGGCTCCGTTGAGGCTAGGGATAAACCCATAGCAAACCTGTCTGAACCAGGCCTACTTGAAGAAGAGATTACTACACCTTTCACATGTCTTCTCTGGCACTAGTCCCAAACGCATTAAACAACCAAACACGTAACATCCCGCACAAAACCCCACCACGGATTCTAATAATGCAAAAACAACCAAAACGCCAAGAACGGTATACGCAATATAGCCTAGTCCAAAAAAATAATAGAGGACCAAGGCTGCTACCGAGAAACCAAAACCAATCACCTGCGCAAACTGTTTAGGGGGGCCTGGAACAAGCCTTTCACGGTTTCCGAATAACGGGACTAATAAGCGCGTCGCTAATAGACCAAAAGGGCTCATCTTCGGCCCAGTCAATACACGCGCAAAGAATCCGTATGCCAATAAAATAATCAGCCAAGGAACATCAAGAAGGATAATTGTCAAAGAGAGCAACGCGACCATGCCAGCTACCATCCTAGCAGCGACTTCATTTACAGGGTGAGGGAAGGAAAATATTGTGTCTTTCTTTTTTGAAAAACTCTGCTCAGACACGATTAGGCTCCATGGAAAAACAAACGTGGGTATGTTTACTAGATTTGCTTAGGTCTCTATCACTCACTAGTTCATTCTTTATTGCCGGACATATGAAGTTTCAACATGCGGGATACCACAAAATTCCTCATAGTCAATAAGCTCCGTGACGGTCGGATTATCACCACAAACTGGGCATTTAGGGTTCCTACGTAACTTAACCTGCCTCATATCCATAGACAGTGCATCAAAGAGCAAGAGTCTCCCAGTGAGTGTTTCCCCTATCCCTAATATGAGTTTTATGGTCTCTACCGCCTGTATACATCCAATTATTCCAGGAAGAACCCCAAGCACTCCGGCCTCAGCGCAACTAGGAACCATTCCTGGGGGCGGAGGGGAAGGATATAAACACCGATAGCACCCCTTTTTGGGTACAAAGGTGGCTGCTTGACCTTCAAACAGGAAGATGCTGCCATGTACACACGGCTTGCCCAACATAACACAAGCATCGTTCACTAAGTAACGGGTTGGGAAATTATCACTCCCATCAACGATAACATCGTATGGCGCAAACAGTTCACGAGCATTCTGGGAAGTGAGCTTGATAGGATGTTGAACTACAGTAACATCTGGGTTTATACCTGCAATAGTATCTTTAGCCGACTCTACTTTGAGTCTTCCAATGTCGCTCGTTCGATGCAAAATCTGCCTCTGTAGGTTTGTGAGATCAACCTGATCAAAATCCACAATTCCCAGCGTTCCCACGCCCGCCGCAGCTAAATAAAGTGCTGTCGGAGAACCAAGCCCCCCTGCACCAATCAAGAGAACCTTTGCTTCCAAAAGTTTTCGTTGACCTCGGCCTCCTATCTGAGGCATGATTATATGCCGGCTATATCTTCTAGCCTGCTCAGGTGCAAAAGCAGATGCTTGCATTTGTGTCATTGCTCCCCTAAAACCAAAGTTCAAGAACCATCCGTGTCACTTCTCAGAAAACCATACACATTAACACGATTCTCAAATATCTCTGTAGAGAGTTTAGGTCTCCCTTTTAGGATTGTCAACGAACCTACTTCTATTTCCAGAAGCTATCATTTTAACAAATCTTGGAACTTGCGGTTTCCCCGAAAGGGGCCAACAACTGCAAGACTCTGTTTTTCCATTAGCAAAAATTTCTTTGCAACGTCTCTAAGATCGTCTGTGTTCACGGCGTCCACTTTCTTAACAACATCCTCTACAGTGATTACCTGGCCGTGCAGCATTTCCTGCACGCCACCCCATGCAGCTACGGCCCTAGTGTCTTCCATGCTAAGTAGTAAACGACCTTTCGCAAGCTCTCTTCCTCTATTTAACTCCTCTTCGCTTACACCGACCTTCATTCGCTCCAACTCGCGGATAATGGTGTCCAAAGCCTTTGTAGCTTTCTTTGGGTCAACACCACAATAGACCACAATCGATCCCGTATCTTTTAAGTGGCTCACTGAGCTATGGATATCATATGCGAGTCCCTGCCTCTCTCGAACCTCAGAGAACAACCTACTACTCATTCCTTCACCAAGCACCGTATTCATTATATCCAATCTATACCTATCGGGATGATCCCTTGATATGCCTGGCAGACCAAGGCACATGTGTGCCTGTTCTGCCTTCCGATATTCGGTTCTTGCTTGAGGATGGTTCCTCTGATACTCAACAACTGGCTGCCAAGAAAGTGCTGGTAAAACAGACCCTGTCTTAAACCTAAGTGCAACAGCTTCGACAACCTGTTCGTGTGTTAGATTTCCCGCAACGCTAATAACTATATTTGATGGGCTATACTGTCGGCGGAAATGGTCTATAAGCATGTCGCGTGTAATGCCCTGAACCGACTCCTTGCTACCACCTACATCGCGACCTAAGGGTTGGTTTGGCCACATCATTTCATCGATGAGTGTGTCTGCTCGGTAACCCGGATGGTCGTGGCTCATTCCCAGTTCCTCTTGGATAACCGTCCTCTCGGTCTCAATCTCAGTGGCATCAAACACAGAGTTGCAAACCATATCAATTAATACATCAAGTCCTTCGAGAAAATGAGGAAGCGCCACCTTGCACCAGTAACCACACAGTTCTCTATCGGTACTACCGTTCATTATCCCGCCAACACCTTCGATAGCCCCGCTGATGTCGATACTGGTAGGTCTTCGCTCTGTTCCTTTAAACAACATGTGTTCAACATAGTGAGAGATTCCTGCCTGGCTCTCTTCCTCATACCTAGAACCAGAGCCCACATAAATGCATATGCTTGCTGACATAGTATGAACCATCTGGGAACTCAACACCCTGAGGCCATTCTCGAGAATCGTTTTTTTGTACATTTTTACTCGCCGTTCCTTTAATTTCTCTCCGTCTACGATCACATTCTACGGAGGCAACACAAACACGTCAATTACATTTATCCATGAACCAAGTCAGCCTAGTCGCTTTATATATTCGTGAGTCCAGCCAAGCTTTGAAGCATCCGTTTTATTCCCACGTTATCTTTAAAAGCAACTGTTATTTCATAGTCCATATCAATTCTCTTTGCGTTAATCACCACCCCTTCTCCAAAGGCTGGATGGCGAACTTTGTCACCTGCATTAACTGGATCTGGCAAAAACTGTGCGTCAAGGACTGTATCTCTTTTGGTCCAATCGCGCCTAATGATTGTGGCCGAGTTCCGGCTTTTTTTAAGCACTCTTACGGGAATATCTCGAAGGAATCGTGAGGGTATACTTTGTACTGCGAAATTTCCCATAAGACTACGAGTAAACGCATATGTGAAATAAAGCCTTTCTTGAGCTCTGGTCACACCCACATAGCAAAGACGTCTCTCTTCTTCCATCTGGTCAGGATCATCCATCGAACGACTATGCGGTAGAATGTTTTCTTCCATCCCAACGATAAAAACCACCGGGAATTCCAATCCCTTCGCCTGATGTAAGGTTGTTAAGGTAACCGCGCCCGTACTTTCATCTACATTGTCTGCGTCTTGTGTCAGTGCCACCTTTTCAAGGTAGGCAGTTCTGCCCTCTTTCGGACTCAAATCTTGGAAGGTTTCTGCGTCATGGCGAACCTCCATGACGTTATCCCATTTCTCCGGACCGCGTTCATCTCCCTCTATTATGTAACGTCTATAGCCAATTCGTTCAATAAGTGTGTCTATCAAATTAACCACATTTTGGCTTTCAGACTCTTCTATTAAACCATTTAGTATCCCAAGGAACCGCGTCAACGCAGCAATGGAACGGGGTGACAGTGTATTTACATCCCCCCCGTTTTCACTTCTCGAAACAATATCCTGAAGAGCGGTATATAGTGGAACTCCGCTGCCACGTGCAGCTTTACTTAACTCTTCCATAGTAACCCCACCTATTCCTCGACTAGGCACATTAATAACCCGCTCAAGGCTAACCTCATCGTAGGGGTTGATGATTAACCTTAGGTAGGCAATTATGTCTTTAACCTCACGTCGATTATAAAACCTTTGGGCCCCTACTAGTTGATATGGTACCCCATACACAAAGTGTGCATTCTCAAGTGCCCGAGACTGTGCGTTAATACGGTACATTACCGCACAGTCTCCTAAATGATAGTTGTTCTCTTTCACGAGCCGGTCAATTTCTCGAACAACCCACTGCGCTTCCTCTTCAACGTTATGCGCCTCATGTACGATCAGTGGTGCCCCGTGCCCTTTCTGGGTATACAGTTTTTTCTCGTGTCTGTGCTGGTTAGGTGCGATAATAAATTTTGCTGCTTCTAAGATATTTTTTGTGGACCGGTAATTCTCTTCTAAACTAACCACTTTTGCATTAGGATAGTCTTTCTTAAAAGAGAGAATGTTTCTGATATCAGCATTACGCCACGAGTAGATAGATTGATCTGGATCACCCACAACACAAATATTGTCATGCTTACCGGCAAGCATACGGGCAATCGCGTACTGAACGACGTTGGTATCTTGAAATTCATCTACAAGAAGATGAACGTATTGATTCTGATATCTTTGTAGTGTGGCAGGGAATCCTTCGAAAAGCTGAACCACTTTAAACAACAGATCGTCAAAATCCAAGGCGCGGCTTTGTTTCAAGAATTCTGTGTATCGCTGATACATCCTAGATACTATTTCTTCATAGTAACTACCGGCTGTTCTCGCATACTCCTGCGGGTCAAGCAAGGCTCCTTTTGCCTTAGAGATGGAAGCAAGAATGCCTCTTGGTTTATTTTGTTTTGGATCCAGCCCAGCTTCCTCAAGGCTTTTCTTGACAAGGCGTAGTTGGTCATCCTGGTCATAGATAACAAAATCTCTTTTAACTCCTATTTCCTCTCCGTCCCTGCGCAATATTGCAGCGCATAATGCATGGAAAGTACCACATGTGGGTTGTTGGCCTGGTTGTGTACGCAAAAGATCAATCGTTCTTCCTCTCATTTCTTTCGCGGCTTTATTTGTGAATGTTACGGCTGCTATCTTCCCAGGATCTACGCCACCAACACTTACAAGGTATGCGATCCGGTGAGTAATAACCCTTGTCTTCCCACTACCTGGTCCAGCTAGAATCAGGAGGGGTCCATCCATGGTTCCTACAGCATCACGTTGGTCAGGGTTTAATCCTTCAAAGAGGTCTCTTTGCATAAAAGGGATTATAGCAGGGAAGGTGAAAGCTCCAAGGTGACTTTTTAAACTTTAATTTTCTTTTCTGCGTTGTTTCCCCATACCCATTTGGTGAACTACACCGCATATAAAGGGTTGCCTTTAGTGATAACCCTCTTCTCTGTCTTTAGCCCTTGCCGGACATAAGTTGGAAGATGGAACATCCCTTGATGTGTAATCCCATCATAATAGAGCAGGTTATGCGTAAGGCGAGATTCTATACATGCGTCTACTTTTTGAGCAGACATGTCAGTTGGCGGTAAACCAGAAGATGCGATTACAAACCCCCAAGGGCTACCAAAGGAAGGGATATACGATTGGAGCGGGTATGTTTCTCCAAAAACACAACGAATAGTGTTATTTACCGCAGTAAGGGTTTCGCGATAGTTGAGCGGGCCAGACGGACCAGCCTGAACCACCATTGCCCCGCCTGGTTTAATTCTTTTCTTCGCAAGTTTGTAAAATTCCTTCGTGAACAATAAATACGCTGGACCATTCTCTAGCGGGTCCGGTATATCCATAACTAAAAGATCATATTGTTCCTTGGATTCTTCCAAATATTTCCATGCATCAGTAAATATCAGCTCTAAGCGGGAATCCTCAAAGGCACCTTTGTGGTGATTCGGAAGGTATTTCTGACAAAGTTCGACCAGCTCCCTATCCAAATCCACCATGACCACCCGTTCAACTGTTTTATGGGACAGAACTTCACGGGCCGTCGCTCCCTCCCCTCCACCAGCTATAAAAACAGTTCGAGGCTCCCGCATGGCAATTAAGGCAGGGTGTATCAGTGTTTCGTGGTAGATAAACTCATCTATTTCTGAGGATTGCGTTCTTCCGTCCAGCACTAGGCATCGACCAAACAGTGAAGTTTCAATGATTTCCACACGCTGATAGCGCGTAGTCCCTGTATAAAGAATATCGGTAAGGTGTGATGCCAAAAATAGGTCAGGAGCAATGTATTCGTAGTACCACCTGTTTGGTATATCCTCCATATGGTCAGTACCTAGGAACGACTCTGGGATATCTCCATCGAGGCAGTAAGCGTCCCGCGCGTTACAATGGTTTGAGAGGGATGTGCTGAACAAAATCCTTTTATAAGAATCTCTCCTGCTTTTTCGGGATCAAAGCCATTCCCACACGTGAACACATCAACTGCGGCATAGTTATATTCTGGCCATGTATGTATGCATATATGGGACTCCGCAATCGCAAGCACCCCCGTCACGCCACGGGGGTTAAACTTATGGAAGGACTCTCCCACAATAGTTGCCCCTATAATCTCAGCCGCCTTTATCAAGGTAGACCTTACGTAAGAAAGATCATCAAGCAAGTCACTATCACAGCCATTAAGTTCTAAAAGAAGTTGGGTGCCTAACGCATTCAATCACTCGCTCCAAATAACGGAATCAAACAGGCGGATATTCTACACTACTCTCTCTTAATTGTAACTTGTTTTTTTTATAAGCAGCACTGGTCTTTAACATAGTAGTCATTTATACCCACGTTTGTCACTATGATATATGGGCAGCGCCGTTGACTTCCAGAAGGGCACCAGAAATATAGTTCGCCTGAGGGGACAAGAGGAACATCATTGGCCCAACTGCCTCTTCAACATTGCCTGGCCTTCCCATCGGTAATGTTGAAAAGTATTTTACTCGTGCTGATTCCGGAATACCCTGAACAGCCTCGCCAACACGTTCATTTTGGCTCTCTCTAGGACGCGTCATACGTGTATCTATGGGGCCAAACGCAACAACATTAGCAAGAATATTGAAAGGTGCTCCTTCGAGGGCAATTGTTCTGGTGAGTCCCACAATCCCGGCCTTAGCAGCGGAGTAATTAGCTTGCCCGACGTTGCCAAAGCTCGAGCTTGAAGAAACGGTTAGAATACGTCGGGGTTCAGGGTGTTCGATTCGATCCTTCTCAGCTATTGCTTGTGTCCGCATAGCTTGGTACGCCGGATGAACCACATTATATGTTCCCCCCAAATGAACGTCGATGATAGCCTGCCATTGAGCATCAACCATACGGTGAAACATAACGTCCCATGTATACCCGGCACAGGTCGCTATCAAATCGAGACCCCCAAAATTCTCCACGGCCAAATCGGTTAGACGTTGACCAATCTCTGGGTTAGTCACCGAGCCAGCAATAGCTATCGGGTTTCCATTAGCGATAGCTATTGTTTCCTCAAGCGGCCCTTGATCTAGATCATTAAGAACCAATTTGGCACCATTTTCCGCAAGGGCCAATGCTAATGCCTGACCGATTCCGCGACCGGCACCCGTAACTAACGCGACTTTTCCTTCAAATGTGCCGCCCATTGCTTATCTCCCTGTCACTGTTTTTTAGGTTAGCGACTGTTTCTGAAATTCACCCGTACGCATTATACATGTATCCCTAACATAGCGGAGCCAGGTTTGTTTTAGTTGTCTTTCTGGGCGATGCCGCGACCAACCATGATTTGCGTTAATTTGCGATTTTTCAGAGAGGGTTTTTTTTGACAAAATCTATGATTTGTGCTATTGTTTCGTATCTAAATGCGGTCAATTCTGTAGACTTAGTCAGTTGGTATTGGATCGCTCTTATGCCATATAAGTGTCAGCCTTTCCGGTTAGTTCAAGTTTTTACTCAATACTTTCCTACTAATCAGATTATCACGCTAGTTTCCAACGCTTGTTGGTTCACGTAGTCCTCATCGATCAGCGGGAAGTTTAAACCCAAGGGAGAATTCACTATGGCCAAGAAGGCTTCGAGGTCTGTCCAAGAGTATACAGCTCACGATATCCAGGTTTTAGAAGGCCTAGAGGCCGTCCGCCGCAGGCCCGGTATGTACATTGGTAGTACGGACCAAAGAGGGCTCCATCACCTTATCTACGAAATCGTTGACAATGGGATCGATGAAGCAATGGCAGGTACCTGTGACCATATAACGGTGGTTTTAGAAGAGAATGGAATCGCCAAAATCACTGATAACGGCAGGGGTATTCCTGTTGATATTCATCCTACCACCGGCAGGCCAGCCCTTGAAACCATTATGACAACCCTTCATGCTGGCGGAAAGTTCGGTGGCGGAGCATATAAGGTGTCCGGTGGACTCCATGGCGTTGGAGCCTCGGTGGTAAACGCACTCTCTAAACACATGCAGGTTGAGGTGTGGCGGAATGGACGCCGATACGTCCAAGAATTCGCTCAAGGAAAACCTTTGGGGGATCTAACTGATTCGCCAGATGACAATAAACGCGGTACCGCCATCTCTTTTTCTCCAGATCCTGCTATTTTCTCAAACTTAGAATACGACTTTGATATGCTGTGTGAGCGTTTTCGCGAAATGGCCTACCTAAACAAAGGGGTGTCTATATCCTTAGAGAGTCATTGGCATCGCTCTCGGGGTGCGGAAAAATGGAAAGAGTCATTTAAATATGACGGAGGGATCTCTGATTTTGTGCAAGGCCACCTGAATAAGAACAAGGACGTGCTTCATCCGATTCCCATCCATATTGAAAAGGCTATGGATGGAACATTGGTTGAAGCTGCCCTCCAATACAATACCGGCCTATCCGAATTTATCTTTTCGTTCGCAAACTGCATTAAAACACCTGATGGAGGCAGTCATCTCACAGGTCTTCGGTCTGCCTTGACACGCGCCCTTAATGATCACGCCAGAAAACAGAAAATAATAAAGGATGATCTCCCAAACCTTAGCGGTGAGGATGTGAGGGAAGGGCTCGCTGCAGTAATAAGCGTTAAGCTTTCCGACCCAGAGTTTGAGGGACAAACCAAAGCGAAACTGGGAAATCCCGAGGTGAGGAGCCAAGTCGAATCTGTTATCACTGAGGGTCTGGTTTATTGGCTTGAGGAGCATCCAAATGAATCCCGTCGCATTATCGAAAAATGCCTAATTTCCCAGAAAGCACGAGATGCCGCTCGTAAAGCAAGGGATATGGTTCTTAGAAAGAACGCTTTGGATGGCGGTTCTCTTCCTGGAAAATTAGCAGATTGCCAAGAACGCGATCCATCTATGAGCGAGATCTACCTGGTGGAGGGTGAATCTGCAGGTGGGTCAGCAAAAATGGGCCGGGACCGACGGTTCCAAGCAATCCTCCCTTTAAAAGGCAAAATTCTAAACGTCGAGAAAGCAAGGGAAGAACAAATGCTTGCCCACGAGGAAATCAGGGCTCTCATAACGGCTCTTGGGACAGGCTTTCATAGTAGGACCGATCCAGAATCTGAAGATTTCAATCTTGGTAAGCTTAGGTACCATAAGGTGATAATAATGACTGATGCTGATGTGGACGGCTCCCATATCCGCACTTTAATACTCACATTTCTATATCGCCATATGCGCCCCATGGTAGAGGGTGGGAACCTGTACATTGCTCAACCCCCTTTATACAAGATATCTAAGGGCAAATCTGAGGAGTGGGTCTATTCGGAAGAGGAAAAGGACCGTTGGATTGCAAAGCAAGCCCTTGGAGGGATAAAGGTGTCACGTAAGGGCGGATCTACCAGCAAGGTTGGCATCGATGTACAAGGCTTGCTTAACTCCATCGATCTTTTTCAATCCGGGCTCGCCGATTTAAAACGACAAGGTATACCTTCCGGCTTTATTATGTTGCTTCTCGAATCCAGTATTGCGGACTGGTATAAACAAAGCCTTTCCAGTGCCAATCAGGCCATGTTGCAAACAAGGGCACTCCTTCAAGAAAAAGAAGTGGCGTTCACTCCTTCTTTTGACAAGGAACTGGGGGAAGAGGTGCTCTCGGTAGATTTCCCAGGGGAGGAAAAGTTTAAGCTAACCCCTGCATTCTTCGAACACCCTGCCATGCATAAATGCCTTGCTCTATACCCCGAAATATCCGGAGGGCCACATCTGGTAGAGAAAAAGGGTAAATTAATTGGAGATGATGTTCCTTGGGACGAACTACCTTTTCTTGTAGGACAACACACAGATAAATCTGGAATAGGAATTCAGCGCTATAAGGGTCTCGGGGAAATGAACCCTGATCAGCTTTGGGACACAACTATGGACCCTGATACGAGAACCCTCCTCCGAGTAAGTGCTGAAGACGCAGTTGCTGCTGACCAAATGTTCTCAACCCTGATGGGAGATGCTGTTGAGCCTCGTAAGGAATTTATCCAAACCTACGCCAAAGAGGTGCGTAACTTAGATATTTAGACTTTTTATCACGATACTCCATTAAATATTTTTTATTAACAATTTCGAACACACCACAAATTGATTCTGAGTTTTCAGAATCAATTTGTGAATAAATTAAGAACGTTGCCAGCTATTCCTCCATCAATTCTGTATAGCCGCATTTTTCACAAGAAACAGTGTTGTATTTCTGGTTTTGGAGATTTAAAAATCTTGAAATGCCAGATCCTGTTGTGCGTAGAGCACCAGTTTTACAGTTATTTCCCTGGCATTTCGCACAAGAAAAATTTTTCTGCGATTCTATTGCCATGATTCTCCTATTTCTATCTAACGTATGCGTTTTTATATCTTATGATTGTCTGAATATAATATTATAGCTTTTGATAAAGAGTACGTATACTTCAAAAAAATATCTTTTTTATTTCGCATTCGCCCTTGCTTGAGTTTCATCAAGCCATCTCTTTACCGCCTGCTCATCTTCCTTTGAGATATATTCTTTTTGACTAGCGACATCCAAAAATGTCGATATCCCGCATAGTGTTACTAGGGTGATCCCTTCCTTACTAAAAGCTTGTGTTGCCATCGGGAACTCATATGTGAATATGCTGAAACAATAGTCGACCTTAGCACTGTTTTCACGCAGGGTTTTAGCGGCAGCAATAGCGCTATCCCCTGTACTTGTTAAATCTTCGAAAACTAGGGCTGTCTGTTCTATTAACACTCCTCCTTCTATTTGCCTCTGAGCTCCGTGTCCTTTAGGTGCATCCCTAACGTACACCATGGGTTTTTCTAATACTGTAGCAACCCAAGCTGCCCATGTTATACCGGCAGTAGCAACTCCTGCCATAACGTCCATTTCGGTGTCCGGAACCGTTCCCTTTATGGTTTCAATAAGCAATTCGACAATTCTCCCCCTGCTTACCGGAGACCCAATCAACAAGCGCAGGTCGCAGTAAATTGGGCTAATCGTTCCAGATACGAAAGTGTATGGGTTCACCGTGTTTATAGTCACCGCTCTCTCTTCAAGTAAGATCCTAGCAACCTCAGTCGCTGCTTCATTCATCTTGTCCATTATTTTCCCCTTTAACGTACAAGTTATTTTCAACTATAAAACGTTCCACTTTTTCGGAAACAAGGTGCCTAATCGAAGTACCCTCCGCAACCCTCCGACGTATTTCTGTACCGCTTATTGATAAAAGAGGGCCTCGGAGAACCTTCATTTTGCCAGGCATGCCCGGAAGGGGTTCGTCTAGGTTTCTTCCCTGCGTTCTGCCGTGTCCTGGCCGATCAACCACCACGAGGGTACATATCTCTAGTATTTGCGCAGGATTTTTCCATTGCGGCATCTGTGCTAGCGCATCAGCACCAAGTATGAGGTTTAGCTCAACCCCTTCCCCTAATTCACGGTGTAGCGCAAGAATCGTTTCTATTGTATATGAAGGTTTGGAAGACTCCACCTCCAGAGAGGACACTTTAAAGAACGGGGCCTTGGCAATAGCCTTCTTTACCATCTCTAGCCGAAGGCTTGCCGGAGAGACCAGCTGGCCCTCCTTCATCCATGGCTGGCCAGCTGGAATAAAAACAATATAGTCCAATTCTAATTCCCGCCTTGCCTCTTCAGCAACAGCGGTATGGGCGATATGGATCGGGTCAAAGGTTCCGCCTAAAACACCAACCTTCATCTCATTCCCATAGAAATTCGGTTTTCCCAATACGTACTTGGTCGCCCTCTTCAATCCCCGCCGCTTCAAGGGCTTTAATAATTCCCATTTTCGCTAACTCCTTTCGGAATTGTAGCTTTGCACGGAAATTAGCCAAGTTAGTTAATCCAGCTATTCTTTCTGCCTTTCGGGCTGTAACCACATAGATACTTCTTTCTCTCTCTCTCAAAACAGCCACCTTCGCTTGTGCTCTAGTCGGTTTTGGATAGAGTGTCTTTTGAACCTCTCTGGACGGGAGTGTCTCTGGGGAAATAGTTTCTAACATGCCTTGCGCATGTAAAACCAAGGCATCTATTCCTTCCCCGGTCACTGCGGATACAAGGTGCATTTCCCCCGCATACTGCGGAAGTGACTTCAGAAGATCTTCCTTTTTATCTCTAACTCCCGGGTGGTCGCACTTATTTATAACCAGGAGTTGCGCGCGAGACCCAAGGGGTCCATCGTAAAGCCGTAACTCTTCGTTTATTTTCGTAACCCGTTCTTCTATGTCTTCCGCTGATCCATCAATCACATGTATAAGAAGACGTGTCCTCCTTGCGTGTCTAAGAAACGCCCTTCCTAAACCAACCCCGGCATGGGCTCCCTCAAGCAGCCCCGGGATCTCAATAGCGACAAAGGATTTCCACCCCGTCTGGACCACGCCAAGAGTAGGTTCTTTCGTTGTAAAAGGGTATGCAGCGATTTTTGGAGATGCGTTTGAAATCCTGCTCAAAATTGTCGATTTCCCCGCATTTGGCATACCAACAAGTCCTACATCGGCAATCAGCCGAAGTTCCAACAGCAGGTCCTTTGCGGCTCCCTTTTCACCTTCCTCTGCAAGCAATGGAGTTTGGTTCGTAGGGGAGGAGAATCTGCGGTTCCCTCTGCCCCCAGATCCCCCTTGAGCAACTATTATTTTCTCGCCATCCTCGGTGATTTCTCCAAGGCGTTCCTTCATTCCCATCGAAACGTTCCAAACAACTGTTCCTCGAGGAACAGTTATATCACGATCGGCACCATGCGCACCGTGCTGTTTTTTCCCTTTACCATGACCTCCTGGAGACGCAGAAAGGAAACTTCCTGAACGGAGGTGGGCAAGAGTCGAGGCCCCAATCGACCCCACAACAAAGACACTTCCTCCAAGGCCACCATCCCCTCCGTCAGGACCCCCTTTAGGAATGTATTTTTCTCGGCGGAAACTAACGGACCCATCGCCTCCTGGGCCGGCATATACGGTAAGGGAAACCTGGTCTTTCATAAAAAAGAGCCTGAAGGGGAACAACCTAGGGAAAGGGATATAGGTAGGTTAGTAGTATAAAGAAACTTTTCTTCTTTATTTATTATACTCTCTTGTAATAACAATACTAGTAAGTCCTTTCTTCCGGCCCTTTCCGTGTGTACAGCTCCCTCTTGCGAGAGAGAACAAAGGAGAACACCCTTTCCGGAAAAGGAGCCGAACAAGATGCGAACGCTTACCGGAAGAGTGCTCCTCTTATGCTGGAGACGGTTTTCTCAAAAGAAGGGTCACTTTTTTCCATACTGGAAACTTTGTTCCGGGCTTTCGATATGGAAGAGCTGCTCTTCTGGCTGAAAAGAGATGCGATATCCTTGTTGGTCATAGGGGTTCCCAAAGAAAGGACAGACATTGCGACTTGGCGAGCCAAAGAGGCCCGTCTGCCTCGCGTTCCAGAAGTCAGGTCACTCGGGGAGACTCCGAACCGCGAGGCAGTCTTAGAGATCACTTCTTTAGCGGAAGGAGTCGGAATGGTGGGGCCAAGGGAAAGGGAAGGAATGAGCCCCAAGGCCTTCTCTAGGGAAATAGAGGCTCCTGTGAATTGGGTCCACGCAGCGATTTGGTTTATAGCTCCCTCGAGATCCCTGACATTGCCCCATCCCTGAGCCGCTATTGCCTCAACGACCTCGGGCTCAATAGAAACTTGAAGAGAGGAGGCTTTGGAAGAAAGAATTGAAAGCCGTGTATCGTGGTCTGGAGGGTTAATTGCAGCAATTAGTCCTCCAGCAAAGCGAGACCGAAGACGGTCGTCCAGAAGAGAAGGATCGGAAGGGTCGTAGCTAGAGGAGAGGATAATCTGTCGGCCTGAATCGTGTAGGTCGTTGCAGGTATGGAAAAAAGCTTCTATCGTAGACTTTTTCCCGTTAAAAAAATGGACGTCGTCAACCAAGAGGATATCCACTGTTCGGTATTTTGAGTTAAAGCGTTCATTGTTGCGGCTCCGTATCGCACCGATGAAATCGTTGGTGAATTGCTCTGCCGTTGTGTAAAGGCAGCTGGTGGAGTTTTCTCTAGCGGCTAGAACGATAGCCTGCAAAAGATGTGTCTTACCCAAGCCTGCGCCCCCATGGAGGAATAATGGGTTATATGACTCACCGGGGCGTAAGGCTATCATAGACGCAGCCGCGAATGCCAGTTGGTTAGATTCCCCAACAACGAAATTTTCGAAAGTGTGCTTTTTTGAGAGGTCTATTCCGAGGCGCTTAGGTATTGGAACAAAGCCCCTTTCGGTTTTCCCTAGAGCAGGTTTCTGTTGAACCTTCCCGCGGGAAGGGAGTTCCTTTTGGACTACCTTAAACTGCAGATCCAGGTCGGTAGCAGCTATTTCCCGGACGGTTTTTTGGAGAAAGGGATACATTCTGCGCTCTAGCCATTCTGCAACAAAGGGAGTCGGAACGCCAATGGTGAAAATCGTTTCATCAACCGAAATACCGACAGTGTCTCTCAACCAAGTTTCGAAACTTGGTTGAGAGATTTCCATCTGTAGACGGCCAAGTGCCGCTTCCCAAATTTGTTTTGCGTTAATGCTCATGTATGAAGCCCTGATATTCCTCGAGGAATTGGGGTAAGGACTGACGCCTGATAACAATACCATGGCTCAAACTGGAAGGTGACAAGAAAGAAAAGGGGGAAATTTCAGACGTTTTTGATCAGGAAGAGCCGCTCGAAAGGAATATATTGTTTACATAGGCCCATCTGAATATAATATTATGATGGGGTTATGAGAATTATTTTTATGGGAACACCTTTTTACTCCGTTCCAGTGATAGAACATTTAATTGCTTCAGGGCACGCAATAGAGGCAGTGGTAACTAGGCCCGATGTGTCGTCCGGACGAGGAAGATCTTTAAAGCCTCCCGCGATTAAAGTTTACGCAGAAGAGCGCGGTATACGGGTACTCCAACCTGCATCCATGCGCAGCAAAGAGAACTTGGAGCAATTAGCGAATCTTCAACCGGACCTGATGGTTGTTGCCGCATACGGCCGAATTCTTCCTCCGAATGTTCTTGCCCTGCCCCCGAAAGGAGTTCTCAACATCCACCCGTCTTTGATTCCGCAATACAGAGGGCCATCCCCTGTAGCAGCAGCGCTGCTAAACGGGGATAAAGAGACAGGGGTGACCGTAATGGTAACCGAAGAAGGAATGGATACAGGCCCGGTGGTTGCCCAAAAAAGAGAAGCTGTCCTTTCTGGAGACACAACGCTTGTTCTTACGGAGAGATTGTTTCGTATCGGGGCTGAACTACTAGTGAAGGTACTACCGTTGTGGGAAAAAGGCCAAATAAACTCTCTTCCGCAAGATGAGCATATGGCGAGTACTACAAGGTTGTATAAAAAGGAAGATGGTTTTATTGACTGGGGTCTTTCTGCACTCTCAATAGAGAGACGATTAAAGGCATTCGCTCCATGGCCAGGGTGCTACACTTATTGGAAAGGAAAAATCCTTAAGGTCATAGAAGGAACAGCCATCGAAGGCTTCGATGGTCACGAACCAGGCGAAATCATTCTTGTTCCTGGAAGCAGCAATAAGGCCGTGGTCATTGTTGTTACTGGAAAAGGAGGCCTAGAATTAAAACAGGTCCAAATAGAGGGACGGCGAAGACAAAATATGCAAGATTTCCTGCTTGGTTATAACGGATTCGTGGGCTCTCGGCTACTCTCGTCTAGCTAGATACTGCAGCTCGATGAGTCCTAGGTAAGTTACGCCAGATTGCCGGCTCAGGAACCACTAGTACCTTCTTCTGGACTCCCAGGAACACCCGTGGTGCCATCGGTAGTGGACGTAGCAACCCTAGGAGCATTCACTTTGGCAATCACCTGTTGTGGTTCATTGATAATGGTGACACGGTCACTGAGCTTAATATCAGAAATACAGAGTGTCTTTTCGAAATCGTCTAGATGGCTGATATTAAGCTCAGTGACTTGAGGGACATCCAGCGGAAGACAATCCACTGTGAAGAAGTGGATTGCTTGAAAAAGCACTCCACTAAGAACTCTGACCGCTGGTGCCTCTCCCGTTAAGCGTATAGGGACAGTTGCCTGCATTCGCTTAGTCGTAATAACCTGATAAAGGTCAATATGCAGAATCCCCTCCGTAACAGGGTGGCGTTGTATTTCTCTAACAAACACGAAGTAGGGAGTTTCTTCCCCGGAAACAGTTATTGTTATTGGGAGATTCCCGCCTGCTTGCCTTACGATTTTTTGAAGTTCAGCGGAATCTCCCTGAAGGTTCAAGGGCTCAATACCCACACCGTACATATGTACGGGAGTGATGTTTTGGCGACGGAGGAAGCGTACCTTTTTCCCAATCAAGGCACGACGTTCAAGTTGGATCTTTAAATTTTGTGTGGTCATATTGTAATAGCTCTTTTGCGTTCCCTTTGTTCGATAACGTTGCTTACTCTACACTAAAAAACCAACTTTATAATAGCACACAGAGGATAGGCTCTGAGAGAGTTGAAAGCAAAAACCCTCCACAATGTACGCTGGAGGGCCTTTGCTTTCAACTCCTAGAAAAACTAGAAGTCCATACCGCCTCCGGGTGGCATAGGTGGCATAGCTGCTTCCTTCCTTGGAATGTCAGAGACCAAGGACTCAGTCGTTAGAATCATCCCAGCGACACTGACGGCGTTCTCAATAGCAGCACGTGTCACCTTTGCGGGGTCCATGATACCCATTTCGAGCATGCTTCCGAACTTCCCGGCCTCTGCGTCGAAACCATAGTCCCCTTTACCTTTAAGGATTGCATCTAATATAACAGATCCTTCTAAACCAGAATTGGAGGCAATAAGGCGAATAGGCTCTTCAAGAGCCTTCTTGACTATCGCGGCCCCAGTAGCCTCATCCCCCTCAAGGAGTCCTTTACCAAGTTGTGCAGCTGAGCGAATTAGTGCTACTCCTCCCCCAGGAACGATACCTTCTTCGACAGCAGAACGAGTTGCCGAGAGTGCATCCTCAACCCTTGCCTTCTTCTCCTTGAGCTCAATTTCAGTGGCGGCACCAACCTTCAAAATGGCTACTCCTCCAGATAACTTCGCGAGTCGTTCTTGGAGCTTCTCGCGATCAAAATCTGACGTAGTTTCATCTATCTGAGCCTTGATCTGTTTAATGCGACCCTTGATCGTATCTTCCGAACCACGTCCTTCAACGAAAGTTGTATCCTCTTTCGTTGAAACGACGCGCCTGCAATGACCAAGGTCTTCTGGGGTAATTGAGTCTAACTTGCGCCCGATTTCCTCGCTTATAACATTGGCACCAGTTAGAATTGCCATGTCCTCTAGCATCGCTTTTCGCCGATCACCAAACCCTGGAGCCTTCACGGCTAGACAGTTTAAGGTTCCGCGAAGTTTATTTACGACTAGAGTGGCAAGCGCTTCACCGTCCACATCTTCTGCAACAATAACAATGTTTTTGGTGAACTGGAGTATCTTTTCCAGTGCCGGAACAATGTCACTAACTGCAGAGATCTTCTTATCAGTGATGAGTACGTAGGCGTCATCTAATGCGGCTTCCATGCGGTCAGGGTTCGATATGAAATAAGGGCTTATATAACCCCGGTCAACTTGCATTCCCTCCACATATTCCTTCTCATACTGAAGCCCCTTAGACTCCTCTACGGTAATCACTCCATCTTTCCCCACGTTTTCCATGACCTCAGCTATAAGGTCACCTATCTCCTGCTCGTGGGCAGAGAGGGCTGCCACTTGGGCAATTTGCTCTTTGCCTTCTACGGGTTTCGCCAGTTTCTTTATACTTTCCCGTAATTCTCCAGCTGCCTTTTCCATGCCCCTTTTAAGGGCCATAGGGTCAGCGCCGGCAGCAACGTTTTTAAAACCTTCGTTGACTATCACTTGAGCTAACACAGTCGCAGTAGTTGTGCCATCACCCGCGACATCATTGGTTTTTGTCGCAGCCTCTTTCAATAACTGTGCGCCCATGTTTTCGAAAGGATCTTCAAGCTCGATCTCTTTCGCTATAGTGACACCATCACTGCAAACGCTAGGAGGTCCGAATTTCTTGTCAAGTATCACGTTGCGCCCCCGTGGTCCTAACGTGACACGGACTGAACCTGCGAGGGTGTCTATACCCACCTTGAGGGAGCGTCTAGCTTCCTCACCGAACGATATCTGCTTAGCCGCCATTTATTCCTCCTTGGGTTATCTCTTTTAACTAATTTTAGCTAGAATGTCCGATTCTCGAACAATAAGGTACTCAATATCGTCTTCGACGAATTCGGTTCCAGCATACTTGGAGTACACAACACGGTCACCGACTTTAACTTCCATAGCAACTCGTTTGCCATCGTCATCTAGACGGCCTGGACCAACAGCAACAGCAGTGCCCTCTTGGGGCTTTTCCTGCACGGTATCGGGTAAAACCAAACCGCTCTTGGTTACCTCTTCCCTCTCTGTCGGCTTAATTACGACGCGGTCTTGTAAAGGCTTAAGACTGATTGCCAAACCAAACCCCCTTTTTGAATCTATAGATCGCCATTTTAGTTTCTGTCAGGAAAACTTGGCAGTCCTCCCTCGAGACTGCTAAAGTCTAATTCTAGCCAGTGCCGTTGTCAAGGGTGGAATCTTATTACCGGAAACGATCGGGTACTCTAACTTGACAGTCAAAAAGTTGCATGACACTATGATCGGTACTTTCATTCTGCCTTTTGGCTTAATCGATATATCCTTGCTAACCAGACCAGATCTTTTCAAGACTCTCTACTGCTACCAGCGGGGTACACAATTTTGGATAATCTTAAATCGTCCCAGGTCCGCTAACCGTGTCAACCTTCAGATGTCTGAAGACTTAGCAAATGTGGTCAAAATAGTGAACGGAGACGACTCTGTTCGGGTGGTAGTTATATCGGGTCGTGGCGATTCTTTCTCTTTAGGTAGAGAGCTAGCCAATATACCAACAGGCCACAAAACACAAACACAGATGTATGGGGCGGCAGTAGAGATTGCCAAAATCGAGAAGCCTGTGATAGCAGCAATTAATGGTGATGCTATAGGCCAAGGGCTTGAGCTGGCTTTGGCTGCTGATATTCGCGTAGCCGTGAAAAAGGTACGACTTGGTATTCCGCACTTACCAGACATGACGATGCCTTCAGACGGAGGGACGCAACGTCTTCCCAGGATTATTGGACAAGCAAAGGCCTTAGAATTACTTCTTACCGGTGACATTATCGATGGTGGGGAGGCAGAACGCATTGGTTTGGTAAGTAGGGCTGTGGCGCAGGGGGAATTCAGGCAGACTATTCGGGTTTATATTGACCAAATCTCTGGCGGGGCCCCTATAGCGGCACGCTACCTTAAGGAAGCTGTATCGAGAGGTGTTGATGTGACGTTGTCTGAAGGGATGAGGCTCGAGGCGGACTTGAGTTTCCTTCTCCACACTACGGAAGACAGAAATGAAGGGATAAAGTCTTTTCTTCAGAAAAGACAACCGAAGTTTCGAGGCAAGTGATTCCCTCAAGAAGAGTGGAGGAACCACCGTGAATGGCTTCACAGTAGTTACATACCAGAAGAGCGAATCCATTGGCTGGGTTACGCTTAACCGACCCGATAAGCTTAATGTGTATAATACCCAGATGCGGGATGAACTGTATCAGATAATGGAAGCTGTTCGGTACGACCCAGAGGTCGAAGGGGTGGTTTTACAAGGGGCCGGTGATAGGGCTTTCTGTGCAGGGGCAGACCTAACAGAATTTGGTACGGCCCCATCACCGGCCATTGCTCGTAAAGTGAGATGGCAGCGGGATATCTGGGGTTTATTTCTCGAATTAAAGAAACCCCTTGTGGGAGCATTGCACGGATATGTGCTGGGCTCAGGCGTTGAGATTGCTATGCTTTGTGATATCCGAATTGCTTCTGAAGACGCTGTGTTTGGGATGCCGGAATTAAGTAGGGGGTTAATTCCGGCGGCTGGTGGCACACAGACAATCACAAGGGCCCTTGGAATGGGAAACGCCCTAGAAACCCTTCTTACGGGCCGTTATCTAAGTGCTCACGAGGCGCATGCAGCAGGGCTGGTAAACAGAGTCGTTTCCCGTGAACAACTTTTGCCTGAAACCAAAGAAGTTATGGTGAAAATGCTTAACCTGAACCCTTTGATTGCCACACATATTAAACAAGCTATAGTTCGAGGAATGGATATGCCAATTGAAAAGGCATTAGAACTTGAGACCAAGTTAGCTAGGATGCTTATATCTACTAAAAAATAGGCGAGTATTGACTCATGATGGTCTTTAGGCACACCTAAAGACCATGTTAAAATGCAGGCCGTTTGTTACAATAAACAGCATTGTCAGAAGGAGGTCGGTTTTCAAGGATGAATATAACGGAGTTTCTTACCATTACCAGTGCCATTGTGCCGGAGCGCACCGCAACTATTTTTGAAGGCCATTATCAGACATATGGTGAACTTCAAGAGAGGTCATTACGTCTTGCCAATGCCCTTACAAAAATGGGCGTTGGCCGGGGTGACCGAGTTTCAACAATCCATGTTAATTGCCCCCAACATATAGAGGTGTATTTTGCAACAGCCATGCTAGATGCGATTTATGTCCCTATGAACTTCAGGGTGAAAAAAGATGAGCTTACATATATGCTCAACAATGCGGGTCCCAAAGTTCTGTTTGTTGGAGAACGTTATAGGGATCTAGTGTTATCCGCGGTACCAGGTGTGCAATCTGTCGAATATTACGTAGCGCTGGATCACGCAACACCTAGCTGGCCTTCTTACGAAGAACTTTTGGGGTCAGCGATTGCCGAGGAAAGGTTCCCTGAGGCCGACGAAGACGATAGTACCATTATTCTTTTCACCGCAGGAACAACCGGCGAACCGAAAGGTGTGATGCTTACCCATAACAGCTTTTCTTCATATATTTTGTCCAGTGTTTCTCCTGTAGATCCAGAGCTAGAGGAACGTAATATATTAACTGTTCCTCTGCATCATGTGGCTGGCATCCAAGCAGTTCTTGCAGCAGTGTATAGCGGGAGATCTCTAATAATCCAGCGGCAATTCGAACCAACAGAATGGATGGAATTGGTGGAGAGAGAGAAAGCGAACCGAGCCATGATGGTTCCTACTATGCTTAAACAACTACTTGATCATCCAAAATTCCAAGAGTATGACCTCTCTAGCCTTGAGGTTATTACTTATGGTGCCGCTCCTATGCCAGTTCCTGTCATAAAGAAAGCAATTGGTGTGTTTCCTGGGGTGCGCTTTATTAACGCTTTTGGACAGACCGAGACTGCTTCAACCATAACAATGCTTCCTCCAGAAGACCATGTTCTTGATGGACCACCTGAAGAAGTGGAGCGGAAATTAAAGAGACTTGCATCAATAGGCAAACCTTTGGACGATGTGGAAATCCGCATAGTTACGGAGGATGGAGATGACGTTCCCCATGGTGCAACAGGGGAAATCGTGGCTAAGGGCGATCGACTTATGAAAGGTTATTGGGGAAACGAGAGCGCAACTAAGGAGGCCGTGCGCAACGGGTGGCTCTATACAGGCGATTTAGGGTATTTCGATGATGACGGGTATATATTTCTCTCTGGGCGAGCAAAGGACTTTATTAAACGCGGTGGTGAAATGATTGCACCTGAAGAGGTAGAACAGGTTCTTCACTCGCATCCAAATGTTGAGGAGGCAGCTATCATTGGTGTTCCAGATGATCACTGGGGCGAAAGAGTTCGCGCGATTGTTGTGGTTAAGTCTGAGCCACCCGTTTTAAACACAGCGTTAATAGAATATTGTCGTGAGCGTTTGGCTAGCTTTAAGAGGCCAGAGTCAATTGTTTTTGTGGACGAATTACCGCGTAACGCTTTAGGTAAAGTACTCAAACGGGTGCTTAGGGAACAATATAGTGAGCCAATTGAGTAATACTGGCGACAAAGGTCTTGTATAAACGAATCTGTACCCCCGAGGAAGCGGTAGCGGATGTTTTCCATGAAGCCGTGGTGATGTTTGGGGGGTTCGCTCGACCAGGTCTACCTGAATATTTAATCAATGCTCTTATAAACCATGGACCTCAGCGGCTGACCACTATATCCAACAGCGCATATGGCCGCAAGGGTACATCATATGGAGTAGCCCTGTTAGTTGAGGAAGGTATGGTTGCTAAATGCATCACTTCTTTTCCCGTATGGCCTTCCCAAGAGAGCGACCTCTTATCTAGATATAGAGAAGGGAAACTTGAGGTGGAGATTGTTCCCCAAGGAACGTTATCCGAGAGGATGCGGGCAGCTGGTAATGGAATCCCTGGCTTTTGGGTTCGAACCGGGGTAGGTACATTGTTCGAAGAAGGAAAAGAAAAGAGACAGTTTGGGAACCAAGTATATCTTTTGGAACGCGCTTTGTACGCTGACTTCGCTATGATTAAAGCTAAACAAGCTGACACCTTCGGAAATCTGGTATATGACATGACACAGCGAAATCATAATCCGACCATGGCATCAGCAGGCAAGGTAACTATTGTTGAAGTTGAAGAAGTTGTTGATGTAGGGGAGCTAAACCCGGAAGCAATAGTTACCCCGGGGATATTCGTAGACCGGATAGTGCCGGTTGGAGGGAAAAAGAGGTAAGAGTGGATGGCAAAAAGGTACGCCTGTCCAGAGACTTAATGGCGATGAGAATCGCCGGGGAACTCCAGTCTGGTGCAATAGTTAACCTTGGCCTTGGCATGCCAACGTTAGTGAGTAATTACATTCCAAATGACGGAAGCATTGTTCTACATGCAGAGAACGGGGTTATAGGTTACGGCCAGTTTCCCGAACAGGGTAAAGAAAATCCCAATTTAGTGAATGCAGGAGGGCAGCCAGTAACGCTTCTTCCTGGGGCGTCCATATTTAGCCATACTGAATCATTCGCTATGATAAGAGGAGGCTACATTGATGTAGCCGTGCTGGGTGCATTCCAGGTTTCTCAAGGAGGAGATTTGGCTAGTTGGAGTACGGGTCAAAGAAACCTGGGTAGTCCCGGTGGTGCTGTTGATATTGCCCTTGAGGCTGGTGAATTAATTGTAATGATGGAGCACACAACCAAAGAGGGGGAGCCAAAGCTACTGGAAGAGTGTACGTACCCCCTAACTGGAAGAAAGTGTGTGAAAACAGTGGTAACCGACTTAGGGTTATTCCGGATAAACAAATATGGGTTAACGATGTTCGAGATAGCTCCCAAGTGGTCATTTGAGGAGGTTCAGGGGCTCACGGCCATGTCGCTTATTAGGAGCCCTGAGCTTAAGGATTTTTTGGAGTAAGATCTCCCTCTACTCCTATCACGCTATCTGCCAGAACTTCAAGAAGGTCTTTTGTTTGTTTCTTTTCCTGAACACCAAGAGAACCTATTCCTTCCTCAAACATCTGTAGGCAGAATGGACACGAGACACCAAGGGTGTTTCCTTCTGTTGCAAGAAACTGTTCTGTTCTAGCATGATTGATTCTTTTTCCGGTACTTTCCTCAATCCACATATGCCCGCCCCCCGCACCGCAACAGAAGCCTTGTTTACGATTCCTATCCATCTCTAGTAACTTAAGCCCCGGTATGGCTTTAGCAATGCGTCTCGGGGAATCATATATATTATTGTGACGCCCTAGATAACAGGAGTCATGATAGGTCATCACCATATCCACAGATTTTATAGGTTTGATCCGTCCATCTTGGATTAATTCATCGACAAATTCTGTGTAGTGCATAACCTCATAATTACCACCAAGCTGAGGGTACTCATTTTTGATAGTGTTAAAGCAATGAGGGCATAATGTGAGAATTTTTTTCACGCTATATTTATTGAACGTCTCTATATTCTGTTGGGCCTGAATTTGGAAGAGGTATTCGTTCCCTATTCGCCTAGCCGGATCGCCTGAACATACCTCCTCGGCTCCAAGGACACCAAATTTAACCCCTGCCACCTTCAAAAGCGACGCCATAGCTATAGGAACTCGCTGATTGGCTTCATTCAAAGCAGGAGTGCAACCAACCCACAGAAGAACCTCCACATCTGGGTCGTCAGAGAGGGGCTTAATGTCTTTTCCCTCCATCCAGTCGGTTCTAGTAACCTGCGTTCCTCGCCATGGATGTCCTCTTTGCTCTAAATTCACCAGCACAGCCTGAGCGGTCTCAGGCATCCTAGATTGCTCCATTACCAAATTCCGCCTCATGTCAACAATTGAGTCTACGTGCTCAACCATGACCGGGCATTCTTCCATACATGCGCCACAAGTTACGCAATCCCAGACAGCCTGCTCTGAAAGCATCTTTTGAAAGAGCGGAGCTTCCTGGCCTTTACCATTTCCTTTGTTTGCAAGTATTCCTGGACCTTCTTCCTGTAGATGATCTTTAATGCCTTCGGCGATATGCATTGGTGATAAGATTTTCCCCGTCAGGTTGGCTGGGCAGTTATCTGTACAACGCCCACACACGGCACAAGCAAACCCATCCAAAAGTTCCTTCCATGTAAACCCCTTGATGTTGCCAGCCCCGAAGCTCTCTGTTGTTTCCATATCTTCCATAGCTGATAAAGTGCCTCGGGCTTCCAGATTTCGAAAGAGAATATTAACAGGAGCTGCAATCATATGCATGTGCTTTGAGGAAGGAATGTATACACCGAAACCAAGGATTATAAGGAGGTGAAGCCACCAAGTAACAACCTGTAAAAAGCTGGCTGTTTCCTGAGAAAGACCTACAGAAGTCATTAGTTTGGCAAATAAACCCCCAACGAATACAACGGTCTCGGGACCGGTCCCCCCAGATACTATGTAGAAGGCCTCTGTTAGAAGGGTAAAAAGCATCAGGCTTCCTATCGCACCGACTATCACCAGCGCATCTGGGTGTCGAGTAAGGTCAAAAGATAATCGGTGTGGTTGGACAACCCAGCGGCGAAACACTCCCCAAATAAGCGAAATCAGTACGACAGCGGCCATAATATCAAGGTAAAATGAGATTATTTGCACCCCTGTGGTGCTAAAAATTGTTTTTGAAAAATCCTTCCAGACTGAGTCTCCGAAGATAAAGATCAGGTAACTGGCGAAGAAGGAAATAAATCCCCAAAATATAAGAAAGTGACCTATCCCAGACTTGTCTCGCAGGGATAAGCGTTGGAGTACTCTGGATTGTCCTAAAACTATAGTGATTACTCCCAAAATTCTTTTCACAGGGCGGTCAAAACGACTTTTGGGACGGCCAAGAAGGACGATTCTGAGCACTTTTTGGTAGAGCATGAAGCCTGCAAAAGCGAACGATATCCCCGAGACCAGGTATACCGCAAGCCAATTCGGAATCGCTCCAAAAATTTCATTAGGGGGAACCATAGCCACCTCCCGCGAAACCAAAGAACGCAGAATAGCGTGCTCTAGTGTAGCATAACGGCATCAGGTGAACCAAGCTGAACAAAGGGTTGCTAAAAATAATTTTCCTAGAAAGTCACCTTTTAATCTTCCTTGAAAAGGTATTGATATACAAGGCCTGCAACAGCTGCTCCAACCAAGGGGCCTACCCAGTAAACCCAGTGATCAGCCCATGCAGCGGCTGCTACAGCTGGACCGAGGGTCCGAGCTGGATTCATCGAAGCTCCTGTTAAAGGCACACCGACAAAATGAGCTATCATAACGGCGAAGCCAATTGCAAGAGGTGCAATTGTTCCAGCACCCCTCTTATCTATTGCTGTTCCGAAAACAACAAACACGAGGATCGAAGTAAGAATGATTTCGACAACTAGGCCTTGCACTGGGGTAATAATTGGTGATATTGCATGACTGCCAAGTGTTCCGGCACCTGCCCCTAGTCCACCACCTAGAGTTGCAGGTATCAAAGACCCTATTAAGAGCGCAGCTACAATGGCCCCTACTAGTTGCGTAACTATATATAGAGCACCTTGGGTAATTCCAATACGCTTAGTAATCACAGCTGCGAATGTCACGGCTGGGTTAATGTGTGCACCTGAAAGATGCCCTATAGTTGCAACCAACATGGCAATTGCGAGCCCATGTGCGATTGCTATCGCGGTTAGACGTTCTACTGTCATCTCGCCACCAGATAGCGTTCCCGTTACGATTACACTTCCTGAACCTAATAAGACGAAGAAGAAAGTTGCAATCCCCTCCGCTATTGCTGGCCGCCAATATAAATTAATATCGTTATTAGTCATACGTATACCCCTTTCGAAAGATCAAACTATAGGTTCATGGCTTTGAGTCCGGTCATCGCTAGTTCCTCATCCCATTCTGTTTTTGAGTAGCCGCCAACACCTATGCCGCCCATAACGTTCTGGTGAAAATCAGAATCAGAATCTCCCAAGGCCATAGGTATGGCAGTTCCGTGAACACTTGCGCGTACCACCACACCACCTCCCGAAGGGGTTAGCATAGGGTCTCCACCAAAATCACCTACAGTCAATCCTCTAGTTTTTAGCCAATCGGCGTGCATTGAACTATTTAGTCCCGTTAGGGCAGATGTATATGCTTTCCTGAAAGCATGACGGGGAGTGAACAAACGCAGGTTATCCATAGTCGCAAAAGCAAGTAAGTTTCCTGCAGAATCCACTATAGCCATAGATACAGGTAAAGACGGAGTTTCGAGAGCTTTTTGAATCATTGCTGACATACCAGCTTGTGATTGTGCAAAACTTATCGTTGGCCTATCAACCATCTCGCATACCTCCTTAAAGTACCTTGGAAAGTGGTGGGCGGTACTGGACTCGAACCAGTGGCCTCCGCGATGTCAACGCGACGCTCTAACCAGCTGAGCTAACCGCCCCTCCAAAGGGGGATCATTATACCATGATGCCGTTACAGAAGTTAATCAGGCTTTATGGGAAGACTAGTTTTTAAGAAAAACAAAGAGGTGCTCTCTCACTCTGTTGGTGGTGTGTTCTGGCGCGTTAGTTTTGCTACAGAACCTACGCCTGATTCATCAATAAGGCGGAGTAGACCCCGGTTGATTTTTGCAACCACCCCGGGCCCTTCGTAAATTAAGGATGTGTATATCTGTACAGTGTCCGCCCCGGCTTCTAATGCACGATATGCATCTTCTGCCTCGAATATTCCGCCGGTAGCGTTTATTGCAACGTCTTTACCTAATTCCCTACGCATATCATGCACGGTTCGGAGGGTATCTTCAGTTACAGAGCGGCCACTGAGCCCGCCTTTACCCATAGCCAGCAGATGGGTTGGAACAGGCCGGGTGTTTGGAGCAGTAATTCCATCCACACCGTGTTCACGCGCAATGCGTGCAAGCCCCAAGACTAATTCACGGTCTTGAGGAGTTGAGTAGGCAGGAAGTTTGGTGAAAAGAGGTTTCTTTCGAAAGCTATTCACTTCACCTAGCAATTTACTAAAAACAGATTGGTCCTGATATGCTTTTAGTGCACTTGTGTTTGGCGAGCTTATATTTAACTCTACAGCGTCAACCAAAGGTTCGATAGCTCTATAACAGGTCACTAGATCTGAAAAATTAGATCCGGAAACGCTAACTACCAGGGGACGCGATAACACACCAAGTTTTTCTAGATTCTCCCTAATGCCAGCAACTCCTTGACTCGGGAAACCTAAACTGTTCATTAATGATTTATCTTTAGAGAGTCTTATTAGGCGAGGAGAAGGGTTCCCAGGCTGGGCGGATAACATTACGGTACCGCCTACAATGTAACCAAATCCCAATGCAACCATTTGAGGTAGGACCTGGCAGTTTTTATCGAAACCTGCAGCAAGCCCGATAGGTGAGGGGAAATCGAGACCAGCTATTTTCACATGAAGGCGTGGGTCCCGAACATTGTATGAGGGAGACAGCAGCTGTAAAGTCTTTCTGGCCATCCATCTTTTGAGGAGCCAAAGCACTAAGTTATGCGACTTTTCGGGAGGTAAAAGAAAGAGGAGGTGCCTTACAACTCCTTTGTATAGGGAAACACCATCTAGGCTCCTAGTACAGTTCATCACCAATAATCCCCAAATACCAACAACATGCTCTCTTAATTTAAGCTATTATACAGGAAACCTAAACCACTACTTGCTGTTGACCAACACTTCGTTAAGTGGTATTCGAAATGGCAATAACAGGTATATCAAAACTTGTGCGAGGAAGGCAGCAATTCCAGCAGAGGATATTTACGAAGGAGATAAACATGCCATACGGCATAACTATTAAACATGATCGTGGTGGAGACAGACTCGAGGTTAGGTGCCCACACCATAATGGTTTGATGTATGTGGTGCCTTCAGAGGCGAGCTGGGTGTGCTCTCCTGAAAACCTACACGCTCACGCTCTGGCGGGATTCCTCACGGAGCTTAAGGGCCTTCAGGATCATCGTGTCGAGAAACTCCTAACCCGGTGGGGCCTATATTTTCGAGAGCGACCTGTAGTCGATAAGGAAAACGATAAATAGCTAAAAATATAAGGTTTTCGTAAGCTGTGGATACGTGAAGTGTTTTTATCTCAGTCGGCCTCAGTTGGCCCGACGGCAGTCTCAATAGGAGGGGAGTCAGATTCGAGTAGTTTTTGTAACTCATCTCCCTCGATGGTCTCATGGCTTATCAGATGTCTAGCCAGTTGTACGAGTTTTGCTTTGTGAGATGTTAATAGTTCCGTTGCAACGGTATGAGCCTCTCGGATAAGCGCATGTACCTCCTGATCGATCTCTTCAGCAACGCTATCTCCGTAGTCCCTTTGCTCACTAATTTCTCTTCCTAGGAAAACTAGCTCCTCTCGCTTGCCAAAGGTTCTGGGGCCCAATTTCTCGCTCATACCGTATCTAGTGACCATTTTTCTTGCTAGAGATGTAGCATGCTCCAAGTCGTTGCTTGCTCCAGTAGTGATTTCTTTAAATGTTAGCTCCTCTGAAACTCTCCCCCCTAAAGCTGTTGCGATCATGTCTTTAAACTGTGCTCGGGTCATCAGGTACCTGTCCTCAGATGGAAGAAACCTTGTGTACCCCCCCATCTGGCCTCGAGACACGATAGATACTTTCTGAACAGGGTCTGCGTTTGGAAGAAGATATCCCACTAAGGCATGTCCTCCCTCGTGGTAGGCAGTGATTTCCTTTTCTCTATGGCTAATAATCCGGCTCTTGCGCTCTGGTCCCGCAATTACTCGGTCAATAGCTTCTCCAAACTCATCGAAAGTTATGGTCTTTTTACTGCGCCGTGCAGCCAGAATCGCTGCTTCGTTCACGAGGTTAGATAGATCTGCACCGCTGAACCCAGCTGTTTCTTTAGCCACCACCTCCATGTTTACGTCCTGGTCTACGGGTTTGCCCTTCGAATGGACCTCTAGTACTTTATTCCTACCCGCTATATCGGGGAGGTCGAGTATGACCCGCCGGTCGAAACGCCCTGGGCGTAACAGTGCTGGGTCTAGAATATCTGGTCGGTTGGTTGCAGCAAGAACGATAACGTTCACGCTAGAATCAAACCCGTCCATCTCCACCAAGATTTGATTAAGGGTTTGTTCTCGTTCGTCATGCCCGCCCCCTAACCCGGCACCTCGATGCCTGCCAACAGCATCTATTTCGTCGACGAAAATTATAGAAGGAGCACTGCGCTTAGCTTGATCGAATAGGTCTCGTACTCGTGAAGCACCCACACCAACGAACATTTCAACAAATTCACTACCACTAATTGGGAAGAAGGGAACCCCAGCTTCTCCAGCTACAGCGCGACTCATGAGAGTTTTGCCTGTACCGGGCGGTCCTATTAACAACACCCCCCTAGGTATTCTCGCTCCTAAAGAGAGAAAACGCTCAGGGTATTTGAGAAACTCAACCACTTCCTGTAGTTCCTCTTTGGCCTCATCCACCCCAGCCACATCTGCGAAGGTAACTGTAGGCCTATTCCCTACACTCATCCGAGGACGACTTCGTCCGAAACCGAGGGTGCTGTTGTTGCTCCCTTGTGCTTGACGCATCATAAAAAGCAGAATTCCACCAAAGAAGATTAGCGGTAAGAAACTAAACAGTATACTTAGAACATTTGATAGGCCACTTGAGCCCTTTACTTCTACATCAATACCTGAGGTAACACCAGCATCTCTTAGTAACTCTACAACACTCGAACCCTCTTCCTTCCTTGAGCTGAATTCTTTTTCATCCCAAGTTCTTATCATTAGAGAGTTCCCGTTAACAACTAATTTTTGAACCTTTCCAGATTGAGCCAAAGACACAACTTCACTGATAGGGATCGTGTTATTAGACCCCCTACTCGGGAAGAAAGTGAAGAGGACTGCCATTAAAGCAATGACAATCAGTATGTATACAAAGCTATTGCGTAGCCAACGGGTATTCATAAATTATTACCTAGTAGTTCCATTATCCCCCTCACGCATTTTACCCCAGACTTCGCTCGAGTTAAACCCATTAATAAAAGGAAAATCGTAGTTTGAAAAGAAGTAAAAGTAAAAGTTGCTGATGATATTTGTTTGACACCAAGTAAAATTGGTGCATAGAATAGAGTCCCCAAGTAGGGGTTTCCCCCCCTACATAATGACCTAGGAGGTATCTGTGACCCAACGGACTAGCGTGGAATTGTCGAGTGTTTTGGCTGAATATCTAAAAATAGTGAAGGGAACGGGTGGACAGGCGGTCCAAGCAGAACTAAATAGGTTCGTTCGATGGTGTGGCAGAGAGAAGGATGTAGCAAAACTCACCCCATCAGAGATCGAGGGGTTTTGCACTACCTTAGAAGGGATAGGGGATGACAGGGCCCACCGTTTGGCGATCCTTAAGATGTTTCTTTCTCACCTTTACCGTTCTGGGCTTGCGGTCGCGGATCTTTCTAGACATGCCAGAATACGCCGTAGCGCAAAGACGTCACGATCTCGAGGTATAAAAATAAACAGTCTTCCGGTTCTGCAGTTGACCGAAGAACACTTTTTAGTCATGCAAGAACAGCTTTCAAGTTTAAAAGAGGCGCGCGTTAAGGTGTCTAAGGAGATTCGTCATGCGGCTGCAGATAAGGATGTTTCGGAGAATTCGCCTTTGGATGTTGCGAGGGAGCAACAGGGTCATATTGAAGCGCGAATTCGTGAACTAGAAAATACTCTTAGGCGAGCAACGTTGCTCGAAAAGATAGACAAGAAGACTCTAAGGAAAGGAAAAGTGACACTCGGTTCACGAGTGACGATTCGACATAAAGAGACCAGAAGTGAGACAAGTTATCTTTTGGTTAAT
>Ga0114999_10000228_pt1 | contig 83011 bp, 79 predicted proteins | sample ArcticOcean_MG_C_3_FD_89820 | JGI IMG/M metagenome (GOLD analysis project Ga0114999, IMG submission 89820) | Marine microbial communities from western Arctic Ocean - ArcticOcean_MG_CB8_126 | ecosystem: Environmental > Aquatic > Marine > Oceanic | place: Arctic Ocean: Canada Basin | collected...
GCGGATTGTACATCGCGAGATCGGGATATCTGTGAGATATATCTGGTTGAAGGGGATTCTGCCGGTGGTACGGCCAAAGCGGGCAGAGATAAGATCTTCCAGGCTATTCTGCCACTATGGGGTAAACCGTTAAATGTGGAGAAAGCCCGTATCGATAAGGTGTTGGATAATGATAAGTTGCAACCCATAATAGCAGCCCTCGGTGTCGGTGTCGGTGATGATTTTGATATCTCCAGATTGCGGTATGGCCGGGTGATTATCATGGCGGATGCGGATCACGATGGGCTCCATATCCGAACCCTGCTGCTGACCTTTATATTTCGCTACATGCGTCCGCTTCTGGAAAACGGCCATATTATGATCGCGCAGCCTCCCTTATATCGGGTACGAAAAGGCCGTCGGGAAGACTATCTCAAAAATGACAGAGAATTAAGCGAATACCTGCTCAACCTGAGTGTGAATCGTGTGACCGTACAATCAGCCAACGGCAACGGCAACGGCAACAGCTTCACAGAAGATGCCCTGGCCGTACACCTCAGGGATTTGATGGATTTCAATGAGCAGGTCGATGGACTGAACAAAATGGGGCTCAGTGTTGATTTAATCATGCAATTGCTGGGAGATAAGGATAAATACCATGAATACAGGGATGAGTTAGAAGCCCAGGCTAAGGCTGAATGGGAAGCCAAACAGGCCATCATGGAAGCCTTACAGGCCGATACTTCGGAGGAGACTGAACAGACGGACACGCCTGACACCGCCGAAAGGTCCGAAGAAAATAGCACGACTGATGATGTCCCAATGGACGAGACCGACGCCAATGGCACGGATGGTATAGAGCTTTCTGCACCGCCGATAGAAGAGATATTCGACAACGCAACATATGATCATTTGGTCAGCTTGTTTGAGCGCCTGAAAGAAAGTCTGACCAGTGAAATGATCGTAAAAACGGATAAATCAGAAAAACGGGTTACGGGTGTAAACGATCTAATAGAGGCTGTTCTTGATGTGGGTCGCGAGGGCATGACAATTTCGCGATATAAAGGGCTAGCCGAAATGGATGCGGAAGAATTGTGGAAGACGACTATGGATCCCGAGACACGCACCCTGCTTCGCGTAACGTTGGGGGATCTAGTGGAGGCAGACCGGATCTTTACCATCTTAATGGGAGACAATGTGCCTGCCCGCAGCGAGTTTATTAAAAAGAATGCATTATTAGTTAAGAATTTGGATTTGCACTAGAGACTTCAGTTTTTCGATCGCCGACTAAGATGATCGTGGGTAGTCGGTTCTATATGTGAGATGTGGGTACCCGGGTGTCCCGGATACCAGGAGGAAATGTATGTCTGTAGAACAACGTGATAATGTTTTGCCCATGCTTATCGAAGAAGAGATGAAAATTTCATATCTCGATTTTGCGATGAGTGTGAATCTTTCACGGGCGATTCCTGATGTGCGAGATGGTTTGAAACCTTCTCAACGTCGGATTCTTGTGGCCATGCGGGATTTGAATCTGACGCCAGGGCGTCCAACCCGTAAATGTGCTAAAATTGTTGGTCAGACGATTGGGGATTATCATCCCCATGGCGATCTGGCGGTCTATGATACCCTGGCGCGTATGGCCCAGGATTTCAGCATGCGGTATCCCATGGTCTTCGGCCAGGGAAATTTCGGCTCAATTGATGGTGATCCACCGGGCGCTATGCGCTATACGGAAGCCCGTATGTCTCGTCTTGCCATTGAGATGATGGAGGATATCGATAAGCAAACTGTCGATTTCATGCCGAATTATGATGAATCCAGAGAGGAACCAACCGTCCTGCCTGGAAAATTTCCCAACCTTCTGTGTAACGGTTCCCTTGGGATCGGCGTCGGCATGGCCTCTAATCTGCCATCCCATAATCTGCGGGAAGTGGTAGACGGTATTGTCGCTGTTATTGACAATCCGGATATTACTATTGACGAAATTTCACAATATATTCTTGGGCCGGATTTTGCCACCGGTGCAGTCATCCATGGTCGTCACGCGATCCGGGAGTATTTAAATACTGGTCGCGGCAAGATCAAGGTCCGTGCCCGAGCCGTTGCCGAAGAACATGAGAAAAGTGATAAAGATACTATTGCCATTACGGAAATCCCCTACCAGGTTAATAAATCTACCTTAATCGAAAAAATTGCGGATTTGGTTCGCGATAAACGGATACAGGGCATTACGGACATCCGAGATGAATCGGATAGGACCGGTATGCGTATTGCTATTGATGTGCGCCGGGATATTCCGGGGCATATTGTGCTTAACCACCTCTATAAAATGACGCCTCTGGAGAGCACCTTTGGTGTGATTATGCTGGCGTTGGAAAATGGTCGGCCCAAAGTTTTGAATATCAAAGCCTGTATTCAAAACTTTATCGATCATCGGCATGACGTGGTCGTTCGACGCACACAGTTCGATCTGAACAAAGCCGAGCAACGGTCGCACATCGTGGAAGGCTTACGGGTTGCGCTTGATCATGTGGACCGTGTGATCGACATCTTGCGTAAATCGGCAACCGGTGAAGAGGCGATGGGCGTTTTAACCGGTGAATTTGATCTCTCTCGAGCTCAAGTGGAGGCCATCCTGGATATGAGGCTTCAACGTTTGACAGGGATGGAACGTGGAAAGCTGGAAGATGAATACAATGAACTGGTGGCCCGGATCACGAATTTCCAGGATATCCTGTCCAATCAGCCCCGACGTATGATGATCATCAAGGACGAAATGATCGATCTTAAAGATCGATATGGAGACGATCGGCGTACGGAGATCATTGATGCGACCGGCGATCTGAGTATGGAAGACCTCATCGCCGATGAAGAGATGGTGATCACCATCTCTCATACCGGTTATATTAAACGTCTCCATGTCGATACCTATCGCAAACAGAGTCGGGGCGGCAAGGGCGTAACTGGTATGACGACCAAGGAAGAAGACTTTGTAGAACACCTTTTTACTGCGTCTGCCCATACGTATATCCTATTTTTTACCGACCGTGGAAAATGTTATTGGCTCAAAGTCTGGGAAATACCGGAGGCGAGCCGCACCGCCCGGGGTAAGGCGATTATCAATCTGCTACAGGTGGAAGGTGAAGAAAAGGTAGCCGCCTTTTTGCCCATCAAAACATTTGATGATGAACATTATATCATTATGGCGACCCGTGAAGGCCATGTGAAGAAGACCCTCCTTTCCGCCTATGGCAATCCAAGACGTAACGGTATTCTGGCACTTAATATCCGAGAGGGCGATGCGCTGATCAATGCCCGCCTGACAGATGGTGATAATGATATCGTCATCGCCAGTAAAAACGGTCAGGCGTGTCGGTTCCACGAGAGTAATGTTCGGGATACGGGACGCGGTGCCCAGGGGGTACGGGGTATTAAGCTGGCTGACGGCGATAAAGTGGTAAGTATGGTCGCCGTGAGAAGAGACAGTTCCCTGATGTCCATTACCGAAAATGGATATGGCAAACGAACGAACATTGAAGATTATCGATTGACAAAGCGTGCCGGAAAAGGCGTGATCAATATCAAAACCAGTGAACGGAACGGTTCGGTTGTGACGGTGCGCGAGGTGGACGATGACGTCGAAATGATCATTATTACGACGAAAGGCGTTGTGATTCGATTGCCGGTACGGGATCTTCGTACCATTGGACGTAATACACAGGGCGTCCGATTGATCAATGTGGCTGCGGGGGATAAGGTTGTTGATGTCTCTACCGTAGCTGCATCCGAAGAGGAAGTGGTTCCTGACGAAGAAGGCGCGACCGCTTCAGATGGCACGGCGGCACCACCGCAGGAGACGCCCGAGGCTTCTACGGACAGCGAGAGCGATGCGTAAGATTTAAATTGCACATAGTCTATGGCTGAAAATCATAAAATGCAGTAATTTTTTCAGAACCGGCCGGGGAAACTCGGCCGGTTTTCGTATTATAGTAAACATGCATCTATCTGGTAGTTTCAGGTTCTTTGTCGCCATCTCGTCTGTCTTTTAACCCCTTCTTCCAATAATGTATATGTATTTATTTTTGCGTCTTTATCCCCTTGTTATGCTATCGATAGCAATCATGCCTCCGCTATGGGCCCATGGACAAGCGCGCTCAGATACAACTTTTAAAGACTCACAAAGTGATTTTATGTTTCTGGCGGACACGTTGGTAGCTCAATATGCAGGGCAGGAGCGGCTGACACCAGAGATCCCAAGGGACAGCGGTACTCATGGGTTCTTGCGATTTGAACGGACGTTGATACCACTCCGTCATGTTGGTGCCAATGTGTTCCAACCGTTCCTCGAGGATCAAAATTTTAGAAATATTGTTCGTACCGGTAAGGACAATCCGGATTGGCATCCACTTTTGCCAGAACTGGTGGACGATTACCATTACGATCAGGGCGGGAACACAAAGCATTCACAGACCGTGTCTGTCTCATTGAAACAGAGGCTCCAGGCGCAGGGTCGTGTAGGTTATCAGTTGGATGGCCGATACATTAAACAGGGGGGCCTTATCCAAACCAGCAAACCACTCGTTTTGAAATGCTCTCCGGGCTGACCGTGCGTGTTAATCCAAAACAAACCGTTTCTATTAAGCTGCTCGGATTTGATCATGGCTGGCACATTCGACGGAACAATACGATTTATACGGATAGAGCCCGATATATTCTCGATGATATCAACCCTTGGCGAGCCAGATCCGGCGGCCTCGAGTTCAGCACGACAGGTCAGGTGTCAGCCTCTGGATCGTACCAGGTCTTTTTGCGTGTTCTAATTCGACAAGGCGCAAATGAGCCTGAGAATCCTCAGCGTTTACAACCGCCGGCCAATATCACCTCGCCTGTTTTTATCGACGGGTTTCTGCCCACAGCTATGGCCGCTGCTTTCTCTTCTCATAGAACCTACCAGACGTATAAAACAGGAGCGAATTTTACCTTTGCTGAGAAGACAAGCCATGAAATTTCTGTGGGCATTGAAACCGCCTATCATGACCTGTCTCACCGCGAATTCTGGCGTCCGGCCGTTGTGCCTTTCGAGTTTGACCTATCATTACAGCCCCGTGAGTTAGGTGTATTTCTTCAGAATCGATTCAGATTTGGCGATACGGTTATGAACCTGGGGTTACGTTATGACGGATATGATCCGGGAACGACCAGATGGCGAGATATTTATCAGACCCTGGGTGATAATCGGGTATTTCAAAATCAGACACGTCAACAGCTACTCACCTCGGCCGGTTCGGCAGCGCCCATTCATTTGATCAGTCCTTCTTTCTCCATAGCCTACCCTTCGGATCGTATCACGGCCCATATGACATTCAGCGCGGCCTATCAAAGCGCGGATCTTGAGGCCCTCTATTCTTTAGCAGATTCAGCACCATCGGGATATACCACACGGTCAAATACCCAACTTCATCCTCAACGTAAGACCACATTGGAGGCGGGGGTCGGGTTGTATGGCCGTAGATTATCATTAGATGTCACCGCCTTTTATAGAAACGCAGAACGATATGTTCCCGTGTTTGGACCGGATGTACTGCCACAAGCCCAATCCAATTATTCGGGGTATTGGGGTAGAGTAAATGCTGGTTTTCAAAGGCAGGGTGGCATGGAGATGATTCTTATACGGCCCTCTTCACCCATGGGTAAATCACGCGTGAGATTTTCGGGCCGATTGTCCTATCTCTACCTGAAGGATCTCGGCGTCGTACAGCTTGCTGACCGGTCCATACAGCCCGGTATGCCTATTCAACCGGGAGATTATACGACATTTGACCGTCGTATCAATAGATATTGGAATCGGCGCCATTGGATTTCGGCTAACAGCGTCATTCGGTTTCCTGCGGGTTTTGTTATCACCACCGTTGGTCATTTACAGAGCGGTGTTCCGTATAGATCAACATCGCGTGTACACGTGGGAGAAACGGTGAATGTCGATCAGGATTTGCCCGTAGGATTCGGCCCCTGGCATATCCGGTTTGATAGCCGTATCGACATACCGATCACCGGCCAATCCGGTCGCATTAAGCCTACCATGTTTATTGAAATCCGAAACCTTCTGGATCGGAAGAATGTCGACCGTATCCCCGATCCCCGGCTATTTGAGTCGACCGGCCTTCCCGATAATCAGATAACGGATCAACGACAGTGGGTTTACGGTCCGACGCGCGCCGTATGGGCTGGATTCGGTTTCCGGTGGTGATCCCGTAGGCATATGACAACATTACAAACCACAGATAGGATTATTATGCGGCATTTTTTCATTGTATTTTACATCCTCCTAATCATAATATCTGGTTGTCACACCGTGGCGCCAGACCTGGAAACCGGGGATATTATTGATGCCAGCCAGAATGTGTCCTCGGCGTTGTACCATCCTACCATCCGCGTAGATAATCCGCATCCAATCCAGTCTCTCGCGTTTATCCGACATTTCTATTATATTGCACAGCAATCCCCATGGACGATCGTATCGTCAGGCTCTGCCTTGCCGTCAGTTGCCTTCGAGGACATCGGGGTGTATATTTTACGGTTTACTGGTTCCGGTGAGCCGGATGTCGTCCGTTTGGCACGCCTTCCGGGCCTACAGACGGATGGCCTGAGCCCGTCTCGTGTTCATCTGGCGATAGCATCGCGTTCAGAGACAAATATAGATGGCGTACTGTTGATCCGGAATGCGTCGGACCGGGCCATCGCCTTTGTAGAGGATGGCCCCTTATATGGCCCCTTTTCTGTAGAAGCCCCAGATACTATTACCGTATTGGATCAACCGGTTCGTCTATTGGCAGATACGCGTGTACGTGCTGCAGCGCTATCATTTGACGGCAGCAGGGCCGCCTATGCCGATGATAGAGGGCGTATTTTTACCGTAGGGACCACTATTGGGGACATCAGGTCCGATGAAATTATCGATCTGCGGCAATTGCTCGGCCCGTCTTCTGTTTCGTCCATCCAATGGATGGTGGGGTCTTCCGATGTGCTTCTTGTTCGTCTGGAGCGCGGTTTAGGGCCGGAATCGTGGTCTGTCATCCTATCAACCCGTCAGCTTGGGCCGGCAGGGATCGCCCCGGGATTGATCCGCGAACCGGGATCTGATCAGCTTGGTGATGTAGATCTTTTCACGCGTAATATCCCTACCGGGTTATGGCGGGTGCCTGCCCCTGAACGATTTGGGCGGTAACAAGAGATATGAAGGGCGAAGAGGGAAGATGAAAATAACGAAATTATCCTGTATTATTTTTATCATCGTCATTGACGAAAAAGCACTTGACAAGCATGCATTGTAGTGTATATTTCGGCGTTTCAGAACATGCGTTGTTAAATAAATCGGCCCCTGTAGCCTTGTTACGAGGGAGTTCAATGACATTCGACAAGGGGGAAGCCCATGGCAGCCTGCCCGGATTGTGGTGGTGAAATAAATCTGGATTACGATGTCGTCGAAGGTGAACTCGTCGAATGTGAGGAGTGCGGAGCAGACCTGGAGGTTATCAGTTCAAATCCGCTAGAATTTGATAGAGCACCGGAGGAAGAAGAAGATTGGGGAGAATAAGCCCACTTCTGTTTCATTAGATTGGTCGTTTCGCAAATGGACAATAACCATGAATAGACGAAATAAGTTTAAACAAAAACATATATGGGATGAGCCCCGTTCGTCTGTTTATACTGTCCATTTGTAGTCATCAGACGTAACAAGAGTAAACCTATACATGTGGGGAGCTCTGTTGCTCTTCCGACGACAGCACGTTGGCCGGAGAGTACAGCTCCCTTTTTTTATTGGGTTAGGTATTTCTCCTCCACCTTACTCTGGCGTCGACTGGCTACAAAACTCGGGTTTTTAGAGAAAATCTATTATCAGGAGAATCGGTATCTATATGCGAATGGGAATTATGTTGTCGCGTATACGGATGGATGAAAAGGCGCTAATCGCAGAGGCGAACCTTCGAGGCGTCGAGGTGGTACCACTTGACAATAAGACGTTGGTGTTCGCGTTGGAACATCCTCATCTGGAGCTGGATGTGGTGCTGGACCGTTGTGTGGATCAACACCGCGCCGCCTATGCGTTGACCGTACTGGAAAGCTGGCATATTCCAACCGTAAACAAACAGGCGGTTGTTGAAACCTATGGGAATCGACTGTTGGCCTCACTGGCTTTGCAGGAAAAAGGCGTGCCAATGCCTGAAGTACGTGTGGCTTTCACGCCTGAATCGGCGCTTGAAGCCATGGAAGGTCTCGGGTATCCAGTGGTCCTGAAGCCGGTGGAAGGCCCGCAAGGGCAGTTGGTATCCCGGATACAGGATAAATATACGGCAAGGACGGTGCTGGAGCACAAAAAAATTCTGGGGGCATACCACCATTCCATTTTCTTTATTCAGAAATATATTGAAAGCCCCGGCTACGACATTCGAGCTTATGTGGTCGGGGACCAGACGGTTGCCGCCGTGTCGGTCATGACGGATCATTGGATCAGTCCCATCTCCGATGGCGGTCTGGTCACCAACTATCCGGTAACGGAAGAATTGAACGGGCTGGCGGTTAGCGCCGCGCAGGCAGCAGGTGGTGGGATCATGACTGTAGATATTATTCAAACAAAAGACGCTTGGTATGTTGTGGAGATAGGCCCGTCGACAGGTCTGACAGAGGCCTCTGAGGTAACCGGCGTAAATATTTCGGGTCACTTCATGGATTATGTTCTCAAGACGGTCCAGGAAGGGGGAAGGTGAACATGAAGATCGGCATGCTACTGTCCACCGTTTCGAAGGAACAGAAACTCCTTTTCGAGGCGGCGAGGCACCGCGGTTTTACTTTCGAACGCCTGGATGACCGCCGGATCGTATTCGATCTGGAGAACGGCCATTATAATCACGATGTTATTCTGGAGCGTTGTGTGAATCATTCCCGCTCACTATACGCCCTGAAAATTTTAAACGCCTGTGGCGTAAATACGGTGAATACCTACGAGGTCGCACGCGTCTGCGGGAATAAATTTCTAACGTCTATGGCTCTGGTTAACCATCATGTCCCCACGCCCAAAGCGCGTATCGCTTTTACGGTGGAGTCGGCCTTACAAGCGATAGAAGACCTGGGGTATCCGGTCGTGCTCAAACCGAATATTGGCTCCTGGGGGCGTTTGATCGCCAGGGTGAACGACCGGCAGGCAGCAGAAGCGATCTTAGAGCATAAGGAAATCCTGGGTTCGTTTCATCACTCGATATTTTATATTCAGGAATATGTGGAAAAACCAAACCGTGATATTCGGTCGTTTGTGATAGATGGGGAGACCATATGCGCGATCTACCGTTACTCTGAGCATTGGAAGACCAACACAGCGCTTGGTGGTAAGGCGGTCAACTGCCCCGTGGATGCCGAGGTCAGAGATCTATCAGAACGTGCGGCCGAGGCTGTTGGTGGCGGTGTTTTGGCGATCGACCTGATGGAAACCTCCGATGGTATGACGGTTAATGAAGTCAATTATACCATGGAATTTCGTAACAGCAGCGCCCCGACGGGCGTAGATATTCCGGGAAGAATCGTTGATTATTTAATTAAGGTGGCCAAATCGTGATTACCGTTTCAATTGTCGGAGCCTCCGGTTATGGTGGCGGTGAGTTGTTACGTTTGCTGTTATTTCATCCGGAGATTGAGGTCAAACAGGTGACCTCGGAAAGTCTCGCAGGTAAACCGGTTGGCCGCGCGCATCCGAATTTACGCAAGATAACACCGCTGAAGTTCAGCCGTATGGCGGATCTCGAGTCCTGTGATGTATTATGTGCCGCTCTGCCCCATGGGGAGTTGATGAAGCGCTGTGAGGCCCTATTCGGTCTGGGTGACCGGATCATCGATTTGAGCGCGGATTTCCGGTTGAAAGATCCGGAGGATTATCCGAAATGGTATGGCCATGAACATACGCATCCGGAGATGCTGTCGCAGTTTGTCTATGGCCTTCCGGAACTACACCGTGATGAGATCAGGGAGACGAAGCACGTAGCGTGTACCGGCTGTCTGGCGGCGACGGCGATTTTGTCTCTCTGGCCCCTGGCTAAGGCTGGTGCCATAGATCCAACACGCATGTTTCTGGAAGGAAAAATAGGCTCATCTGCAAGTGGCAATAAGGCGGATCAGGCTTCCCATCATCCGGAGCGCAGCGGTGCTGTACGATCGTTCAAGCCGACGGGACATCGGCATACAGCTGAGATGATCCAGGCATTAAATTTCGGCATAACGCCTCAGATCCATTTTTCCGCGACGGCGATTGAACTGGTGCGTGGCATTCTGATGACCGCACATACCTTTGTTAATGATGATCTGACGGAAAAGGATATCTGGGGCATTTACCGGGAAACGTACGGCGAGGAGCCGTTTATACGGATTGTAAAAGAACGCCAGGGTATCTTCCGATATCCAGAGCCGAAGTTTCTGGCTGGTACAAATTACTGTGATATCGGTTTTGAGCGGGACGAATTCAGTGACCGGCTTGTGGTAATAGGGGCGCTCGATAATCTGGTGAAAGGGGCTGCAGGTCAGGCTGTTCAGTCTATAAATATTATGTATGGCTGGGATGAACGGACCGGTCTGTCGTTTCCTGGACTACATCCAGTGTAGCGCCGCAATATATGGCGACGCGGTGCAAGACAAGATGCAGGTTAGCTGCACAGGGAAAAGGCGATGTATAAACAAAGGATGGGACTGCGAATAGGGAGTTGGCTGATGGTCGTGCCATTTCCCATTCGCATCCATGTGGTGATGAGTGGGTAGGCAGCATCGTGGGACCATGGTAAATGTGGCTACTGGATTTCATATCCAGTACCGTTTTATTGTGTAATTCGCCCATTAGAGATCTCGAGGTGTGCGGTTAGAATTCCGCCATCCGCATAGCTGACCATCATCAATCACCACAGAGGGAAACATATGAAATACCAGGCACCAAGAGGCACATACGACATCTTACCGGAAGAACAGGCGTACTGGCGTTTCGTGATCGAGACCACCCGGCGTGTCTGTCAGTTGTACGGCTATGAGCAGATAGACCTACCGGTATTCGAGAAGACCGCGTTGTTCGAACGAGGTGTTGGTGAAACGACCGATATTGTGGAAAAAGAGATGTATACCTTTCCAGACCGCAGCGGCGACAGTATGACGCTAAGACCTGAATTCACAGCGGGCATCTGCCGATCATATGTTGCAAACAAACTACATGGCCGACCGCAACCACTCAGATTTTATACCCTCGGACCGGCCTTCCGTTACGAGCGTCCCCAGGCTGGCCGGTTCCGTCAGTTTTTTCAAATTGACGTGGAAGTGATAGGCAGCCAGGACCCGGCTGTAGATCTGGAAGTCATGCAGGTCGCCTGGCAAATTTATGAGGACGTGGGCATAACCGGTTTGTCGTTTCAGGTCAACAGTACGGGTTGCCTCGCCTGCCGGCCCGGGTATATGGACACGTTAAAGGCCTATTATAGCGATCACACGGATGAGATATGCGGAGATTGTCAGCGGCGGTTGGAACAGAACCCCCTTCGTCTTCTCGATTGTAAGAACGAGCCGTGCCAACCGTTTATCGAGCAAGCGCCACAGATTGTTGATGCGCTCTGTGAGGCCTGCACGACGCACTTTGGCGAACTGCGGGTTTATCTTGATGCATTAAAGCGACCATATAGCGTCAATCATCGCTTGGTACGGGGGCTCGATTACTATACCAAGACGGTATTTGAAGTCTGGGCGGAAGGTATTGGCGCCCAGAGCGCGGTTTGCGGTGGCGGCAGATATGACGGACTGATTGAGATGATCGGGGGACCGTCAACACCAGCGATCGGATTTGCCTCCGGCGTCGAACGGATTATCCTGGCCATGAAACATGAAGGTATTACACCACCTGAGATTCCAAAACCCAATGTGTCTGTTGCGTATCTTGGCGTAGAGGCTAAGGCTCCGGCGGTTGCCCTGGTCCATGATCTTCGTACAAAGGGGATCGGTACGGCTGTTCTGTGGGAAAATCGCAGCTTGAAAGCACAAATGAAGCATGCAGATCGCATCAGCGCCGAGTATGTGTTGATTCTGGGCGAAGACGAGGTTAATAACGGGACGGTCACCGTGCGTCGCATGGCCGATAGTATCCAGAGTGTGGTACCGATTTCGGATGTCGTTGATGTTATTCAGGGCAGGCCGGTGCTGGAAGGATAGGGACTCTCATGTTTGTTGTAAAAATTGGTGGCAGTAAAGGGATTAATCTTGACTTTGTGCTTGAGGACCTGGCGAAACAGACAGAGCCATTGGTGCTGGTGCATGGGGCGTCGGACGAGTTGAATCAGATTTCGACGCAGCTTGGCAAACCGCCACGCATGGTCACTTCACCATCGGGTTATACCAGCCGATATACGGATAGGGAAACCCTTGATATTTTTTCTATGGTCTATTGCGGAAAACTTAATACGCGCATTGTTGAAAAGTTGCAACAGCTTGGCACTAATGCTGTAGGATTAAGCGGGGTCGATGGCCGTTTGCTTGAGGGCAAGCGCAAATCATCGGTGCGAATTATCGAAGATGGCCGGAAGAAGATCTTGCATGATGACTACACAGGAAAAGTGGAGCGTGCGAATGTTGGCCTTCTGAATGTCCTTCTGGACCATGGGTACCTGCCGGTCATCAGCCCGCCAGCGATCAGCTATGAGGGAGAAGTGATCAATGTGGATGGCGATCGGGCGGCAGCGGTCATCGCCAATGCCCTTGGGGCGGATCGGTTGATCATTCTGTCCAACACCCCCGGTTTTTTAAAAGATGTAAACGATGAAGACTCTCTAATTCCGATATTGAATCGAGATGGCATTTCGGAAGCGATTGAAACCCATGCAAAGGACCGGATGAAGAAAAAGCTGCTTGGGGCCCGTGAAGCGATTGACAATGGGGTTAGGGAGGTTATTCTGGGCGATGGTCGGATCGAAGGTCCGATCACAGCCGCGTTGTCGGGCAAAGGCACCGTCATTAAAGGATAGAGACAGCCTGGTGCGGTCTTGAGATAAAGGATGCAGGGTACAAGATGAATTATATGGAGATGGAAGATCAATACTCGACAGGTGTCGTATCCAAGCGTGAAGTGGTCATCGTCCGGGGACAGGGCGCGCGGGTATGGGATGTGGACGGTCGAGAATATATCGATTGCATTGGCGGGCATGGTACGGCCAATGTTGGCCATTGTCATCCGGCGATTATAGAAGCGATTACGAAGCAGGCGCAGCAATTGACCATCTGCCCCGAGGTGTTTCACAACGATGTACGCGCGGAACTGTTAAAATCACTGGCGGATATTGCGCCAGAAGGATTGAATCAGATTTTCCTATGCAATTCCGGGACGGAGTCGATCGAAGCGGCCCTTAAATTTGCACGGGCGTCTACCGGCCGTCAGGAAATTATCGCGACGATGCGCGGGTTCCATGGGCGTACGTATGGGGCATTGAGTGCCACCTGGAATCCCAAATACAGAAAACCATTTGAGCCGCTTCTTACCGGATTCTTGCATGTGAAGTATAATGATATAGCGGTGATGGAAGCTGCGCTCTCTGAACAGACGGCAGCGGTGATCCTTGAAGTGGTTCAGGGGGAGGGCGGTGTCCGGCCGGGGGATGGTGACTATTTGCGTAGTGTACAGGATCTGTGCCGGAAACATGGGACGATGTTTATCATTGACGAAGTCCAGACCGGCTTCGGAAGAACAGGCCGCATGTTTGCGTGCAATCACTATGATCTGCAACCTGATATTCTGTGTGTGGCTAAGGCCATGGCGGGCGGTCTGCCGATGGGAGCGACACTGTGTACCGCTGCAGCTGCTGATATACCGGCGATGTCCCATGGTAGCACTTTTGGCGGTAATCCGGTCCTATGCGCCGCATCACTGGCAACAATACGAGTGATCCAGGAGGAAAAGCTGATCGAACGCGCGATGGAAATGGGCACGTATTTCCGTGAGCGTCTGGAATCTATCCGCACATCCGACGTGCGGGAAATCAGGAATCTAGGGCTTTTAATCGGTGTTGAGTTAAAGGGCAAGGTCACGCCGTTACTTCGTGAATTAATGGCACGTGGTGTGATGGCTTTGCCTGCGGGCAATACCGTATTACGGTTTCTACCGCCGTTGGTCATCTCCAAAGAAGAGATCGATGTGGTGATCGGCCATGTGGAATCGGTGTTGAACGAGGGTAAAGCGTAGAGCGAATCAGCGAATCTACGAATCAGCGAATCAGCGAAGTGATCGATGTGTGCCCGAACGGGACTATCGATCTACGATCAGAAAAACGGCGAATCAGCGAATCCGTGTCTTTATCCCACTTCACGATTTGTAGATTCGCCGTTTTTCTGATTCGTAGACATCCAAGGAGTTCTCATGAGTCAAGAAGACATTGATCTATTACGAGGTATGGTTGAGCGGTACAGCCCGTCAACAAAGGAAGCGGAAGTTTCCGCATTTCTTGTCGAGGCCATGAAGCAACGTGGTTTTCATGCGTATCGGGATGAGGTGGGTAATGCGGTCGGCGAGGTGGGCGATGGGGATCGGCATATTGCACTAATCGGTCATATTGATACGGCTCCTGGTATTGTTCCTGTACGTGAAGAAAATGGCCTGTTATATGGGCGTGGTACGGTTGATGCGAAAGGATCGTTTGCGACGTTTGTCAGCGCCGTATACCGGTTAACCGAGGTGAAAGGAACCAGAATTACCGTTGTCGGGGCAGTTGAAGAGGAATGCGCCACCTCACGTGGTGCCTGGCATCTGGTCGATCAGATGCGGCCAGATTGCGTATTTATAGGTGAGCCGAGTGGATGGAACAGCATAACGATCGGCTACAAGGGCATAGTCGGTTTCGACTACCACCTGGAACAGGAGAACGCTCATTTTGCCGGGAATAATATCCGAGCTTCTGAAAAAGCGATCCGTTTATATAATGATATAAGCGACTATGTGGCCGGGCAGGCCGCCGAACGGGAATTTGATTCCCCTCGTCTTGAGTTACGCCGCTTCAATACCTCAGATGACGGATTAATAGATGGTACGACGGCGTTTTTTGCTGTACGCATCCCGCCTGCGTATGATATTGATGCTTTAATTAATTTCGTACAGGACCATGCAAATGGGGCAGAAATAGTCTGTGATCAAAGGTTGGAAGGGGTTGTTACGGAAAAGAACACCCCGATTATTCGCTCGTTGCTCAGGGGCATTCGGCAATTTGGAGGACAGCCAAAATTCAAGAAAAAAACAGGGACGGCCGATATGTGTGTTGTAGGGCCTGCCTGGCTGTGTCCGATTGTGGCATATGGTCCGGGAGATTCCAACCTCGATCATACGCCTGATGAACACATTGTGCTAGATGAATATAATCGAGCGATCGACGTTTTGACGTATACGCTAAACCATCTGATAGGAACAGGTATATAAAGATACCCGCGCAGCAAGCTGCGTGGACCCTTTAGCTCACTTGCGAGATCTACCGCAAGCCATGCGCATCACTCGGTTAATCAGGATCGGGTGAAAGATGAATCCATCCCGTTGGGAACCTTGGTATTATTTTATCGTTAAATGGAAGGGTGGCGTATAACGCCTCTGGTTAAATGTGACGATAATCACATCATATAATGGAAAATAGTGTATATTATATCTGTAATGAATACAAACTACAGCGTATAAGAGATATTTAAGGTAGAGCGTAGGATTTATAGAAGATACTTGACAAATAAAGAAAAAGGGTTAATTTATACTAAACGTTTGTAGTGTTAGTCTAAGAACCGACTTTGTAGCTGCTCCGGAAAAACGAATAGGATACTGGAGTATGGGGCGTTCGGCGTACAAGCTATAAAATCGGTTCAAGTCATGTAAGGGCGATATTTCCGTATAAAAAGATAAGAAAGAGAACCAACTTTCGCCCTGAACGTATGCTGATGGCATACAAAATCCTGAAAGGGATTTATTTACTGGAGGTAGATTATTATGTCTATTCCCTGGCTATGGAGGAAATGGAGTCGGATAGTGGGGGTATTGGGTGCCCTGCTGTTGATCAGCTTCGTTTCATTCGGGTTCTCGTCGCGGTTGCGTGTGTTATATGATACCGCGATGACCCGGGTAACTACGCTGGAGGGTGGCGTGTCGGAGCTGGAACAGCAGATGGTAAGCATCAAGTCTGCCATGAATGTGGACAGTATCCGGCAGCACAATATTCAGAAGATAACCAGCATTTTTAATGACCGCAATAAGACGTTGACGGCAAAGGAAAAGTACGAAATTGCCAACGAGGTTTATATTGCAAGTCAAAAATATACCAGTTTGAGTGTAGAACTGATCTGTGCTATGATTACGCAGGAGAGTGGCCCTGCCTGGAAAACGAATCGTGTCTCACCTGCTGGCGCGCTGGGACTGATGCAGATCATGCCTGTGACCGGCATGTTTATGGCCAGCTATGAGGGCATTGCCTGGACCAGCGCTGAGGACGTGCTGTTGAATCCGATTTACAACATTCGAATCGGTACACGATATATGTCGGCACTAATCGATATGTACGGCCTTGAAGGTGGTCTGGCTTCTTACAATGGTGGGGAAACCCGTGCCCGTATGTGGCTGGCGGAAGGGAAGAAAGACGGTATTCTCTATCAAGAAACTCAGGCCTATGTGCCATCCGTTCTTCAGCTAACGGATATCTATAAAAATATGTTGTAACGCAACATATGCGATGGTCTAAACAGGCTGTTGGTCGAAAGACTTTCAGGATATAATTAAGAAAAGCCCTTCCAGAAAATAGGAAGGGCTTTTTTGTTTGTCAAACTTCGGTGACTCAATTATGCTTTTTAGTGTGTCATCGAATACACCGCGTAGTTGACACCGAGCCTGTAGGCATTTTCTGCCCATTCCCGTTGATAATAATAGCTCGCGGCCTCTTCCCAGCCATCTCCAATATCCGTATTCCAGTTAATGAGGGCCATCAGCCGGCGTTGGTCATCAAAAATACCCATGCAGTGAGGGACTTTTCCGTCACGTTCATAGGTCCGTCCGCTAAAGATGGCCCGTGTACCTGGGATCTGAGGGAATGTATCGAAGTCATAATAGCAGTGAAATACGGGGTGGTCCATAGGAATTTCTTCCATGGGACGGTCCGGAAAGACCTTTTTAATCTGAGATTCCCATCTATTCCATTCCCTTGTGCCATGAAAGTCATCGACCATCATGAATCCGCCGCGCAGCAGATATTCTCGGAGGCCGTCTGCTTCTTCCTGTGCGAGTTGAAGCGAGCCGACCTCAAGAATATACAAGAATGGAATTTCAAAAAGTTCGGGGTCGGTCAGTTCAATGTACTGAGGGTCGTTGATTTTTAGGGTGGTCAGGTTTCGGAGGACGCGAATAATGTTCAGGTCCGCCGAAGGGAAATCCATATTCCACTGGCTACGACCTCTTCCAAAACCACGAAAAAAGCTGCCCCCGCCCCCGCCGTTATAGGCTACCCGTGCAAACGTAAAATCGTTATATCGGCCCGGGCCCTGGCTTTCCTGAGCAAGCCCCACGGATACGGACACCAGAAGACCGATGCCCACGAGAAAAAGCGCCATAAGACGCCAGGATTGTTTCATATGTGTGCTCCTTCAGATAATATTCAGATTGCAAATGGCCAATAAGCGTTTAACAGGCCAGGCCCAATTATGATCCATGGGCTGATTTGGCATGGCTGCCCTGGTCTTTTAATGGGTCATAGCATAGATAGCATAATTAACAGCAAGACGATAAGCGAGTACAGAAAATCTTCGTGGATAGATCGGATCAGCCGCATGCTCCCAGCCATCACCCAGGTCGACATTCCAGTTGATAAGGACCATCAAGCGACCCTTGTCATCAAAAATACCTCGGCAATGGTGGCCATACACTGCGCCATCCCGTTCATAGTTTGTCATATTCCATATGGTGACAATGCCGGGGACAAGGGGATATTCGTCAAAGTCGTAATAGCAGTGAAATACTGAATGATCACTGGGGATCTCTTTTATGGACCGATCTGGGAACACTTTTTTAATTTGAGATTCCCAGACCGCCCATTGCCTGGCCCCATGGAAATCGTCGACCATCATGAATCCGCCGCGGAGCAGATACTCCCGCAGGGCGTCTGCTTCTTCCCGACTGAACTGAAGGGCCCCGACTTCAAGAATATATAAAAACGGGATTTCAAAGAGTTCAGGGTCGGTCAGTTCGATCGCCTTGGGCTCGTTTATTTTCAGCGTGGTGATGGACCGCAGAACGCGGATTACATTGGCATCGGCAGAAGGATAATCCACGGCCCATCGACCGCCATATCCGAATCCGCGAAAAAAACGGCCGCCGCTTTGATAGACCACTCGGCCAAAGGTAAAGTCGTTTTTTTGTGTGGGACCATCACTGGCAAAGCCCTCGATGACCGGACCGCCTATATTGATACAGACCATGATCACCGCAAAGAGCATGCGTCTTGGATGCATAGCGAAGTCTCTTTTCAGCTCTGTAGTATTAACTCACCAACGTGCATCAATTGTTCCAGGTTTCTGCATTCAAGGACATGGTCGCAATGCGGGCCGTATTTGGACATCACCGAATCATCCGTATCCCAGTATTGCTTGGGTTCAGGATTCAGCCAGATGACTTGATGAACACGCCGCTTCATTTCGTCCAGTGTCCATTCCTGCGGGTCGAACCAGTTGGCGCGGGCATCACCCAGGATAACGAGTACGGAGGTACGGGACAGGGACATGAGATATTCGTTGTAGAACTGGTAAAACGCCCGCCCGAAATCGCTAAGCCCGAAAAAGTTCAGCGCGTGGTCATCCTTCAATTGCTCGATGATCTCGTCAAACGGTCTGCCATCGAAAGAATCCGTCACTTCATTAATGCGGTCAACAAACAGGAAGCTACGCGACCGACTGAATTGAGTCTGCATCTCCTGCACTAGTTTTATAAAAAACCGGGCCACTTCCCACACGGAGCCGGATATATCGCATAGAACGACCAGTTCATGCTTATTCACTTTACGTCGTTTGCGAATGATATGAAAAGGTACGTTGCCGGTACGAAAACTCCTCTGAATCGTCTGTTTGATATCGACCTGACCGGAACGTGCTTTTCGGTAACGTAATGATCGCTTGGTCACGAGATTTGCGGCCAGTTCTTCCACTGCCTCATACAGATTTTCTACCTGTCCCGGGGGCAATTCTTGATACAGGTCGATGTCCTCTGTCCCGCGATGCTGGGGTTGTTTTCCCGTTTCTGTCATGGCCTCAGAGGTCTGGTCCCCTACCTGAATACGGGCCAGCATTTCTTCCACATCGTAGCCATCTTCATCTTCCATCTCTTCTTCATCAGAAGGTTCACCCTCCCCTTCCCCCGGCATCTTCTCTTCCTGATCGCCATCTTCTTGAGCACCCTCCCCTTCCTGTTCCCCATCGTCGAGCTCATTGCTTAGGTTGGGTTGGGTCTCCGGTGCCCCTTCGTTTTCTTCTGAATCGGGGCCTTTCTCACCGTCCTCATCGGAAAGCTGCACCAGAAAAAAACACTCGAACGCGGCATCGAAGGCCGGTAGGTCCTGATGTTCTTTCACAAGGGCGGTCTGAAGGGCTGTTTTGAATATACGCCGCTCGGTAATCGGGGTATACCTCAACGCGTCGGCGGCATCCATGGCCTCAGCTATGGATACGCGTACCCCTGAACGGCGCAGGGTACGTACAAACTCGACCACCCGCTCAATCATCGCACACCTTCTCGCATGATGCGATCGATATCTTCTTTATCCTTCATCAAGACATTCAGTGTCGTACTCAGCACGTCACGTGACAGATTCTGAGCATTGAGGACGACCAGTGCCAGCGCCCAATCGATGGTTTCACTTATGCTGGGTGGTTTTCGGACGTTGAGTGCCCTTATTTTCTGAACAAAACGAACAATCTGCTGGGCCAGATCTTCGTTAATATCTGGTATCTTTCGCAAGACAATCCGGATTTCCTGATCTACAGGAGGATAGTCAATATATAGATATAAACAGCGTCGTCTGAGGGCTTCGGACAGATTCCGGTTGGCATTACTGGTCAGCACGACCAGCGGATATTGTACGGCCTTCAGCGTTCCGAGTTCTGGAATACTGACCTGGAAATCGCTCAAGACCTCCAGAAGAAAGCTTTCAAATTCATCATCCGACCGGTCGACTTCGTCAATCAGTAGGACCACAGGTTCTGGGGATAGAATAGCTTCCAGAAGCGGCCGGGGTAGCAGGAAATGTTGCGAGAAGAAGGCACTGTCTTCCCGATTAAGCGCTTCGACTGATTCGCTGAGGGTTGACGCGTTCCCCAGAAGATCGCCGATCCGGTCTTTGAGCATCTGCGTATAGAGCAATTGCTTGGTGTATTCCCATTCGTATAATGCTTTGGATTCGTCCAACCCTTCATAGCACTGTAGCCGGATCATACGTCGGTCAAGCGAACCGGAAAGCGCTTTGGCAATTTCTGTTTTACCGACGCCTGGGGGGCCTTCGACCAGCAAAGGCTTTCGAAGTTGTTCCATCAAATAGATCGGGGTGGCAATGTCCGCCCCACAGATATAGCCTTGAGTGTCAAACTTTTGAATCACATCCTGAACTGAATTGTACGCGGCCATAATCCTCCTGAAGATGAATGTGGCTCTTGAACACAGGTTTTACTGGAAAGGTACAGGACATTATATAAGGTGTCAAGCATAAATACATCTGTCGCAGGGTGTACAGATTGTGGGGCTTAATATCCTATTTATCAACTGGTTAGAGATGTTTCCATGAAGAAATTTACTACCATATAACGGTCGTAAAAACCCCATGGAACAAATTTATTCTACCCATGTACGTTACAGGGGAACCGCCCCCTCAAATAATGCTTGCCGGTATTGGGAATATTACCTATATTCTTCTTTGATACGCCGGTCAATCCAATGGCCATTTCAATGCATGAGGAGTATATACATTATGAAGAAAAAGCAAAGAAAGTTTCTGGTCGGTTTCGGCCTGGTGATCTGCGCTATCGGGTATCTGATATACACCGGAGCGACGGAAGCCACCATGTATTACAAAACAGTAAGTGAGTTGCAGGCTGACCCAGTGTATGAGAAGAACATGCGTTTGCACGGCGAGGTGGTTATCGGTTCGATCAAGCGGGGTGAGGTCGGCACGATGCGGGTACAGTTTATGGCGCAGGAAGGTGGTCTGGAAACGCCGGTCGTGTATACAGGGGTGATTCCAGACCAGTTTAAAGATGAATCGGAAATCGTCGTTGAGGGCAAATACAGTCCGGATGGCACGTTTACGGCACATACGATGTATGCCAAATGTCCGTCGAAATATGAAAGTGAAGGAGTCGACGAGTATGATAAATACGAACAAGCAAAACCGATCCAAACAGAGCCACAGACTCGTTCATAGGCTGATGGTTTTCCCTCTGTTGGTGGTGTTTGTTGTTTTAGCTATGGCGTCGTCCGCATCAGCAGTGGTCACGAAAGCCCAGGTTAAAGACGTTTCGGGCGAGTTAATCTGTTACTGTGGCTGTGCCAGCAAGGTGGTCGCCACCTGTGGCTGTGGGACGGCCGATAAGATCGAAGAAGATATCGCCGCCCAATTGGAGAGTGGTCAGACCAAAGAAGATATCGTTGCGGCCTACCTGGCGACACATGGTGAGAAGGGCCTGTCGACGCCGATTGCATCCGGTTTTAATCTAGCGGCCTGGCTCATGCCTATCACGGCCATATTAATCGGCGGTCTGGTTATTCGAACGACGGCGGTCCGCTGGCGTGGTTCGAAGCAGGCACGTGATGAAAAGGACGAAGATCCATCAGGTGCTAACGTATCTGACGACCTTGTGGCCAAACATCAGAATCGTATTTTGAGTGATTTAGAGGAGATGAATTAACCATGGTGGCGATAGCCTGCGGTCTGCTGGCTCTGGGGGTCGTGGCTTTTCTCATCAGCCCTTTGCTGGATGACTCTAAGCGAGACATGCAGGGGCAAAGACAGCATGTTGACAATTTACTGAAGAGAAAAGACTTCCTATATAGCGCGATCCGCGAGTTGAATATCGATTATAATATGGGTAAGCTGTCTGCTGAGGACCATAAGCAACTTCAGTCGGAATATATGACGGAAGCATCGGGCGTGCTGGATCAACTGGAGCACAGTGGCAACGGCAAGCAGCATGTTACGACTTTAATCGAACAGGCTGTACTGGATATCCGACAGAAACGGGCGAAAACCCCTTCGGTTTCAGAATCCTCTACCCTAGCAGATCCTCAGTCAGTCGTAGAACCCGTACCGGTTACGGTGGATACGGGACAAGTTTCCTGCGATGCCTGCGGGACCGATAATGAGGCGGATGCGAATTTTTGTATTGAATGTGGCATCTCCCTTCGATGGATTGCTTGTGAGGCTTGCGGAGAAAATAATAAGGCCCATGCGAAATTCTGCGCCACGTGCGGAGAGACGTTGGTATAATGCCAGCAGGGCGGTCTGGACGAAAATTATACGAAGTCGTTTTTAAATGGATTTAACAGATTAATATGTCCCTGCCAGGAAGCCACTTTTACACATACACATTTTTGAGCATATGATAAAATCATCTTTATTTAGCCCCTCGGGGCTTTTTGTTTTTTATATCCTTAGTTTTTTTCTCATTGCGTTACCTGTCCAGGCACAGAGCGATGGACGGATAATAGTCACTATTACCAACGGCACAACGGGTGAACCGCTCGCCGGGCAAACGGTTTTTCTTCAGCGACATAGAGATGAATCGGAGGCGGCAGAAGTCGTCGAACAGGCCCTCACCGACCGGTCCGGGCAGTATGTATTTTCGAATTTGCCTGCTGACGGCGCGCACTATGTGGTGGAGACCAGATATATCGAGATACCTTATACCACCGGCCATATTGCTATTGAACCGAGCACGGCGCAGCAGGATATAGAACTGAACGTTTATGACATTACCACTGAAGATACCGATTTATCCCTTAGTGCCCTGCACCTGGTGATCGAAGCATCACCAACGCTCCTGGATGTCACGGAAATTCTTGTCGTTCGCAACAGTGGTACCAGGTCGTATTTTCCACCACCGGGTGTCGACGACGGCATGGTCTTTTCTCTGCCTGCCGGTGCGTTTCAGTTACAACCGCTGGTAGACGGGTTGGAACGAAAGGAACAGGGGGTGGTTTATTCAAACCCTATTCCTCCAGGGGACGCTCAGATTGTCTTTCGTTATAATGTCGATCGAGGTTCTGTTGATCAGCTTCTTTCCAAACAGATGGACTATGATGTCGGTCGTCTTCAGGTTTTAATCTCTCCCAGCAGCGAAAAGGTGACCGCCAGCAATTTAACCAATGATGGCGTTCAGCAGATAGGGGATACGTCCTATCTGCTTCTGTCGAATTCGGTAGGGCTCCAGCAGGGTATGTCCGCCAGCGTTGAATTTTCAGCGATACTGGCCTGGCAGGTTGTGCTGAAATGGGGCATACTCGGTGTGGTCGTGTTGATGGTCATTGCAGGCACCATCATTGGTATTCGAACGGAGCCGGAAGGAGAGGAAGAGGAAACCCCCTTGCGAACGCTTAGCCGGTCGGATGCAGAGCCATTTGATGCCATTCTCCATTCGATCGCGGATCTGGATGATCAATACGAAAGAGGTGACCTGGACGAAAAGATTTATCGTCGACGCCGGAAGAACTTACACATGAAGGCTATTCGTCTGCGAATCTCAGAGGCACCGAATGAGTAAAGAAGAGACATCAAGCATCCGGATTCGGCAGTTGACCAAAAACTATGGTCGATTCAGAGCACTTCACCAGATTAACCTGGATGTCAAGCCGCATGACTTTTTGACTATTTTTGGGGCCAATGGCGCAGGTAAGTCTACCCTGTTAGGTATTATCGCGGGGTTGATCCGGCCGACCCGAGGTGAGATGTTACTGGACGGCCAGGATATGACGCAGGATCGTGATGAGACGGTCGGGCATAAAATAGGCGTGCTATCCTTCCATGCTTATCTCTACGAAGAGTTGACGGTCTACGAAAATCTCCAATTTTACAGCAAGTTATATGACGTCTCGTCAGCGCATGATAAAATAGAGTCGCTGCTGGAACGGGTCGGTATGATCAGTAGGTCGAAAAGCCTGGTAAAAACGTTGTCCCGTGGTATGCGTCAACGGATTGCCCTGGCTCGAGCGATGCTCCATGATCCACCGATTCTGTTGCTCGACGAACCCTATGTCGGCCTTGATCAAGGGGCGATGGACATGCTTCAGGCCTTTCTGACCGAACAACCGAGGACCGTGCTACTGGTTACGCATGACTTGCCCCGTGGGCTGGAAGTTTCGGACCGAATCGCCATAATGTCCCGCGGCAGAATCGTCTATGAGGCGTCCAGCTCCGATCTGTCTTTTAACGGTTTCAATCAGGTATATCGGAACTATGCGGTATGATGTAAAGTAGGCGCACGGCACCCCGTGTTTCTGCAAGGCACCCAATACATGTCCCTATTTACTAAGGCCTGGCTTATTTACCGAAAAGACATGGTCGTGGAGTACCGCACGCGCGAGCGGCTTACGACGATGTTTGTTTTTTCGTTAGTCGTCCTGATTATATTTAATTTTGCATTTAATACGGGGGCGCTGGCTGTTCAGAGTATTGCACCGGGCATGATCTGGGTCGCGTTTGCCTTTGCGGGTATGCTGGGTGCGAACCGGGCGTTTGCACCGGAGAAGGATCTGGGTACGTTCGAAGGGTTGTTACTTGCGCCGATTGACCGTGGTTCTATTTACCTTGGTAAGTTGCTCGGTAATATTACGTTAATCGGCATTATCGAACTGGCCATGCTGCCGTTATTTGCGCTTTTTCTCAATATCCCTATTCTACCTTATCTGTCTAAACTGTCGGTTATATTATTACTGGGCACCGTCGGATTTTCTTCAATCGCGACCCTGTTTGCCGCTGTGGCGGTCAACACACGCATGCGAGACGTGATGCTGCCTATTTTACTTCTGCCCATTGCGTCGCCTATTTTAATTGCGGCAGTAGAAATGACGACCACTACGTTTCAGGGTGGTAATTGGGAGGAGATGGCCAATTGGCTGAGGCTGCTTTCGGCCTTTACTGTTGTGTTCCTGGTTGCTTCCGTCATGTTGTTTGACTATATCGTGGAGGAGTAATAGATGGCCGGTCCATCATCACGCTATCGGATATCGCCCTTTGGCCTTATCTGCCTCATTGGAATTATTGCTTCATTATACCTGGCTCTGGTGTGGGCACCTCGCGAACGGGTCATGGGTGATATTCAGCGGATTATGTACTTTCATGTGGCCACTGCCTGGATCGCAGAATTTGCCTTTATACTGGTTGGGCTTTCCAGTGTCGTTTATCTGTGGCTTCGAGAACGTCGATGGGATATTGTCGCCCATAGTGCGGCGGAAATCGGCTTTGTATTTTGTTGTTTTGTCATGATCACGGGCCCTATATGGGGCAAACCGGTCTGGGGAACGTGGTGGACTTGGGATCCCCGGTTGACCTTCTCTATGATTCTATGGTTGATTTATGTGGCGTACCTGATGCTGAGAGCCTATGGCGACGATATGCCCCAGGTAAAACAGTTTCTTGCCGTCCTGGGGATTCTGGGGACGTTGGATGTTCCATTTATCCACTTTGCGACCATGTGGTGGCGTGGTCTTCATCCCGAATCGCTCACAATGACCCCGGAAGGGTTTGGTGCCGGTATGGAGAGCGAAATGCTTATGGCCATGGGGGTCGCTTCGGTAACTTTTACCCTGCTGTTTTTCTACCTTATGGCACGGCGCATGGCACTGGAACGTATGCGGGATGATGTGGAGGATTTAAGAGAGCGGATTGAGAATCGGCAGTTGGAACGCCTGGACGCTTGAGGGTGTGAGGGCCGGATGACATCAACGCATGAGGGTATGTGATAAGGTAAAGATTATGGATAATAATTTCTGGTACTTGTTTGCGGCCTATACCCTGATCTGGGTGGGATTATTCGTCTATATTTTTTCGCTTGCAGGCCGAGAGAAAAAGTTGAGCGAGGAGATTGCGGAGCTCAGGACGACGCTGGAAGAGTTAGAGCGCAAGTAGGCGGTATCTGCTTGCTGAACGCTTGCCCGTAGAGGTCATAAGGTAACGTGCTTCGTTATTATGCGTTACCCGTGCGATAAATGTATGGCTGATCGTTCTGAAAATATAGCCCCGGCTTTCCTTTCCCATCTCCGGATCGTGCTCATTGAGCCTAAAACCCCTGGCAATATTGGTGCCACGGCTCGTGCGATGCGAACGATGGGCCTGTCAAGACTGGTGCTTGTTAATCCAGTTGAATTCCGAACCGTGCCGGAAACACGCTGGATGGCACATGGGGCCGAGGATCTGATTGACAACGCCGTGGTGGTGCCTTCGGTTGATGAGGCCCTGGCCGATATGACCTATGTCGTCGGGACAACCAATCGTGCCCGTGGCGTCTGGCTTAATCCCATTTATAATATCGACCAGGCTGCAGCTACTATCGCGGGTCATGTCCAAAAGCACACCGTCGCCGTCCTGTTTGGCCGCGAGGACCGGGGATTATTAAATCATGAATTGCAGCGTTGTAACCTGATCGTCCGTATTCCAGCGGCGATGACGTATCCCTCCTTGAATTTATCTCAGGCTGTCATGGTCATCGCCTACGAAATTTTCCAGGCCTGTATGGCTCCGCCCGAACCGGTTCAGTTACGGCTTTCAAAAAACGAGGACATCGAGCGCATCTGCCGTCGTATCATGGATACGATGCTCCGCATCGGCTTTGCCCCCTGCCCGGACGAAGATACGTTTCTCCGTTCCGTCCGTCGTGTCCTTCGCCGGAGCCTCCAACTGGAACATCGTGATGTGGCCACCCTGCATAAACTATGTGCCGAAATAGATGCATATGTAGGGCGCCGTGGCGGGCAGGGAAACAGCGAGTCAACAGATCAGCGAAATAATGAAACGACCATACAGTAATTTATCATGTCACGACTTGTGTTTGCAGCTCCCCGTATGGTATTATGCGACCCTCATGGGTTTAAATGATTTTCAGCTTCTAAGATTCACGGATTCTCCTACCCGATATCGTATTCGGGCGGGTAGATGATTTTCTCCAGACACAGGCCTTGAGGCGGTGCGTTGGCCCCTGCAGCGCGGCGATCCCGAGCGTCCAGCATATCGGCCAGGGCCGTCGGTTCCCAGCGGCCTCTACCAATATCGATTGCAGTGCCTACTATGGTGCGTACCATATGATGCAGAAAGCGATTGGCTTCGATATACAGGTATAACTCTTCTTGGTGTTCACGCCATACAAGGGCCTGTATTTCGCACATGGTACCATCGGCAGTGGATGTCGCCTGACAGAACGAGGTAAAGTCGTGATGACCGATCAAAGGCTGGCAGGCTTTTTGAATCGTGTTCACGTCTACAGGATAAGAGACATACCAGGCATAAAGTCGTTTTATAGCACTGGGGCGACGGATAATGCGATAGAGGTAGCGCCGGCCGATTGCGCTAAACCTGGCGTGAAATTGGTCGGGTGCTTCTTTGACCGAATGCACACATATATCTGACGGCAAAACGCTGTTCAGGCTTTTTAGAATACGATCACAGGCCAGCGAGGTGGTAGTTTTAAAGTGGACAACCTGTCCTCGGGCATGTACACCGGTGTCCGTACGGCCGGCAGCCATGACGCGGGTATCCGTCTGAAGAATCGTTTTAAGCGCTGCTTGTAGTTCGCTTTGGACGGTACGACCTGAAGGCTGAATTTGCCAGCCAAGGAAATCAGTACCGTCATATTCAATATGCAAGACCAGGGTTCTCATGGGACTAATCAGGATAGATGATTATTGAAAGATGATTACGTTATTGGGATAAGGCGTATCAGCCCGCAGCAGATGAGTAGACTTACCACACCGGCCATGGCGATGTAGTCATTACGGGTCAGCGCCATGTTACGATAATGGGTACGACCGATCCCTCCCCGGTAACATCGGGCTTCCATGGCGACGGCAAGGTCCTCGGCTCGTCTAAAAGCGGACAGCATGAGGGGGATAAGCAATGACGTCATCCGGCGGGCTCGCCGAATAGGATTTCCAGTAAAGTCTGCGCCTCGGGCCATTTGTGCTTTCTGAATTCGATCCGTTTCTTCGATCAGGGTTGGTATAAATCGGAGGGCGATAACCATCATCATTGCCAATTCGTGTGCAGGTAAGCCGAATCGTTGAAAGGGTTTGAGCAGGCTCTCGAGGCCATCCGAAACATCCAAGGGCGCGGTCGTCAGCATCAAAATTGCGGCGATAACCATAATGGTCATCAGACGTAAAGTAAATATCAAACCCTGGACCAGACCGGCCTGGGTCAGGCCGGGTAATGTGTAACCCTCGATTAAAAGCGGTTGTCCTGGCGTAAAACAGGCATGGGCGGTAAATGTGATCAGCAGTAACCACCGGAAGGCCCGCAGATTGTTCAAGATCATATGCGTCGGCACATCTGAGAGCCGGACGATACCTGCCAACGAGATCAGTATGAGCGGGAATAAGGATAAATCTTTCACCCACATCAGACCGATCATAAGTACGATGGCACTGCATAATTTGGTCCGTGGATCCAACTGATGAACAGGTGAGTCTGCAGGTAGATATTGGCCGAGTGTCAAGTCTTGCAGGATAGCCATGAAGCTCCTCGGCTGGCTGGGCGCGGGTCGGTCCCCGCAGGCGAACGGGGAAGCAGGCAGAAATAGTAGGCTATAACCATACCAAATTTTGAATTATGAATTGATGATTTATTGTTTTTCAATCAGTTATAAATAATACGTGGCTATTGGGATAACGAATGGATTTTATCATTACTAATGACTTAGATAACGAAAAAAACATCAAGAAATATATGGGTAGATCCACGTCTTGTCAAGGTGCGAACCATGGCTCGCACTGTTGGAATAACAGGAGGTTATGATGACGAATCATATTCGTGTTGTGGGCGTGCCTTTGGACCTTGGTGCCGGGCGCCGAGGGGTTGATATGGGGCCAAGCTCGTTACGTATTGCCCGATTAAATACCCGGATAAGAGATCTTAATTATGATCTGTCGGATCTCGGGAATGTGCATGTCACGATTCAAGAAACACATGACCAGGGTGACCCTAACGCACGATATCTTAATCAGATTTTGGAGGTTTGTCAGGCACTCAGCGATCAAGTAAGCTCGATCATGGATGAAGGGTTTTTTCCATTGGTGCTCGGTGGAGATCATAGCGTCGCCATCGGAACCATCGCCGGTGTCTCCCGGTATTATCATCATCGTGGTGAACGTCTGGGGATGATCTGGGTCGATGCTCATTCGGATATGAATATGCCGGAGACCACGCCCAGCGGTAATATCCATGGGATGCCTCTGGCGGTCTCTCTCGGCTACGGCGCAACTGCATTGACAAAAATAGGTGGCTTTTCGCCTAAAATCCTACCGGAGGATACGGTGCTTATCGGTATTCGGAGCATTGATGACTCGGAGAAAGATCTGGTCCGCGAAACCGGCATTACGGTCTTTACGATGCGGGATATTGATGAGCGAGGTATGTCGGATGTGATTCACGAGGCGATTCAGATCGCTACAAAAAAGTCCGACGGGATGCATGTCAGCTTTGATGTAGATGCACTCGACCCGAGTCTGGCCCCGGGCGTAGGTACGCCTGTCAGCGGGGGATTAACTTATCGTGAGGCCCATCTGCTTATGGAACATGTCGCCGATTCGGGCATACTGACGTCCCTCGAGGTGGTTGAAATTAATCCAATTATAGATACAGGAAATACGACGGCGGAGGTGACGGTGGAGTTGTTGCTTTCGGCCTTAGGGAAACGAATTTTGTAGGAAAACTACGAACTCGGGCCTCTGTTTCGATTCATTGTTTCGTAGCTTTTCATTTTCGTATAGACACAAAAAACCCTGCACAAGTAGCAGAAGTCTTATTTGAGAGAACCTGATTTTAATGATGGTCGTCCCCCCGAAAATTTCTGACGTCCTCCAATCTGGTGAGGCATGCCATAGAACTCCGGAGCAGGTTTCCCTTTAAATAGACATAAAGGTTCTTCAAATTATCTTTGCTGGAGACCTGTGCAGGGTGAGATTAAGATAACATCTCAGATGCCGATATGCAAGAAAATTATAATAGGAATTAAGTTTTCTTTTCCTTCTTTTTGGCGGCGGGAAAGAGGATGTTATTCAGGATAAGCCGATATCCGGGAGAGTTTTTGTGCAGGGCCAGGTTGGTCTGTGGATCACCAACCAGATGTTCTTCATCTTCAGGGTCGTGCCCACCATAAAAGGTGTAGGTTCCCTTACCGAAATTGCCGTGGATATACTTGGCCCGGTCGGTCCCCGCTTCTTCGGCCAGCACGACCGACGTCCGCTTGAGCACATTTTTGTTGAACGAGGTCGAAAGCCCGTAGAACCCGGCAACATAGTTCACATGATTCTGGGTCAACATGGAGGGCACCTGATCATATTTGGCGGAGAAGTCGAACAGGGTGAATGGTCCGGTGGATATTTTGCCTGCATTGACCTGATTGACATCGATATTAGAAAAGGAGCCAATTAGCGGGTTGAGTTGCAAGGTGAAATTTTCAAAGGCAAAGGTCTGGCTATAGTCCAATTTGGCCTGGGCATTGGGATCGAGTGGCGTGCGATCATATTCGGGGGCCACGATATCCGTGTTTTGTGCAGTAAGGGCGACTTCTAATGTTTCTGTAGCAGAACACATGGCAAACAGAAACCCGCCATTGCCTACATAGGTTCTTATGGTTCGAGCCACCGCCTTCTTTTCTTCTGCGACGGTAGGAAACCCGAGTTCAGTCGCCAGGGCTTCGGCGGTCGATTTCTGCTGCTGATACCAGGGCATGCGGTGATAGCTGTAGAACTTACTATACTGGCCGGTAAAATCCTCGTGATGTAAATGAAGCCAGTCATATTTAGTCAGATCCCCCGCCAGGACTGCCTTATCCCAAATGGTTTTATAGGGCACTTCGGCATATTTAAGTGCCATGGTTACCGCATCATCCCATGGACGTTTTTCGGGTGGGGTATAGACCACAATTTTGGGCGCTTTTTCGAGCATCACCCGGTCCATATTATTGGCTTCGATCTCAGCGAAGATCTGCGCCAAGTTCGACCCGCTGATGGCGGAAAAGCTCACGCCTCTTAGCCGGCAGGTTCGTATCCGATCCTCTGTGAGGTCCAACACAAAAGAGCCCCCCCGATAGTTGAGCAGCCATTCAATGGTAAAGCCCTGTTCAAGCGCCTGGAAAGCGACCCCGTAGGCTTTGAGATGATCTTTTTGTTCCAGATCCATGTAGATCAGCATTTTCTGGGCAGACACTGGCGATGAGGCCAGCATCAAGAGGCTGATGGTGAGAAAAAGGACATGGCGCATACGGACTCCGTTATTGACTGATTGACTGATTGAAAACAGCCCATTCGGGCGTCTCTTAATGAACGGTAGATTCGGGGCTTGGTCAAGAGATATATCGTATGATGCTGTGCAGTCAGAGCGTGCAGGTGTGGCGTGTGCCGCGCACCTACCTGCCGTTTGAATCTTCACGCAGGCCATGCATATTGTCTACATATTTATGACCGCAACCAGTAATGAAAAGGACGACCTGTTCGGATTGTTCTATCCGGCCATCGTTAAGGAGGGTCTTGAGTGCGGCCAGCACGGCACCGCCTTCGGGAGCGACAAAAATCCCTTCAGTGGACCCGATTTCTCGGACAGAGACGATCATATCCTCATCGGATACCGCAACGGCGCAACCCTCGCTTTCTCGGATGGCACGCAACATCAGGAAATCACCTACAGCGCGTGGGACGCGCAGACCGGACGCCAGAGTATGGGCATTTTCCCACTCGGGGGCGTCTTCCCAGTTTTGTTCATAGGCGCGCACAATTGGCTGACATCCGGTCGCCTGGACGGCGACCATCCGGGGACGTTCCGAACCGATCCAGCCCATCTCTTCCATCTCGGCGAAGGCTTTCCACATGCCGATCAATCCCGTACCCCCGCCTGCCGGATAGAGGATCACGTCGGGCAGTTCCCAACCAAACTGCTCTGCCAGCTCATAGCCCATGGTCTTCTTACCTTCAACCCGGTACGGCTCTTTCAGGGTAGAGACATCGAACCAGCCTTCCTTTGCCTTGCGCTCGGCGACGATATGACCACAGTCCGTAATGAGGCCGTCGATTAACTCCACATGGGCGCCATGGGCCTCACATTCGATAATAAATGCCGCTGGGGTATCCTGAGGCATGAATACATACGCCGGCAGACCGGCTTTGGCGGCATAGGCGGCCATGGCACCCGCGGCATTGCCAGCAGAAGGGATGGCCAGCGCCGTCGCGCCCAGTTCCGCCGCCCGCGACACCGCCATACATAACCCACGTGCTTTGAACGAACCGGTGGGATTCACAGACTCATCTTTGATATACAACGCGTCCATGCCGAGTGTTTCACCCAGCCGATCCGTGTGAATAAGCGGGGTACCCCCTTCGCCAAGAGAGACGATATAATCGTCATTTTTAACGGGCAACACCTCCCGATATCGCCACAGGGTCGGTTCACGTTGTTCGAGCGTTTCTTTCGTGAGCGCCTGCCCGGCACCGGCCAGGTCGTACCGGGCCAGTAAGGGCTTGGCGCAGGCAGGACACAGATTTTGCAGGGCATCGGCCGTCTGGTGTTCGCCGCAGGCGCCGCATTCCAGATCGATCAGGAAGGACATGAGTAACTCCTTAGTGTTTTAAAACGGTGAAGCGTGAAGCGTGAAAAGAGGTGGCCGGATTTTCACTTTCCACTGATTTGCCTGAACGCACGGCCAATTATAAATCAAAGAAAAGGCCCAGGCCCGTGTATTGATCATTCAGATCGTGGAACTGGCCATGTTCGTTTCGTCCGGTATGCACGATAAAGGCGAGGCGCAGACCGACCCGGTCGGTATTATGAATCAGGATGCCGGCTTGCATGGTCTGATTAGCTACGACCCCGTTATCCCGAAATAATCGTAAGTCATAGGCGAGATAGCTGCGTGGCATATGACCGAACAAGCGCCTGGAGATCAGCTCGCCGCCTGCCTGCAGACGCCATTTTCTTGTGTCCGGTATAGCATGATTTGACAGGCGCAGGCTGGTATACAGACGGATATGTGGCCATTGATACGCACCATAGAGTGTAAAATCTTCACGACTATAGGTAATCGGTGGTCTTGTGCCTTTAAATCCGTCGGCCAGATGGGCGCTGACATGAGCAAATTCGAACCGACCTGTAAACAGCCCTTTTTGTAAATCCGTATGGATACCGATCAGGAAGTCGGCTGTATCGAGCGGGTAGGTTACGCCGTCTTTACGGAGTGAGGTAAACACCCCGGAATGTATCCCGACGCGCAAGCGGGTTGGCCAGCTATTATCCCATGAGACGTCGAAGGCTTCCCAGGAACCGCCAATGTCGCCTTCCAGTCGGTTTTTATTCAGATAAGGATACACCCCGAACCGCGTTTCTGTCGGATCGGCCAGAAGCGGTCGAAAAAGACGTTGCTGCGGAGAAGCAAAGCGCCAGGTGGCGGCCTGCGCAGGGTATAGGCTGAACATCAACGGGATCAAAGCGCATACGATAAGTAGACGACGGATCGGGTTCATCCTCTCTCTTCTTCGTAGGCGTCTATAGCCGCACGAAAGCAGTTAATGGTAAATTGTATGGTTTTTTTTATGGGAAATTTTTCATGTACTTTCAGCATGGCGGGTATCCCTCCCCATTCGGTCGCTACCCCAAGACCGAGCGACTGCATATACCCATGCGTTCGACTTGTGAGCCCGAGCTCTTCGTTACAGGTGTCAGGCAGGGCGTCCAATCGGTGGTCCCAGGCATCCCAGATGCGTCGTGTGACCGGATCTTCTGCGAGGTCCGGTTCATAGCGGATCAGGGTGTGGCCGGATCGCCAGTGCCAGTGGTTCGAGTGCCATTCGATGAACAGCCATGGCTGTTTGTCCTGCATATAGCGCCAGAGGGCAACTTGTTCCGCTGGCGCTTCGGGATCTCCGGCGATGGTGTTTTTACCATTGAAGAAGACAAATTTAGCCAGCGCATCACTGGCGATGGTGCCCCTAACGGTTCCGTCGGGGTTGGGATGGGGGACCAGGCACACACGATGGCGGCGCAGAACGGCTTCGGACGTACCTGAAAGTAGAAAGTCGAGGATGGCCCGACAGGCCCAGTTGCCCATTTCGTTGGGTTGTGGTGTGGCGGCGTATACGATCACCGGCGCATCTGGCGCGTCATTACCCAGCTCGACAGCCCAAACATCGCGGCCCTCAATGCTTTTGCATAATGACTTGAGGGTCATCGGTGTCTGTTGTTCCGCCAGTTGTTTCAGGTAGGCCGTCATTTCAGTATAGGGATACCAGTGGTAATTGCTGAAAAAAAGTAAAGGCTCCGCTGCGGACACCGGCGGCAACTCGTAGGTAAAGGCGATGGCATGGTGGTCTGCTCCCGGTACCATTTGTGTATCGGGCACGTGGCTCCAATCCTCACCTCGCCGGACAATGGCAAACCTTGAACTACCTGCGTACGACTGCGGTGCGACCTTGCCCGGATGGTCTTTCTCCCAGGCGGCGATGTCCGCCTCTTTTCCGCTTATCCAAGCCATATCTGCGGCGATGACTTCAAACGCATAGGTTTGGGCGACCTCCTGCTTATTCAGAACGGCAAAACAGAAGTAGCAACCGCTTCCTGAGAAGAAGTGGACCCCCGGTTCAGGTTCAATATGGACGGCAAGATCGGCCATTGTCGAGCCTTTGAATACGGTAGCCATTGCCACATTCAAAGGTGCTGGCGATGACAACCTGTTCATCTTCAAACATGCGATCCGGCAGCGCCTGACGGGCCGCGTCCCAGATGGGGTTATAATAATCGGTCATGGACATGAGGTTAAATCCTATCGTTGACTGGGGTTGAATCAGCACAGCGATGTGCATGCCTTGCGGTGACCTCGCAGGCGAGCTAAATGGCACCCCTCAGCTTGGTGTGGGGTTTCCTCATTTGCCTATGGATGATACTACTGGATAATAGGTCTGTCAAGGCATGGTTATTGAGGCTAAGGATCTATCACTTATTAATGGATAAGTCTTTATACTCGTTATTATTAACGAGTGAATTACACTTGACAAATGTGTAGGAGATGGTTAGGTTTTGGGGCGATAAAAGGGTGGCAAAAGCGGACGCTGTCTTTCCTTTTTAATATGACTTTTCATCAGGCTTGTTTTTTATCCCTAACCTTTCCGGGAGTGGTCTATTATGAGTGAGGAACCAACTCAAATCGGTGTCATTACCAAAGGGGCGCTGATTGAAGGGATGGAGATGAAACTCGATGCGTCTCATGATATCGAAGATATCATGGCCGGTAAGTTCGTGGTCATACGGGGAAAGAAGAACGATTTCTTCTCCATGATTACTGATATGAAGCTGGATGCCACCAACCCGGAAATATTGGTCAACCCGCCGGCTGAAGAAGACCAGCTGATACGCGAAGTGCTAAGTGGTCATAGTACCTATGCCACCGTCAGTCTGCGTCCGATGCTGGTGCTGGGCCTTGGAGAGCGTTTGACCGGAGACGAGGAAGCCAGACCGGTCAAAGCGATTCCCGCCCATTTCTCAACGGTATATGACGCGGCGGAAAACGATGTCAGTCGCATCTTCGGTTCTGAAGAGGAAGACGGCCGATTTTTCAATATGGGGTCGCCCCTGGATATGGAAACGCCTGTCTGCATCAATCTGGACAGGCTGGTAGAGCGCAGCAATGCCGTCTTCGGCAAAACGGGTACCGGTAAGACCTTTTTGACACGTCTTCTGTTGTGTGGCATGATCAAGAATGAGAAAGCGGTGGCCTTCATTTTTGATATGCACAGCGAATACGGCTGGGGCGGTCGAAAGGAATCCAGAAGCGGGGTGACGTTCGTCAAGGGGCTCAAAGAGCTGTTCGGCAACCGCGTCGCCGTGTTCAGTCTGGACCCGGAAGCGACGCGGGCGCGTGGTGCGCAGGCGGATCATGAAGTACATATTTCCTATGATCAGATCTGGGTGGACGATATTCTGTCGCTGCAGGAAGAACTTCGACTCAATCCGACGGCACTGGAAGCAGCCCATCTGATTGTTAATAAACATGGCAAAAATTGGCTGAAAGCGTTGCTTGATGGTGGGGAATATGACATTAAGAGTTTTGCCGATAGCATCGGCGCGCATCCTGAATCCATCTCTGCCCTCTATCGTAAGCTGTCCCGGTTGAAGAATTTTCCGTTCCTGACAGAGACAAAGCCCAGTACAGATATCATCCGGAAGATGATGGACTACATCAACAACGGTACGAGCATCGTACTGGAGTTCGGCCAGCAGACCAGTATGTTATGTTATCTGCTGGTGGCCAATATCATCACCCGGCGGATCCACCATGAGTATGTCTCTCGATCTGAGAAGTATTTTGCCACGCGGGACCCGGCAGACAAGCCGAGACATCTGGTGATTACTATTGAAGAAGCACATAAGTTTCTCAATCCTCTGGCCGCCCGGCAGACGATTTTCGGGAACATCGCCCGTGAGATGAGAAAATACTTTGTTTCGCTGCTGATCATCGATCAGCGCCCGTCCGGGATTGATGAAGAAGTTCTGTCGCAGGTAGGTACCAAGGTCATCGCTCTGCTCAACGATGAAAAAGATATTCATGCCGTCCTGACCGGGGTGAGCAACGCCGCCGGTCTGAAGAGCGTGCTGGCCAGCCTGGATTCGAAGCAGCAGGTGCTGGTGATGGGCCATGCCGTGCCGATGCCGGTGGTTCTCCGCGCCCGGGAATACGACGAACAATTTTATCGGGATATGGGTTGGGCGGATAAGGAAGAACGGAAAGTACGTGCTGAAGAAGGCAAACTGGCCTTATTCGGGGAATAGGCGCCCGGCGCGCCGTGCCCCAGCGATTAAATATATCATATCACGGAGTTTTCTATGGCATCAAATAATTTGAACAGTTTCGGAGCACGGGCCGAGTTGACGGTAGGGGCTCGAACCTATACCTATTTTTCCCTTGAAACAGCTGCGCAGGCCGGTTTAGGGGATCTCAGCCGGTTGCCGTTTTCGTTGAAGATCATGTTGGAGAATTTGCTCCGTCACGAAGATGGGGTTTCGGTCAACCGGGAAGACCTGGACGCGGTTGTACAGAGTGTCACGGGCGGTAAATCGGAAAAAGAGATTGCTTTTCGTCCGGCGCGGGTACTGATGCAGGATTTTACCGGGGTACCTGCCGTAGTGGATCTGGCCGCGATGAGGGATGCCATCAGACGGTTGGGTGGTGATGCGGACCGAATCAATCCGTTGGAGGCGGTGGATCTGGTGATTGATCATTCTGTCCAGGTCGATGAATTTGCTACGCCACGGGCCTTTGCAGCCAATGTAGAACGGGAATTTGAGCGGAATAATGAGCGTTATATTTTTCTGAAATGGGGACAGCAGGCGTTCAACAATTTCAGGGTGGTCCCGCCGGGAACGGGGATCGTCCATCAGGTCAACCTCGAATATCTGGCTGATGTGGTGTATACAAAAGAGCAGGACGGCCTCACGATGGCGTATCCCGATACGCTGGTTGGCACCGATTCTCATACCACGATGATTAATGGCATCGGGGTTGTTGGTTGGGGGGTTGGCGGGATCGAAGCGGAGGCTGCGATGCTTGGCCAGCCGGTGTCCATGCTGATACCGACGGTGGTCGGTTTTAAGATGACGGGCGCATTGCCGGCCGGCGCAACGGCGACTGACCTGGTTTTGACCGTGACGCAGATGCTGCGTAGCCATGGTGTGGTGGGTAAGTTTGTCGAATTTTACGGGTCAGGGCTGAACAGCTTGAGTCTGGCCGATCGGGCGACGATTGCCAACATGGCCCCGGAATACGGGGCAACGATGGGGTTTTTCCCTGTTGATGCGGAAACGCTCGCCTATATGGATCTGACCGGCCGGGACGAGGAGGTCATCGCCCTGACGGAAGCCTATTCGAGAGCCCAGGGTTTGTTCCGCACCGACGATTCCCCGGATCCGATTTATGCAGAGACCCTGGCGTTAGACATCAGCACCGTCGTACCGAGTATGGCCGGGCCACGCCGTCCGCAGGACCGGGTGGTGCTGACCCAATCCAAGAAGACCTTCCGTCGGGAACTGGCGTCCATGCTGGCCGATGAAAATAAGGAACTGACGTCTGATGTAATTGATCAGTGGGTTGACGGCAATGGCCATTCGCCGGATTCATTGGGTACCTTGAAGAAAAAGACGACCGTTGACCTTAATGGCGGGCAGCACGAACTGGAGCATGGCTCTGTTGTGATTGCCGCGATTACGAGTTGTACCAACACCTCAAACCCTGCGGTGCTGGCTGCGGCTGGTTTACTGGCAAAGAAAGCCGTGGAACGCGGCCTGTCTTCCAAGCCGTGGGTAAAGACCAGCCTGGCCCCCGGTTCTCAGGCGGTGACGCAATACCTCAAGGATATGGGGCTTCTGTCCTATCTGGAGCAGTTGAATTTCCACGTGGTCGGCTATGGCTGCACTACCTGCATCGGCAATAGCGGTCCAGTACCGGCACCGATTTCAGACGCCATGATGGACGCGGACCTGGTGGCTGCGGCCGTGTTGAGCGGCAACCGTAATTTTGAAGGGCGTGTCAATCCGATCGTTAAGGCCAACTATCTGGCGTCACCGCCGTTGGTGGTCGCCTATGCGCTGGCTGGGCGTATGGATTTCGATCCATACAGTGAAGCTATCGGTACGGATCAAGCAGGAAAAGAGGTGTACCTGAACGACATCTGGCCAACGGCCCAGGAGGTGCAGGATGCCATCCGAGGTTCGGTCAAGCGGGAATTATTCCAGTCTATCTATGCGGATGTTTTTACCGGCGATGATCAATGGGCCGCCCTCGCTTCAACGTCCAGCGAATTATACGCGTGGGATGATGTGTCGACCTATGTGAAGCTGCCGCCGTATTTCGAGGGGATGTCGCCTGATCCGCAGGAGATAAAGGATATCCACGGTGCCCGGCCCCTGGCGATTCTTGGTGATTCCGTCACAACCGACCACATTTCACCGGCAGGATCGATACAGAAGGACAGTCCGGCGGGAAAATATTTAATGGAACACGGCGTGGAGCCGAAAGCGTTTAACTCTTACGGCTCCCGGCGCGGGAACCATGAAATCATGATGCGCGGGACGTTCGCCAATATTCGCCTGCGTAACTTGATGGCACCGGGCACTGAAGGGGGCTGGACTAGAATGTCCGACGCCACCGAACCCGTGACGATCTATGATGCGGCGATGAAATATAAGGAAAGCGGGACCCCACTGGTCGTGATCGCTGGCAAGGAATACGGCACGGGTTCGTCGCGGGACTGGGCGGCCAAAGGGCCAAATTTGCTTGGCGTGAAAGCGGCCATCGCCGAGAGCTACGAACGGATTCACCGCAGCAACCTGATCGGCATGGGCATTTTGCCGCTTCAGTTCAAGGAGGGTGAAACCCGCGATACCCACAGCCTGACGGGTTTCGAGACGTTTGACATCGAAGGCATTGCCGGCGGCATCACACCCGGTCAAGATGTTTCCGTTCGTATCACGGCCGCCGATGGTTCGACCAGGATGCTCACCGCCACCGTGCGCATTGATACGCCGGTAGAGGTGGAATATTACCGTCACGGCGGCATCTTGAAGTACGTGCTACGTGGGTTGCTGAAGGGTTAAACCGTAAACGAGGTAATTATGAGTGAAGTGATTAAACATGAACCTCGTTCCCGCCGATGGACGCGAGAGGCGTACTACAAAATGGCGGAAGCAGGGATCATTTCACCTGAGGTTCGTGTTTAACTTGTTGAAGGGTCTATTGGTGAGATTAGTCCTCAGAAAAGTACCCACCGTACAGCAATCAGCTTACTTAACGGTGTGTTGCCTGAGGCTATCGGGCATAGAGATAAAACAATATGTTGAAATTGAAATGTGCAAATAGAACTATATCACAGGAGGAAGATTAACGAATGGGTATTCGGGTTGGTATTAACGGGTTTGGTCGAATCGGACGAATGGTATTTCGGGCCATGATGGATCGGGGTGGATATGACGTGATTACCATCAATGATCTGACGGACAGTGCTACACTGGCACATCTGTTGAAGTATGATTCGGTGCACGGCCGATATAATGGGACTGTAGAGGCCGTGGAAGGTGGACTTGTCGTAGATGGCCGAAAAATTGATATTGTTTCCGAACGTAATCCGGCGGATCTGGCCTGGGGTGACCGGGGTGTGGATATGGTGGTGGAATCAACCGGTATTTTTACCGACGGCGAAAAAGCCGCCGGACACCTGAAGGCGGGCGCGAAGAAGGTCCTCATCTCCGCACCGGCGACCAACGTGGATGCGACCATCGTTCTGGGCGTTAATGATGACACCCTGACGGCTGAACACCGTATTATATCGAATGCATCCTGCACGACCAACTGCCTGGCGCCGATGGTTTATGTGCTGCATACGCACTTTGGTATCATTCGTGGGTCAATGACGACGATACATGCCTATACCAGTGACCAGCGCATTATTGATTTCGCCCATAAGGATCTTCGGCGTGGCCGGTCGGCCGCCGTGTCCATGATCCCGACCAGCACGGGGGCTGCCAAGGCGATTGGAGAGGTGATTCCCGAATTGAGTGGTAAGTTGAACGGTATGGCTGTTCGTGTACCGATTCCAGACGGCTCGATAACGGATTTCGTCGCCCAGGTGGAGCGGGTACCTTCCGCCGATGAAGTAAATGCGGCCTTCAAAGAGGCCTCAGAGGGCCGTCTTAAAGGCGTTCTTGAATACTGCGAAGACCCCATCGTTTCCGCCGACATCATACACAATCCGGCGTCTTGTATCTTTGACATGGACCTGACCATGGTCATTGACAACGGCCTGGTGAAGATATGCGGCTGGTATGACAACGAATGGGGCTATTCGAACCGCTGTGCAGATCTGTTGAAGCGAATGTCTGAAATTTAAGAAGTGACGAGTGATGAGTGACGAATGACGAGCGTATTATAGCCACTTATCACTTGTCACTTATTACTCGTCACTGCCCTATGACTATCTCCCGTTTTCTTGATGAACTGATCCACAGTACCTACTACCGCGATCAAGTGGCATGGATCGAGCGGCTGCCGGAGCGATCTGCGCAGTATGCCGAACCGAAACAGCCGCTGCATCCCACCCTGAAGTCCATCCTCGAAGCGCTTGACATCGAAAAATTGTATACGCACCAGACGATGGCGCTGGATGCGGTCCGTGCAGGTAAACACACGGTCATTGTCACGTCGACGGCCAGTGGTAAAACCCTCTGCTACAATATTCCTGTATTAGAGACCGTCCTCGAAAATCCGGGTACGCGAGCCCTCTATCTGTTTCCTACCAAAGCTTTGGCGCAGGATCAGCTTAAAGGATTACTTCGCTATCGTGAGATTCTGCCGGACCTGCCGCTTCTTGCTGGTACATATGATGGCGATACCTCGCCAAACACCCGCCGCAAGCTCCGTGATGAGGGCAATATTATTCTGACCAATCCGGATATGCTTCATCAGGGTATTCTCCCGAACCATACCCGCTGGGGTGAATTTTTTTCCAGCCTGCGGTATGTTATTATCGATGAAATTCACGCCTATCGAGGTATTTTCGGGTCCAATGTCGCCAATGTGATGCGGCGGCTGACCCGTATCTGTCGGCACTACGGTGCTAATCCACAGTTTATCTGCTGCTCTGCCACGATTGCTAATCCTCAGGAACTGGCCGAAAATCTCACCGGCGTGTCGTTAACGACGATTGCCGGTGCGCATGATGGTTCGCCCAAAGGCGCCAAATCTTTCGTGTTGTGGAATCCTCCGTATCTGGATGACTCTATGGCTGAGCGCCGGGCCTCCAACAGCGATGCCCGGGATCTGATGGTTGAATTGATCCGCCGTCGTTTTCCGACGATTGCCTTTGTCCGAACCCGTAATGGTGCGGAACTGCTTTATCGATATTGCCAGGAAGGGCTACAGCATCATAGCCCTGCGCTGGCCCATTCGATCCGGGCGTATCGCAGCGGCTATCTCCCGGAGGAACGCCGGGAAATCGAACGGCAGCTTTTTGATGGAGAGCTGTTGGGCGTCACGAGCACCAGTGCGCTGGAACTCGGCATAGATGTCGGTTCCCTATCCGCCAGCCTGATGGTCGGCTATCCGGGTACGATTGCAAGCACATGGCAGCAGGCGGGCCGCGCGGGTCGCGGCACGGAGGAGAGTCTCGCCGTCCTTATCGCGCACAACACGCCGATTGATCAGTATCTGATGCAGAATCCAGAATACTTCTTTGGTGAATCGCCCGAAAATGCCGTGATTGATCCATCCAATCCGTATGTCGTCCTTGGCCATCTGCGGTGTGCTGCCCGTGAGTTGCCCATCGGCGTAGAAGACGAACAGCTATTCGGCGAATATGCCCCGGCTGTGCTTGATATCCTAGAGGAAAGCGGTCATGTACGGCCGCTTAACGGCAAATGGTACTGGAGCGGCGGCGGTTATCCGGCCGCCGACGTCAGCTTACGTAACATCAACGACAACACATATACCATCGTCGATACCACCGGGGATGAAAATCGGGTCATTGGCTCGATTGATGAAATCGGTGCGTTTACGCAGACGCATACCGAGGCGGTGTATTTGCACGATGCAGAGACCTATTTCGTCGACAAGCTGGACCTCGGTCAGCGTATTGCCTATATCCGTAAGGCGGATGTAGATTATTACACCCAGTCGATCACGGAAGCGAATATCCGGGTTGACCAGGAAGAAGTGCAGCGCAAGTGGAACAAAACAGTTATACACTTCGGTGATGTCACCGTCACCACCACGGTGTATATGTTCCGCAAGATCAAGTTCGGGTCGCGGGACAGCATTGGATATGGGAATCTGGATTTGCCGCCGCAGGACTTGCAGACGAGTGCCGTATGGCTCGTTCCCCCGCTGGAGACCTTGAAGAAGGTCAAAGAAGCCGGACGGCTGCCAATCGAGGGGATGCTGGCGATTGCCAACGTGGTCACAGAGGTGATTCCTCTGTTTTCGATGTGTGATGTGCTGGATATCGGTGGTACGGTGGATTCATCCAATACCGGTGTACCTACGCTGTTCGTGTACGACAAATACCCCGGCGGCCTTGGTTTTGCTCAGAAGGTGTACGATATCATGGAACCGGTTGTCGAAGACTGCTGGACGTTGATCCACGCGTGTCCATGTGAAGACGGTTGTCCCTCGTGTGTTGGTTCGCCCGTGCCTATCTATGTGCAGCACGGGGCGGATACGGAGATCAAGGGGCGCATACCTGATAAAGAGGCGGCGTTGGTCATCTTGCACGATTTCCTGGGTAAGGACCCGTATATTCCCAAGCCGGTTACGCATCCTCGGGTTGGTACCGTTGATGTGGTTGCTATGCCGGATGTGCCTAAACGGGAAGTGAAGCCGTTGCCTGAGTCGGTAGAACTGCGTATTCGGCAGCGGGTGAATGAGATGAAGAAGAAGTGATAGGGCTGCACGTGGGCAAGTTTGCCCGTGTGAACATAAGGGATTGGGATGGTATTGCAGGGGGCACGGCGTGCTGTGGGCGTACGAGGGGTGTTTTCGCTCGCGTGAGGTTGGGGACCGTCAGGGATTCTATAGGATGCATCGTATATATTAGAAAGTGTTTGGACCCTCGAAGGCGCTGCCTTCGGTCCCCTCAGGAAGGGACGCAAAAGTAGTAGGTGGTTAATTTATGTATATTTCTGCGGGATTGATACTTATGCGTTTGACTATACCTCTTGTTTTTATTCTTGCCCTATCTGTCGGCGGTATGGTTTCTGCGCAGCAGGTGGCCTTGCCCAAGCTACTGGTGATTGATTATGCTATGAGGTATCCGGCTCAGAATGCAGGTGTTTTGAGTGTGTTTACGGAGGCGGGGTTTGAGGTGCATTATCGTCCGTATTATCCGGCGATGACGGAACGGGACAGGTTGACGTACGATGTCATCGTGTTGATGGGGGGCGGTGATCCGGGGATGAGTATCCATGAGACAGAACTGGCGATCAGCTTTGTTGCGCGGGGTAAGGTGCTGATCCTGGCGACACCGCCTGACTCGGAATATGGGGGGGACAGACCGGTAAATCCAGGGGCCCATGATCGTTATATGTTCAATCGGTTGATGAATCGGCTGAATATTAAAATGTATGCGGTGGGCAAGTCGAGTGAGGCTGGGGCCGTGTTGAACCCCGCCGTCGCTTTTGAACCCTCGCCGAACCATATGATTGGCCAGGGTCTGGACGGTCCTATTGCTGTTCGTGCAGGCACGCGTATCCTTGTGGGTACCGATGCGGAGCCGTGGCTGGTCGAGCCGGAGGTGGAAGAACGGCCCGTGGCCGTGGAACCGGCCGAACAGAAAGGATCTGAAGTTAAAATGGTGCGCCGTCGTATTCGTATTCAGGCCTCGGAGGCGATTCCGGATGAAGAGATCGAACTTCTGTTACGCGGGCCACAGAAGTTACGCGCCTGGCTGTATTATAAAAATCGGGAACAGCCCGCACCGGCGGACTGGACGCCTGCTGAATTTAACGGTCAGGTGGTCAGGGCCACGCGAGATACGGTTACGGTTCGAGTATCCGGCAATCGTTGGGGTTCTGATTATGGCCTGGTCGGGGTACCTGTTTCGGTTGTTGCCGTGGCGTTCGTCAAACGAGAAATGCCGGAAGAGATTGATTCAGATGACAATCAGGAGGCGTTGCTGTCGGCTGATGATATCGGCCGACCGGCCGTGGCGGCTGTGGGGCGATCTGACCGGTTACAAAAAGGGTTTGTCGTCGCGGTTGGTCGCCATGTATTGAATGCTTTGAGCCGCCCTGTCGCACCTATCGGTCTGTCATCTCCTACTGACCTTGATCAAAGGCGTCTGACTGAATTTCTGGTCCGTATGGGGCGGTATATCCGTACCACCCTGCTTGAACAACCAGATACCTGGCAGCCGGAACATCCTTTTCCGGCTGCGCGTATTCCGGGCGTTCAAAAACCGAAATATTCAGTTAACGAGACGTTATTGCTGGGTGCAGTGCCTGAACGTGTAAACGTCCTGATTAATAAGAAACGGCCTGCAGATCTCATGAGGGCCTCTGCCACGCCGCCGTTGGCAGAACCCCTGCGAGGCCCGTGGGATTACGTCTTCCGGCAGGAGGACCATATCAAGACGCTGGTTACTGCGCTCCCAGATTTGGGATTGAACTTCTTGTGGACCGTCGCTCCGGTCGCCAGCTATGAGGCGGATTCGCTGGTTTCACAGAGTATGCCTCTGGCTTCGTGGGGACAGCCTATAGCAGATCTATTGGATGGCTCGTCGGTGGCCTGGTATACCGGGTTGAGCATCCCTGAGCAAATGCAGGGTAAATATCGCGAATCCCTAAACTCCCATGGCACGCCTGTTGGTCTGCCATCCTGGTTCGATATGTCTTATTTAAAAAGACACTGGTTCGATCCGACCCGGATGATCGCCCGATACAGCCAGGATCACTCTGCCTTGAAAGGGATTATCCATGACTGGGATACGCATATCAACCGCGATGCCCGCGGCTATAGTATGACGGATGCCTTTGAGGATGAGCAATTTTTTTATTTTGTTCGCTATCTGGCCAGAAATGGACTTTATCACGGAGATGATTTTAATACCATGAATAAACTGGCACAAGATGAGCGTTTTGAATGGTTGATGAAGTCCGGTCATCTTGAAGCGTACTTCCAGGTTCTGGAGTCAAATGCCGAGAAACTGGGGCGATTATATCGGCAGACGATAGACGAAATTAATCCCGCGTTGCATCATGGGGCGTTTATCCGTACGCTAGAGCCGTCGTGGTTTCATCTCGGCTTCTGGCGCGGGGCGGGTACGCCGGAGCGCCCATTTATCGTGATGTCCTACGAGCGCCCGCCCGCCTGGTTCGGTGCCTTCCTACGTGATCACGGCATTTCGGCACGTGTGGTGCCGGTTGGTCTTCTGGGGCTGATGAACGAAGAAAATACCGCAGATGTCCTCCGGACGGCTGTGGGGCAGGGGAGTTACGGTCTGGAGCGTGGCATCTGGCTGTTTGCGGATCCGGAAAGTGAGCAGGATTTAAGTTCACCGCCTGACAATTTGCCGCGTACGCTGCTGCTGGAGCGGATCCGGGAAGCGAATAAATAGGCCACACGGCGCGCCGTGTGCGTGCGAAGATACAGGATATATGAAAGTGGGTACGCGGTACGCCGTGTACCCACGGTATGGATGAGCGCCCGGTGATATTTGCCGGGCGTTTTTTTTATGTGTGAAAAAAGAGATTTTCTACGAGAATCTCTTTTCCTTTCCGACTATTTCGGATAGACCGGCTGCGATCGCCGGCGAAACATTTAACCGACACATCGTGAATAGGACAGGGGAGTACGGGAGATGAAAGCTCGACGTATAGGGATCATATTGTTTTTTCTGGCCATAGCAGGCGCAGTAGGGTGGCTGGTACGCGAGCCCTTGCAAATGATGACGATACGCAAGGTGCAGGTTGGAGACCAGGTACAGGGGTTTACGGCACGTACGCTGACCGGGCAATCCGTAGCGGTTGAACTGGCGGGCAGGAAGACGATGCTGCTGTTTTTCAAGATAGACTGTCCACACTGTCACCGTCAGCTTGCGTCTACGGAGCGATTTGCGCAGCAATATGATGGTCAGGGTCTACAGGTAATCGCGCTTTCTCGAGCCGACCATGAAGACTTACGGCCCCATCCTTATTCTTTCAAGGTGCTGATCGATCAGAGTCAGGCCATGGTCGGACGTTTCGGCCGGGTTATGGTGCCTACGGTGGCGCTGGTGGATGAAGCGGGCGTGATCCGGTATATCCGGTCTGGTGTGCAATCCTTTGAAAAAGACCAGAACATTGTTGAGGCGTTTATGCGGGGTGAATTAAACGATCAGGCGCATCGTACGGTACGTCTTGACCATGATAGATACAAGGGGATGTGATGAGAAGGTATCGATATACGCTGATCGGATTGGTTGCTGCCCTGATCCTGACGCCCTGGGGCGTGTCTACCCTGACAGAGATGTATGCGCATAAGCATTATGAACAACCGGGTGAGGAGGGTTCGGACGTTCAGTATCTGGGCTTTGATCGGGTCACAATGCAGGCAGGTGCCGTGGATTGCGGACCGGCGGCCTTGAAGATGGTTATGGCGCATCATGGGGTTGAAGCGTCGCTGGATACTCTGTCGAATGCCGCTGGTTTAACGGCACAGGGCGTCTCGCTACTCGGGCTTCGCCATGCTGCCGAGCGTTATGGCTTTCGTGGCACCGGGTGGCGGTTGTCGTTTCAAGGGTTACGTGCGCAATCCCTGCCGGTTCTCGTCAAAGTCGGTGGTTGCCATTTCGCCGTCGTGGATCGTATTGACCAGGACGTGGTGGTCATGCTTGATCCTAAGGAAGGAGAGGTCCATCTGACGGCGGGGCGATTTGAAGCGATATGGGATGGTGTGGCGCTGGCTGTAGAGCCGGAACCGCAGGAGAGGCACAGGGAATTATGAATTATGAGTTATGGTTATAGAATCAGGAGATCAGATTCATGTTGAAGAGGCGGATTATTCAGGGTTTGGCGGTGGTGTTAATGGTATTGCCCTGGGCGGGTGTGGGGGCGGCGCACCTGTTTGTGCATGACCGGGGGTATTATGACTGGCTGTTTCAGGATATTCATGGCGGGCAGTATATCGACAGCGAAGGGGTGTTATTCCAGCATCATGTCAATGAGGGCGGGATCATGGTCCTTAAGATGGTTCTGGATCGGTTCGGCATCTCTGCCACACGAGAGGAGCTGGTTCGGCTCGCGGGCATTGAGGGCCATGGCACGACGATGTTAGGTCTGTACCGAGCGGCTCAGGCCAAGGGGCTTTCGGCATCAGGGCACAGGCTATCCTATGAGGCCCTTCAGGCGGCGGCGCTGCCGGCTATTGTGCTGTTCAATGGGGACCAGTATGGCGTCATCACGCGGTTTGCCGATGATGAGGGATTTATTATGCTTGATCCACGGTGGGGCCGGCTGTACTGGACGAAGGCGGAATTTCTCAGCTTGTGGCGTGGCGAGACATTACTGCTTGGCCAGGCATTGGGCTGATCTAAGCTATGTTTTTTTCAACCACGGGGAACACGGGGAGGCACAGAGGACACGGGGTTTTTAAGGAAAAGGCGATAGTTTTCTGAAAGCAGGAGATGGGATTATGATACGGAGGATGGTAACGGTCTGGGGGGTTGTGTTGGGGTTGATGGTCGCGTTGACGGGCCCGAATGTGCTGGTGGCGAATATGAAGGTATATATGACGGAAGGGTGTTCGGTGAGGGGGAGTGGCCTTATGCTATGGCTGAGTTGAGTGAAGCGCAGATGGGGCGTTTGGTTGGTGGGCAGGGGTGTTTCGGGTTCTCAGCACTGCCGGGATGTTGTCAACTGTTAGAGGGCCATGATTATGTGTTCAAGATTTGGAATAGAACCGGCCCAACCACACTTTTATTTGCTTATTCAACGACTGTATTTTACACCAATTACTGTACGTTAACCACATGAAAGGAGGTACATGCAAATTACAGCAAAGCAGAGCTGGAATTTCTATCCATCTTTGTCCCTGATCCTGTTGTGTGTTGTATGTTTAATGGTCATAGGGGATACAGGTTCCGACCTTCGTTCTGATCGTGCGGGCGCTGGTCGAATAGATATTGTAAACAAGCTGTTGAACGAAGATCAGATGGAATCGTTGGTCGCGGGCCAGGGTTGCTTTGGATTCAATGCAACAGGTTGTTGTGATCTTGTTCTAAAGTATTACAGTGTTCTATGGACATTTCGGTTATCGGGCCCTACAGAAGCTTTGGCTGCATACATTGACGGACGTCAGTCCGGACGCTGTTTTTAAACTAACCTCTTAATTTAGTTTGACCGTTTTCCATGAAAAGGAGATTATCATGCAATTCCTGAAACATGTATGTATTGGAACTATGGTTCTGATGTTGATGTATTCTTTTGCTGCGATGGCGTCGAATAATGCAGCACTACAGAATGACAAGTCGTCTCGTGCCGAATCGAATATGGTTTTAGAGGGTCAACCGATGACCAGTGACCAAATGGCATCTGCCATAGGCGGTCAGGGTTGCTTTGGTGTCGGGTCGACGAATTGTTGTACGGAGTCGAAATTTTTAGGGTCAGCGGCTGCCATTGGCATGTATTTCTTGCCTAACCCATGGTTTGGAGGCGCTGTTCTTCTTAGCAGTATTCATCAAGCGGCTTTCTGTTAAGGCGCTCATAAAGAAGGCCCTGAATAAAGAGGTACGCATGTTGGTTTCGGTCGTTGTTAACATAACCATACAGGATCATTATTCATGTTGAGATTCATATACGGAATCTGGTATCTCAGAACGCGTTGGTTGTGGCATTATGCCAGGGAAAATCCGGGGCATACGGTGCCGGGTCTTATCGTACTCGGGGCCTTATTTCTCCTGAACCTGTCGGGGGTGCTGGTGAACGTGGATGGGGAGATGTTGAAGCAGTATAAAGGTATACTTCATGTTTCGTTTTTCTCGTCATTCGGCCTATGGATAGGTTACGGGTTGGTGACCGGGCTTCGGCACGGTACGGTGGCCTGGTTACAACGGTTAGCACCGTATCCGGTCAGCGGCCCCGGGTTGCTCATAGCGCATCGGACAACAGCGGTCCTCGATCCCTGGTTCATTATGGGACTTTCGATGATCCCGACCTCTTTCGGTTTTTTCGGGGTATTCGGATCGTTTGAAAGATGCGCCGTAGGTATGCTTGGTGCTGTATGTCTGCTGAATGTAAGTCTCTCTCTGGTTAATCTGGGAGAGTCGTGGGTGAATAGGGTCATGAGCCGATATCTTGCTCGATTTATTGCAATCATGATTGTCGGTTGTATGGCGCTGATGCCGATGTTTGTCAATCTGGAAAATCTGTTGACGATACATCGCGCCTTATATCTGCCCATAGTTCAGATTTTGCCCTCCGGTATCTTTCTGAATATGCTGTTCCATTTAAGTGAGGGCCAGGTTCAGATTGCGTTCGAGACGCTGATTCCGCTGATCATCTATGCGGTAGGTCTCAACATTATAGAATGGCAGGTTATTCGTCGTGCGCTCGCATTCGGTCCGCCTGAAGGTGCTTTATCTACTGGGCAGACAACCAATGTGCTACGACGTCTCGATGCAATCTTAACGCATATCCTGCCAGCATCACGTCGTGTACTTGCTCCGTTTATCGCCAAAGATCTGGTCTCATTTTTGCGTTTTCCTCGCTTATGGGTGATCCCATTTCTCATGATCGGTATTGTGTTTATGAATATAAGGGATATCGATCTGGATGCGTTTGGAACGGGGATGATGATCAGTGCGACTGGCGTGTTCTCCTGTGCGATTATCCTGGTCAATTATTTTGGTCTGGATCGGATGGGCGGGGCGTCCTATTTACTCAGCCCGCTGGAGACCAGGGATATCCTGTTGAGCAAACAGATCTCAGTTTGGATGCTTATGATCGGTCAACTGGTGCTCGTAATCGTATGTCTAAGGATCTATTTACCGGCGGCTTTTTCCTTAGTTCAGTACTATACGCTGGTTCTATTTAATCTGTATGTGGTGATTTCAGCCATAAGCTGTGGTAGCGTGACGTCTGTGCTGTTTCCGCAGATGATGTCTACACGAAAGGCTTTTGGGTCAAAAGGGGTCCCGGTGATATCGATGGTCATATTGATTGCCTTTGTTATCGTATCGATTATTCCGGCTGTGCTCATCAATATGACGATATCACATGACCTGTACAGGTTGCTTTGTTTTTTCATGCTATGCCTTTTTGGTCTGGTGTTCTATCGCCTGCTATTTGATAAAAGCGTTCGGATATTACATCGCAACAGGACATCTCTATTCCATGCTATTCATGTCGAGGAGGAGATTTAATGACACCGGTGATTATTGCCGAAGGGTTACAGAAACAATTTGGATCTGCTGAGGCTGTCCGTGATGTGCATTTGTCTGTGCAGCCTGGTCGATGCTTTGGTTTCGTCGGGCCGAACGGGGCGGGTAAGACAACTACGATCCGGTTATTGACCGGACTTATCCAACCGACCGCCGGGCGGGTAACCATCTTTGGTAAAACCTATGAGGACACCGGCCCTGAAATTAAATCCCGCATTGGCCTGGTACAGGGCGATTTGATGTTGTATGAATATTTGACGGGTGAGGAGCAGATGCTGTTTTCAGGTCGTATCTATGGTTTGCCATCGGAGGCTGTTGCATCCCGAGTAAACGAACTATTCGACCTGCTTGATCTCAATCATTGCCGGACTCGGCTGGTGCGGACGTATTCACACGGCGAGCGTAAAAATCTTTCGTGGGCCTGTGCGCTGATCCATGATCCAGATGTGTTGTTTCTCGATGAACCGTTTGAGGGGATAGATGTGATCTCTCTACGAAAAATCGAGGATAATTTGAAGCGGATGATAGAGGGCGGCAAAACGGTGTTTCTCACCTCTCATATTCTGAGTTGGGTAGACCGGTTTTGTGACGATGTGGCGATCATCAACAAAGGTTCAATCGTATTTTCCGGCTCGCGTAACGAGTTACGCGAGGCTATAAAGGGAGATAAGGATCAGGCTAATCCTGTTTCGGATATCGAACGGGCGTTTACCGAACTTATTCAGAGTGAAAAATCAGATGTGTCTCTGTCCTGGCTGGCGTAGGGCGGCAAGTGGGCAAGTGGGCAGTAAACAGTTCTATAATCAGACCATCAGACCATAAACAAATCATCAATATCTTAATAAGGAGATGAATTATGACGAGCGTTTATCCTGCATTTACAGTCTTATTTTCGCCTGTTAAGGCGTTTCAGTCGTTATCGGAGGAATCCCGCACCGGTTGGGTGCCAGCTTTTATTCTGTGTGGTTTGTTATCCATCCTGATCGCATACGGTCTGGATCCAATTATGCAGGCGGTTATCACAAACAATTTGCCGCCGGGATCGGAAGCGGCTGGACAGACGGCGATCGCGCCATCTGCCAATCCGATTACGGCCCCTCTGGGCGTTTTGGGTCGCTGGCTCGTTCACGCGGGTTTTCTATGGCTCTGTATCCAACTGGTGAGCGTGCCGGTGCGATTTTCCAAAGTACTGACCGTCGTGGCTTATGCTTTTATTTCTGTATCTATTGGTGAAGCATTGAGCATTGCACTCATTCATTATCAAGGCGTCGCTCAGATTACGAACCCGCTGGCCCTGTATGGTGAATTTGGTTTGAATCAGATTCTGCCGGGCGATTACAGCCTTGCTGTGGAAAGTCTGCTACGGAGTGTCAGCATCTTTTCCATCTGGCATCTGGGTTTATTGACGGTTGGCCTGACCGTTTTCGGTAAGATGAAGCCGGGTAAAGCGTTTCTGGTTTCGTTTGTTACCTGGATATTTCCTGTGCTGTTAGGCGCTGCGACGTTCTCATTATTTGATCAGGTAAGATCTTTGACCATGTAGCCTGTAAAGGGTATTAACCACAAAGGCACGAAGGAAGCAAATGGTCAACTTGCATGTTGCCATGCCTTTGTGTCTTTGTGGGGATTTCAGTCTGAATCAGGAAGGGGGATGTATGAAAAGAGGTTTTCGATTCAACATCAAGTTCCTTCGTTTGGGTATTGGGTTGGGTGTCCTGGCGCTGTTGGTCTCCACGGTCTTACAAACGCGTCGGGATGGGTTGCCGGTAGATATGCTACGTGTGGATACCGGTACGATACACACCTCGATTTCTGTCGCGGGGACGGTACAGCCGGGGACACAGGTCAAAGTCACTACCGGCGTCACGGGGCGTATTATCGATCTATCAGTACAGGAGGGGCAACCGGTGGTGGCGGGCGACGTGCTGCTGCGCCTTGACCCGACGAAAGCTCAGGCGGTGGTCAGACGATCCGAGGCTGAGCTAGCCTCGGCGGAGGCAGATGCCCGGGCTGCCGGGGCGTCCCTGTCGTTCAACGAAGAGAAGGCGGCCCGGTTGGAGCAATTGGCGGCCAGGGATCTGACGGCTATCGAAGAACTGCAAAACGCCCGTAATCAGGTGCAGATACATGTCGCCCGATATGCCGCTGCAAAAGAACGTGTTCAGCAACGTCGGGCGGCACTGGACGGGGCGCAGGAAGATGTGGCGCAGACGGTCATCCGGGCACCGATGGCCGGGACGGTGGTGCATGTCGTTGTGGATGCTGGTGAAACGGTCACCGGCTCGGCTTACGGACCGGGTACCACGGTGATGCATATTGCGGATATGACCACCATGATTGTGGAGGCTTCTGTAGACGAGATTGATATTCCTGATATTCGTGATGGTTTACCGGTCGAGGTCCGTGTGGATGCTTTACCGGATACGGTCCTTGAAGGACGGGTCACCCGGGTTGCCCGTGCTGCCGTGGCGAATCGCCAGGCGGGTGAACAGGCCCCGGTAGCGTTCCCAATAGAGATTACCCTGAGCCGGCCGCCTTCGGCCATACGGCCAGGCATGTCGGCTCAAGGGCACGTGATCATAGCATCCAGAGAAGATGTGGTGGCCGTTCCGATTCAGGCGGTGCAGGAAAATACCGAAGGGACGTATGTTTTTCGTATCGTAGATCGGCATCTGATACACCGTACCCTCGTGACCCTCGGGTTGAGCGACGACGCCCAGGTTGAGATTCGCGACGGGTTGGAGACCGGGGATGTGATTGTGACGGGCAGTACACGGATGCTGAAAGTGTTGAAAGATGGCGATGAAGTTTCGGCACAGGGGGCCGGGATGTAGGCTATCGGACCTCCGTATCATCTGAACTTTAAACCGTGGTGCCTGTCAGGACGCTGCAGCCGTAAGGTGTATTTCATGCAACTAAAACAGCATATACATATTTCCTGGGATGCGTTGAAAGGGAATCCGATGCGGTCGTTGTTGACGACGCTGGGCGTGGTGATCGGGGTGGCTGCGGTAGTGGCTGTGTCGCTGGTTTTGCAGGGGATGACCAATGCGGTGACGGCATCTTTTGAGGGGTTGGGGCCGCGTGCGTTGTTTATCGTGCCGTTTCAGAGACCGGCTCATCGGACGCGGCGGGTTGAGTTGACTTATGGGGATGCGATGGCGGTGCAGGCGTCTTGCGGTGCGGTGGCATTTACGGCGCCGCAGATTTCGCTCACGGCGTCCTTATCGTTCGAAGGGCACACCCGGACAGGCAATATGGTCGCCACCATACCGCAATACCTGGACCTCAACGAAGCCTTTATAGAAGCAGGTCGATTTTTTTCATCCATCGATATGCAGCGGCGGCGTAATGTTTGTGTGATAGGGCCTACAATTAGGGACGCGCTCCAACCTGACGGTCAAATCGTTGGGCGCACCATACGCATTGACCGGCATTATTTTACAGTGATCGGCATCTTGGAATCGCGTGGGCAGATGATGGGATCTGACCGGGATGATACGGTGCTCATTCCGCTTACCACGGCCGGCAAGCTCTATGGCGCACAATTGCCCAAACGCCTGACCATCATGGCGCAGGCCCGAACGATAGACCAGATCGAAATGGCCACAGATCAGATTACAGCCGTCCTGCGCAAACGCCACCGGTTGGATGATCTGCCCGAAGACTTCAAGGTCTTTACGCAGACCGAGATTCTGGATAACGTCCGGCAATTTTCTGTGATGATCACGACGGTGGTCGCGGGTATTGTGGGTATTGCACTGTTTGTCGGCGGGATAGGCATAATGAATACGATGCTGGCGTCTGTGGCGGAACGATCGTATGAAATCGGTTTGCGTAAAGCGGTAGGTGCCCAGCGCAGGGAGATTATGCATCAGTTTCTGATTGAATCTATCGTGCTGAGCGCTGGTGGCGGTCTGTTGGGATTGCTGGTCGGGGCCACTGTGGGCTATGGTTTCGGATCGATTATTGATCTGCCTGTGTCGTTTGCACTCTGGCCGTTGCTGCTGTCGTTCGGGTTTGCCTGCGCGGTGGGCCTGTTCTTCGGGGTGTACCCGGCGGTTCGGGCGGCAGATCTCGATCCGATTAAGGCGTTGCAGCGGGTTTAGCGAAAGCCTTTAACAACGGCGGGGACAGGTCAGGCCTTGTGAACCTCAGGCTTTTTTCCGATCTCAACAATCTCGAAGTTACAGAGATCCGACCAGTGCTTTGTCCACTGTTCAAAAAGATCCGCCTCATCGGTCTCCATCAGTTGAAAGCATCTCTCCCCGCCCTCTTCGAGCCAACTATCGATATACAAGAGACCGTCTGGCAGCATTCTCCCTTTTTGATGAAATCTCTCGTAAACCTTCTTCTGGCATCCCGGAAAAAATGTTTCGATGACCATGTATTTGCGCATCAGCCATCTCTCTGGATCTAGTGATTGAATCGGAGATGCCCCGAAGAAAGGCTCAAGGGCCACTGCTTCTACGAAGAACGAAAAACAGGTGCTGTTCTTCAAAAGGTCGGTTCACCTGATCAAACGGCTGTTCGACGTTCGTCACGGAGGTCACGCAGTTGCTCGTTCGACGAGATTTTACGGGTGAATCGGGGGTTCTTTGATGACATGTCAATATGATAAAGGTCGTCTTTGATCTTCGATGGCAGCCCGAGAATACGCATCAGATTCTGAGCCAGCCACCGTTCGATTTTCAGCACGACGATCTTTCGCCGTAATCGGCCCTGCTCGTCTCTGTTGAGTATTGTCGGTAAGGTGTTTAGCGTGAGAATTTCATCGATTGCCGTGTTTGCCATCTTTTGTCGTCCTTCATCGCTGGAATAGAAGTGGGTCACCGCGAAGACCAATCGGCCGGGATTGGCTTTCTTTAAATGGTTACAGGTCTTTACCAAGGTGGACCCTGTCCGCACCATGTCATCAAAGAGCACGATGTCGTGGCCAGCAATATCCTCAAAGGTGGATTCGCTCCCCTCGTACAACTGAATATCGACCGCGCGTTCGCCTGTACGCTCCTTTTCGAGCAACAAACATTTAGCCTTAGGAAGGCCTAACCGGGCGATCATTTCTCTTACAAATTCTCTCGCCCCTTTGTCCGGTGCACAGAGGGCCAGCCCTTCTCCTTCCGGTCCAAACCGAACCAGGTCGGAATTGTGTAGGTAGTCCAGATAGATCTCATAAGGGAGCAGGTGGTGGTACTGGCCCGTGAAAATCTCCGAAAACATGGATTGAACGGCGAAAGAGTGATTGTGAACGGTGACCACTCTGTCTACGCCTGCCAGTTTCAACATCTGGGCATAGAGTTTTACCGTGAATGGTTGACCATCAAATTTCTTTAAATCGGCCTGGTCCCGCTCGAATGTCCTATCACCAAGGTCGGGTCTTGGCCCTCTATCCTGTGCACTATAGTAGAGGTCGGGCTCGACGAGAACAACCTCGGCGGCGCCATTTTCTTTCGCCGCTCTGGAAATGAGCAGATTGCGCATCGCCAGATTCTGTCTGCTCACGGCGCGATTCGACGTGCTGATGATGACGACCGTTTTACCCTGGAGTCCATTTCCAATGGCTGAAAAATCGTTTTCATCGGATATGAAACGAGGACAGAGCTCCGAGTTCGCAAAGGTTTTCATACTTATCAGATCCGCGATATCCTCGGTTTGCCCCATCGAATACGCTACGTCAATCGCGAAGGGATCATCGGACGCATTGCCTACTACGATCACATCGTTTGGTTCCATAGTCTTGGTCTCGCTTACCATTGAAGGGATGTGTAATGACGGACAGGGACCGATCTGTTCCCGGGACTGCGATGGTTATGCCTTGGTGACTTCAATCCAGTAGCGTACAATCGAACCCCCATAGTGTTCAGACCCATGGGTGCGTTCATGCACACCACCACAATATTCTATTATCTTTCTAGACGCAACATTATCTTCGTCGGTAATCAATAAAGCCTTTTCAATGCCGAGGGCCTTAGCGACATGTAAGCCCAGAGCGAGTATGTGCGTGCCATACCCTTTTTTACGGTAACCCGGTGCCACATCGTAGCCAATATGGCCGCCCTCAGCGGCTAAGAATGCGTGATCTATGTGGTGCCTTATACGGATCACACCGGCCAGATCCACATTTTCGAGTAGCAGCCACCGTGTTGAGGCAGGTACGTTTCCATAAGAACCGGACGATGTCCGGCTTGTTCGTGTCCTCGCGTCGGATTAAGATTGGCCCACCGGATATCTCCCCTTAATATTCGGGCCATTGTTTAATATCCTCTGTGAAGCCTTCCTCGGCTAAATCCTGCTCTGAGCCAGGGTCTAATTTTGCACATTCTCGGGCTAGCCGTCCACGATCAAGCCGCTCTAATTTCTCAGCTACCGCTTGCTGAATAGCGTGGCTTCGATTTCTGAAGGTCTGATTTTGGATTAAACGATCCAACTGCTTGACCGTCTCCTGATCAAGCGTGATTGCAATTTTGGCTTTGTTCATAATGGACCTCCCTGGTATGACTATGTATCATACCAGGTGGTTTGTCAATTTTTTATGATTTGGTTTAGACCAGGAAAATATGCATTAGCGTTTGGTCCCTAACATTCACCGGATGTGGTGCTTGGCGGTTAGACCGGTATAAATATTGATACGCCGAAAGGGATACAGAACGAGACCAGATTGGAAATTATGGCATTAAAGCCAAGTCATCTCACAATCCACTCGTTCGGACGGGGTTATGTTAAGCCAATTTATGGCAAGATAGGATCGGACATTAGAACGTTTATGATTAGGGGGTGGTCGCGTGTAACTTCAGACCGAGAGACCGCAAGACCTTGAGGACAGTAGAAAATTCCGGGTTGCCTTCGGTAGACAGTGCCTTATAAAGGCTCTCACGTCCTATACCGGTTTCACGAGCAATCTGCGTCATGCCTTTAGAACGAGCCATGTCACCCAAAGCTGCTGCCACGAGGGTTGGGTCACCATCTTCAAGTGGAGCTTCGAGATAGGCAGCCATATCTTCTTTGGTCTCCAGATGTTCGGCCACATCCCAAGACCGGGTAGGTGTCTTTGACATATCGCTCTCCTATAAATCTCGTGCCAAGTCAAGTACGGCCTTGATATTCTTGTTCTGTGTACGTTTATCGCCGCCTGCAAGCAAAACGATCAAAGTGTTCCCACGTTGAGTAAAAAATACATGGTAGCCAGAGCCGTAATCGAGACGCAATTCTGATACCCCTTCTCCTACTGGTTTTATAGCACCCTCATCAGCGGCGAATGGTTGGAGCTCGCGTAGATGTGGTCTGCAAGCCAAGCTTCACCGACAGGAGATTTTTTTCGGCAGCTTCCCGAAACACTTCCCCCGTGAAGCCAAGGCGTATCCTGTATGGCTCAACGAGGCTCTCAACTTCCCTATTGAGGACTTGCAGTGTCTCTGTAAGGCCTGTCAGGTCCACACAGAGTTCTCCGGCACCTTGTGAAGTTGTGGTTAGGTGAACTCTCTCGAACCAAAACCGGTTCGCTAGGTAGTTTCGCAAGTCGGTTGCTGTAGCTACCCGTGGCCATAGCTGCTCCGGAAGGACGGGTTGAACCAACTGAACAATACGCCCAAATGTTGATCCGTAGGCTTTCGCGAAATGCTCCTCCATCCTGGGGCGAGTCATTCCTCCTCGACCCGGAATCATCGATAGTGCGTACAGGTTGCATAGACGGCGATGGAGCACCTCAGAGTAGCAATACGCGAGCCCGAATTGCACGTACACTTCCTTCACCTCATCTGATGTTGATTCCATTTCGGACCGCCCAGCACATCTAACAATTATTAAGTAGAAAAAAACAAACCTACATTCAGCCTATTCCTGCTTATCTCCTGAATAGACAGAAATGATTCAGCCTAATCAGGCCTATTACTTGATTAGGTCGAAGAGATTCAACCTAATCCTGCCTATGCCCCGATTAGGCTGCATCCAGGCTAAATCACGGCGATACTCGATTACAAGATATTCCTCTTTTATCGTCTATACTATAAAGGGCAGGTCATTTTATGCGTATGTCAAGATGATATATTTCAAAATAATATTAAATTATTCAGATCGCCACGCATCCATCTTGCACGTTAAATAAAAACGCCCCGTAGCGCTAAACTACGGGGCGTTACCAACGCACGGATCAAAAGGCCTACGGGTTGGGGCAGGTGTTTACTTCGTCGTAATATTTGTTACCCCCCGGGGCTTCACCTCCACCGGCCCAAACGACGCGGTACAGGGTTTGGCGTTTCGGGGCCAGCGCCACAATAACCTCGGGCACGGGGTAACCGCCCTTTCCTCATTTCTCATTCACGGCATAGATCTCGGCGCACTTACACGGCGGCAAGACAGGCCTTGAGGTAGGCGACGGACTTCGGCAAGGCGATCTCACCGCTGTCGCTCAACCCGCATTCGAAGGCCATGTATCCGCTGAAACCGACCTGCTTGAGCACTTTGAACGAGGCGGTGAAATCGATATCGCCGGTGCCAGGCTCTTTGCGCGTATTGTCTGCGAGGTGCACATGGCCCAGGACGTCAGCGACGGCGGCGAAACTACCGGGCGAGTCGGGCTGTTCGATGTGCATGTGGAAGAAATCGGCCATGACGCGCACCCCGGTGCCGCCGATATCGCGACACAGGTCCGCGGCCTCTTCGACATCGCGGAGGGCATCGGACTCGTAGCGGTTGAGCGGTTCGAGGAGCAGGCAGGCGCCTGTGCCTTTGGCATGCCGAGCCAGGTCTTCGAGTATATGGCACAAGAGTTCGATCTCGGCTTCATGCTGGGTCTTCCACGGGGACATATCGGGCAGCCGGTCGTTGTGATTAAAGATCGGCACGGATATCGGGCCCACCGCGCCCAACTCGGCGCACAGGTCGATATAGCGTTTCAGCGAGTCACCGCAGGCCTGGCGGCGTTTGGGATCGGGGTGTACCATCTCGGCATCAAAGCCGCCGCAGATGGACGAAGCCTGTATCGGGCTGTCCTTCAACGCGTTACGTCGTTCGGACAGCCCGGCCTCGTCGTTGAGGTTTGCGCCGGCCAGTTCCACGCCTTCAAAGCCGTAGGCCGCCATATTGTCCAGCTTCTCGGCAAAGGTCTTACCCGGTACCAGGCCTTCCTGACAGGACAGTTTCATAGATCATACTCCTTGTTGGTTATCGTGTGCTGTGAATGTCACTCTATTATATAGTTATCCCTTGCCCAGTCGCAACACCACGTGGTCAATCCAGCCGTCCGCCCGCCAGTTACCTGGCCTGTGGCCCACGTGCAGGCGCTTGAACGCGCCCGATAGTCGGCGGCCCAATGGCCGCCGGTCTTTTTCATTGCCGTCGATCCATAACGTGGCTTCCCCTGGTGCTTGCCACACCACGCGGATCTGAACAGGCCTTCCTTTTTTCCACGACTGGATATCCGCCTCCAGCACCTCGATGTAATTGCGCTCGGCGTCGTAGAATCGGACGTGCAGCCCGGTATAAAAGCTGATGATGCTGACACACGACCGGGTAAAGGGCTTGTCGCTCAGGTGGATATAGGCACGCTGAGCCACTGGCCCGGGGTGCGGCGGACAATCCCAATCCGGGACGAAGGAGAAAGAAATCTCCCCGTTTTCAGTAAAGACCGGCTCGAGAAAACTGTAGACGCCATAACTCGCGCCCGCCGAATGCAAAGCCCCGTCACGATAGACCGAGGTCGCTTGCCGATGGATCAAATCCGGGCACTGATCTAAGGCTTGTGCGGTCCCCGTGAAAGAGAACGCCACGCCCATGGATGAGATGAGCCGTTCATCCCGGCGGCGCTCCTGTTGTCGTTTCCATTCAGATAATCGGCCCACCATGAGCGCCGAGGTGCGCCCGACCATCCCGATCTCTTTGCCGCCGCCCGGTGCAAAAAGAGTCCATAAGGCCGCGTGGAAGGCGCGGGTCGCGATCTGACGGAAGCGATCTTCCCCGGTCAGTTCGTAGGCGAAGGCGAGCCCCGGAGCTACCATCATATTAATATAATGGGGATAGATGTCCTCGCGGTGCCCCCGGTTGAAGGCGTTCCACTCATAGATAAAGGCCTCGATATCTTCGACCCACATGACGTCCACCAGAAAACGGCAGAAATTAACCGTGGCCTCCGCGGCCGCCGGGTCCTGCGTCAACCGATAATAGCGTTCCAAGCCTTCCAGAACCACCCCGAGCATAAAGGGCTTACTGCCGTCTTCCTGGCCGATGCGCCACCAGGTAATCGGTTGGCCGTCTGTCTCTGTAACTTCCTCCAGCTCCCGGTCCGGATCGGCACTGAAACGCGCCAGGAAAGCGGCCATCTGGCCCATCTGCGCGTTGATCTGTGCATCATCGCACACTTCGGCCACCCCGCACAACGCGGTCAGCGGCCAGCCTACGGCGCGTTCGCATCCCAGAAAATGCCGGCGGACAGACCCGTCGCCTTCGCCGGCAAACACCTGGAGCAGATAGCGCGACATGGCCAGCGCCGCTTCCCAACTCCACTGATCGCCGCAGAGCAGATAATTCAGCACCAGCCCGTCGGTCCAATAATGGCCCAGGTCGCCGCCTCTGGTACGATGGGCCCCGTGGTCTTCGGCCTCGTCGTAATAGCCGTGATAATGCATATCGCCGTCGGTGCATTTGCAATCCATATCGGCCATGTGCACGGCCGATTGGTGCGCCACCTCCTGGTAGGTGGTCCTGCCGGTGCGTATGAACTGTAAAAAGTAGGCGTAGGGGGTGTCATACTCGTTATCGGCGTACATCCGGCGTGCCCCTTTGTAGGCCCCCAGCTTCATCGGCCAGTCGCCGTAGTGCTGCAGGCCGAAATATTCTTCGTCCTGACCGGCTTCGTCTTCCAGGTCGGCTACCGGACCCGGTTCCTCGCCCAGCGCTTTATCCAATCGGGTATGGCGCGCGCCATCGAGCCCGGCCTGCATGGCCTGCTCATAGCCCGGAAAGAGGCGGCGTGTTCGGTCGGTCTGTGCCAACAGCGGCCCGAATGCCCCGCTTGCACAGGCCAATGCCGGTTCCAGCGCCCAACGCACCGGTGATGCATGCACCCCTTTCAGTCCCAGGCGAACGGCATGGCGGATACTTGTGCCGGCATGCACGGGTAGCGAATCGGCCTCTACCGGATAAAAATCGATATGGATGTCCTTTCCGGTGGCCGCAAGCGCGCATGGGGCACGTTGCCAGCCCTTTTCCAGATATACCGAGCGCGGCCCGCTTTCCACCAGGGCGTCCGGATGGCCCGCTTGCTCATCCCCTCCATCGAGGACAAAATACCCGGGCCGTGGGACCAGCAATCGCGATTGGGCCCCTGTAGCAAATTGCCAGGTGGTCTCTCCGGAAAATTGTGTTTTGGCCCCCAGGTATTTCAGATGGCATACGCCCTCATGGGCAAACGACAGGCGCTGCTGCCAATGCATTTGGCCGCGCACCGGATCGAGGCGTAACAAATGATCAAAATACACCGCTTTATCGTCCTGCTGTCGCCATCGCACCATCGGGGCCAGCGGACTGTCTTCCACTAGGGACAAATCAGAAGGCGCGGTTCTGATCCCCGCCCCTTCAATGTCTAGGATACCGGGCAGGACGGACACGCGCTCATCACCGATGGCAAAGGTCCAGCCGTCTGCCTCGAATCGCAGGTCCGATCCGCCCAGACTGATCCCGTCACCGGACAGCGCACAGGCGCCCGCATCGGTCGTACCGGCATGCAAGGCCAGGCGCGATTCCCCACCCTTAAGACGGGCATGCAAAAATATCCATTTTACACTGCCATCACGCCAACAGGCCCGTTCGGTCCACCACAACGGCAGAGCGGTCCCGCCTTCGTCCTGGAGCACAAAACCGCTGACCGTTTCGACCGCCCCTTGCGGCAGGGGCACCCCGCACAGCAGCAGGTCCTGAGGCTGGCTCTCGAATACAGAGATGTACATTAAGGGGGGCAATTGTATGCTCCGGTAATCTGGTGAATCTAAAGCTGGAAGAATTGTTGATTGTTGAATTATGATTTATGATTTAAAAGATTGTTTTTCAATATGTTATAGAATGTAGTACACGACAAAAATTTAATTTGTCATCCCGAGCGTAGCCGAGGGATCTATTTCCAGTCGACTCATAGTAGATCCTTCGGCTACGTTCGGGATGACCTGTAAGGGAGGTTTCCATTTTTGTCGTGTACTATGGAATTATGATTTTAAAGATCATTTTTCAACACCTGGTTGTACCGTGTCTTCAAGCCATCTCAGGCACTCAGTGGCCCAGTCAAACGGTGCGTTTAGGCCCAGGCCATGACGGCCTTTGTGATAGAGATGGAGCTCGAAGGGGACGCTGTGGGCTCTCAGGGCTGATGCAAACAGGATGCTGTTCTCAAGTGGTACGCCGGTATCTTCTCCCGTGTGCCAGAGAAAACAGGGGGGCGTCTTTGCGGAGACTTGTTTCTCACAGGAGATCTCAGCAAGCAGTTCAGGGGACGGGTTGTCCCCGACAAGATTTTGTATCGATCCCTGGTGGGCATGGGGACCTTCGGCCGTGATTACGGAGTAGCACAGGATACCGAAGTCGGGTCGCAACGAGCGGTCACGGGCATACTGCGGCCACGCGACGAGGGCATGGGCGGCCAGGTGGCCTCCTGCGGATGAGCCCGTGACCCCGATTTTTTGCGGATCGACGCCAAAGTCAGCGGCTTGAGACCTGACGGTATGGATGGCCGCCAGGGCATCTTCAAGCATGGCGGGATGACGGTGGCCTTGTGAACCTAACCGGTATGTAACTACAAAGCAGGAGATGCCGACGCTGCAGAAGTACTGGGCATAGCCTGCCCCTTCGTGGTCTGCCAGGCCGCCATAGCCGCCGCCCGGAAAAATGATGAGGCCTATGCCATTCGGAGCCTGCTCAGGCACCCAGCAGTCGATTTTAGGTGATGGGGCCGTTGTGCCAGCATCCAGTTTTCCGTGTATTGTTTTCATGGGCTATGCCTTTTGAGTGAAGCCCCGCCACTTGGGTTAGCTACCGAATTTTCACCCGGGCATCCTCCAGGGCATCCGCAAAGCGATCCACATGGGCCAGAGGGGTCGGGATGCCTGGCGTGACACGGATTCCCGTAAAGACCCCCTCAACGGATTTCGGGGTGGTGAAGATCTGATGTCGGTCAAAGATAAATCGAGCAAGGGCTTTTGAATCCACCTCTTTAATGCCTACATTGCCCAGCGCACCGTGCCTGGCGGGGTCGGCTGGTGTATTCACGGCCATACGCTCGCGATCGCGGAACTGATCCATCCAATGACGACTCAGATATCGTAACCGTGCTTCCTTGAGATCTGCACCGAGGATGCGATGAAATCGTATGGCCTCACTCAAGGCCAGGAGTTGATGTACGGGTCGGGTGCCTACCTCTTCGAGTTTTCGGATATTGTCTCTATCGGTGATCATCTCTCCCATCAACGGCCAGACTTTGGGAATTTTTTCCTGCTTCACATACAGGATGCCCAGCCCTACTGGCGAACACAACCACTTGTGCAGACTGGCCCCGAAATAATCACAATGAAGATCAGGGATGGTATAATTGATATGGGCAAACGAATGCGCCCCGTCCACCGCACTTTCGATGCCGTGACGGTGGCCCATATCGCAGATCTTTTGTACCGGGAGGACCTGACCGCTCAGGTTGTTCATATGGGTCATATGTAATAATCTGGTTCGCGGTGTTATGGCCGCTTCGTAGATCTTGACGATCTCTTCGTCCGAGGTCGGATGCAGGGGAATAGCGATCTTTTTCAGCACCACCCCGTATCGTTCGGCTTTCATGTGAAGCGCCTGGACCATGGCGTCGTAATCCTGATCTGCGTAGATGATCTCGTCGCCGGGGGTCATATCCAGTCCGTTGATGATAATATTCATCGCTTCTGTGGTATTCCGCGCCAGACACACCTCTTCTGCGGACACCCCGGCCAGATCCGCCAGTTCACTTCGCACGCCCTCTACTTCCTGCCACATATCTCCTCTGAGATAATGGGCGGCCCGTGCGTTGATCATACGGGCCCCGGCGTGTTCCAGGTCCAGCGTGTGGAGGGTAGAAGGACTAAAATACCCGTATTCCATATTGATAAAGTCATCCGCCGGATTAAAATGTTTGTTTATTTCCCGCCAGAAGGGCTCGGATTGACTCCGTTCCTCCAGAGACAGATGAGACTGGGTCGAGAGGTAATCCGCCAGACTGTCCCCGGCGGCTTGAAGCTGTCTGGTCAGTGCCATGACCCCTGCCGTCGTGAGGGCCGCTTTTTTTATAAAATCTCTCCGTAACACGTTATTGACCTCCCTGTTTAAACTGATAGTTTGAAACGTTCCACCGGTGACCATTTGATAACCGCGCCGATGGCATCAGACGCGTTTCTTTGGCTCGTTTTCGTGGTCTCGATGGCGATCCCTATGCCTGTCATATATTGGTCTTGACCGGGTATCCCGGCGTAGTATTTTAATATAACCGAACCCTGTTTTATTACAATACTCCTATCCTCATTTACATTATAAATAACCGAGGTGATTCGGTATCGTTCAATAATTTTTCTGTGGATAGTGGTTATGGAGGTCTGCTTTTGGCTGATTCAGCATCAAATTCATCGCTCAATACCGACGCGACCACAAAAAAGGGTCACCAGGTGGTGTACAATCTTCTGTGCTCGGGTATTGAGCACAAAACCCGTACGGTGGACAGTTCCATCTCTACCGAGGCCCTGGAACAATTTGCCGAAGATGGTTATCTGGTTCTGGAAAATGGTATAATAGACGAAGCCCTGAAAGGGTTGCAACAGGCCTTCGATGAAGTGATTACGCAAGAACTGGAGGCCGGCGGGCTTGAGGACGGGGAATTTGTACGGGATTTACCGTGTAAACACGACACCTTTTTTGAGCTCATCCTATTTGAGCCAGGGCCCAGGGTCTGTGCAAAAACAACGGCTACTGGCCTTCGTGGTACCGTTTCAGTCCATACGGCAGGCCCGACTGGATGGCATTGTTGCCCCGAGCAGGCGATGATGTGGAACTACAGGAACTGATTGGAAAAGGCGAGTATAGTTAGCGCCCTTGGCATGGGGGTTGAAGTTCACATCATTGCCGGCCCGGATCTCTTTACTTTACCGCGATGAAATCGATTTCTACCAGCGCACCACGGGGTATTTTTGCGACCTGTACCGTTGAACGGGCCGGCGGGTGATCCGATTTGAAATACTCTTTATAGATCCCGTTCATGGCCTGGAAATCATCTATATTATCCAGAAATACCGTCGAGCGCACCACATTGTCATAATTCATGCCTGCCTCGCTCAAGACGGCGCCCAGGTTATCCAGGGCTTGCTTGGTCTGGGCTTCGATGCCGCCTTCCACCAGAGCGCCTGATGCGGGGTCCATGCCAATCTGACCGGCGCAATACAGGGTATTGCCGACTTGGACCCCCTGACTGTAAGGTCCAATGGCGGCGGGGGCAGAGGCCGCACTTATCGCCTGATGCGGCGGGGGACCGGTCTCTACTTCCTCCACCTTGGCCTCAGGGGCACACCCCAGTAAAATAACCAATCCGAGCACCGGTAACAAACCACGCCAGCCTATGGTAAGATGATCCATCCAACGCATATCATGCTCCTATTCTGTATGATTCACATTTTATATGAACTATTTTCCAGATAAAGAATGGGCCTACGCTCACCACGGCGCGCGCAGAGGCGGCACGGAGGCCACGGAGAAGAGCCTCTTCTTTTCTGATGATTTATAGATCCGGGTGTAGTACATGGTATGTTTTACCTGTTCTCCAGCATCATCGGGCCTAGCATTTGCGATGAACTTACGATGATAAAGAACGGGTCATAACCCGGTATGATAAAACGAATGGTTCAATGTAATCGGTCGATTTTTTTTAACAAGACATTAAAGCCTATGCGACCATGCGTTTCTTGGGGCTCTGTTTAACCCTCTAAAAGAAAAAACGGTACGGGCTGCTCCAGCCCATCCACGGGAATATTGCGCCCGTTGATCCAGTTGGACCGGCTTGAGGCCAGAAAGACGATGACATCGGCCACTTCTTCGGGATGCCCCAGGCGGCCCATAGGAAACCCATCGCGTTCGTACGCGGTAAATGCCTCGGTTTGCGTCTGTCGCGCCTGATCCCAGCTCCCGCCTTCCCAGATAATCGATCCAGGCGATACGGCATTAACCCGAATGCCGTCTGTCGCCAGTTCAAGCGCCATAATTTCTGTCAGAAAGATCAGGGCTGATTTAGACGAACCGTACTGGCCGCAGCCGGCCAACTGCTCGGTCCACCCGGAGATGGAAGAAATATGGACCACTGCCGCACCAGGCCGCCCACGCATGTGGGGTACAGCCAGTCGCGTCATGCGTACAGCCACGTGCACATTTAGGTCAAAAGTTTCCAGCCATTCTTCGTTGGTACTCTCCATAAACTTACGTGATCCCGCACTGCCGCCCACATTGTTGACCAGAATGTCGAGACCTCCGAACTGATCGACGCATGACGCGATGGCCCGCGACGCATCCTCTGCCTGGGTCACGTCAGCCTGAATAGCGGCCACCTGTACACCGTGTGCGCCGATCTGCGCAGCGGCGGCCTCCAGATCTTCTGATCCACGGGCCATAATTGCCACATGGCATCCCTCCTGCGCCAAACACAGCGCGGTACGCAGGCCGATCCCTTTGCTGCCGCCGGTGATCAGCGCGACTTTATCCTTCAGTTGCAGGTTCATATTTGTTCCTTTGTTTACAGTACACGAAAAAAATCCGACGTTTGGCCATCGTCATCCCGGCGAAAGCCGGGAACCAGTGTCTTCTCCCCCGCACATTAAAGACGCTGGACCCCGGCTTTTGCCGGGGAGACGACATTTTTGTCGTGTACTGTGTCCTTTGTTTTAATCGTCCCTTAAGTTTGGACAACGATCACCCATATTTTCGAAAGGTCAGATTGATTCTCGGCGCCTGGCCGTTTTCACAACGGAGCAGGCTATGCTGATAGCGTTCCTGGCAGTTTTCTCCCATGTAGAGTAGACTGCCGTTGTGCAGGGTGAGGCGATGTTCATCATGGGCGTTGGACACGCTTCGGAAGGCGAACGCCCGTTCTGCGCCCAGGCTGAGGGACGCGAATTCATCGGTTGGCCCGTACGCCGGTGGGTCTGTGTGGAAGGCCATCCCCTTATATCGAGGAAAAGGGCCGTCGTCTCATCCGGATGGAGAAAGTCCCGCCCGTATGAGGCGACGCAGTCGATGGGTAAGTCTGTCATTGCCGGCTTCCACCTGCTCAAAGTAAGGCACGAAGTTGATCGCTCTGATGGCATTGAACCCAATATCCGAAACCGGGGGTGGCCCTTCGGACATGGCCTGCGTCCCACGCACGGGCTGGTCTCTACTGGTGCAGGCCTCGAACATCGTTGTCCCACAAAGTCAGCCGGGCGAGCATGTCCTCACGCCGTGCGGAGACGGATGGCTCATCGGCCAGATTCTTCAGTTCATAGGGGTCTTCCTGCAAGTGGGTCATCAGCGTTGGGACCAGCCCATTCTCCTGCCTCTCGGCCGCTAATTTCCACTCGTCGTTAACCATCATACACCACTGGTCGCGCTCGGAGAACACCGCATCGCCCGCCCGCTCTGTCTCGCCACGCACAAGCGGAGCGAAACTTTTCCCGTCCACCCCTTCAACCGGAGGCAAGCCTGCCAGATCAAGGCAGGTAGGCATCATATCAATCCCGGAGACCAGGGCCTCACTGATACGCCCGCCCGGCAAGCCGGGGACATAGGTGATGAGTGGAATCCCGGCCGACTCTTCATGAGGCAAACACTTGTTCTTCAGCCCATGACTGCCCTGCATGTCGCCATGGTCGGAGGTAAAGATGATCATGGTGTCCTCGGCTATTTTGAGTCGCTCAAGTGTGTCTATCAGCCGACCGATGTTCGCGTCAATCTGCGTGCACATGGCATTGTACATACGGATATATTCATCAAGATTGTTACCATAGTGTTGATAGTCCGGATCCTCTTCGAAGGGTTTTGGACTGGGTGGTGAAAAAGTCGGTGTATAGGGATCGATCTCCTGGCAGTTCGGTCTACGTACGATGGCTCGATCCCTATAGCGTGCCATATATTCTGGTGCCGGCTGCTCCGGATAATGGGGGGCCTGATAGGACATCATCAACAGGAAAGGCCGGTCGGATTTCGCTAACGCGTCGATTTCTCCGATGGCGAGGTCCGTCGTGACGTCCGTCCGGTGTCTCTCAAAGCGATGTTCGCGATCCTCCTGATCGTAGAAACAGACATCCTGGTAGAACCCATTGTAGCATTGATACCCGATGAACCGTTTGAACCCGCCGCGAAGCTCCTCCGCGATTGGGCCATTGCCATTGCCGCCCAGATGCCACTTGCCGACATACGACGTTTCGTATCCGCCGTTGTTAAAGGCCTCCGCGAAGGTGGTTCTTCCGGCGGGGAGGGGGTCCCCATTCCGCACTACGCCGCACCGACTTGTGTATTGGCCGGTCAGGAGCAAACCGCGAAAGGGGCCACAGATGGGGTCGTTCGAGTAACAGCGACGGAATAGAACCCCCCGGTCTGCCAACCGGTCAAGGTTCGGCGTATCTATACCGGGGTTATCCATGCAACCGAGGGCATATCGGTTTTGCTGATCGGTGAAAATAAAAAGTACATTCATAGTGTATAAGCCTAACGATTTGAGCCTGTGTGGCGGATGGAAAGATCGGCCCTACGGCAGATTTTGTGAAACGATCCTGATGGATCAACTCAGAGACAAAGCACGCTCTTAAAGCTTTTTGAAGTATCTGGCAACCGGGAACGGATCGAAGCCCACCTTTTCGTAGAGGTGGCGTGCCGGGGCATGACCGGGATCCCCGCCGGTCTCAACCATACCCACAGACATCCCAGATTCTTTCATCCATTCAAGGGCGAATGTGGTCAGCGCGGTGCCCATACCAATGCCTTGGAAGTCCGGATCTACAGCAACCATGTAGATTTCACCCATGGTGGTCTCGGTGTTCAGTTTCACGGCGACAAAGCCCACGGGTGCATCTGAATCTATAGCCACCCATACATGGATATCTTCCGCCGAACAGACCTCCTCGACGGCCTTTTCCTGGCTTACACGCCAATGATCGGGATAGAAGGCCAGGTATGCTTCCGCATTCATCGCTTTCTGAATTGATTCAAAGACCGGCGTCCACGCCCGGAGTGAAAGACGAACCACTGCATCAAGGTGGTGGTGGGTGTATGGTTCAATTTTCATTTTGATAGGGTTTCCTTAAAAAGGCCGAAGGATGCCCGGTGATGCAGCAGCCTAACTTCACGGCATGTGGTGATTGGCGGAAAGACCGGTATGAATATGGTATTATGGATAGAGTGATAGGGGCAAGATAGCAACCGAAATAATGCCAACAGGGCCAGGTCATCCCAAAATTTTCTGGTCAGATTCGTTCGCTGTTTACCAGGCCATGTTGAGACCGATCCAGATATCACGTGGCGTGTTGCCCTGCGTGCCGATATCGGCCAGAATGGACCGATATCGTATTTGCCCATGGGGTGGTAAAATAAACAGGCCGTTCTTAAAATAGAAAATGCGGGTTCTATCATGGTACACGAAAAAAAATAGAAAATGCCTGATTATGAAGGCCTCTATTTCCGTCCACCGGACGAAAATGGTTCCCGACCGGAGTGGAGGGATCTACTATAAGTCGACTATTAAGTATATCCCTCCACTCGTTATGCTCGGTCGAGATGACAAATTCAATTTTTGTCGTGTACTATGGGGTTCTATGTTGGAAAAAAGCACCCACGTCCTGTGCGTCAGCCAATTGAACATCGACATCGATATCAGGCCATGTCATAAGATCGAGTACCACACTACCCATGACATATACATCACCAGTCTCCCGGAGAAGACTGAATAAACCCTTTGTGTTGAGCAATTGTTCAGCACCTAAACGCAATTACTCAGCTTGTTGAACCAACTCATGATCTGTCATCGTTGTAATAGAGCAAGGTTTGGGTGACGTTATGACCTAACAACCTTCGCCTAAGGGGCAGTACAATAAATCGAGATATAGGTTGCGTGCCTCTTATAACATAAACTGCCCGTCTCCAAAATCCACAGATGATTTGGACCGTCCCGCTTCGAGAGCGTGGGTTAGGCATAACCTTGATTGTCCACTAAACCGAAGGGCCTACCCAGTCAAGCTGAGGATTTTGTTGTACATCTTTCACACCGACTCTGAAGTCAGAGAGTTCCCCTTTCCAATTCTGCCAACTCGACAGCCCGGGGAGGAACGGCTTTTCATCCTGGTAAATGATGGAAGGTCCACCACTAAACCCGAACCATGCATACCCTCCAGAGGCTCTGCCGAATTCGGATGGTTAAATTCATATATAAGCCATTTTCCCTTAGCCTCAACAATGCGGTTCTCGCATTGCCGCAATATCCTGGCTTCTTTGGTTTCAGCAATTTTCCCGATATTTCCATTACCAGTTGCGCCTCGCCCCATTATTACCACCCGGCGTCCTTGCTTATCTGAGTCGGTGTACAAGGAGATAGGTTCTATGTCCGTAACTGGCTTATCTAGTTCTATCAGCGCAATATCATCTCGAGCCCGAAAGAATTCCATCAAACGAGCACTATCCCCGTGAGAATTGATGGGTCGGGATTCCCATAACCCGCGTGAATGATTGTTCTGACTATTTCACGATCCTGCCCAGATATTGAAATCACCTTACCACTGTAATCGTAAAATATGGTATGCGCCACAGTAAGCACCCATCTGGGGTGAATCAGGACACCGTGCCCTTCATGTGGTAAATTCACCAGGAATGCAGGCTGGTTTTTAAGCAAATAGCTCTGCTCTGGAACATCATGCCGCGTAACAATGGCTAAAACCGTTGAGGGCATCAATAGCAAAGCCAAGCCTAATATTAGATCAAACAACATTCGTATCATTCGCTCTCCAAGCCTCGATATGGGCAGCTAACGATTATTAGACTGCAAAGAAAACCTCTACATTCAGCCTAATCAGGGCTATCCTCTATTATGAGATATTTCGCATACTATAAAGAGTAGCCCCTTTTATGCGTCTGTCAAGATGATACATTTCAAAATAATAAGGAAATAATATAGAGGGTTAATCATATCCTGAACGCCTCAATAAAACCCGGAAGGAGATACTGTTGCAGCTTACCCCGTACGTAATTTGCCTGTCGTGAGCAATCGATCAAGAACCGATGTCTTGCGCTCAAGATGACCCTGGAGTTCGCAGATTTTTATCGGGCGATCCCTATCTTGGCATCCGACAGGATGACGATATCTCACACTTCGTCACGGAGGATCTCAAGCGGGGGGCTGTTGTGGATACCTCGGCTGCAGAGGAGACCGACGATGACGGTCAGGGCGACGATAATCAAGAGGATGGCGAGGACGGGTACGACCGGGAGGGTGTACGGCATGTCGAAGACGAAGAAGGCGAGGGCCCAGGAGGCCCCGATAGCCAGAATCATCCCCGTGAGCACAGCGAAGAAGCCGAGGAAAAAGTATTCCATAACCATGATCGTCAGAACTTGTCTTTTCACGGCACCGAGGGTTTTGAGGAGGACGCTTTCCTGGACTCGCTGGTAACGGCTGTTGGTAATCACCCCAACCAGGACAATCAGACCGGTGGCGACGCTGAACAGGGCCATGAACCGAATAATGAGCGAGACCTTGTCGAAGATCGCATCTACGGTAGAGAGGATGAGATCCAGGTCAATGATGGATATGTTAGGGAAGGTCTGCACGATTTCGCGTTGTACTGCGGCTGATACGGCGGTCGATTTGGTTCGGGTGAGCAGCACGTGAAATTGTGGGGCGGATTCCAGCACACCGGCCGGAAAGCGAATGGCGAAGAAGCCACCGAAGTTGGCCCCTGCCGGCCGTGGATTGATGTTTCTCAAGCTGCCTACCACGGCCGTGATCGGAAAGCCCTGTACATCGAATACCACCTCATCACCGACGGTGACGCCCATGCTCTCTGCGAGCCTGGGGGTCAGGGAGACGAATACGGAATCGGATGAGGTCACCCCGCCTTGCCATTGTCCGGCGATAATTTCCTCGGTATCCGACAGGGTCTCGCCATAGGAGGCCCGAAATTCTCGCCGCCATACCCTGCCGCCCCGCCCACCGCCCGGTCCACCCTGCGGAGGGCCTGGTCCGGCGGACTCAACTTGCGCTTCATTTTGTAGGCTGTTATCGCGTAAATCCGCCACGCTCTGTCCCTTGACGGAGGCTATCCGCATCGTGACGATCGGGACCTGCTGCAGGACAGAGAGGCCGTGTCGGTCCAACACCTCTGTCACGGTTTCTTTCTGATCCGACTGAATATCAAACAGTACCATATTGGGGTTGTCGCCGCTGTTAGCCAGGTTGATGACATTCAAGAGACCATGCTGGGTCAGGTACAGGTTGGTCAGCAGCAACGTGCCGAGGCCCAGGGCGACCATCAGCGTGACGGTCTGGTTATTGGGCCGGTATAGGTTGGCCAGGCTTTGCCGCCAGATGTAACTCCAGGATACCGGCAGATATCGTTTGGCCAGATACATGATCAGGCGGGCCATCAAGAACAGCAGGCCGAAGGAGAGACCGAGCGCCAGGCTGAAGCTGACGCCAAATATCCATTTGGTCGTCTGGGACAAAGAGAACAGGAGGATACTCACGGCAATCGCACCGTAGATGATAAACCGCCGTGGTTCGTTAGCCAGAGGGTTGATGCCCTCGAATGATGAACGCAGGGTAAGCAGCGGCGAAATATTCCGGGTACCGATCAGCGGCAGGAGGGCGAACAGCACGGTCATGCTCAGGCCAATCAGCATGCCTTGAATCACCGGTTTCAAGGATAGGCTCATAGTCAACTCCACCGGTAGAAAATCACCCAACACCGCCGGAAGAAAGTTCATCACACCCAGGCCTAAGACTACGCCCATCGCCGATCCGATCAATCCCATGGCCAGGGCCTGTATCAGGTAGATATAGAAGGTCTGACGGGCGACCGCACCGAGGCATCGCAAAACGGCGATGGTACCCATCTTCTGCTTGATATAGGCATGAATGGCACTCGCGACCCCAATGCCGCCAAGCAGCAGGGCAATAAATCCACCCAGATTGAGAAACCGGTACATGTTTTCGAGCGTTCGGCCCAGCCGCTGCTGGCGTTCTATGATGGTGTCGGTAGACAGACGAAGGGCGCGCAGATCCGGCCGTAGATCCTGCACCATCTGTTCTACGGCCACCGGCTCAACCTCTTCAAATTTGAAATAGGTTTTATAAGAGACCCGACTGCCCCGTTCCAGGAGTTTGGGATCTATATGGTCCATGGGGATGTACACCCGTGGTCCGATCACGCTGATGGCGGCGTTCTCACCGGGGATTTTCAGCAGGCGGCCTGCGATTCGGAAAGACTCTTTACCGACGTTGATGTCTTCGCCCACCTTCAGGTCGAACTGCAACATGAGCCCATCGTCCACCAGCGCCTCTTTCGCCTGCTGGAAATTTTTGCCCGCCTCTATCGGATCGGTAACCAACTCGCCATAGTAGGGGTAACCGCCGGTTATTGCCCGGACCTGCGCAATGCGCGTTCCACCATTTTCCGGGAAGTACACCATAGAGGTGAAGCTGATTTCCCGGGACTGATCCCCGCCAAGGGAATCGATCAGCGCTTCTGCTGCCGGACCGAAGGGCGCCTGGCTATTGATGGACAGGTCGGCCCCGAGGAGCGTTCTGGCCTGGCCGTCTACGGCTTCCTGAAAGCTGTTACCCAGGGTGTTGATGGCCACCAGCGCAGCTGTCCCGATGATGATAGAGGCCTTATATAACAATAGCCGCTTACGGTGCGTGCGGCTATCCCGCCAGGCCATACTGATTGGCCAGGACCAGTTTTGGTGGGTTGGTGGGTTGGTGGGTTGGTTCGTTGGTGCGTTATTTGCCATGGATTGTCCACTGCGATTGTTGTCTCGAATACCATAGTATACGGACATATCGTGTGGCTGTCAAAGTAATAGCAATTGTTGAATTATGAATTATAAATCATGCTTGAAAAACCTAATATTTTCAATTGGTTATTGTCGTTTTTGTACGGTACTTAGCCTGGCATCCGTCTAACTTCAAAACAGGCCCTGTGGATAATCATACCCGTACCGGGAAATTTATAATTAAATGCCCATTATAGAGGCGCAATATATTGCGCCTCTACTGGCTTTATTATACACAGGCGACCAGAAACAGGCGGCGAAAAGGGTAGACGGTGTGGCCGTCGGGTTTGGCGGGATAGGCTTCGCGTAAACGGCGGCGATAGGTCGTAAGGAAGGTATCCCGGTCCTCATCGTTCAGGCCATTTAATATAGGGCGCAGGCCGGTGCCTTTGACCCATTCCAGGACCGGGTCCTCGCCGGTGAGGATCTGTAGATACTCCGTTTCCCAGATGTCGAGGTGGGCGGCGGTGTCGGCGAGCAGGTCATAGTAGACGTCGGCGTTTTCCACCCATTTACGAGCCATGTCCTGCCGGAGTGTTTCCGTACCGATCGGCTGTTCGTCTGTGCCCTTGGTGGCCAGCGACTCACGCATCAGTTGATGGGACGGGGTGGCCCAACTGAGCGGCATCTGGACGGCCAGGCAGCCCCCTGGATTCAGATAGCCAGAGAGGCGGGGGAACAGGGTGTGGTGATCGGTCAGCCATTGCAGCGTGGCGTTGGCGTAGATGAGGTCAGGCGGTTCATCCGGGGTCCACTGGTCGATATCCCCTTCTACCCAGTGTATCTTATTCGATTCGGTCTGTGCTTTCTGAATCATTTCTTCAGAACTGTCAAGGCCGTAAACGGTGGCGGAAGGCCAGCGCGCCGCCAGCATCCGTGTGATGTGGCCCGTTCCGCAGCCGAGGTCGTAGATGACGTTTGGCGATTCAAGTGGGATACGGTCCAGCAGCTCAAGGGCCGGGCGCAGGCGGTGGTCTGAGAATTTCAGGTATTGATTTGGATTCCAATGGGTGTCGGTTGACATGGTGGCGTGTCCTCTCAATGATCAGATTGCAGGTATACGATGCTTAACCCGTATACGATCACATTCGGCACGGCAAACTGAATACGGCCTTCATGCACGGTATGCGGCAAAGGAACCGATGCCCGCATTTCGGGGTAGTGCCATTCGATGTGGTTCACACGGTAGCCGGATGGGATGGCCACGTCCACCTCAAATGCATCGGTAGGCAGGGGAACTTCGATGTCCGTGTCTTCGGCCTGGTGGTAGTTGACCCAATGTAATACGAGGGCATGCTCCTGTTTGGTCTGCCAGGCACGGACGCGTACGAACCAGGGGGCATTGGTCTTGAGCATCCGCGCGTCGAGGAGGGTGTCCAGATCTTTCATGAGGGCGTGACCAATGGGGTCCAGATCGTGTAATGGGTAGAGCGGGAGGGTCAGGTCGGGCGTGATGTCGACACCTTCGGGTAGCCAGGGGGCCGTTGGGATATGCAGGATCTGGCCATCGCCTTCGGTGGTCATTTGGGCCCAGGTACTGGCTGTTGGTGCCATCTGCCATGTGTTGAAGAGGGGGCTGGCGTGGGGCTGGCCATCAGGCTGTAAGGTACCGGTCTCACCGGTCAGGATGAGTTTTCCGCCAGCTGTGACGAATTGCTGGATACCGCATGCTTCTTCCGTCGATAGCCGTTTAATATCTGGTAGGATCAGCAGTTCAAAATCGTGGCAGCGGTCGATGAGCTGTTCATCGAGGATGATCTCAAACAGGATGTGGTGATCTTCCAGTATCCGGCCCAGCCGCTTCAGGGTGTCGAGGGCGTGTGCGTCTCTGGCCGGTTCGGCGCGACGGGGGTAGACGAGCGCGGCCTGCGATACAGGTTTTGCCTCTCGAATCAGGTCGTCATGGTCTGCCAGGAAGAGATGGTAGCGAATGAGCGGTGCGGTATACTCATCCAGAATATAGCCCGGTTTCCCTTGCGGATCCCAGTGAAAAGCAGGGGCCGCCGCGTGGTTGGCACCTGCTTCGGCGATGGACAGACGAAACCGCCAGTAGTCATATTTATTGATAATGAACGGCCTGCCGCCGCCTGCGGCATAGATAAACCGTGCCGGCAGGCCCATGTCCGCCAGGTAGCCATGGCGGATGCTGCTGATGCCTTTGTTGCCGCCCTGGCTGTACCAGATGTAATCTTCGTCCTTTGCCCAGAGGTGGCGGGGCAGAAGGCTGCGCTCGTCTTCCGGTCCGAAATCGTATTTGTGGTACCATTGCGCCAGTAGGAGATCGGGTTTCAAAGACCGGCCATAGGTGATGTAAATGTCATCGAACACCTCTTTGCGGCGTAGCTGCTCCCAATACATTTTGGCTGCTTCAGCCCGTTTCTTCAACTCGTCCGGGCAGTCGGGGTGAAAGAGGAAGAGATCTTTCACTTCGTCCAGGTTCTCCGTCCCGAAGAGGGTCTTCAGGGCCCCCGAATCGAATGTTTGCTTATAGCGATCGGTGACCTCTTGTCTACAATAGGTACATCCGCAGAAGTAGGTGAAATTATGATGGATGATCAGGCCATCCACGCCGAGGTTGATGGCTTTTCTGGTCATCGCTTTGAGCATGGTGATCCAGTACGGGTTGCTGAGGCATCCGCTGTAAGCGCGATAAGGCCGGCCTTCGATCGGCCAGCAACGGAGGGCCCCGTCCGGTAGGCGTTCCTGCATGTCGGCGGGGTCCGCACAAGGCGCAGGACCGAGCAGGTCCTCCGTCCACAGGTCCTCCCAGACGCCGAACAGTCCCTTGCCGGTTTCGTGGTCACCATAGTGCCAGGATATGCTCATCTGACCGATGAACCGCGCCCCCGCCTCGTGCACGTCCGCGATCATCTGTTCCGCATGGGCCAGGTTCTCGTGGATGCCGACCATCGGCATCCCGACCCAATGCCGATCCACGTCCGTGTCATTGGCGAGACTGTAGAACTGTGGTCCGAACGTGCCAGTCTGTACAACCTGAATCTGGCCGCGCCGAACGAGGTCAATCAGATTCAGATTAAGCGGCATACTCCAGTATTCGACCACCCGGTTAAACCAGAATGTTTGGTCCATTGGGCACTCCGTGATTTGTAAAAAGCGGATGAAAGGATGGCAGGACGAGGTGTACCATTCAGGCGATATACGAGCCTATTACACGTTTCAAAGCTCGATGTTGTCCAGCACGTGAATGACTTCAGGGACATCCGTATTTTCGAACAGGCGAATGAGATGGCGCTCTGCGCCGACGAGACCGCCGGGCTCTGCTATGAGACGGCCCAACAGCGCAGGTTTGTCTATGAATAATATTCATAATCGTAAGGCGTTATTTTGATGTGGTCAAGGGAAACAGGCTATGCCTGTGGCGTTATTAGTATATTTTTGAATATTTATCTGGTTTGCACACGTGTGCAAACTTCCAATGGGCCACCTACCATGTAGATAGGAGTTCAGGATGAATGTCGAGGAGCGACAAGCGGGTATTGATACCCTATTGGTTTTGCCGGATCTGGTGGAAGCAGCGGTGGTGGGCTTGAATGATGCGCAGCTCGATGCGCCGTGTCGAGCAGGCGGATGGACCGTACGTCAGGTGGTGCATCATATTGCCGATTCACATGTTCATGGATATACACGGATGAAGTTTACAGTTTTGGAGGACCATCCGACGGTGCTTCTGTACGAACAGGATGACTGGGCGGATGTGGCGGATGTGAGGGCCATGCCGGTCGGCCCTTCGCTGGTTCTTCTGCGGGGATTGATGGAAAGCGGGGGGGTTCCTGTCGAATTTGTCTGAAGTAGATTGGTCACGGACCGCCTAGAATGCCGAAGTGGGGAAGATGACGTTAGAAGATTTGCTGACCACCTATGCCTGGCATGGGGCCCATCACGTGGAACAGATTACAGGATTGCGGGAAGTACAAGGGCGGTGAGGCGAGTGGATAATGGATAATGGTGATTAAACAGGACCGTAGAGGCGGAATATATTATACCTCGATTGGATGGGCTGTTGGGTATCGGGGAAAAATAGATGCATGGCATTAATGGTTATTTATTTGTGTTTCGATCAGATCGAGGGTGGATAGATAATAGTCATAGACGGGGCAAAACCGGCGGCGTTCTACGGGATCATTCAACTGGTTGCGTAGATCGGATAAGGAGATGAATCGGATATCAGAGACTTCTTCTTCCTGTAAACGGAACGTGTCCACCGTTTGATGGCACCGAAGAAGGAAGACTTTCTGATATTCGTTACCAATTTCTTTGTTTTTCTGAATGAGCAGGGGCGTCAGATCATTAACCGTCGCAGACACCCCAAGTTCTTCCTCCAGCTCCCTGACCGCCGCGACTTCATAGGATTCACCGGCGCTGACGTGACCGCCCGTGATGTCCCACAGGTCAGGGAAAAGGTCCTTGTCCGGCGAACGCAGTTGAAATAGCAATTCTTGGTGCGCATTATAGATCCAGATGTGTGACGCCCGGTGCCAGTCGCCATCCCGGTGGACCTCACTTTTGAGCTTGGTCTGGCCGGTTAGCCGGTTATTTTCGTCTACGATGTCGAGGTATTCATCCATGGGTTATTTGACTGATTGACTTATTGACAAGACTAAAATTGACTCATCAATCTTTCCATTTCTTGTATCTTTCCATCACCTGTTCAGGGGTCGCTGTGCCGGTTTCGCCGATTTGTTGCACGGTGATGGAGGCCACGAGGTTGCCGATCAAGCCTGCATCTGCGTACCTTGCTCCGGCGCATAGTGCCGCGACGATCCCAGCGGTGGTGCTGTCACCGGCGCCGACGGGATCGACCGGTTCGGGTACGGTGGCGCCCGGCACATGCTCGCATCCATCGGCGGTGATCAGCAGCAGGCCGTTTTCGCTCAGGGTGACATAGACCGGTTTGTTTGTTTGTTCGAACAACATGTGGCCGCATTGTTCCGCCAGGGCTTGATCGACGGCACCGTTGTGATTCGGCTGGACGGCCTGTGCGGCTTCATCCCGGTTTGGCTTGAGCAGCACATGCCGGTATGCGCCAATACGTACCCGGGAGTCTGCCAGGATGATCATATCCGGATGCGCACAGGCCAGCGCGCCAATCGCTTCGCGTACTCGATCCGTAATGACCCCGAAGTTGCGTTCCTGAACCTGATCAGCAATGATGATGCCGTCTACCTCGGATGCCATGTCGTTCAGATGTTGGATGATCCGATCTTCCAGATGTGTCGGCATAAGCGTTCGGTTTTTGATATCTATCCGGTTAATCTCCCGTTCCCCCCGGGGGGCCTGTAGCATGGGTTTGGTATAGGTCGGTGTAAACCGGTCTGGCGTTTCGAGCAGGCCATCAGTGTGGACCGTGGTGGCCGATAACCCCTGTTTGAGTTCGTACCCTTCACCATCATCTCCAATGACCCCGAGTGCATGCAGTGTACCGACGTCCAGCGCATGCAGGTTGGAGGTGACCGTCCCGGCCGCGCCTGGCGTGCACCGTCTTTCCACCACCTGATACGCATCCAGACCCGTCTCAATAGAGGTCTCCGTCAACGCCGGATCAAGAATCAGATATTTATCCAGAAAAAAATCGCCGACGACCAGAATGGACAGGTCGGAGAAGCCAGAGAGAAGGGATTGGAGGTGGGCAGGGGACATGGGGATTTTTGAGTTAGGATTTTTGAACTGTGTAGCACTCGCTGGAGCCCAGAGGGATCAGCAATTATGATTGATGGGCATTGATACAATTATATTGGTTTTGTTTAAGATTGTCATTTATAAATCATCCTTCATCATTCAAAATTAATCATTGTTCCCGTGCTCGTTCGCCGTCCTTAAGAAAGGGGACAGCATGGCCGAAGTGTCGGGTATGGTCGGCATTCATGAGGGGTTCGGCGGTGTATTGGACCAGTTAGGCCCGCCGGAAGCGGTCGGAGATATTGATGCCGCTTTTGTGAAAGCTGAGACTGGAACATACGCCGATGGTACCGGGTGGTCCGATGACAGGCACACCGGGTTCCGAACCAAAGTAGCCGACCGGCTGTTTCGTTTCAGGATCGCGTCGATGGGGGACACGATCCCGTACACCGGCCTTGGAAAACGGCAGGACATGTATGGTACCGTTGTCGAGATCCATGTGATCCATGGCGCACCAGCAGATGACATAGGGTCGATGGTCGTGGCCGATGCATCCGCCATCCGGATGCCATTCGAACGGCATGCGCATACCGGGCCCTTTGACCACGAACTGATCCCAGAGCAGATAGGCCTCCTCACCAATCGTAGCACGACAGACGTCAGCCATCAATGGGCTGAACAGAAATTGGCCGAGGGACGGATAATTGCTATAACAGTTGGTCACCATATATTGCCTGCCGCGTTCATTCACCCCGATTTTGTCGGTCCCCCGTGTATCCATCTCCTGAGGTATGCCATCAATACTCTGTTGGTAGGTCTCGATCAAGCCGCGTAAGTCCTCACGAGGTCTGGCCTGTTCGAGGTTGAAATATCCTTCATCCTGATATTGTTGCTTTTGGGTTTCAGTTATGTTCATGAACTGTGCCTGATTAGAACGGGGAGCCGGTGGCCCATTCGTCTTCCCATAGGTCATAGCTTTTGTGCCGGGTGAGATACGCGATGTCCTCATCCACGAAGTCGGCTGCCGTGTGTAAGATCGGGTGTTCGAATATTGATTCTGTCCCTTTTGGAAATGGGATGCGTGAGGACCAGAGCCAATCACAGGTGTGGATCATGGCGATCATAGGCCGTGGTCGGTCACTGTGGTTCGGCATCCCCCGATGCCAGAGACGCATATCCCGGATCAGCACGCTGCCAACCGGCACCTCCGGCTGAAAGGGACAAAGTGTTTCCTGTCGCGCCTGTACTTTTTCTCTGGGCACCCGAATTTTATCATTCGGCCCGATGGCGGTATCCTGATGACTGCCCGGCCACAGTTCGATGCTACCGGTATGCCCGGTCATATCCACGACCGGCACGTTAACGACCAGCGCGCAGGGCGGATGGGCCTGATCCTTATTGTACCAGAGGTGGCATTGATCGGCGTGGACCGGTTGCTGGACCGAGCCCGGCAGATTGGTATTACCGGTATAGCCCACATTTTTGATCTTCTGCCCCAATACCGCATGTGTCACCGAAATGATGACATCATTGCACAGGATTTCACGGAACAAGTACGGTTTTAACGGCGGTGGGTCGTGCTGAATATGGCCGTTGACGAATTGGTAGGGTGGTTTCTCCAGGGCGGCGATCTTCGGGGCATCTTCGAACATCCTGGGTTGCAATCTCTTGATGAGTGCGGGATCAATGACGCGGGACAAGACGACGTAGCCGTCGGTGCGGACGGCCTGGACGGCTTGTTCCAGAGCCTCGGGATTCAGCGTTCCGCTTTTCACGTCTTTGGCGGTCACAGGAATGGTGTTCATTTGAGCTCTTCTTTTATGGGAAGGGCGAGCGTTGGCACTTGGCCTGGATCAGACGTCGTCATTTTGGTATGGCCTGTCTTCTGTCGATTTGCATTCGGTGCATCTATGAATGTGGTGGTTTGAATACAGAATTTAGAGTCCAATGTGATAAAGTCAATCGTTTTGGTTTCGCCTTGACTTAAAGAGGGAATGGGATATGTTCGAATCAGCGAATCAGCGAATCAGCGGAGTGATGTAAGTGGCGTAGGTGTGGCGATGACAAAATGGGTTAGCAATGCAGTCTCCTTAACACCGGCTGGGTTGTAACCAGGAAACGGAGTAAGGGATGGATACTTTTAAAGTGGCC